>Ga0189274_100012_pt1 | contig 352044 bp, 328 predicted proteins | sample N5B1minimetaG_FD_130323 | JGI IMG/M metagenome (GOLD analysis project Ga0189274, IMG submission 130323) | Marine microbial communities from the Costa Rica Dome - N5 B1 mini metaG | ecosystem: Environmental > Aquatic > Marine > Oceanic > Photic zone | place: Costa Rica: the Eastern Pacific... | reverse complement strand
GCTATAATCATTCCCGCATTTTAATCAGCAGCCCCAAATTCATCGTAAACCAAGACCACACCGCAAATTACCGCGATACGACGCTATACGAGGGCCCTTCCGGTAATTCCCTGCGGATCATGTTTTGGAAGGACCTCGGAAAGCCGTAGAGGATGTCTACGCGGCGATCCTCCGAGACCAACGACATCGGGATATCACAACCGTGTCATCGAGCCCGATCACCAACCGCTCGTTCTCTCGCTGGGGCATGCGGGCACTTCAAAGTGACAAAGAGCAAAGCATCCAGGCGATCATTGAGGAATACGCCCCCGGAACGCATGTGGAACGCAATGTCGCTCAAGCCGCTTCGGATCAGCGTTCCGTGCTCGAACAAATTCGCGTCTACCTGATCCATCTCGCGAACGCCGAACACGCGACCAAGTAGTGCATCAGTGAGCGGTCAAGGCCCAATGATGGCCATGATGATGATCCCGATGCCGATTGCGGTGACGACGAGCCCGACGACGACGATCATCAGAACCACTTCTACCCGATACAGCCGTCCGCGAACGGCCCGATCGAAGTTCGGGTCACGCGGTTTCAGGCGAACCTTGACCTCGAACACCATGTCGTAGCCGCACTCGGGGCAGGTGATCGCGAGATCATCGCTGAGTGGTACATCGCGCATCGCATAGTCGCAGTGGGCACACCGGTAATCCCCATCCGCGCGGGCTTGCTGGATGACCTCTTTCAACGCGTGGCTCATCGCAGGACTTCTTCTCGCTTGCGGAGCTTTTTCGGAAAGAGGGTCCGCAGCGGCGCGATGATGGCGCTCACGATCATGAGCAACGCGAAGAGTCCGAGGATCGCCGCGGTTGCGTACCCGAAGATCATGTACTGATACATGCCCGACTCGTTGCGGTGCCCGTAATCCGTCCCGCCCTCATACTTCTCAAGCAGCGTGCCCCGGAACCCCTCGCCGTATTGGAACATCGCGTACCCGATCGCGATCGCGCCGCCCGCAACAATCAGCATGCAGAGCGAGGTCAACAGCGCCTGCCCCTTGGACTCGCAGGGCTCGAACATGGCTCCGATGAATCCCATCGGGGTGTTCACGCGTTACTCCTTGTTCGAGCGTCGACGCTTCAGCTCCGCATCGATGAACGGGTCGAGCTCGCCGCGATCGAGGACATTGCTCGGGTTTGCTTCAACATTCGTGCGATGATCCTTCACGCGATTATCGTAAAGCACATAGCTGCGGATCTGGGCACCCCAGCCGCGGTGCTCGATCTTGCCGCCCGATGCCTCGGTGATCTCCCGCTCGCGTTCTTCTTCCGCCATCTGCTCGAGCTTGGCTTGGAGGATCGAGAGTGCCTGCTTGCGGTTCTGAGGCATTTCCTTGTGCGTGCTCGACACGACCTGGATACCCGTCGGCTTGTGTGTCACACGGACCGCGGTCGCGACCTTGTTCACATTCTGACCGCCCGGGCCGCTCGATCGTGCAAAGACCACGATGTCCAGATCCCGATCAGGGATCTCGACATCCACATCCTCAAACTCCGGCGTGATATCCACCGTCGCGAAGCTGGTCTGGCGTTTCCCTTGCGCATTGAAGGGCGAAACCCGGGCGAGCCGGTGCGTGCCCCGCTCGCAGCTGAGCATACCAAAGGCAAAGGCCCCCTGAACATGCAGAGTGACCGAATCGAGCCCGACCTCGCTGCCGTGGGATTTTTCGACTTCGTCAAGCTTCCAGCCCTGCTTCTCGCAGTAATACAGATACATGCGGAAGAGCATCTCGCACCAATCGTTGGCTTCGGTACCGCCGTCACCGGATGAGATGGTCAGGAAGCAGTCGCGGTGATCGTGCTTGCCGCCTAGGAGCGATTGCGTCTCGATCTTCTCCATCTTCCCGATCAGCTCGTAGAGCGTCTGGTCCGCCTCCGTGAGGAGATCGCTGTCGCCCTCCTCTTTCGACATCTCGTACGCGAGTTTTGCGTTCTCGAAGTCTTCGGAGACTTTGTAGATCGGGTCAGTCTGGGCTTTGATAAGCTTGAGCTCGGCGACGATCTCATTGGCCTTCTTCTGATCGTCCCAGAAGTCCGCCTGACCCATCTGGTCTTCGAGCTCGCTCAGTCGTTGTCTTTTGTTTTCATAGTCAAAGAGAGTCACGGATCGTTACAATCCGCGCCTCTAAGTCGCTGATCACATTGTGATGCGCTTCAAGATGCATGGGTGCTCCTGGCATTCTGCCGTTCGAATCAGTCTGAACTTTAGCATCCATACCGCCCGCTTGCCGTACACTAGAGTGATGTTTCCCACGATCCTCAGCACGCTGTCCCTGCTGGTGCAGGAGTCCACGGATGAGCGGAGCCGCGAGCTCTACCGCCAGTGGTCCGCGCTGATGATGGTCTTTATCCTGCTCTGCATCATCGCGATCACCGCCCTCGCGTTCATCGTGACCCGTCGGCGGGCACGCCGCCGGGTTGATTCCTCTTCCAGGAAGCAACCTGGCAAACCGATCGCAGACGCATGGGAAGAATCCGGCAAACGCTTCGATACCTCGATAACTGAGATCACGGACGAAGACCCACCCGTCTCAGGGTAGGGATTCGAGCCATTCCTTCGCGCGAGATTCGCCAAGCTTCGCCGCCTGCTCAGCCCACACGACCGCCTCGTCTGCTCGCCCAGCCCGCTGCAACCACAACGCCGCTTCGAACCGCAACGCCCCGTTCTCCGGCTGGCGATCAGCCGCGTCCATGACGCGCGATGCCGCATCGTCGAACCGCCCCACCGACCCCAGGCATTCAGCGAGTAAAATCACCGCATCCGGACTCATCGCCTGATCCATGGGGAGTGCCATGAGCAGCTCGATCGCGTCCTCAGTCATCCGGAGGCGTTTCAGAGCCCGCGCCTCGATGAGGATCAGCCCCAGATCGTTGGGCTCGATCTCCCGTGCCTTGCGGATCTGGTCCAGAGCGATCGTGGCCTTGTTCTCACGCATCGCGATCTCGGCACGCATGGCGTAGATCCGCGTGTCGCTCGGATTCATTTTCCCCGCGAGCGCCAGGCTCGCCTTTGCTTCATCGAGTTTGTTGAGCTTCTGTTGGATCGCGGCCAGATAGAGCGGAGTCTCCGGGTTGCTCGGGTCCAGACGCATCGCCGCGTTGTAATGCCCGAGCGCAATCTCGGGGTTCCCGATGGTGTTGGCGATTGTTCCGGCCGTGAAGTGGGCGTTCCACGATTCTGGGCCGATCTCGATCCCCGCGAGGTACTGCTCGTAGGCGGGCGCTGCCTGATTTGTCAGCAGGTACAGATCCCCCAACGCATACCGGAGTTCCTGATCCGCAGGGTAACTCGCGACGGCAGATTGCAGGACCTGTTGCGCCGAGTCGTAATCCTCATTCCGAACATACACCTGCACCGCACCAAGGATCTCTTCGATCGACTCCATTTCCGCGATCCCCGTTTCCGGGTCTTCCGGATTCCCGGCAGGCGTGACGGGGATTGGCGCCTGCAGGATCGACCATACCGCGTATCCGGCAACACCAAGCCCCACAAGCGCCAGGATGCCGAGGATCACGCCGGTCAGGCGGGCACTCCCGGCACGGGATCGGTATCGAATGCATGCTTTCTGGGTCTTTGAGAGGTATCGCATATGCACACGATATCGTCCACGCGTACACTCAGAAACCAAGGAAGTTATGCATTTCTCCCCGTTTACGCGGGATCACGCAGGGAACGAACCACGATGACCACGGACGCGACCATGCCCCCCATGAGCAAGGCCTACAACCCGGCCGACCACGAATCACGCATCTGGCAGAAATGGATCGATGCGAGCGCTTTCAGCGCCGATCCCCAGCGCGTCCTCGACGGCGAGGCCCCCGCCTATTCCGTCCTCATCCCCCCTCCCAATGTCACCGCCGCCCTCCATCTCGGGCACGCGCTCAACAACTCCCTCCAGGACATCCTTGTCCGCGCCCACCGCATGAAGGGGTACGAGACCCTCTGGATGCCCGGCACCGATCACGCGGGGATCGCGACCCAGACCATGGTCGACAAACGCCTCAAGGAGCAGGGCAAGGACGGGATCGCTGAGTACAAGAAGAAAGAACTCGCGGGCGGGAACGGACGCGAGGAGTTCATCAAGCTCGTCCAAGAGTTCAAGGACGAGTTCGAAGCCCGCATCACCCACCAGCTGCAGACGATGGGGTGCTCGTGCGATTGGGAACGCCAGCGCTTCACGATGGACGACATCTGCGCCCGGGCGGTACGGGAGGCGTTCTTCCAGCTCTTCAAGGACGGGTTGATCTATCGCGGCAAGCGCCTGGTCAACTGGGACCCGGTCACGCAAACCGCGCTCGCGGACGACGAGGTCGAGATGGAGGAAGTGGACGGGCACTTCTACTACCTGCGCTATCCGCTCGTGAAGACCGTCGAGGGCGACGACACCATCCCGGTCACCTGGGGCGAACTCGCGACCAAGGGCTACCCCGACGCGGAGAACCACCCTGACGACGAGCAGGCGTGGATCACCGTTGCGACGACCCGACCTGAGACTTACATGGGCGACACGGGCGTGGCCGTGAACCCGAAGGACCCTCGCGCCGGCGCGGTGCGGGGGATGCATGTCATGCTGCCCATCGTCGGGCGGATCATTCCCATCATCGAGGACGACTATGTCGTCCTTCCCGTCAAGTACGGCGGCGAGGAGGGCGACGCGAAGGCAGAGATGTCCACCGGGTTCCTCAAGGTCACCCCGGCCCACGACCCAAACGACTACATGATCGGTCAGCGCCACGACCTTGAGATGATCAACATCATGGCCCCCGACGCGAGTATCAGTGACCAGCACGGGTGGGACCGCGAAGAGCGCGGCGAGGACGGGCACATCTTCCTCGGCAAGAGCCGCGAAGAGGCACGCAAGCTCGTGATCAAGGAGTTCGACGCCCGCTCCGTCGCGGAGGGCTCCGAGGGATCGCTGCTCGAGAAGATGGTCCCCCACCGCCACAGCGTGGGGCACTCGTACCGCAGCCATGTGCCGGTTGAGCCGTACCTGAGCGATCAGTGGTACTGCAAGGTGACGGACGACAAGCTCCGCGGGAATGCCCAGCGGGCATTGGTGCTTGAGCAGCGCACCGAGGCAAGTTTGCAGGCTTGGCCCGAGTCAACACCGAAGAGCGGTGGCACAGGCGTCCCGCCTGTGCAAATCTCATCCACCCTGAAAAAAGCGAAGCGCAATCTCCCCCACTGGGAAAAAGAAGGCAGTACCTACTTCGTCACCTTCCGTACCACCCAGGGCGAGCTCACGGACGCAGAACGAAAGATCGTGCTTGATGCCTGCTTCCACTTCCATAATGATCGCCACCGCACCCGCATGGTGACGGTGATGCCCGATCATGTGCATCTCATCATCCAGCCTGCAATGACTGAAAACGGCGAGTGGTACACACTCAGCCAGGTCATGCACAGCATCAAGTCATTCTCGTCGCACGCCATCAACAAGCTGCGAGGCAGCTCGGGATCAATCTGGCAGGATGAGTCGTTCGATCGCATCATCCGTGATCAGGATGAGTTCTTGGAAAAAGCGAACTACATGCTCAACAACCCGCACAAGGTGGGGTTGGTGTGTGATCCGTGGGAATATGAGTTTACTGTTCTGGAGCAACATGTGGAAGAGCACAGGCGAGACGCCTGTGCCACCGCCACAAGGACCACCGACGGCACCATGACCTTCTACCCATCCCGCTACGCCAAGACTTACGAGACCTGGCACGACAACCTGCGCGACTGGTGCATCTCCCGCCAGCTCTGGTGGGGGCATCGGATTCCGGTGTGGCGAAAAGAGTACGAGAGCCTTGAAGAGATAGTTAACCTTCTGAAGCCAGAATCGATACTGAAACACCTACAAGCAGAGGATCGGATTGCATTTGATTTAGCTTCGCTAGAAGCGTTCCGTTCTGATACCAAGATGTCTGAGAAAGCTGGTCATGAACTTGCGCATACGCTTCTGTTTGAATCGAACTATGTTTGCGTCCGGAATGAATCAGACGATGAAGCGATATCTCTTCTTGAGTTACTAGGGTACAAGCAAGACCCCGATGTCCTCGACACCTGGTTCTCCTCCGCCCTTTGGCCGCTGAGCACGATGGGTTGGCCGGACGCAACCGCTGCCAAGGACTCGTCCGGGATTGCAGACTTCGAGTCGCTGCTCCCCGCGTTCAACCCGACGAGCGTGCTGTGCACCGCTCGCGAGATCATCACGCTGTGGGTCTCGCGCATGACCATGTTCAACCGGTACTTCCTCTCAGGTGCCGGTGGCACAGGCGTCCCGCCTGTGCAATCTCAAGAGCATCAGGAAGAGCACAGGCGAGACGCCTGTGCCACCGGTTCAATGCCCGGCCCTGCACCCTTCAAGGATGTCTTCATACATGCCATGATCCAGGACGGCGAGGGACGCAAGATGTCCAAGTCTTTGGGCAACGGCGTCGACCCGCTCGACATCATCGACTCGCACGGGTCCGACGCGATGCGCTTCACGCTGTGTCAGATGACGACGCAAACGCAGGATGTCCGCATGCCCGTCGAGCTCGACGAATCGACGGGCAAGAACACCTCGCCCAAGTTCGACCTCGGGCGCAACCTGTGCAACAAGCTCTGGAACGCGTCGAAGTTCGCGCTGGGCATGTTCGAGAAGGCCGAGTTGTCGGCGGGCATCCCCATCAACCCCGAGGAACTCACCCTCATCGATCGCTGGATGCTCTCGCGCGTCACGCACGCGACGAACAAGGTGAATACCGCACTCCGCAACTACATGTTCAAGGACTACGCCGACGCGATCTACGACCTGTTCTGGCGCGACTTCTGCGATTGGTACCTCGAATCGATCAAGCCGACCATCGCCGACTCGCCCACGCAGGCGGCCGTGCTTCGCAATGTAATCGATGCGATCCTGCGCCTCATGCACCCCGTGATGCCGTTCATCACCGAGACGCTCTTCGAGCGATTCGAGTCGCTGCCTATGCGAGAGATCGAGGGGTTCACCTTTGAGGTCACTCCGAACACCTCCACGCTCTGCCAATCCGGTTGGCCGACGCCCAACGACGAGCTGCGCGATGAAGTCGCCGAGGAGGCGTACGAGCGGGTCCGCTCGCTCGTCACCGCGATCCGCGAGGTCCGCGCCACCAACCAGGTCAAACCCAAGCGTCAGATCACGCTGCATGTCAGCGGCCCGCTCGGCGACGACATCTCGCGCTGGTCGCCGCTGGTCGAAACCCTCGCGGGAATCGACACCGTGACCAGCGACGAGCCCGATGGGCAGTCCGCATCGTTCACCTTCGAGGGCGATGAGTACCGGCTCTCGAATCTCGCGGACGCGCTCGACGCGGGCGCGGAGCGGGATCGACTCGAAAAGGAACTCGCATCGATCGAGAAGAGCATCGGCGGGATCAAGGGGCGCCTCTCCAACCCGGGGTATGTCGACAAGGCGCCCGCGCATCTTGTTCAGCAGACCCGCGATCAGCTCGCCCAGCTCGAGAAGGACCAGGCCGCGACCAAGGCGGCGCTGGACAAGCTCGGGTGATCCGCGCGATCGCGATTACTGCGACACTCTTGCCTCTGATCGGGTGCAACAGCGCCCCCGTGCGCGATCGTGACTCCTCGACTCCGCCGCCGACATCCGATGTCGGACGATTCGTCGCGGACATGCAGCCGTGGACATTCCGAGCCGCACCCGGACGCGAGTATCGCACACCCAACTCGATCATCCGCACCACGAGCACCGATCGCAAAATCCTCGAACGACTCCCGCCGTTCGTGGAGCTCTCGATCCTCCACTACCAATCCGATCTCGTGCGCCTCCCGCGCCCCAAGAAACCGATCGAGACCTATTTCTTCCAGACGCGATCGCAATGGGCGTCCATGACCGACGCACTCATGGGCGATCGTGCCCCTGTCTATCTCTCGATCGAACGAGGCGGGTACGCGTACAACCACATCGGGGTGTTCTTTGATCTCGGACCACGCGACTCGTTCGTGATCTGCGCCCACGAAGGGTGGCACCAGTACGCGCACTCGACCTTCGAGTCACCGATGCCCGTGTGGCTCGACGAGGGGGTCGCGTGCGTGATGGAAGGGTTTAAATGGGACCCGCAGTTCCCCGATCACCCCCGCTTCCATCCGTGGGCGAACATCGAGCGTTTCGATCAGCTCCGCCGGGCATCGTCGTCCGGGTCGTTGATGCCTATCCATTCACTCGTGACCCTCCGCCCGCAAGACCTGATTGCACGCGGGACCAACTCGGGCTCTACACAACCCGCCGCACTCGTCTACTACGCCCAGGCATGGGCGCTCATCCACTTCCTCCGTGAGGGTGAGGGCGGGATCTACCGATCTGGGTTCGAGACGCTGTTGCAGGATTGCGCCGCGGGCACCTTCACCCAACGACTCCAAGGGCAAGACCTGCGCCAGTTCAACACGCGCCGGGTTGGGGCGCAGACCCTCCTTGCGTACATGCCCGAGGGGACAACCCTCTCGCAACTGGACACCGAGTATCAGCGTTTCATCCGTCAGATCGTCGGTGTTGGCGGACGCAACGCGATCGTCGCGGGAGAATCTCCCATTCAATGAAAAACACCCGACGATCGCCGGGTGCTGGTCTTGCTGAGATATGCCGTGAATCAGGCGCGACGCTTCAAGACGCGAACGCCCATCACACCCGCGAGCCCGAGCATCCCTGCGAACGCAGCGCTGGGAAGCGGGACGATGTTGATGGTGTAGCTGTTGAACATGCCCGCGATGGATGTGGTACCCCAATCTGGGGTTGCTGCATCGCCTCGGCTCAGGTGATCAACGCCCGGGTCTGCTCCACCGCCGGAGGAGAAGACATCGAACTCGATCGTGTCGCCATTGCTCAGCCCAAGTGCCGCCAGCGAAACCGCAAGGATCTGGGTTCCGCTTGAGTGTTCTGAGTCATCCGCGAGAACATCGCCACCGCCGAGATATGTCGCGTCGGTCAGGCCCCAACCGCTGCCGTCGAACGAACGAAGTTCTGCGCCAGCGCCCGAGCCGCCGTCGTCAGCCCAGGAGCCGATGAAGTCGGTGATCCCTCGGCCCCAATCAACATTGCGGTTCCATGACCCGGGATCCGTCGAGTTATCACCGGCGTTGCTGCCAGTGTCGATCCCGACGATGTACTTGCCCCAGTTTACCGCGTCCATATCTCCGGCGGTATTGATACTGAAGTAGACATAGTTCGCATCATTCGTCACCTCGACAGAAGTGATATCCAGATGTGCCAAGCCATCAAAGCTCGGCGAGGCGAGATCGCCAATAGCGTCGTTGTAGGTATCCGCGAGTGCCGACCCCGCAAGCAACGAGACGGCAACCGCGCTCAAAGATATGTAGTTCATTCTTGATCCTCTCTCTTTGCATCCCCGAGCTCTCCCACGAACGAGGGAATGCAGACGACGCATCGTACTAGAAATTTCTTTCCCGATCAACCTTCTCTAGACGCTTTTAAGGCAAGAAAATCGCACGAAAACCACCCGTTCCGGTGTCCTGCCAGACACGAAAAAACCCACCCGGCGTACCCGGGTGGGCTTGGAGATGGAGCTTCTTGAAATATGGATCAGCGGCGACGACGCACTGCTGCAAGTCCACCGAGCCCGATGAGCGCCATGGAGCCCGGTGCCGGGACGATGGTGTAGCTCAGGAACTCGCCTGCGGTCGATGTATTTCCCCAATCATCAGTCGCAAAGTCCGAGCGGCTCAGGTGATCAATACCTGGATCAGCACCGCCACCGGAGGAAAACACATCAAACTCGATCGTGTCGCCGATGCTCAGACCGAGTGCCGCGAGCGAAAGTCCGATCCGCTGGATCCCGGAGGCATGGCCCGAGTCGTCTGCGTTGATGTCGGTACCCGCGGCGTATGTCGCATCGGTGAGATTCCATGCAGCGCCGTCCCATGAACGGAGTTCGCCACCTGCGCCGGATCCGCCATCGTCAGCCCATGAGCCGACGAAATCGGTGATCCCTCGGCCCCAGTCGACATTGCGGTTCCATGACCCCGGATCGGTGGAGTTGTCGCCCGCGTTGCGGCCGGTGTCCAAACCGATAATGTACTTGCCCCAGTTCGTCGCATCAATGTCTGCGTCGACATGGATATCGAAGTACAGGAAGCTTGAGTCGTTGGTGACTTCAACCATGGTGATGTCGAGGTGTGTGAACCCCTGGCTGTAGAAGAAGTCGTGGACATCTCCACCGTCGAGGTGGTTGCCCGAGTTGTCGTTGTAAACATCAGCCGATGCTGTCCCAGCGAGCAACGCAACCAGCGCGACACTCAGTGTGCTCTTCATCATATCTCTTCTCCAAAGATGTCCATTTTCGGGGTCGGCATCTACAACAACGCCGAGGTATGAAAACGGTTCTGTTCCGTTTGGAAAGCATACACGAAAGTCATTGCTGAAACAACGGGATTTTCAGTCTCAAATCGCAAAAACAGCCCATTGCAAGGACAGAAATCCACGAAAGGCCAGACCGCGACCACTAACGCATGGTTGGGTCATGATCGGTGTCAGAAGCCACATTCAGGTACGGGAGGGTGTCTTCCACGATCCGTCTTACCACGGGGCCAGCGACCCATGAACCGTAGTGCTTCCGGTTTTTCACACGCTCAGGTCCGATATCGTCCAGAACAACCAGAACCACGATCTGGGGATCTGTTGCGGGCGCTGCGGCGATGAAACTCGAGTGGTGCTGCTTCTCGAAGTACGCGAGTTTGGTCTTGGGCGTTCGCAGTCCGGATTCTGGAGGAACCATCGCGATGAGCGATGTACCCGATTTACCAAACATGGTGTATCGGGGTTCCGGAAGATCCGGGTACTGACGATGCATGTTCTGATCCATGCGTTCTGCGACCGTCGTCATCGGTTTAATGGCCCGGCGTGCCGCTTCTGGGCGAAAGACACGCTCGACAACCGCGTGAGAATCCTGCATTCCACGCTTCTGCTGATCGCCCACGGCACCCAGCCGGATCTCGGGGAGCGTACCTGCGAGATCTCCCCGTCGCGCGAAGACACTGAATGCCCGGGCCATCTGAATGGGGGTGACGCTGACCTCGTAGCCCATCCCAACAGATGTCTGGGTGTATTCACCCCAACGGCTCATGGGCGTCACAATCCCCGACGCCTCTCCCCCGAGTTCGATCCCGGTTGTGGACCCGAAGCCGAGGGCACGCACCATGCCGTGCAGCTGCTCGTGACTCATCCGTTGGGTCGCCATGTACATTCCGACATTGGATGAATAGCGGAGCACGGCATCCCAGTTGTCCAAATCGTCGTATGAGTACACATCTTCAAGGTATCGCCCGTATTCGGTGTAGATGCCTCTCCCTTTGATCTGGAGGATCTCGTCATCGGGCAGGTGCCCGAGCGACTTTGCGAGTGTCCACGCGAAGGGCTTGAAAGTCGATCCTGGCTCGTAGACATCCTCGAGCACACGATTGTGACGCAGGGCGGGCTCGGCCTGCGTGAGCAGTTCCTTTCTGAATACGCGATAGCGAGGCTGCTCGTCGACCGGTGGCATGACCGGCTGGGGCTCGCCCGATGCCTCATCCCACCAAGGTACTTCAGCGAGGTTGGGGATGTCGCGGAGGTGATCCGTCATCGCGAGGATCTCACCTGTGTGCGGGTTGATCACGATCGCTCTTCCACCAGCGGCGTCTGCCTGCTCCATGCCCCAGAGCAGGTGCTCTCGCACGATGCGCTGGATCTCGATGTCGATGCTCAATCGGACATCCTGCCCTTTGTCCGCGTCGACCCACGCGCCGCGTTCGATCCAGAGTGGGCGCCCGCTCGCATCGCGGACATAGGTCAGTGACCCATCCTCCCCTTTAAGCATGGCATCGAAAAGCTTCTCCGCTCCCAGCACCCCTGAGCGTTCTGTTGCCTCACCCGCGAAGGCGACCTTTCCCACAATCGGCCCGAGCAGTTCAGCACTCGATTGTTCGCGGATAGGCTCGTGCTCGATCGTGATCGCGGGGAGCAGGCCGTCTGTCTTGAGTTCGCGGAGCTTCTGGGCCTGTTCCTGATTGAGCACTTCCCCGATGCGCAAATATCGAGAGGGGATTGTTGCCCCCTGATCGCTTTGGCCGCGTGTTGAGATCTGTTCGTTGCGAACGAGCTTCTGGATGATGTCGGGTGCAAACTCATTCGGGCTCGTCGTCAAGACTCCAGAGAGTGCCACGATCGTCTTATCGAGCAGGTTCGGATCCCGCTGCATCGCGAGGCGTAACCCCTCGGGATCGACAATCACGCTGTACCCCATGCGGGTCGTGGCGAGTGTGCGACCGCGCCGATCGAGCAGGTCGCCTCGGGTCGCGCCGAGCGTGCTTGTGCTCGTGCGGGATTGCACAAACTCGCGAAGGTCTGCGCTGGGAGCGATCTGGAGCTGAAGCACACGCGCGACAACCACAACGAGCGCAACGATGACCCCTATGCGAACGAGCCACGCGACGAGTACGGCGCGGGCATCCGCAGAGATCCCAGGAGCAGGAGCAACCATCAGCGCATCGCGATCACTCGACATTCCGGTCCTTTCCTCATGAAGCAACGGGGCACACTTGTGCGCTTATTCTTCCACAAAGACCACGCGGGTCCCATCGTCCAGCGTAAACACGAGCCTGCCATCCTGCGGGGTCTCGACGATCGAAGCCACTGAATCGACGCTCGGATCCGGCGTGAACTCGCGTTCGACGACGCGTTGTACCAGCTCGACCTGCGCGGGGGTAGTGGATGCCGGCACGAACTCGCCATGCGGTTCGATGAGCTGATGCACGCGTTGGGGGGTGCATGAACGGACGATCAATGAACGGATCTCTCCCGCCTGCTCGTTATAACGGAGCGAGCGTTGGCGGGATTCTGCCATTTCGTGCACGGCCTGCAATCTGGACTGACGCACGGAAAGCACCCCGATACCCGTTGCGCCAAAGACCAGAATGAGTGCAACGAACTTCACAAACACGGCGGAACCCGATCGGTTGATGAGTGAGCGACTCGGAACATCGTTCCGAGTGGATTTACTTCGCAGGGATTTTGAGCGTCATCCCAACGAAAATGGTGTCGGCGCTCTCGATCTCATTGAGCTCGACGATCTCGTTGGCACGCTTGGAGGTACCGAGGAGCTTGTATGCGATTTCACCGAGCGTATCGCCGGGTTTTACGGTGTAGACCCGATCACCCGAGCGTTTCACGGTCGATGACTTCCCACGCTCTTGCAGCGTGATGATTGGGGCGTCACCGGGGAGCCGGAGCTTCATGCCAACCTTGAGCACCAGATCCGGGCCGAGCTTATCCGCGTTGAGTGATTCGATATCTCGATATCGGTCACCATCACCGAGATAGCGACGAGCGATGCCGATCAGCGTATCGCCGGGTTCAACGGTGTACAGATGATATGTCGGTTCGGGGATCTCCCGGATGGGCTCTTGCTGGACCGGCTGTTTCGGCTTCCAGTCGCCGGCGACGGGGTACTCCGCTTTCTTCACGGTTTCCTGTGCGTACTTGATCGCGTCATCAAGGATTGAGGTCGAACCGGGGTTGGTATTGTCGATCTCGACCGGCGCATGACTCAGTTGTGTCTGCGCACCGGAGGCGTATTCATTCGAGCGAACCTGCTCGGCGATATCTCTGAAAGCGTTGTTGATGCCCTGAGACTCACGCGGGCCGAGCGTCGCGATCGGGGTGCGGGTCTCCTGCTCGCCCTGGGCGAGGTTCTGGAGCGACATTTTGTTCGCCTGCGAGAAATGATCGCTGACGAGCACGCCAACGACGAGCACGAGGACGAAACCGATGATGAGCGCGAGCTTGCTTTCTTTGGTCACAGCCGCTTCCTTGCCGAGTGATGCCATCGTTGAGCGTAGTGCCGAATCCCTGGCACGACGCGTTCAGAAATCATGAAGTCGATGAGCGTACTCTCGCACACCGATCGGTTGTCCCGCGCGGGTCACTTTCCCGCCCGGATCCCACGGAGCTTTGCCGAACGCGCCCGCGGGTTGCTCGCGATCTCGGCGTCTCCCGCCTCGATCGGTTTGCGTGTGATCGACTCGCACCAATCGTTGCTCGTCCATTCGCTGATCGCCCGTTTCACCGGACGATCCTCGAGCGAGTGGAACGCGATGATCCCCACACGAGCGCCAGTAGCGATCCAGCTCGGGTTCCCCGCGTGGCTCTTCTTGAGCGCGATCCCGATCGATCGGAGCAGCGCGTCGAGGCTGCCCAGTTCGTCGTTGACCGCGATGCGAAGGGCCTGGAAGGTCTTCGTCGCCGGATGGATGCTGCCGCGCGGGCCGGGGATCGCCGAACGCACGATCTCGGCAAGCCGATCAGTCGTTGTAATCGGTTCAACCTCCCGAGCAGCAACAAGTTTTGATGCGATCCTTCGCGCGGATTTGTCTTCGCCGAATCTGAAGATGATTTGCGCCAAGTCCTTTTCGGGAAGGGTGTTCACTAACTCCTCCGCCGTGATCGGCATGGAGGGGTCCAGACGCATATCGAGCGGGCCGGAGAACCGGAAGCTCAACCCCCGCTGGGGGTCATCGACCTGGGTGCTCGCGAACCCCAGATCCGCGAGGACCATATCCGCTTTGAGCCCGAGCTCGTTGATCGCGCGGGGCAGTTCCGCAAAGTTCCCCCTGATCGCGTGCACCTTGGCCGAGCCGGGGGCATCTGGACACAAAGCATTGGCAACACTGACCTTGGCGCGATCGAGGTTCCCCTGATCCATGTCGTTGAGGATGATGGTCCCGTCCGGGCCCAGGCGCTCGGCGATCATGCAAGCATGCCCCCCTAGGCCCGCGGTGCAATCGACATAGACCTGCCCCGGGTGGGGATCGAGCAGTTCGATGACCTCCTCGGGGAGGACCGGGATGTGGGTGAGTTCGTCGCCCATGGGGTGAGGATAGACACCCGGTTTCGGGCTATCCTCACGCGTGACGAATCGGGGTACGCAGATCAGTCCAGAGCGCATCATCACCAGCGCTTCCACTCGCAGCGATGTCGCCCAGATCCTCTACGGGCTGAGCATCCGAGGCGTGCGTGCCGACGCGATCGACAATCCGTCCAAAGACCCCTTCTCCGACATACCCGGTGCCAAACCCGATCGTTTCCTCGTGGTGCTCATGGATGGCAACGCGATTCAGGAGCGTATTGCACGAGAATCCATCGAATCGATCTGGGACGCGATCCTTGAAGACTGCGACCGGGCCGTGACCGGGAGCGGGCACTGCTCGTTCTGTGGGTACGATGTCGAACGACTCCCCCGCCCCACCGTTTGCCCTGAATGCGGGGTTAATGTCGACTCAGTTGCGGCGCGTCGGGTTGTACGCGATAGGAGGCTCTGATCATTCCGCAGCCGCCGGCCAACCATCGCGCAGGAACTTGCCGTCCTTGTGGAAGACTTCGCCGTCGGCGCTGATCTCGCCGCCGTCGCGCAGATCGCAGACCATGTCCCAGTGCAGCGCGGACTCGTTGAAGGACCCGGATTCGGGGTATCCCATTCCGCACGCGGCGTGGAAGGTGCCTCCGATCTTCTCGTCGAACAGTGTGTTCTTGGAGAACTCCTTGATCGCGTAGTTCGTCCCGATCGCGATCTCACCCATGGTGCGGGCACCCTCGTCCTGATCGAGCATCGCGATGAGGAACTCCTCGTTCTTCTTCGCGCTCGCATCAACAACGCGCCCGTCCTTGAACTGCAGGCGGATCCCGTCCACTTCGCGTCCGTTGTAGACGCCGGGGAAGGTGTAGTTCACATGCCCGTCCGCGCCCTGCGGTCCGCAGAAGACCTCGCCGTCGGGGAAGTTCTCGCCGCCGGAGCAGTTAACCCAGATGGACTTGCTCGAATCGATATTGACACGCAGATCGGTGCCGTCGTGGTCGGTGCCCGCGGGCGCTTTGAAGTGCAGCTCGTTCTTCGTCGAGAGGTAATCGCACACGCGCTGCTGGCGTTCGTGGATCTGCTCCCACGCGGCGACGGGGTCGGGCAGGTGCAGGAGCCCGGCTTCGAACACGAACTTCTCGTACTGGGCGAGTGACATCTCCGCGTCCTGGGCCGCGCCGTTGGTTGGGTACATCGTCCCCGTCCAGCGCATCTTGCCCTCGGCGGCACGATTGAGCACCGTCTTCATGTTGGGTGCGGTTGCGAGACGACGACGCGCGAGCTTTGCGGGGTCCACGCGAGAGAAGGCCTTGGTGTTGTTGTCCACCCACAGCCCGATCGAAACATCGATCGTCTCGTTTGAGAACTTCTCGACTGGGTTGAGGTAATCGAGCTGCTCGTCGCTCGCGTGCTCATAGAGGATGTCCGCAAGGGTGGAGCTCTTGAGCGTCCAGAACGGGTGCCCGCCTGCCTTGAGCACCGCCTCGTAGACCGCCTCGACGAGGGGCATCGCGACCGGATCCGCACCGATTGAGACCAGATCGCCCTTCTTGACCTTGGTGGAGTAACGGACAAGAACATCAGCGAGTTTATCGAGGCGTTGATCGCGCATGCGGGGTTCCTGGGCTGGGATCGGGGTTTTCAGAATGAAATGAACACGAACGCTGATCTCGCCCGTATTGTTAAGCAGAGACTGAAGTATACGCAATGACCCAAGCCCCGCCCGATCGGCGTGGGAGACACGGAGAACAGACTTATGAATCGCAATACCGCCGCGGCTTTCATTGGAGCCCTTGCGATCGGCGCAAGCATCGGAATCGTCGGATTCGGGAACAGTGCTCAAGCAACCCGATCTTCTGGGATCGAGAGCGGATCGATCGCCTCGATCGATGTCTTCGCCCTGATTGACCGCGGGCTGAGCACAGACGCCATGAAGACCGAGCGTACAGAGTTCGAAACTTCGATGAACGCGTCGCTCGAGCAAATACAGCAGCAGATCGCTGCGCTGCAGACACAGCTCAGCACGATGACGGCCGAAGATCCAAACGCCCAGAACGCGTATCAGCAGTACCAGCAGCTGCAGAGTCAGGCGCAGTATCAGAGTCAGCAGGCCAGCGCTGAATATCAGGGCCTGATCGCGCAGCAGATCGCTCGTGCGTATGAAGAGATCTACGCCGCAGCGAATGAGATCGCGGCAGAGAGCGGCTACTCCTTCGTCTTCGCGACGCGTTCCGATGGCGAGCTGCTCCAGACGGACACGATCACAGGGATCACACAGGAGATCCTCGCTCGACCGCTCATGACGCCTCCAAGTGCGACCGACCTGACGGAGGAAGTCCGCGTTAAACTCGGCTATCCCGAAGAGGTGGACACTGAGGTTGAGGGCGACGAACCCGTCGAGACCATCATGATTGGTCCGGGCGCGGATGATGCTGATGAGCCATCCGAGCCGCAGAACGAAGAGTAACCCGAGCTCGAAATCGATCTGTTCAAACACCCGCGGAGTCGCGGGTGTTTTTTATAAACTCAGGATTCGATCAGGTGCCCAAGCTTATCAATCAGCGGCGCGATGTGCTTCTCGTATTTCCGCCACCGATCTGTTGACGACTTATAGAGCGGCTGACGGATCTGGCTCACACTGGCCGTGTGGACGGCTTTCTTGCTCTTGTGGAAGTTCATGCATGCCTCGTCGAAGGGGAGTCCGACATAATCGAGCATGCGACGGATCGATGATTCCGGCTCGCTGGTCGTTTGTTCGTATTGCACATCGAGCATTTCAATGCCGAGGTTTTCTTTGAGATGTTCGATCGCTTTGAGATAGGACAGGTACTGATCCGCGCAGTGATCGAGATCTGTGGCGTACACGATGCGAGGCCCGAAACGCTGGAAGTAGATTGAAAGACAGGTATCGATCGGGTTTCGCTTCGTGTGGATGACTCGAGCGCCGGGGAGTGCCTTCTCGATGAAGCCAAGGAAGTAGTAGTTCTCCGGCATCTTGTCGCAGATGCGTTTGTGCTTCTTCTTGTCCGGGAACAAGCGTGCAAGCATCTCCAGATACTCGCCCCCCGCTCTGTTGACGAAGTCCTTATCGAAGACCTCGGTTTTGCGGTTCCGGGTGTGCTTATCGATCATGTCGCACTCGCCGATCCCATTCGCTCTTGGGTGCGAAGCGATGATCTGCTCCGTCAGTGTTGTGCCCGACCGAGGCATCCCCACGATGAACACACAACGCGACCCATCATGATCGCTCGACGGGATCCCATCGAAATCTTCCTTGCTCCAGTTGTCGAGCCACCTCTCGTACTCGAACTGAGGATACTCCGCGCTCATCGCGTTCCCTTTGGAGAAGCACTCGAATGCTTCATCGTACTCCCCAACCGAATCGAGCAGATGTCCGAGCGAAAAGAGCAGGTCTTGGCGGTTGGCTCGGGAAAGTCTCGACTCGTCGAGTGTCTCACGCAGGATATCGATCGCCTCGCTCTGTCGTTTGAGCTCGCGGCAGAGCTGACCGAATACGGCAACTACATCCGCCTGCTTGGTGTTCTGCAGCGCGGAATGCACGAGCTCATAAGCCTCTTCGGACTTGCCGTGCGATTGGAGAATTCTCGCCTTCGCCATAACGGCGCGGGAATACCCCGGGTTGATTTTGAGCGCCTTATCGATTGCCTGGTGTGCTTTGCCGACCTGGTCCAATCGCCGGTGCGCGGAGCAGAGATCAACGAGTAGATCCACATTGTTCGGTTCGATTTTGCTCGCAAAGGTCAGGTGCCGCATCGACTCATCGCGAAAGTCGAGCATCATCAACGCATGCCCGAGCATCCGCAGGACAGAGACATCCTTCGGCTGCTGCTCACGGAGTTCCTTGAGCATGCCGATCGCGGTGTCGTACTCGCCCGACTCGATCAGGTTCCTGCAGTTATTGACACTCCGCTGGTACGCGGTGGTGATCGTGGGTCCGAACTGACTCATACGCTCATGCTCCCTTGGGTGACGCGGTGCTCACCCCCGATGTATCGGCATAGTCGCCCAACGCCTCAATCAACTCGCCGATGTGCTTCTCATAGTTTCGCCATCGCTGTGTGCTGCTCTGATATATGGGTGACCTGACCTGGACGCTGCTGGCGGTGCTGACATGCTTCTTGGACTCGTGGAAGCTCAGGCAATCCTCGTGGAAATCCAGGCCCGTGTGCTCCACGATCTGTCTCGCCCGGGGTTCGAAGTCCGCAACGAGTTCTTCGTACTTGCTCTGCATGATCTCAATACCGAGTGTTTCATACCAATAATCCATAACCTGCCGGTGCGCAACATACTGCTCACCGAGCATGCGAAGATCACGCGAGTACACGACATTGGTCCCGAAGTTCTGAAAATATGAGCTCAGGCACGAATCGATCGGATCGCGCAGGCAATGAATCACACGCGCGTTGGGGAACATCTTGGAGATCAAACCGAGCGTGCGCTCCATGCCCATATGCTTGTCGACCACACGGGTGGGTTCTGTTCCTGCCCGCATATCGAGCATGTCTATGTATTCCTGAGCGTATGACTTGATGTCGTCGCCCTTGAGGTTGCTCGCGCCTTTCCGCGTGTATTGATGTCCGAGCAACGGCGCCTCCCCCACCGTCGACACCTCGGGGTGCGCGGCCAGGATCTGCTCTGTGAGGGTCGTCCCGGAGCGGGGCATGCCCATGATGAACACGGGTCGCCGAGACTCGATACCGGATTCGGGGATTGAGTCGAGAACCTCACTGGACCATTGCTCGATCAGGCTCGGGGCGTGGAGCGCTTTTCCCGGAAGATGTCCGCCGTTCGCAACTCGGAAGTACTCGAACGCCTTGTCGTACTCACCCATCGCGTCGTAGCAATGGCCGAGCTCATAGCGTGCGGAACGCTTCTGGCGATCCATCGCGCGTTCCTGTTCCAGCACCTGCTCGTAGTGCCCGATTGCCTCGGCATAGTCTTTGCTGGCCCGCGCGACCTTGCCGCGTGCCATATGAATGAGTGTCGGCGTCTCGCCGAAGACCTCTGCCCGCGCGAGCACCTCTTTCGCGAGATCGGTCTCTCCGGAGTTGATGTATGCGATGGCTTTCGCGTGCAAACTCGGGTCGTGACTCGGATCGTGGGTGATCGCCCGATCGAGCGCGTCGTGCATGCCTTGGGTGTTGCCGAGCTGCATGTACGCCTGAGAGAGCAGGAGCAGGGTATCTGGGTGATTCGCTCGGCGTTTGAGCGCCCGCTTCGCATATTCGACCGCCTCCTCCGATTTCCAGATGACAATCGATAGCTGTGACAGTCGGCACAGAATCTCAGGGTTGTCCTTATCGAGCTTGAGTGCCTTCTCAAACTGCCCTTTGGCGATCCCGTATTGCTCGGCTTTCATCGCCTGCACGCCTCTCTTGAGGAACGCGGCGGCCTGGACGGGGTTCTTGGGCATTTTTTCGTCTCTCCCTGATCATGTTCTCGGCAATACACCACTTCTGCAGGACCAAGTATCGTAGACGCCCACAACCCGTTTTCCCGCGTAGAATACCCACCCAGCGATGGAGTCCCGCTTGAACACCATATTCGAATCACGACGGTATCTCATCCCCTTCCGAACGGGGCTGCTGCCACAGATCTTCTGTGACACCCTCGTGCTCGGTTCCGGCGTGGCTGGGCTTCGAAGCGCGATCGGAGCAGCACGGAATGGTCAGGTCATTGTCTGCGCGAAGGATGAGCTGAACCTGACGAACACCGCCTGGGCTCAGGGCGGGGTTGCGGCTGTTCTCCCCGCGGGTGCTCAGAAGCAAGACGATATCAGATCGCATATCCGAGACACGCTCACAGCGGGTGCGGGGTTGTGCGACGAGCAGGCAGTACATCTGGTCTGCGAGCAGGGACCATCGCGTATCAATGAGATTATGGACTGGGGCATGCGCTTCGATCGTGATGAGCAGGGGCACCTGCGACGCGGGCGCGAGGGAGGTCACAGCGCCTCACGCATTTTCCACGCGGGCGGGGACGCGACCGGTCACGAACTCCAACGCACCCTGACCGATCACACGCGATCACACGACAATATCCGATTATTCGATCAATGCTTTGTGATCGATCTGCTGACGCTCAACCATACCCCCGGCTCCCCGGTTCTGGGCGCGATCACCTGGCATCCCAAGTATGGGCTGCAGGTGATCTGGGCGCGCACGACGATCCTCGCGATGGGCGGCGCCGGGCAGGTCTTCCGTGAGACGAGCAACCCGCGCGTCGCGACCGCCGACGGGATCGCGATGGCGTATCGGGCCGGCGCCCAGCTCGCGGACATGGAGTTTGTCCAGTTCCACCCCACGACCCTCTACATCCCGGGGGCGGCGCGGGCGCTGATCTCCGAGGCGGTTCGCGGCGAGGGGGCACACTTGCTCGATCATGCGGGGAACAGGTTCATGCCCGCCATCCATGAGCTTGCCGAACTCGCACCGCGTGATGTTGTCGCTCGGTCGATCGTGCGTCAGATCGCCCATCAGGGCGGTAAGCATGTCTGGCTCGACTGCCGCCACATCCAGAACTTCAGAACCCGATTCCCGGGGATTCATTCCACCCTCAGCTCGTTCGGGCTCGATCCGGAGAAAGACCTGATCCCGGTCCACCCCGCGGCCCACTACACGATCGGGGGCGTACGGACGGATCTGCAGACTCGCACGAGCATCCCAAACCTGCTCGCGGTCGGTGAGGTGACCTGCACCGGTCTGCACGGCGCGAATCGCTTGGCATCGAACTCGCTTCTCGAGGGGCTCGTGATGGGTGCCATCGCCGGCGAGCAAGCCGCCTCTCGTGCGGACGCGGGCCCGATCACCCCCCACTCGATAATCTCGACGATCGAGGAATCGAACCACGCCGAGCTCGATCTGGATGATGTTCGCTCTTCACTACGATCGTGCATGTGGATCAATGCCGGGGTTGAGCGAACCCGCAGACGCCTCGACGATGCGTGCGACATGCTTGATTTCTGGGCGAGATACACCCTTGACAAGGTCTTCGAAACACCCGACGGATGGGAAGTGCAGAACATGCTCACCGCCGGGGCGTTGATCACGCGGGCAGCGCTCGCGAGGGATTGCTCGATCGGAACGCACACGCTCAACGATACATCAGGCGGCGAGGATCGAACCCGATGCTTCGAGCACGCGATGTGGACGCGGGGCAACGACCAGCCCGTCTATACGCCCAGAATATCCGATCTCGACGCGGAGCCCGGGCTGAGCATCGAGTCCAGAGTCGAACCGATCTCAGATCCGAGCGTATCGGATACCCCATGAACCGATTGGTGCTGACAGCTGTTTGCGTGAGCGTGCTCATCTCGTTGAGCGCCTGCAGGTATGAACGCGTCGTGTCCCAGTCTGGACTGCTGACCGGTCTCGAGGGCGCGGAATCAAGCATCCCTGCGAAGCGAAGAGCGAATATGCTCCCCGACTTCCTGCGTACACCCGAGCAGGGTATCCGCGTGGAGGATGAGGATGGGGAGGTCACGCTGTACTCAAAGTCCGTTCGGCAACTCATGATCCATCTGACGACAACTATCGCGAATGGCGAGCGTGAGCTGTTTCTGGATCAGCTGCTCAGCGAGAAAACAAAGCGGGAGTTCATCGATCGCGGGCTCGATCCGGGCATGGCTTTCGATGAACTGGTGCGTCGGCAACGCGATGTGGGGCGTTTGTTCTATTTCATGCCCATGGGCGAGTACACACCCGGCGTGGACTATCGATCGATCGGACAGAACATCTTTCGTCTCCGACTCCCGAGCACAACCCACGAGGGGCTGCACTGGATCGGGATTGATGTGGTTTTCGAGGACCTCAACTTCAAGCTGCGATGGTTCCTTCCGAACAGGTAAGCAAGCGAAGCGCTATAGTTTCGTATGAGCACAACCGACACGACAACGACCTCGGCAGAGAGCCTCCCCAGCGCATTCGATGCGCCACGCCCCCAGATGCGCGAGATCAAGGATCTGGATGCTGCGTCACTGTGTGCCAGGATGCGACTCGGGCTTGAGCACTTCGACCCGCGCGTCGTAGAACTCTCGCAGGATCAGGTCTCACAGGCGTGGCTTGAGGATGCAGGCGTCGGGGTGTGGCCTATCCGCGTGCTCGTCGGGCATCTTGCAGACACAGAAATCGTGTTGGCCCAGCGTATCCGCAAGATTATTGCGGAAGACAACCCCGAACTGGCGCTCTGGGATGAGCACGCGTTCATCGATGGTGGAATCTACGGCTGCACCGAAGGTTCGACTCTGTTACCACCCATGGGCGGTGATCTTGCGATGATCCACACGACCCGGAACTGGTTGTGCGCCCTGCTGATGCAGCTCGATGACGCGCATTGGCAACGCCAAGGTATACACCCGATCAATGGTCCAATGACCGCACGGGAGATCGCGAACTACAACTGCTATCACCTTGAGCACCACGCATGGTTCCTCAACGCGAAGATCGAGAAGCTGCTCGGCCCTGCACCGATCGCGGAACCCTGTGGCGATGGTGGATGCGGCAAACCCAGCTGCGGCTGTCGCTAACGCCCCACATCACTCGGCATGGTTCAAGCGTTCGCGGGCTCAAGCAGGTCGCGGATTTGACGCGTGTAGTTTTTGAAGTCATCCGCGTGCGTCGCGGGTCCCTGCTCGAATCGTGGGATGTCCTTCACGGAAGTCGCGCGAGCATCAAGCCCCAGATCGCGTGCAACGCGTGCGGCGGTCTTCGCGGGTTCCTTGATCAGATCGTCATACTGGACCTCGATGATATTGGCGCCGACATGCTCATCCCCGAGCGATGATGCCCAGTGGTCCATCATTCGGTTCGAATCCGCCACATACCCCGCCGCGTTCAGCAGATCACCAGCGTAGGGGTGGTTGCCCGGCATCTCGCTGCAATAGCAGGCGAGTGCCGATTCGATCGGATCGCGACGGCACAGGACGATGTTGATCCCCGGGATCATGAGCGCAGCCGCCCCGGCAAGGGGAATATTCAACGGGTGCGTATCAAGGCACATAGAGAACGGATCACCGGCGAGCGTGCGGACCTGTGCGATGTATGACTTGCCCCCCTCGGCGAGCTGATTCCCACGGAGCTTCTGCGGCTCGAAGGGCACTGGACGCAGCACACCATGGCGAGCGCCCAGATGATGCACACACACAGATGAAAGCGTTTCGAGAGGGCCAACATTGTTCACATCATCGAACTGTCCGAGCATCTCTGACAGGACTTCCACACCAGAATGAGGCGTCCCAAGAATCAGCGTATGGCGTGAATCGGGAAGGTCGGGTTTGATGACCTTACTCATCCGATCGAGTGTCCAGTCGGTGATGACCCGCGTCGTCATCGTGGTATAGTGGCGAGGGTCATACTTCCCGCGGCGGAGCCCTGCCGCACGGCGGAATGCATTGAACGATTCATCGTGCTGGCCGAGAAGATCATGCGCGTGCCCAAGTGTTCGGAGCAGGTCGCCGAGTTCGAGCGCGGGGACACCCGTGACCGCTGCTTCGTTCTCAAGTTCAGGTATGACTTCCTTGATCGCATCCGTGTCGGGCTTTTCAGCATCGATCAGGATGCGTGCCTTCGCGAGCACGAGCGGACGAGTATCGAGCTTGTCCTTGAAGCCCTGACTGATCAGTGACATGCCCTCATCGGGCTTGCCCTGAGCCGCGAGCAGTTCTGCCTTTGCCCCAACCGCGTCAGCCCGGTCTGGATCCCACTGGAGTGCCGTCTCAACCGCCTCCTCGGCGGCTTCGTACTCTCCGATGACCACGGACGAGCGGCAGATCTGCACACTCAGGCGGATGAGCTGGTCCACAATCCGTGGGCGATTGGGATTTTCTTCCTTGTCATTCTTGAGCGCGTCCTCGGTCATCTGGGCGGAACGGATCAGGTCACTCAGCGCCTGAGCATGCACGCCGAGTTTGGCGAGAACAAACCCGTGCAGCGCGAGGATGGGGATGTCATCGGGAAAATGCGCTCGCAGCTTGCCCGCGCGCTTGGCGGCCTCGAATACATCCCCGACCCTGAGTAGCCGATGGGCTTCTTCAAAGACCTGGGCGGGGGTGGGCTGGTTGCCTTGCTGTTGCTGCTGCATCACATACTCCGATGACATCTGCGCCGATCACACGAACCGTGCAGTAGTAGTGTACTCTCAATCATCATGCTCAAGCATATCTCCAAGACCCTCGATTAGGGGGGCGAGATGCTCGGCATATCGTTCATATCGTTTGGTAGACGATGTATACATCGGTTGGCGGACCTGATCATTGCTCAATGTCACCGCAACGCGACCGGAGTTGTGAAACTCCAAGCATGCCGGGTCAAACGACAAGCCGATGTACTCAAGGATCTCGCGGGTGCGCTGCTCTTGGTTCGCGACCATGCCCTCGTAGTCATTCTCAAAGATCGGCATTGAGACTGAATCGCTCTTCAGGAGCGGCCGGTACAGCCCCATCATGTCACGATAATACCGGTAATACACGCCGCATGAGTGGAGATCAAAGCTGTAACTGTGACCGGCGTTGAGAAGCTGGAAGTAGCATGAAAGACAGTTGTCGCGCGGATCACGGTGGCAATGGATGATCTTCGCATCCGGGAAAGCAAGCGCGATAAAACCGAGGCAAAGACAGTTGAGTGGTGCCTTATCAACGATGACATCCACATCACGATCACCCGCGAGTTCCCGGGTGTATTCCCGGTACTCCGTCGCGACACGCGAGAGCACCTCTGGATCGTACTGATCCGGGGAGGTGCTGTACGGATTTTCCGGGTCAATCGCCGCTTCACGGAAGAGGTCGATCAGCAATCCCAGTTCTCCTGCGCCATACCCGCGCGGGTGTGCGTCGATGATCTGCTCCGTGAGCGTCGTTCCAGACCGGGGCATGCCGACGATGAAGACAGGCCGTGGATGACCGGTCTTGGGGCGGTGCTGGACATTCGCGAAATTTTCGGCTGTCCATGCGTCGCGTACGGAATGGAGCGTGTGCTCGAGACGGCGCTCGTTGAACTCCGGCTTCATGAGCTCGTTGCTCTCTCGAAACGCCTCCATCGCCTCGTCGTAGCGCTTTGCTTTGTCGAGCAAGTGCCCGAGCGCGTTGAGTGCCAGATGCCTCCCAGCGTCGCTCGCTTCGGGTGATCGCTCAAGCAGGTCCTGGATGTACTCGATCGCCTCATCGCGACGATCAGTCCGCAGGAGTGCCCGACCAAGGATGGCGGCCAGATTCAGTGATTCACGCCCCCGATCCCTGAGTGATTCGATGAACTCGATCGCCTCGTCCTTGTCATTGCGGAGCATCAGCATGTGCCCGAGCGAACTCGCGAGTGCCAGATTGTCGGGTTGATCATCGAACTCGTCCCGGATCATCTGGATCGCCTCATCGAGCTCACCAGACTGAGTCATGCCGTCGCTCATACTCGTCAGGATCATGACCCGATGGGGCTTGTTGGTGATGTTCCTGAGTGCTCTCTTCGCGATTCTCGTTGCAAGATCGTTGCGTTGAACCCGGATCAGGCAGCTGACATAGAGCGCCACGACGGGTGGATGAAAAGGTGATTGTTTATAGAGCACCTCAGCATTACTGAGCGCAGACCGATAATATCCTCGATCATGCAGTGCCTTCGCCTGCTCGTAGGCATCTTTCAGGCTCATCATCGGCACGCAAACATCCTCCTCAGTGACGCACAGACATCGACTCAAACCGGGGATAATCTTACGCAGATGCGACAGATCACGCTCATTTCAACCGGTGGTACGATCGAGAAAACCTACGACGAGCATGCAGGGACGCTGTCCAACCGTGCCTCGATCGTGCAGGAGATGCTCCGGCTACTTCGGCTGGAGGATACCAACATCAACACGCTGCAGTTGATGCACAAAGATTCACTCGATATGACCGAAACGGATCGTCAGCGGATCCTGGGTGCTGTGGAGCTCCTGGATGACCCCGCGGACTGTGCCGGGATCATCGTCCTGCACGGCACGGATACACTGTGCCAGACCGGGGAGTTCCTCCACGAGCAACTCAAAGAACCGAAGATCCCGATCATCCTCACGGGCGCCATGCGCCCGTTCGAGATGAAACGCTCCGACGCGTTGCAGAACCTCAACGAGTCGATCTTCGCGACGGGGACGCTCGAGCCCGGCGTCTGGGTCGTTGCCCACGGCCGCGCACTCAAGTTCCCCGGACCGATCAAGGATCGCCAGCGAGGAACTTTCGTGATGAGCTCAGGCGAGTAGTTACTCGTCGCCCACCGAACACAACTCTTCAACACTCGGACACGAGCAGACAAGATTTCGATCGCCGTAGGGATTGTCAACGCGCCCAACCGGTGACCAGAACTTGAACCGGCGCAGGTGCTCGGCCGGGTATGCCGCGACATCGCGCGAGTACGGGTGGGACCAGTCGTCGCTGCCGATCGCCTTGATCGAGTGCGGGGCGCCCTTGAGCGGATTGTCATCTTTCGGCATCTCGCCGCGTTCGATCTGAGCGATCTCGGCACGGATCGTGATGAGGGCATCGCAGAAACGATCGAGCTCGGCCTTGGATTCTGACTCAGTGGGCTCGATCATGAGCGTCCCGGGGACGGGCCAGCTCATGGTCGGAGCATGGAACCCATAGTCGATCAGGCGCTTGGCAATGTCGTCGATCTCGATGCCCGCGCTCTTCTTGAACGGTCGGCAGTCGATCACAAACTCGTGTGCGACGCGTCCCTGACTACCTTGGAACATCACCTGATAGTGATCCTTGAGTCGCTCAACCATGTAGTTGGCGTTGAGGATCGCGACCTCGCTGGCCTTCTTGAGCCCGCGGGTGCCCATGAGGGCGATGTAGACCCACGAGATGGGCAGGATGCTCGGCGAGCCCTCGGGCGCGGCGCTGACCGGTCCAACTGCATGGTCGCCGGCCGTTGCAGGTGTACGCACCGGGTGGGTCGGCAGGAACGGACGCAGCTTGGCATTGACGCCGATCGGGCCCATGCCAGGGCCACCGCCGCCGTGCGGGATGCAGAAGGTCTTGTGCAGGTTCAGGTGGCAGACATCGGCGCCGTAGTCACCCGGTCGGCAGAGCCCGACCTGGGCATTCATGTTCGCACCGTCGAGATAGACGAGCCCGCCGAACTCGTGGACGGTATCAATCATGGCGCGGATGTTGTCATCGAACACGCCGCAGGTTGATGGATAGGTGATCATGGCGCAGGCGAGGTTATCGCTGTGCTTCTGCGCCTTCTCACGGAGGTCGTCGATCATGATCGCGCCGTTGTCGTTGGTCTTGATCGGGACAACCTTGAGGCCCGCGACGATCGCCGACGCGGGGTTGGTGCCGTGGGCGCTGTCTGGGATGAGGCAGATGTTGCGGTTGCCCTGTCCCTCATGCTTGTGGTACGCCTTGATGGTCATGAGCCCAGTGAACTCGCCCTGGCTGCCCGCGTTGGGCATGAGCGATACGGCCTCGAAGCCGGTGATCTCGCTGAGCCACTGCTCGAGCTGGTCGAAGAGGACCGCGTAGCCCTCCCACTGCTCGCGCGGGGCGAAGGGGTGCATGTGGGCGAACTCGGGCCATGTGACCGGGAGCATCTCGCTGGTCGCGTTGAGTTTCATGGTGCACGATCCGAGCGGGATCATGCTGTGCGCCAGCGACAGCTCGCGTGACTGCAGCTCGGTGATGTAGCGCAGCATCTCGGTTTCACTGCGGTGGCTGTTGAACACCTCGTGGGTCATGAACGCTGTATCACGCTTGAACGCATCGGGGATATCGAGCGTCGCACGCTGGGCCATCTCGATGAGATCTTCTTCGCCTGTTCCACCGAAAGCTTCGAGCAGGTCGTGAAGGAGCCCGTCATCAACGGTCTCATCGAGCGTAATGCCGACGGTCCCGTCTCCGAAGTCACGCAGGTTGATACGACGGGCCCGGGCGGCACCGAGGACGGTCTTGGCGCTGCCGTTGACCTTGATACGGAGGGTATCAAATACCAGAGATTCTTCGATCTCATGCCCGAGCTCGAGAAGCCCAACGCGGAGGGTCTGCGTTTGGGCGTGCACACGCTTCGCGATGTTCGTGATGCCGTCGGGCCCGTGGTAGACGCCGTACATCGAGGCGATGACCGCGAGAAGGACCTGTGCGGTACAGATATTGCTCGTTGCACGATCACGCTTGATGTGCTGTTCACGGGTCTGCACCGCGAGTCGCAGCGCGGGATTGCCGTGGACATCGCGCGAGACACCGACGATTCGTCCGGGCATCTTGCGCACATGGCTTTCGTGTGTCGACATGAAACCTGCATGTGGACCACCGAAGCCCATGGGCACACCGAATCGCTGGGCGCTGCCCACACAGATATCAGCGCCCCACTGCCCGGGTGCGCGCAGCAGCGACAACGACAGCAGATCAGCCGCGACCACGACCATCATCCCGTTGTCATGAGCAGACCTGGCAAGCGATTCGTAGCACTCGACTCGCCCGTCGCTAGTTGGATATTGCACGAGCACACCGGCTGCGTTCTCGTTCGAGAGGTCAAATGACTCCACAGCACCGACAACAAGATCCAGCCCGAGCGCTTCGGCACGAGTCTTCACGACTGCGATGGTCTGCGGGTGACAATCTTCTGCAACATAGAAGGTCTTCCGTTTGTTCTTCAGAATGCTCACCACCATCGAGACCGCCTCCGCTGCCGCCGTCCCCTCATCGAGCAGCGATGAGCTCGCAAGGGGAAGTCCGGTGAGGTCGGAGATCATGGTCTGGAAGTTCAGGAGTGCTTCGAGTCGTCCCTGCGCCGTTTCGGGCTGATACGGCGTGTACTGCGTGTACCACTGTGGATTCTCAAGCACATTGCGAAGAATCACAGGCGGAGTGATCGTTCCGACATACCCCATCCCGATACACGAGCGGAAGAGCTTGTTCTTCTCTGCGATCTGACGCAGATCGTGCCAAAGCTTGTACTCGGTGCGGGCGGTCGGCAGATCCAGCAACCCTTCCAGCCGGATGTCGCTGGGAACGACTTCATTGATGAACGCGTCCATATCACTCGCACCAAGCTGCCGGAGCATCTCATCGATGTCTTCTTCTCGCGGTCCGATGTGACGCGTCGCGAACAACGCCTGTGCCTCGATGTCTGCGGGAGTGATCGGGGTGTACGGCTTGCGTGTGCCGGAATCGGTGTTGGTCATTGCGTCTCGGCCTCGTGATTCGATGGTGCTCATGCGTTTCGGTCTCGAAAAAGTGCCTTCCCAGCGTGGAATCGTGGGATTTGTGGAGAGGATGCAATGATAGCGCCTCACCCCTGCATTCTCGCAGGGCGAACGCCACAGTCCATGCACGAAAGCTGTTCGTCAGTCGTATTTGAGGACGGAATGGACCTCGCCAAACCCGCCGAGCTTTTCTCGCCCATGCAGGAAGTTGAGCTCGATCAGCACGGTTATGCCTGCGATCTCTGCACCGGTTTTCTGGACCAGCTCGCAACTCGCCCTCATCGTACCGCCGGTCGCGAGCAGATCGTCAACTAGCAGGACCTTGTGCCCACGCATGAGCGCGTCGGTATGGAGTTCCAGGCGATCGGTGCCGTATTCAAGATCGTAATCCACGCCGTGCACCATCCGGGGAAGTTTTCCGGGTTTGCGGACTGGGACGAACCCCGCAGAGAGCGCCTGTGCGATCGCGATCCCGAAAATGAATCCTCGGCTTTCGGCACCGACGACGAGGTCGATCCCCTTGCCCCGGTACGGGTTGGCCATCAGTTCCACCGCGAGCGCGAGTGCCCCAGGATCCGCGAGCAGCGGCGTGAAATCCTTGTATACCACGCCTGGCTTGGGGAAATCGGGGACCTCTTCGATCAGGGCATTGAGTTTGTCGTGCGCTTCGGTGCTTTGCATGAGACGATCATACACGCGATGCCAGAACGATTCATTGAAGATGTGTATGTCCGTATCATTCTCGATCTGGTATCCTCGTCAGCAGACACAAGGAGCACGCGTGCAGATCCCTCCGATGAGACCCACATTCACGATCGAGTTTCCGATTGATCGGGCGTCCGCGATGTCGCGTCTGGAAGCACTCGTTCGCGACGAAGATTATCCCATCGAGGGTCGCGTGGCGGGGAATCATCTAATGCTCGTTATCCCACCCAAGCGACGCCACTTCTGGTCTCCCTGGCTGAATCTTGAGGTGCATGATCAGGAGTCCGGATCAAAGGTCGTGGGCAAGTTCAGCCCCAACCCGAGTGTGTGGACGGGTTTTATGCTGACCTATATCGCGCTCGCTACCTTGGTCTTCTTTTCGGGGATGTTCGGGGTGTCTCAATGGATGATGGCAAAACCGCCCAGCGCTTTGATGTTCATGATCATCCCGATCGTGATCGCAATAGGAATGTACTGGTCATCGCTCATTGGGCAACGCATCGCCAATGAGCAGATGCGTGAGCTGTATGACGCGTCGATGAACGCGATCCGTGGATAAAAGCCCACAACCTATGTGTTGGGCATCGACAAAAATGAAGACCCCCGATCGAGATGATCGGGGGTCTTTGATTCGCGTTTCAGTTGAAGATCAACTGAGTGCTGTCAATCCCAGAGGGATTAGCGGCGACGACGGCCAGCTGCGAGGCCACCGAGGCCGAGCAGTGCGAGTGCCGAAGGAGCCGGGGTGACGGTGACGCGTGCCGAACCGAGCGAGAGCTGGCCCTGCGAGTCGTCAGCGAGTGCACCCGAGACGCTGTCGACGCTCTGGAGTGAGAAGTCACCAGTGGAAGCGACGAGCTGGAAGTCGATGATGCCAGCACCGGATGCTGCCAGGTTGACCTGGAAGGAGCCGATTGCTTCACCGAGCTCGGAGCCGGGTGCGGGTGGGAAGATGCCGGGGATGACGAGCTGACCGAAGATCACTTCGTTGTAGTTGCCGTTGCCAGCGTAGCCACCGTCGGTGTTGAATGCCGACCATGCTGCGGGGCTCCATGTCATGCTGTCGATGAGTGCGCTGTCGGACGAAAGCCCGAATGCACCACCGAGGATGTGGGAGCCCATGTCTGCATCACCGTAGACGGTGACGGTGAAGTTACCACCCTCAACGGTCTGGGAGACCGAAGGAGTCATGGAAAGGCTGAAGTTCTGTGCGGCGGCGACGGAAGCGATACCTGCGACAGCGATAAGTGCAACTGCGTTCTTCATTTGAGAGTTCTCCTCATTTGGTTATTGATTCGTATTTAACCGTTGACCTGTTGAAACGAACGACTCGTTCGTGACCCGCTCGAAAAGTACACCAAGCCAGAAGAACTGCCAGTCGATTGGCAAATGATTTTGCAATTCCTTGGAATTCAGGCTTTGAAGCCTGATTCTGCCGATAATTCCCCGGATACAGGACGAAATGGGCGAGGAGCAACTTGCAAGATTGATTGACCACGGCCCAGACAAATAGAGATGACATACAAAAGAACCCCCGATCGGTATCCCGATCGGGGGTTTGATTTTGGCTTCAGATCACTGCAGGCAGTGACTGGAGTCGGTCATCGCGATTAGCGACGACGACGGCCAGCGACGAGACCGCCGAGACCGAGGAGTGCCATCGCCGACGGAGCGGGGACGACATTGATCGATGTGCTGCCGAGCGAAACGGCGCCACCGTCGTTCTGGGTTGCACCAGTGACATCGTCAACACCTTCGAGGGTGAAGGGCGAGCCAGCGGTGAGCTGGAAGTCAACCATACCCATGCCGTCAACCGTGACCTGGAACGAGCCGATGGCTGAACCGTTCTCGGAGCCGGGTGCGGGCGGGAAGATGCCGGGGATGACGAGCTGACCGAAGACGACAGCGTTGTAGCTGCCGTTGCCAGCGTAGCCGCCGTCGGTGTTGAATGCCGACCAGTCAGCTGCGGTCCAGGCCATATCCTGAACAACGCCGGTGTCGCCGGAGCCAGCAACGCCGAAAGCACCACCGAGGATGTGGCTACCGAAGCCAGCATCACCGTAAACGGTCATGGTGAGTGTTGCTGCGCCACCGGAGGTGTCGACAGTCATAGCGGAAGGGACGATGGTAAGGCTGGGGCCGCCTGCGGTGGCGACGGTGGCCATACCAGCGACTGCTGCAAGAGCGATAGTCTTCATTTCTCTTTCTCCTAGTGAGATTTTGCCTCTGTTAAAGAGGCCACATATTCGGAATGGGAAACATTCCTGACCCAGGATGATCGTAAACGGGATGGTCCCCCATTGCAAGGGGGAAATGTCCTTCCGTGCGAGTCTTTTTGCAATTTGCATACTCGGACCAAACAAAACCAAACCAGGCTCATTTCTGGGCAGAAATCCGCTCCCACCACTCGATTTCGAACCCAAAGTCATGCCGATCATCTGCGTCCACGCGAAAGCTCGTTCGCATTGTCCACAACTCTGGATCCAGATCCGGGAATGATGCGTCCCCATCGACCACGCAATCCACCAGGGTCCGCACAACCAGTTCTGTCCGAGCCATCATTTGTGTATAGATAGTTCCGCCGCCCGCGATCCAGATCGGTGCCCCCACCTCCCCTTCGTCGATGGCCCTACGAGCCACCTCGATCGCTTGGTCGAGCCCCCCCACCACCATGACACCCGTGAGCCCCGGATCCTTCATGGAATGCGAGACCACGATGTTCAATCGGGACGGGAGCGGTTTATCCAATGACTCATATGTCTTCCGCCCCATCACAACAGGGCACCCCTTCGTGGATCGCATGAAATGCCTGAGGTCCTCGGGGAGGTGCCAGGGAAGATCCCCATCGCGTCCGATCACCCCATTCCGGGAGCAAGCGACAATCATCGCGATATCGAACTGGGCATGGAAAGCGCGGGGATCAAATGAATCTGGTTCGCTCATGCCCAAGCGTAGGGCTCAGGACGCCTCAGCATCCGAATCAGGAACCGGGCGGGTGTCGATGAGAATCCAATCGCCGTCGGGGCCCGTTGGCTCCGCAAGCATGGGCTTGCCGCCGGACTCAAAGATCGGTTTGTTGGTCATGGGTGACCTCGCCTGGGGATATCGAAGATCGAAGCTTGTCTCCTGATTCCTCAGGTATGGATCGACAGGCTTCTCAGGGGCTCGGGCATCGTCGTCATCCCCGTCGCTGCCAACGCTGTAGAGCACATAGCGGTCGCCCTCGACGAGGTACTTGATCGAGCTGCCCGGGTCCATGAGATCGAGCGGGATCTCGGGCAGGTACCTCGCCTGTAGCATGCTCAGCGAATCGGGCAACCGCCCATGCTCGTCTCGGTAGGCCTCGATCGCCAGCATCAGCGAGATCGCCCCCATCGTGTGCTCGTACCGGTACCAACGGTGAACCACCTGGCTCATCCCGGGCGTCATCATGGCCGCGAAGGAGATACGCATCGGCGTTTCTTCCGCACGGACCTTCTCAACGATCAGCTCGGCATCCCGCATGACCGAGACCCACTGGACACCCCGATCGAGCACGAGCTGCGCCTGATCCATGACCGCACCGTGGAGCGCCCGTTCCTGCTCCCTGCTGTTGGACAGCACAATGCTCAGGGGCATCGTCGCCGCCCGCATACGGGGATCGATCGAAATCGCGTCAGCAACGGACACTGGCCCGAAGTCATCCGGCGGTGCCGTCATTAGCCCGTAGTACTCAAACGCCTCCGGTGTCATCCGCCCGTCACCGTGCCCGTTATCTGAATAGGCACGCTGCAGCGTATCAAGGAACGACATCCGCTCGGACTCGATCGAGATTACGGGGAGCTGGGTGAGCCCGGCATGCGCGTGCGCCAGTTGTGTCAGCTGCTCAGATTCGAACACGCCCGGGCGATCACGCAGTAGATGCGCCAACTCCTTCCCGACCATGCTGTGGATCGCAATCCCGACAAGCTCCGAGTAAAGGATCGACTCGTTGCGGGTCTGGCGGGCCAACCCCATCGCGGCGATGTAGTTCGTGCACGCGCGCTGTATATCGCCCTCTTCCACCGCTAGACGGGCATCGTAGATCAGCACCTGCGAGAGGCGACGCAACGAGCCAAGGTGGATGAGCTGGACTCCGATCACGGACTGTTGCTTGTATTCATCCGGCCCTGCCGGGACGACACCCGTAACAAACATGCGTCCCTCCCATTTCTCCATGATCGGCTCGTACCCGACTGGCAGCCCGATGATGGGTCGTTGTGCGGCGGCACGGAGTTCGTCGAGATACGGCGCAAAGCCACGCACCGCTTCCTCGAAGGCTTGATAGTCCGGGTGATCGGGTTCAATGTACGGGAAGATCGCGACTCCGATGTCCTGTGCTTCGTCGTCTGCAACAGTCTGAAGCATGGCCCGATCGGCTTGCTCCTGAGCCAGCAGATGTTCGATCTTCGACCACACCACGCCGCAATCCATCAGTATTGCCCAGGACTTCTGATCCTCGCTGAACCCATCGCTGCGGGAATCCAGGATTGCCCCGAAATCGGTCTTGATCTGCGGCTCGCTCGTATAAAACCGAACCACGACCGCGATGTATGACACAAATAGCACCAGCAGCAAGCCCCCCGCTGCCCTGCGCGAGAACCGGTAGGCCTGCCATGAGAGTGGACGCTTCCGCTTCATCGAGCGGCGCATCAGGCGTGCGACGCGTTGCGGATCGCCGAAGGTGCTGACAATCTGGTCCGGCTCGCGCCCCGCGTCGATCGCATCCTGTGCATGTGCGATCAGCTCTCGGGCGATCTGCTCGCGCTCATCGCGCCAGAGCTTGGTTCGGACAATGGTGCTGCGAATGACCTCGTCGATTGACTCGGGCAGCGTGGCCTTCTCGAGCAAAGCAAACGCCTCGCGGTTCGGGCGAACGAACCCACGGGCGGCTCTCCAGACCGAGAGCAGCGGTGAGTGCTTGATAGACCATCCCCACGCGTTTGTGAATGCGTTGCTCATGCCGGCGCTCCCTTCACGATCCCCAAATCGCCCATCGCCTGCGTGAGCTTGCTCCACGCCTTTTCATCGGCCTTGAGCTTTGTACGCCCTTTCCCCGTGAGGGCGTAGTACTTGCGTTGACGCCCGTTGTCCCCGTCGCGCCAGTCGGCCTCGATGAGCCCCTTGGCTTCGAGGTTGTAAAGCATGGGGTAGAGCGTCGATTGCCCCATCGCGAGCACGCCGTCGGACTGGGCGGCCAGGGCCTCGACGAGCTCATAGCCGTACATGGCGCGTCGTGAGAGCAGTTTGAGCACGGCCGTGGGACCGGCACCGCGCATGAGTTCGCGTTCGAGTTTCATTGGGTAACCTCCCGCCCGGCGTCATGCTGGGCATCGCATACTATGTACTACAAAGTATGCGTACCGGTTGCGGCTGTGTGGCAAAAACAAGAAAAGCCCCCGATCTGGGGGCTTGTGATACTGGCCAGCCACACTCACCGTCGGCGACGGCGGGAGAGGCAAAAACCGCCGAATGCGAAGAGGGACAGCCCGGCGGGGGCGGGCAAGACGCTGATTGATGCGCTGCCGAGCGAGAGCGTGCCGTTGGTGTCGATGGCCGTCGATCCTGTGATCTCATCGACGGTCTCCAGCGTGAACGGCGAGCCAGCGACAAGTTGGAAGTCCGCCTGGCCAAGGCCCGTCAGCGTGATCTCGAATGTGCCGATTTCCCCACCGAGTTCAGAGCCCGGTGCGGGTGGGAATATGCCGGGGATGACGAGCTGCCCGAAGATAATCTGGTTGTAGTTCCCATTCCCCGCGTAGCCGTTGTCGGTGTTGAACGCCGACCATGACGCGGGTGTCCAGGTCATGCCCTGAACCATCTGCGAGTTCGAAACCAGTGAGAAGCTGCCGCCGAGCATGTGCGTACCGACATCGGCGTCGCCGTACACCGTGGCCGTCACGACGGCCGAACCACCGGATGTATCCGCCGTCTGGCTCGAGAGCACAATCGAGAGCTCGAAGTTCTGGGCAAATGCGGACGGAGCAAGCCCCGCGAGACTGATGACAACTGCTGCTGTGCGAATCATGCTGTACTCCTCTGTCTGAATCCACGACGCCGGCGAGCGCCGACTGCGCCCGCGAACGCGAGCAGCGATGCGGCGCCTGGCGAGGGGACTAAGGTAAGTGTGGTGCCATTCAAGCTCAGGTTGCCATCACTCGATTCGTACTCATCAAGCGACGGCCAGGCAATCGTGGAGAGCGTGTATGGCATTCCCTCCACTAGGCTCATGTCGACGCTTCCAATGCTTCCTTCTGCAAAGGTCACCTGGAACGCGCCGATCGGGTTACCGAAGAGCGATGAGTCTGGAGGCGGGAAAAAGTTTGCGAGCAGCTGCCCGAAGATGACTTGGTTGTAGTTCCCGTCGCCGGCATGTCCGCCATCATCATTGAACTGGGACCAGTCGGCGGGCTCCCATTGCATATCGATGACGCTAGCGCTAGTCGATTCGATACCGAACGACCCATTCAAGAGATAGTCGCCCACATCGGCGTCACCGATGACCGTCACGGTCACGGTCGCCGCGCCACCGCTCGTGTCGATCGTCTGGGCGCTGGGAACCAGCGTGAGCGAGAAGTTCTGCGATAAGGCCGCCGATGAAAACCCGGCGAGGCTGATGGCAATAGTTGCTGTACGAATCATGATGTCCTCCAGAGTCTGAATCAATGACGGCGGCGCGTGACAACAACGCCCGCGAACGCCAGCAACGATGCTGCGCCGGGCGCGGGAACAAAGATGAGTGTGGCGCCGTTCAAGGTCAGGTTGCCATCACTCGATCGGTACAGGCGCCCAGACACCTCGTCGTGTGTCTCCATGGCAAACGGCTCACCCGGAAAAATGCTCATCTCCGCCTGACCAACCTGATCCGCAGCGATGGTCACCTGAAATGATCCGATCGGGTTTCCAAGGAGTGATGAGTCGGGAAGCGGGAAATGATCTGGAATCAGCTGCGCGTAAAGGGTCTGGTTGTAGTTCCCATTCCCGGCATACCCGCCATCGGCATTGAAAGTCGACCAAATCGCCGGCTGCCACTGCATGTCGATGATCGAGGCGCTGTCGGTCTGGATCCCAAAGACCCCACCCAACATATGGGTCCCAACATCTGCATCACCGATGACCGTCACGGTCACGGTCGCCGCGCCACCGCTCGTGTCGATCGTCTGGGCGCTGGGGACCAGCGTGAGCGAGAAGTTCTGGGCCGCGGCTGTTGATGTGAGACCTGCAAGACTGATCAAAGTGATTGCTGTGCGAATCAAACTATGCTCCCTTTTCAAAATCAGTATGTCGTTGAACGGCGACGACGTATGACGACGAGCCCAGCGACAGCCAGCACAGAACCGACACTTGAAGAGGGCACAAGCTGTAGCTGCGTGCTCTCAAGAGAGAGGGTGCCATTGGTGTCGTAGAAGAGATTGCCGGTAATCTGATCAACGATTTCCAGAGTAAACATGGAGCCCGGAAGAAGTTCAAACTCAACCAAGCCGGTCCCGCTCAAGGTCACTTCAAAGCTCCCGATCTCCATACCAAGTTCAGACCCTGGGAATGGCGGGAAGATCCCACCCAATGTGAGTTGACCGAAGATAATCTCATTGTAGTTTCCATTTCCTGCGAAACCGCCGTCCACGTTGAATGCCGACCACAGAGCCGGGGTCCAGCTCATATCAATGACATTCGAGCTGTCCGACTCGATCGCGAATGCCCCTTCCCACATATGGGTGCCCACATCGGCATCACCAAAGACTGTCATGGTCATGGTCACTGCCCCAGCGCTCGTGTCGATCGTCTGGGCGCTGGGAACCAGCGTGAGCGAGAAGTTCTGGGCGAGCGCCGAGGAAGCGAGCCCACAAAGACCCAGCACGACTACTGTCCGATTGTTCATGATCGAGCTTCCTTTCGAGTTCTTCGTGATGCCAGCAGCCCACACAAGAGCAGCGATCCAAGCCCCGCGGGTGCGGGCACGATCGTCACTGCCGTGCCGGTCAGCGTCAGTGTGCCTTGTGAGTCATTGTAAAGATCCCCGGTTGTCTCGTCGTACACTTCAAATGTATGCGGAACGGGCAGATCAAGATCCGGCGCCGAAAGTAACGAGATCTCGTAGTCTCCCATCGCGTGCGGATCCATCTCAATCGTAAAGGTGCCCATCAGTTCGCCATACGAAATGCCGCAGTCGAAGATCATACCACAGGAAGGAACAATCACCTGGTAAAAGGATGTACCGAGATGCGTCCCATCCCCCCCGTACCCATAATCGAAGTATTGAGCCCACCCAAGTCCTCCGCCGTAATGAAGGTCCCAGGTGATGTTTGAGACCTGGTTCTCGCCTGCCAGCGATTCAACGGATAACCCGAATGAGCCTGATAAGTATGCAGTACCGACATCCGCATCGCCGTACACGCCCACTGTGAATGTGCCATTCGGCGTCATGCTGCTGGGTTCGAGCCAGAGCGAGAAGTCCTGCGCGAACGCCGTGGTTGCAAGCCCCGCAACACCACTCACCATTGCTGCACGAATCATCATCAATCTTCCTTTCTGCGAAGCCGTCTTGAGGACAGCATGGCGCACATCGTCATCATTGAAACTAAGCCCGGTGCTGGAACGACCGAAACCGTCGCCCCTGTGAGCGTGAGTGATCCCTGCGAATCGTTGTACAGGTTCCCCAGCGGATCCGCGACCTCGATCGTGTACGGGTACGCAGGGTGCAGATCAGGCCCGGCGATCAGATCGATCTGATAGGTCTCGAACGCATCCGGATCGACCTCGATCGTGAAGTGCCCGATCGGTGCGCCGAGATATGTGGTGTCGCACGGGAATATCCCACAGCCAACAAACCACGCGTACCCGACCTCACCGTGCATACCGTCGCCGAGATAGCCCACCTCGTCGAACTGGAGATAGTTGCCGACAAGATCGAAGTCCCAACTGATGTTGCTCACACGGCCTTGACCGCTGAGCGTGCTGACCTGGAGCCCCATCACCCCACTGACATACACACCGCCCAGATCCGAATCGCCGTAAACCGAGACGGTGAATGTACCTTCCGGCGACATTCCGCTGGGCTCGAGCCAGAGGTTGAAGTTCTGCCCGAACGCTGATGAAGCGAGACCGCAAACACCCAGCATGGCTGCTTTCTGCTTCTTCATGATCAGGTTTCCTCTCGATTTCTGCGTGCGCTGAGCAGCCCACAGATGAGCAGCGATGCGATCCCCGTTGGTGCGGGAACGAGTGTGATTGATGCTCCCTGTAGAGTCAGCGTGCCATCGGTGTCAGTGTATATCACGCCGTTGAACTCATCGATCGTCTCAAGAGTAAACGGCGTGCCCTCGAGGAGATTGAACTCAACCTCCCCGGTGCCAGCCAGCGTGATCTCGAATGTGCCGATCGTCATCCCCAGCGCCGAGTTTGGCGGAGGTGGAAAAATGCCGCCGATCGGCCAGAGTTGACCGTAGGCAATTTGGTTGTAGTCCCCGTTGCCAGCGTAACCGCCGTCGGTGTTGAACTGCGACCAGGATGCCGGGCTCCACGCCATGTCCTGCACAAGCTGGCTATTCGAGTGCATTGAAAATGCCCCGTCGAGCATGTGCGTGCCGACATCAGCGTCGCCGATGACGCTCATGGTGATCGTGACCGCCCCGGCGCTCGTGTCGATCGTCTGAACGCTCGGCACCAGCGTGAGCGAGAAGTTCTGCGCGCTGGCGGCGGCCGCGAGCCCGCAAACACCCAGCATGGCTGCTGTCTGCTTCTTCATGATCAGGTTTCCTTTCGAGTTCTGCGTGCGCTGAGCAGCCCACAGATGAGCAGCGATGCGATCCCCGCGGGTGCGGGAACGAGTGTGATTGATGCTCCCTGTAGAGTCAGCGTGCCATCTGTATTAATATGGGTCGTACCGGTTTTCGCATCGACTGTCTCCAGTGCGAAGGGCGTGCCTTCGAGGAGGTTGAACTCAACCACCCCGGTTCCGGCGAGTGTGATCTCGAACATGCCAATCGGCATACCCAGCGCGGATTCGGGCCCGGGGGAGAATGGTCCCCCATTTAAGAGCTGCCCATAGTCAACTTCGCTGTAGTTCCCATTTCCGGCATATCCGCCGTCGGTGTTGAACTGAGACCAGGATGCCGGGGCCCAGGTCATATCCTGAACATTCGGGCTGTTGGAGACCATTGAGAAGGCACCACCGAGCATATGCGTGCCGATATCCGCGTCCCCGATGACGATGATCGTCATCGATACGGGGCCGCCGCTCGTGTCGATCGTCTGAGCGCTTGGCACCAGCGTGAGCGAGAAGTTCTGTGCGGCGCATGGAACAGCCATGCCCGCAAGACACATCGAAATGAGAGCATGGTTGTTCATATCAGGTCCTCAGTTGTAAGGCCCGTGCGCTCAGCGCCGGCGACGCGATGCTGCCAGCCCACCGAGCCCAATCAGCGAGAGCACGCCTGGCGCGGGGATGATCGCGACGGTCGCGGAGCCCAGCGTCAGATTCCCGTTGGAACTTTGGTAGGTCTCACCGCTGACCGCATCGACGGTTTCCAGGGTGAACGGTGAGGCAGCGACGAGGTCGAAGGTGATGGAAAAATCACCGATCGCCGGGTCGAGCTGGACGAGGAACGAGCCGATATGGGAGCCGTTTTCCGAACCGGGCGCTGGGGGGAAGATCCCCGGGATGACCAGCTGGCCGAAGACGACCTGGTTGTAATCGCCATCGCCCGCGTAGCCGCCGTCAGTGTTGAACGCGGACCATGCGGCCGGCATCCACTGCATGGACTGCACACACTCGCCGTTGGACTCGATGGAGAATGCCCCGCCGAGGAGATGGGTTCCGACATCGGCATCGCCATAGACAGTCAGCGTGAATGAGGAACTCGGAGCCGGGGCTGTCACGCTTGGTACGAGAAATAGCGAGAAGTTCTGTGCGCCCGAAACCGATGCACACCCGGCGATTGCTGCTGCGATCATGACCTTTTTCATATCTCTATCTCCTTTATGATGATGATGATGAATGACTCAACTTCTGCGCCGCTTCGTCGCGGCGATGCCTGCCAACCCAAGCAGCACCCCGCAGCCCGGGCTCGGGCAGACCAGAATGCTCGCGCTGCCTAGCGAGATGTTGCTTCCGTTGTCCTGATATGTCTGGCCGGTCACGGAATCGACGGTTTCGAGTGAGAACGGCGATCCCGCGGTCAGCTGAAACTCCATGAAAACGGGGCCTGCGAATGCGTACTCGACTTCGAAGGACCCGATGAGCTCGCCGTTCTCTGACCCGGGGGCTGGCGGGAAGATGCCGGGGATCACGAGCTGCCCGAAGATCACCTGGTTGTGGACGCCGTTGCCCGCGTAGCCACCATCGGTATTGAACGCGGACCAAGCCGCGTTGGTCCAGGTGATATCCGTGATGAACTCCGAACCGTCGCCAATCTCCAGCCCGAACGCCCCGCCCAGTAGATGGGTGCCGAAACTCGAATCTCCATAGACGGACACCGTGAACGATCCATCAGGGCATTCTGGGAGAACCGGCTCAGGTACCAGCACGAGTGAAAAATCCTGCGCCCCGCAGAGCGAGGCACATCCGGCAACCGCTGTTGCCAATGTAACGAGCTTCAGCATGTCATCCTCCTCCTGTGTTCCTGCCCAAACTGCTCGGGCATACACATCTTAACACAGAGAAAAATCACCTTGCAAGATAAAACTTGGTACTTATCTTTCGATTAATGTTGCTTCGGAGGTTTTGTGCACCGTGCCGCGCCGGTGATGCAGCGTCACGCGCTGGCCAGCCCCATAATCGCCAAGCACACGGATCAACTCGAGCAGATCGCGTGTTGGTCGCCCGTTGATGTGGGTGATCACGGAGCCGAGCCGCAACCCGGTTCTTCGTGATGCACCCGCAGGCAGCCCGCGAACAACGACGCCGTCGCCCGTGCCATTCTCAACCTCGATGCCGAGTGTCGCCGACAGATCCGATCCCGTCTCGGGGACCGCGGGGAGCGCCTCCACCCAGTTACGGTACTGTTTTTCCAACTCATCTGGCTCGAGACCCGTCACCGCGAGAACGGAGGCGTAGCCAGTTGGATCGTCCTCATAGTTCGTGCAATAGTGGGTGTAGAACTCGTCTAGCTTGTCAGTGTCGAGCAACCAGAGCATCGCCGTCCGTGCCTGCGCGTACTTCGCGAGCGGTCGCTTTGCTGTGAACGCGTTCATCTCGATCTGCGAAAGCTCTTCAAAGCTCGGAAGCCGATTGATCCGCTCTAAGCGTTGAACAATATTTGTTCGCCATGATGGCACCGGGACGGGCCGTTCTCCGCGAATGTCGTAGTCCTCGATCAACGACGCGAGCCCCTCTTGCACCCATGGAGCATGGACCTGCCCCAGACGAGACATATCGCGCCAGTGAAGAACATGCACGAACTCGTGGCGCAGTGTCGCGCCCAAATCCTGCGCCACGAGTCGACGCGCCTGATGCTCGTAGGCACCGCCGACAGAACTGATCGATCCGCGAACATCCGATCCGAATACCGAAACCGCCCATTTCGCGAACCCCGCCTGATCGGGTAAGCCGATCATGATCCACGCCGAATCGGACAGGTCCATTCCGGGTAGTTCTGGAAACAACTCCTCATGTGCCCAGTCCGCGATCATGCGGAGTTCATCCATCGCCTCGTCAGTCGCGATTTCGCCGTGGGCCGATCGCAACTCGAACCGGAGCGTCTCGTCCGTGTGCGACCAGAGCTTGCGCTTGTTTGGAAAGAGCAGCTCGATCTGCGCGATGTCAGCGCCGCGCCGAGCATCGATCAGCCCGTCCCACTGCTCCATCAGGATATCGAACCACGGATCGAGTCGCAGTACCTTGAGATCTGGGTCTCGATACATCTGGGCTTTGTCGCAAAACCCAAGCGCCAATGCCGTGCTCATCGCATCGATGGCCTCTTCCACTTCACCCTGCATCGAGTGCGCCGCGGCGAGATTGTAATGCCCCACAAATGATTTGGGTCGCAACCCGATCAGCTCACGAAAGATCTGCTCGGCGTCCTCGTACGCGCCCGACTCCATCGCGCTGATGCCCTTCGCTTCGAGTTCGCTGGGCATTGGGCCAGCGATCGCGTGGGAGCTCAGGATGACGCTGAGCGTGAGGGCGATCGTAATCAGAAATGGCGTCTTCATGCTGTGTTATTCGCACGAGCATTGGATTCGTTGCGTTCGATGAGCAACTTGATCGCTTCGGGATACGCCGCGCATTCAAGCTCGAACACCCTTGCCGCGAGGTCATCGGGGGTATCCGATGCGTGAACCGGGCATCGTTTCTGCACGATGACCGAGCCGGTGTCGTACTGCTCATCCGCAAAGTGGACCGTGCACCCCGACTCCGACAGCTCGCCCCGTTGTGCCGCATCGATCACCGCTGCATGCACATGGTGCCCGTGCATGCCCTTGCCCCCAAAGCTGGGAAGCAACGCCGGATGAATGTTGATCACCCGATGACGCACCCGATCCGTGATCGGCACCAGCTTCAGGTAGCCCGCGAGCACGATCATGTCGATCTTGTGGGTTTCACAAATCGAATCCAACCACTCAGGCTGTACACGCTTACCGTGCACATGCGTCTCAATCCCCGCATCGCGTGCCTTCTGCGCCCCCAGACACTCCTTGGACGCGATCACGACCGGTATCGTCGCATCGAGTTCGCCCGAGTCGATCCGCGACATCAGGTTGTCCAAAGTCCGCCCTGACCCCGAAAGCATCACGCCTAGCCGGACTGGCGAGTGGAACATGGAGAGTTCGTCGAAGCTCACGAAGCGTCCTCTTCACAATCCGTTGGACATTGGATCGGGTGCTCGCGGAACGGGTGAGGCACGCCATCGCGCATCCCCACCATCGTCAGTCGCGCACTCGTGACATGCACGACCTCGTGGGTTTTGAACCGCTCGGCTTCTACCTCGACCTGCACATCGATGCTCGTGCGTCCGAACCGAGTCGTGCAAGTCGTGAGGGTCACGATGTCTCCCACAAGCACTGGGGCGTGGAACTCGACTTTATCAATAGCAGCAGTTACCCAATCGAGATCGCCATGGCGGCGTGCCTCAACGAATCCCGCCTGGTCGATGTAACTCAGGATAATCCCGCCGAAGATCGTTCCGTACGGGTTCGTCTCCTTTGGCATCGTGACGATCCGCATCGCCATCACCTTCTGATCGAGCGGCGTCTTGTCTTGGCTCGGATATTGATGTTCGTTACCCATCGAGCATTTCCCCGGTTTCCGCCTCGTGGCGAAGATCTTTAAAAACGCATTTGGGCACATAGTTCTCTACGACAGGTTCCCACCCGTCAGGGCCGATCATGCCCTTGACGAAGCTCGACGAAATCTCACACAGCTCGCGCGGCGGCATCATGAACGCCGTCGTGAGCTGCGGGTTCAGGTCCGAGTTCACATAACGCATCGCACGCTCGTACTGATAATCGACCTCGTTGCGGATCCCACGGATCACGAACCTTGCGTTCACGCGAGCTGCGTAATGCGCAAGGAACTCGTTTTCGATCACCGTGACTTCGACATTGTCGTGTGCTTTGCAGATCTCGTGCAGCCAATGCTCGCGCTGCTCGAGCGGGTAGGTATACGCCTTTTCTGGGTTGTGCGCCACCGCGACGATCAGCTTCTTGAACAGCAGCGCGCCCTGCTCGATCATCCACACATGCCCGTTCGTCGGCGGGTCAAAGCTCCCGGCATACACAGCGCTCTCGCTCATCTGATCGCTCCGATCGCTCAAACCGTCTGGGTGCTGACCGCTTCCACCGCGCTGATGAACATCCCAAGCCCCGGCGCCGGTGTCTCACGAACACTCTTGGGCAAACGCGTCCAGTACGGGTGTCGGTTCCAATCCAGCATCCGTTCTGGGTGCGGCATCAACCCCATGATGCGACCGCTCGGATCGCAGATCCCGGCGATGCGATCCACCGAGCCATTCACATCGTCCCGGTACCGCAACGCGATCTGGTTGTTCTGCTTGAGTTGCTCGAGCACCGCGTTGTTCTTGGTCACGAATCGGCCCTCGCCGTGACCGATAGTCATGAGGAGTTCGGGCTCATCGTTGTCTGCGTTTGTGCGTTCTACGAGATCCCGCGTCCAGATGCAAGGCGAGGCGTCGTCGGGTTCAATCACGACGCAATCGTCCTGAAAACGCCCGCTCGTGTTCTCGCACAACGCGACACTCGCGTTGCGATCCGAATCCAATCCGGGCAGCAACCCGATCTGGGTCAGGACCTGAAACCCGTTGCAGATCCCGATCATCGGGACCCCGCGATCCGCCGCCGAGACGAGTTCGGGGAGGAGTTTCTGACGGGTGTGCATCGCCATAATGCGCCCGGAACTGATATCGTCGCCGTAAGAGAACCCGCCGGGAAACCCGATCAGGTCAAAGCTTCGGATCTGGGTCGGGTCTTGGATCAATCGATCAAGATGGACCAGGTCCACTTGGGCACCGGCGAGCGTAAACGCCCGGCACAGTTCGACTTCCGAGTTAATCCCCGCTGTGCGGATAACCAAGGCGCTGGGCGTGCTCATGCATAATCGTAGACCCGATTCGCATCATTGCCCACGCCGATTCTCCCCAACCCGAGTTTGGGTTTCGGGGAACGGGCGCTATGATCGCAACAACGCGTCATTGAACGCAGGGGATGATCCCGTACCAACTCGAATCTTGCGCCCAAATCAGGCGACGAACAAGGAACTCAGCGATGCCCGCAATCCATCCGTTCCAAGCGGTTCAGTACAAACAAGGCAAAGGCGATGTCAGCGATTTGATCGCACCGCCGTACGATGTTCTCGATCTCAGCCAGAAACAGGCGCTGCTCGAAAAGAACGAAAACAACATCGTCTCGGTCGATCTGCCCCATGTTCCTGCGAAAGAACTGGGCCCCAAGGAAGCCTACCAGGCATCCGCGGACAAGCTCGCATCCATGATCGAATCGGGCGCGATGTCCAAATCGGACAAGCCCGCGATCTATGCCTACCGGCAGACCTTCGAGTTTCAGGGTGAGAGCTACCAGCGAAGCGGTATGGTCGCGGCGGTTGATACCGTGCCCTTCGGCAACCGCGATGGCGGCGGGATCCTTGCTCACGAGCAGACCTTCGGCGGACCAAAGGAAGACCGCATGGCCCTCATGAAGGCCACGCAGACCCAGACCTCCCCGATCTTCGGGCTCCACCCGGACGAGAACGGCGAGGCCGTCAAGATCATCCACTCCGTCATGGACTCACGCGAGGCGGATATGACCGCGGATATGGGGGATGGGATCAAGCAGGAAATCTGGACGATCGACGATGAAACCACCATCAGCGCGTACCAGAAGGCGCTCGAAGGCGAGGACATCTTCGTCGCCGACGGGCACCACCGCTACAACACGGCCCTGAACTACCTCGAATCACTCGGCGATGTGCCCGCGGATCACCCCGCTCGCAAGACGATGTATGTCCTCGTCTCGATGTCTGACCCAGGCCTGGCGATCGGTCCGACCCACCGTGTGCTGGGCGGGATGGAAGACTACTCCATCGAGAAGTTCATCGAGGCCTCCGCCGGTATCCTCAACATCGAACCCATTGACAACGACCCGCACCTATTCGAATCGCAGATGGAAACCCTTGCGGAACGCGAGCACTCCAAGAATGTGTTCGGGATCTATGACTACGCGACCGGGCTCTGCTTCGGCGCATGGCCGGCCGTCAGTGATCCGCTCGATGCCCAGTTCCCTAACCAGTCCGAAGCATGGCGGACCCTCGATGTCGCGCTCATCCAGCACCTCATCGTTGAAGAGGTCTGTCAGCCCGCTCTCAACAACGGCGAACCCGTCAAATGGGCATTCCCCCACTCCATCGACGAGGTCATCGCGATCGGCAAGGGCGAAGAGACCGGTTCATCCATCGCAGGCGGGGGCAAACCTCAGGTCGCGATCATCGTCCGCCCGACCCCGCTCGATGCGGTCCGCGATATCTCGCGTGCGGGCGAGCTGATGCCTCAGAAGTCCACCTTCTTCTACCCCAAGCTCGCGACCGGGCTGTGGGTCAACCCACTCGCCTGAGGGTTGAAATCAGAAATCGATATCGATCGCGGCTGGGTCATATACCCAGCCGTGTTTTTCATCATCCCTGAAGTACGGCTCGCCGTCAGTGTTCATCACCCACATCTTGGCGCCAGCAGATCGCAGCTTCGCGAGCTGATTCTTGCCGATCTTCGTACGGAGGGTAACTGTCTTCTCGCCGTATTCGCGGCTCACGACCTCTGCGCGATTCTCGATCGTGTGGATGGTCTTGGAATCGCTCATCGGGACGGTGATCTCGAGTTCCTCGATCGGTCCGATCGAGAACGCTTTGACCCGATCGATCAGCTCCGCCTGCCCCATCGGGAGGGTGTCCGAATCCGGATCGCCCGCGAGTGCGCAGAGCGGGATCGCCCCGACCGCACGGGACTGCCAATAGAGCAGGTCCTGCTCGTCGACATCATCCTTGTCCGCCTTGTTGAGGACAATCAGCAGCTCCGGTCGCTCATACCGAGTGATATCCCCGGCCCCATCGCGTTTCGCCTGCTCGGCCCGTTTGACCTCTCGCTCTTCGACTTCGTTGAACAACTCTTCGAGCGTCCCGACCACCGTCTCGTAGTGCATCTCTACACTCGGATCCGAGACATCGAGCAGCACAAGTAACAGGTCCGCGTGCGTCGCTTCTTCAAGGGTTGCTCGGAATGATGCGACCAGATGGTGCGGCAGATCCCGCACAAACCCAACGGTATCGGAGAGCATCACGATGTGGCCGCCGCCCAGATCCCACTCGCGGGTGCGTGTCATAAGCGTCGCGAAAACACGATCGTCCGCGTAGGCGCCCCCCTGCGTTAGTGTATTGAACAGCGTGCTCTTGCCCGCGTTGGTGTACCCGACGAGCCCAACCGTGAAGAAGTCCTGGTTCCGTTTCTCGACAGCGCGCCGCTTGCGTGCCTGGATCTCTTCCAGCTCACGCCTGAGCTGGGTCTTTCGGCGCTGGACCAATCGACGGTCAATTTCCAGCTGCTGCTCACCAGGGCCGCGCGTCCCCACGCCGCCGATCCCGCCGGACCCCACGATACGCTCGAGGTGCGACCACATCGCACGCAATCGCGGGTAGGTGTACTCGAGCTGCGCGATCTCAACCTGCAGCTTCGCCTCGTGCGTTGTTGCACGCGAGGCGAAGATATCAAGGATCAGCTCGGAGCGATCGAGCACCTTGCGCTCGGTCATCTGCTCGATCTTCGCGATCTGCTTGGGCGAGAGATCGTGATCGAAGATGATCGTCTTCGCGTTGAGCGCCTCGCACATGCCCTTGAGCTCTTCGATCTTCCCCGTGCCCATATAGGTGCCGGCTTCGGGACGATCGCGGCGCTGCTCGATCTCGCCGACTACGACCGCGCCCGCCTGACGCGACAGCTCACGCAACTCCCCGAAGGGATCTTGCTCATCGAACTTCGATTCGGGCAACCGCACCGCTGCGAGCACCGTTCGCTCGGCCTGGACCTTAATACTCTGACGCTCTTTGGGTTCTGGCATGGACCTGTAGTGTACCCGCGATCTTCAGAAAATCACGGCTTGAGCGGGCGCATCGACCGTAAACGCCGCTCATCGTTGAACTTCACGAGCGCCGGGGGGTGATCTCCGAGCAATCGCACGAGTTGCGAGCCCGAGCACTGCAATCGCACCGACGCCTTGCGTGTGTCGTACCCGCACGCTTCGAGAACATCCATCGCCTCAGCCAACATCGACGGAAAATCATCATGCCGAACCGCGCACACGATCTTCCTGTTCTTGCAGCGCGATTTCCACAGTTCCGATCGGATCTCCCCATCCGGCACAAGCACACGGTGCGCCGTCGCGAGATTCAGACGCAATCGCTTGATCGCAACCCGCTGGTTCTCCTTCGCGAGACGACGCTCCCCCGCCTGCCCCTCGATCCCCGTCGGATCGTGCACAATCGTGATGTGGGTCTCGACCTTGTTGCGATGCTGGCCGCCCGGGCCCGAAGTTCGCCCGCGCGTCAGCGTGCACTGCTTCATCAGCGCATCGAGATCGAGTGTCGCCGGGTGGATGGGGCGTTCAACCGGCTTATCGAGATTGTCGAGGAAACTGAAGTCCATCGTCAGCACGCCGTCGTGGGAACCGCGGACAGGGTCAGATCATCGACCTGCCCGTTCTGATGGAGCTTTGCGCCCAACCCCGCGATCATCGCCGCGTTATCGACGCAGTACCCCATCTGCGGGATGATGAGCTCCAGATCGTGCTCCGACGCGAAACAATCCATCTCCGATCGCACGAGCGTGTTGGCGCTCACCCCACCGCCGACGATGAGGGTCTTGCATCCATCGACGCGCTCGATCGCGCGTCCGAGCTTGAGCATGAGCGCCCGAACCGCGGCCCGCTGAAAACTTGCCGCGATGTCCCGCATCCGCTCGTGAGTGAGTTCAGGAACCACCGGCGCGGGCAACGGGTCACGCCCGGGCAATGCCGGCGGCGCTGGCCGACCCTTTGCCTCATACAACACCGCCGTCTTGAGCCCTGAGTAACTGAAATCGAGTGAGTCTTTCTTCAATCGCGAAACCGGAAAATCGAACGCCCGATCGTTCGCCCCATCCTCTTGTGCCATTCGATCAATCGCAGGCCCACCCGGGTGCCCGAGCCCAAGGATCGCCGCGACCTTGTCGAACGCCTCGCCGATCGCATCGTCGATCGTCGACCCCAACCGCTTCACCAGAAGCGCGTTCTTGATTGAATAGATCGATGTGTGCCCGCCGCTGACGACCAAACCGAGCGCCGGATACGCGGGCTCTTCGCGTCCGAGCATCCCCGCGTATAGGTGCGCGTGAACATGATCCACCCCAACCAGAGGCACTCCCAACGACCACGCGAGCGCCTTCGCAGCGCTGAGCCCAACAAGCAACGACCCGATCAACCCCGGGCGATGCCCGATCGCGATCAGATCGATCTCGGATGGCTGGATCCCCGCCTGTTCGATCGCATCACGCAGGACCGGGAGGATGTGTTGCTCGTGTGCACGCGAGGCAATCTCAGGAACTACCCCGCCGAACTCCTCATGAAGATCGTACTGGCTTGCAACGACGCTCGAGCGGACCTCGCGAGCGTCGACCACGACACTCGCGGCGGTCTCATCACAAGACGACTCGATCCCGAGAACAATCACGAACCGGTTTCCTCGCCCTTGGACGACCCGTCCTTCTTCTCGACATCCGCGTCAACAAGCCATGCCTCGAGGTTATTGCCCGTGATCTGCAGGGTGGTGACGACATTGCCGTCCGCGTCACGAACGACGAGTTCGCCTCCCTCAAGGTTCGTCTCGTCGTCCCAGAAATCACGCGGATCCTGCGTGATGATTTCCTCGGGGACCTCCTGCTCCGCCGCCTGCATGCGTCGATCGAGCCGCGCGAGCTCACGCAGGAGTCGTTCTTCCTGTGCACGCAGGGTGTTGAGCTCGGCGAGCGCGACATCCATCGGCTCGTTCTCCTCGATCCCCGTGGGCGCAAACTCCCCGGTATTCACGCGATTCTGCATCACGGATACCGCTGCGGATAACTGCGGATCATTGAGCGCATCGAGCACCGCGTCCGTATCGCGAAGATCGACCTGCTCGGACTCGTCGTTTTGCTCGATGATCTCCTGCTCGCGTCGGGCACGGAGCATCTCGAGAGTCTCGTCATTTGTCATCGGGACAAAGTAGCCCGGCGTGGGGTCAACGCCCCACTCGGTCGAATCGTCGCGACGATGGAGCAGCCGTCCGGATGGAAGGTAGTAGTACTGCTCTGTGATCTTGAGGACCCCGGCGCCTGATTCCAAAGGCCGTACGGTCTGCACGGACCCTTTTCCGAAGCTCCGAGTCCCGAGGATCACGGCACGGTTGTGGTCCGACAACGCACCCGAGAGAACCTCTGACGCGCTGGCGCTCTGGCCATTTACCATCACGAGCAGCGGCAGGTCTGTGATCGTCCCCGCACGGGTCGCACGATCGATCTCTTCCTCGAACACACGACCTTTCGTCGAGACGATCGTGCCATCCTCAATAAACAGATCCGCGATCTCAACCGCCTCATCAAGCAGTCCGCCCGGATTGAAACGCAGGTCGAGGACCAGCCCGTTCAGGTCACCACCAAGCTCACGCTTCGTGTGCTCGATCGCGTCCTTGACCTCCTGAGCACATCCGGGGGTGAACTGCGTGAGACGGATATACCCGATGCCCGCGCTGGGATCGATCAGGTGCATCCACTCGCCGTCGCCGTCCTCGCGCATGAACCCCTTGACCGCCTGAACCTTGATGTGATCGCGGATGATCTCGATATCGAGTGTCTCCGCGTCGCGCTCAACTGTGATCACTACCTTGGTCTTTGGTTCGCCCGTGAGCAGATCAATCGACTCATCGATCGTGAACCCTTCCGTGGAGTTGCCGTCGATCGCGATGACCCGATCGTCTGCCATGACCCCCGCTTTCCATGCCGGAGAGCCGTCAAGTGGCGAGGAGATCGTCAGCCATCCATCGCGGATCTGCACCTCGGCACCGATCCCGACATACTCACCAGTCAGGTCCTTCGAAAACTCTTCCGTATCGCGCCTGGGCACGAAGGTCGTGTAGGGATCATTCAGTTCATCGAGCATGCCCTCGATCGCGCCGATCTGCATGGCGTCCATATCCGCCTCTTCAACATACAACGCATTGATCAGCGTGCTCACATCAACAATTGGGTCGAAAAATGAGTATTGGTCATCATTCATCCGAACCGCGTTGGTTGCAACAGCGATCGTGGACCCGACCACAGCAACGCCCAGAATCCCAACGAGAGGCAGAATCGATCGCTTGCTCATATCTTCAGACTCCAATCCGCGGCAAACCCTCGAGCGCAACGATCGCCGGGGCACACTCCGCGTACATACAGTCTATACCGGGCTGGGGGTGGATCGGTTCGCTCCGGTTCATGGGATTGGGGATTCAGACCCAATCACTGGACCGGAACAAGTTCCTGCTGCAAAAACTGCTTGTAGTTGTCGCCACCCGGGAGTGCGGCCACAACCTGATCGCCCTCAATGATGAAACTCGTGGGATAGCCACGCAGCCCGAGTCGCTTGATTTCATCGCGGTTTTCGCCATCTTCAAGATAGACCGGGACCGAATAATCGCTGATCATCGCGATAACTTCGGGATCCTGAAGAGCCCCTCGTTTGAGCGATTGACACGGCCCGCACCAGTCTGCAGTTGCCAACGCAAAGATCGGTTTGCCGGTTTCTGAGGAAACTTCTCGCGCCTGAGCGAGCGTGTACCCGTCCGAAAAGACATCCGGCATCGGCGCAGGCCCACGAATCAGCGAAATGATGCTGGGAAGTGACATTGCCAGCAACACGATGATCAATAGAACGGGAAAAACACTCTTCTTGTTGCTCATCGGATCTCCATAACGAGTCGAAACCATCTGATCACACGCGAACAACTCGTCTGCGGGGATCACTATTCCCGAACTACCACTCCTCGAGTTCGCCAACGAGCGGCTCGACCAGATCCTTACGCGTCACAATTCCCAGATCCGTATCCCCACGACGCACAATACCGAGGTGCCCGCCTGATCGGTTGATGGTCCGCAACGCTCGCTCAACGCTCATCTGGGGCGCGAGGAAGACCGGAGGGATCATCAGTTGGTCAATCGGCATCGACGGATCGGACGCAAGCTCATGCGTGTAGAGATCAATCGCATGGACGATACCCGCGACGCGCCCGTCCTTGCCGATCACCGGGAATCGAGAGTACGGGCGTCCGCGCACGGCTACTCTGGCCCGCTCGATCGTCCAACCTGCCCGAAGACTCCGCACACGACCAAGGGGAATCATCTCCCCCTGCACCTTCGCGTGTTCGAGCTGTAGTGCCCGGTCAATGAGGGTTACCTGGGCCTGACTCATCGACATCGTCCCGAACTTGAGGAGTTCTGCGATTCGCTCGCGGGCATCCCCCAGCGACCCGAGCGATCCGACCCCGACGAGCTTGGATGTCGTTACAGCGAACCATCCAAGAACCGGCACGATCGGCAGCCATGTCACCAATCGTCGCAACCAGATGAGCACGATCGCGAACCTCGGCATTAACATGTCCGCATTCGCCCGGAACACCTCTTTGGGTGTCGACTCGGCGAATACGAGCAAAACTGGAGTCAGAACGACAACCTGAATCAGGATCATCCCCAGATCAGTGAAACCAAACATGGCAACGAGCGTCGTCAACGCGAGCGTCCCCATGTAGTTGAAGATGTTGTTCCAAACGAGCAGCGCGGTCAGAGAGGGGACCATCTCGTTGAGTATGTTCTGCAATCTCCGGGCGCGGGCGCCAGATCGCTGCGCCCCCTCGACCTGCACGCGGACCCGGTTCACGCTGTAGAGCCCGACCTCGAGCCCGGAACAGAAAGCGGATCCGCCGATGCCGACAAGCATGAGGACTGCCCAGAGGATGACCTCGCTCGTGCTCATCGGATCTCCTCCGCTTCATCCTCTGAAGCCGAGTGAACCCGGATTTCGATCTGCTCGATCGCTCGCTCATCCATCGACACAACACGCAACTCGATTGCCCCGGCATGGACTCGATCACCCACCCGCGGGACCCGATCGAGCAGGACCATGACCAGCCCACCGAGGGTGTTGACATGCTTAGCATGCTCGATCAGTGATCGATCCTTGAACAGAACCGACCAATCACGGATGCTCAGTCGACCCGGGACGAGCCATCGCCCATCCCCAAGGTTCTCGACTGAAACCGCGGCCCGCTCATCCGGATGTTCAAGCTCTTCGAGCAGTTCCTTGAGGATATCCGCGATTGTGATGACGCCAGCAACCCCGCCATGCTCATCGACGCAGACGCCTACACGCCGCCCCGATTCCCTGAGCTGCTCCATCAATGTATCGAGCCGGCACTGCTCGGGGACATAGAGCACAGGACGGATCGCATCCCGCAGCGCCGTCCCTTCAAAGACAATCCGGGCATCAACGATCCCCAGCAGCCCATCGTCCAGATCTCGCTCACATACAAGCGTGCGCGTTCGCCCGGTCCGTCTGCATACCAACGCGAGCTCATCAAGAGAAATGTCCGGCGAGACCCACTCCAAATCAACCCGCGGGGTCATCACCTGCTCAACACGCAGGTGCCCCATCTCGACAATCGAAGTCAGAACGAGTTGTTCGCCACGATCGATCACACCCTCCCCAGCGCTCATGCTGATCAGGGTGGAAAGCTGCTCGGGCGTCACATCCGAGTTGGGCTCATCCGACTTTGTGGGCGCCACGAGCCGCGAAAGCGGCGAAACGACCCACACATCGAGCACCCGGAGCAATCCCGCGATAGGACCACGGATGAACAGATGTGCCGGTGCCGCGATCCGGAGGAACAGTAGCGTGGCACCTGACGCGAACAGTTTCGCGAACACCTCCCCCATCAGGATAATCGTCGCGAGCGACACCACAGAGATCATGACCCGCGCGATCGCTGTCTCCGCACGAAGGGTCAGCACGCTGGTCACGATGAAATAGCTGACATTGATGACCATGTTGAGCAGCAAAACCTGCATCAACAGCTCTCGCGGTCGCGAGAGCAGCGAATCCACCATCTTCGCGAGCGTCGGATTCCCCCGCCGGAGCGTGGCTCGCTGCCCGTGCGTCACCCCGAAGAGCGCCGTCTCCGAACCCGATGCGAAAGCGGACCCGACAAGCAGGACCGCGAGCACGATGATAAATGGTGTATCCGATGCGTCCATGTGCGAGCGCCCATCACTCGGGCAGATCAGGGTATCAGGAAAAATCTGCCCGTGACGGGTCGTACTCAGGATCGAGCTGTTCGATCAGCCGTTCGATGTATCGCCATGCGTTCAGCTCAACCCGAATGGAACGGAGATCTTCCGATTTCGGGGCATCGCCAAGCGCGGCGAACATCGCCTCAACCCGATCACGATAGGATTGACGCTGCTCGATCCCCCACGCTTCCCAATCTTCGCGTTCCTGCTCTCCTCCGGACTCGATCGCCTCTTCGATTTCCTGACGCTGCATCATCATGTCCATCAGGAACCCATCGGGAAGGTCCTTGCAGTCCGAGGCCCCCGGTCCATCGAGTAGCGCGAGGAGAATCACCGCGCGTTGCTCGTCGTCGAGGAGTGCCTGACGGGCCTTATTCAGGGTGGCAGGGTCAGTCCCGCCCGCTCCCCCCCCCGCGTCGGGATGGGCGGCACTCAATCGAGCACGATACGCGCGTTCCACCTGATCACGCTCGATGGTGTACCGCATCGGGATTCCGAGCGTCTCAAACGGGTTCTGCAACTGTTCTTGCGTCATTCGCGTATGGTATGTCTGTTCGCAGCGTGTGATGGGAATCACCCGAAGTGGGGACAAGATGCCCCGTCTCCTTGACGCGGATACGATGATCCGCGACGATGGTGTGTCCGATCCGGATTGAGGATACAGAAAGGCCGGGACCCATGACGATGCACATCGGAATTGTTGGCGTGAGCCCTGAGGGCGCCGCGTTGTGCTATCAACAGCTGTTCCGCCACGCTGCGATCATGCTCGAGCCGCACCTACACCCCACGGTGAGCGTGCACAATGTGCCTCTCGCACAGTACATCGACGCTGTGCGTCGGGATGACTGGGTCCAGGTCGGTACCTACCTGAGCGAATCCGCGAATCGGCTCGCGAGCATCGGCGCAGAGTTCTGCTTCTCACCGGACAACGCCATACAGCACGCGGTGCAGCTTGCCAAGACCAACTCACCCATCCCATGGCTGAAAATGACCGACGCTGTCGCGGCCCGGATCATCGAAGATCAACGCAAAACTGTGGGTGTCATCGGGACCCGGTATGTGACATCCGGGTCGGCGTATCAGACGGGGCTGGGAATCAAAGGGATCAAGCTCGTCCGCCCGAATGACGAGGATACGGAGCTGCTGGACCACATCATCTTCTCAGAACTCGTGTACGGGATCATTGAAGAGGAATCCCGCAATGCGATGCTCGGTGTGATCCGACGACTTTGTGACCGTGGGTGCGAGGGGATCATCCTGGGCAACTCCGAGGCACCGCTCCTGATCACGCCTGAGGTCTGCGATGTCCCGTTATACAACTCGTCGGACATCATGGCCGAGCACGCGTTGCAATACGCGATCAACGAGCACAAAAACGCGTCATAAACGAACGCACAGCCTCGGATGCACGATCTCGATAGATCGGATCCGCCCAGATGTTGTTGTGCCCAGCGCCCTCGATCTCGCACAGTTCCGCTTGCTTCGCTGCGTCCGCGATGCTTCGCGAATCCCCGACCGGGCTCACGGGGTCTGCATCCCCATGAATCAGGAGTATCGGTGCTTCGATGCCCGATGCGATCTCGGCACGATCGAAACCGCCCCAGCGAGCACCGACCCCGAGTTTCATCCCGATCAACGCCATCGCGGGTGACAGGTTCAGTCGATGAGGCATCCCGCGAAGATCGAGGACCGCACGGGCCGGGGTCGGGGGGGTGCGATACACGGCTTCGCATATCACTCCTCGGATATCGTGAGAACTCTCGATCTGTGCGCACAATGCGAGCGATATCCCCGCGCCCATCGACCACCCGAAAAGCACGATCGGTGTGCTTTCGATCCCGAGCGTTTCGATCAGCTCCATGGCGATCATGTGTTCATCAACACCCATGCGTGCTTGCGATGGTGCTTCGCCGTGCCCAGGCAGATCCCACGCGATGATTCGTGACGCATGCTCGATGATCGGGAACATGCGTTTGAGCGTCCCTTGCCGACTCGAACCCCACCCGTGCGTCATCAGCACCACCGGGCCGTTGGGGTCTCGCCCCTCGATATCCCAGATCGGGACGATCGCGTTCTTGGTTTCGATGGTGTCGTCTTCAAAGCGGAGCGGCTCGTCGAGTTCGCTCGGCTCTCCCGGCTGAGAACGCGCAATTGCCCATGCGTAGGAACGGCGCGGCGGGTGTGTGAGCATCCACGCCGTCGTCAAAATCATCGCCACGAGTCCGATCGCGAACCCGATCGCAAGGATCTGGATGAGCCCGAGGATAGGGGTCATGGTGCGATGGTAGTCTTCCGATCCGGTACCCGATCACGCGCCGAAGATGTTCTTGATGTCGTTGAAAGTGACATAGAGGAACATCATCCCGATGAAAAGCAGCCCCGCGAGGGTCGCGACATTCTGCACCACGATCGGTACGGGCCGGCCCCGGATCCACTCGTAGCAGAGCATCAGGAACTGACCGCCGTCCACGATCGGGATTGGGAGAAAGTTGATCACGGCGAGGTTGATCGAGATCAATGCCATAAAGAACAGCACCCAGATGAATCCCTGCGAGGCGATCTGAGTCCCCAGATGTGCGATCCCGACGGGCCCTTTGAGATGGCGCACCTCGACGGATCCCTGGAACAGACGCAGGAAGGTGAGGTAGGTTTGCATCATCACACGGCGGGATTCCGCGATCCCGCGTTCGATCGCGGCTACGGGACTCGGCGATCGATCGATGACCTGATATGGCTGGAAGAGTTGTGCGATCGAAGAGCCGCCAGGGAGGGCCCAGCCGAGTTCACGGAGTTGCTCGATGTCCGCGCGGGCGAGTTTCCATTGCTTGCTCGTGGTAGGGATTGACCCATCGGGCTGAACAGGAAGGGGCAGCTCGATCGTGATCGGGATCGAGAAAGTCTCGGCTCCGGATTCAAACGCTTCGTTTGTGGTATCGACGATAATCCCGACGATATCGCGGAGATTCGCGATCTCGGTTTCCGCGACGGAACGGATCTGCGAGCCGGAGTAGTCGATGATTTCGTGTGCCGGGGTTGTGGCCGGGATCGGGTCGTACCCACCGTCCGTGGCATAGCGCACCGGATCGAACTCTGCGACCTTGATTGGCTTGTGTACGATCGGGGCATACCCCGTACTCATGGTCGGGAAGAAGCCGATCCGACCATCACGGGTGACATCAACATCCAGTTTGAGCCGCTCATACCCAGAATCAGGGGTGCGTCGCAGGACTTCGAGCTGGATCGGCTTGCCCGCGTTGCTTTGCACGATCGAGATCCCCTCATCGATACTCGGGAACTCGACGCTGCCAATGCGAGCGAAGATATCGCCGGGCATGAGGCCCTGCTTGGTATCTTCGAGAGATGCGTGGGGATTGACCATCATGACGCCATGGAGGCCGAGAACATGTTCGATGCCCGCCAGGCCATCTTCCACCGCGATAGCACCGGACTGCAGCTCGTGAACCGGGGTGATGTGTGCCGTGATCTCTTCGCTTTGATCGCGTTGGAGCGTGATCGTGAACGGGATGCCATCGGAGTGCTCCGCCGCATCGATCAGATCGAGCGGTGAGATCGCGGGCTGATCGCCAACGCGTGTGAGCATATCGCCGGATACAAGCTCCGGGATCCCCGCGCTGCGTGCGAGCATCCTGACCTGTCGGCGTTCATCCTCTGTCTCAGCGACTTTGGATTGGGTGGCGATGGGCGGATCGATCTGGATGCCCAGTAGACCGGACATCGGGTTCTTCGTGGGGTTTGCCTCGAACTGGATTGGACCTTCAACACCATCTCGTTCGACGGTGATCAACACAGGCTGCCCCTTGCGCGACATCGCGATCTCGGGGAGAATGTGCTCGAAAGAGTACATCTTCTTCCCGTTGATCTCCGTGACATGATCGCCGCGCTGCAACCCCACCCCGACATCTTCACGATTTACGGGCGTCGCGAGTGCTGCGGGCCCGTCGGGCGCAACATACCCCAGTTGGGCCGGGAACACCTTGAGCCCCGCGTTGAACACGATCACGAACAGGATCGCGGCAGAGATGACATTCATAATGACCCCTGCGCTGATGACGACCATGCGCTTGAAGACCGAGCAGTTCTGGTAGGAATCGGGCTCGTTGGAGACGGCGTCGGGGTTGAGATCCTCCTGCCCGAGCATCTTGACATACCCGCCGAGCGGGAGCCAGGAGAGGCGGTACTCCGTGGGGCTGATCTCGCTGTGGAGTTCCTGAGTCTGTTCGGCGTTGAGCCCGTGTGCGCGATTGAGGTATTCTCGCTCACTCGAACCCAAGCGGAACCCCATCCCCTTGCGGTATGAGCACGCAACCTGCCCGAAGCCGATCGAGAACGCGAGCACGCGGATCCCGGCCCATTTGGCAGCGAGGAAGTGGCCGAGTTCGTGGATAAAGATGATGAACCCGAAACCGGCTGCGATCACGAGAAAGTTGGCGAAGGTCCCCAGCGGGCCCGGCAAATCAAACATGCGTTGCTCCTGGGCAGGTCCCTGCCCGATCATTCGTCCAGATACGGAGTCTATCGGTCCATACGCCTTTGGTGCTGGGGAGGATCAAGAAGAAAGAACACGCCCCGGGGTCGCGGGGCGTGTTTCTGGAGAGAGAGATTTCTGGAGTCTCATCTCAAATGGCTACATACAGACTGGTCAGTAACTGAATTCAGTACTTGACTGAGCACCCGTAAGCCTTGGTGGTGGACTTGGTGACGGTTTCGCCAGCGAGGACCTGCTGAAGCGCATTGCGGACATAGTTCACTTCGCCGGGCTTGGAGGCCTTGGAGTCGTTATCGATTGCCCCGTGGTATCGCAGAACGCCCTGATCGTCGATGATGTACATCTCAGGGGTACGCTTCGCGTTGTAGGAGTTGCCGACCTGCCCCGAACCGTCGAGAAGGATCGGGGTGGTGATGCCCCAGTTGTCCGCTGCGGCCTTGTTGTGTTCGACACCGGTTGTGGGGTGTCCCTCGCGAGCGGAGTTGATGCGCAGCCAAACAACGGGCTGATCCTTCATGTCGTTCTGGATTGCGAGCATGGTGCCCGTGTCATCACGGTAATGCTTTTTGACGAATGGGCAATCCGGGGAGAACCACTCGAGGACGACGGTTTTGCCTTCTTTGGTGTAATCCGAAAGGGTGTGCTTCTCGCCGTTGATGTCGGTGAGGGTGAAATCGGGTGCTTTCGCGCCGACTTCGATGGGCTTGGCTGTTTCGAGATTTCCTGCACCCATCATGGTGCCGGTGACGGCAGCGCCGAGTGCGAACAGGACTGAACGGGATTTGGTGAGCTTGATCATGGTTGTGATCTCCTTGTGTGTTGGTGACTCAGGGGGCCTTCTCGTCGATGTCGTAGAACATCTCCCCTTGGGGTGTTTGAACACGGATCCGTCCTGAGAGACGCTTGTTCTCCGTTTCGGAGAAGTAAATCTCTAGACGGTTGCCTTCAGCGACACCGTCTTTGATGAGGTCCTTGATGGGGGTGCATTCGGTATCGGGATAAAACTCGATGCGGGTCGCATCGCGGAACAAGACGGCCGCGGCATCTTTGATCCATTGGAGACGGACCGCGGGATCGGTTGGACGGAACTGCTCCGGGCGCTGTTCATATACACGCTGGATCTCGCTCTCGGATTCCGAGGATGTCTCCGTTTCATCCTCTGGGACGATCACGAAGGAAACAGAATCCTCATCCGAACCCGGGAGACACAAATCCTTGCATACGAGGAAGTTGGACTCCACATTGATCGTCACGCCCGCGGGCTGTGCGTCGTCCTTGACCACGAATGGGAACAGAACCGTCACCGTGCCTTCGTATGTGTGATCAAGAATGTCACCCTTCTGAAGGTATCGGATTGGGGTCGGCCAGATCGGGTCCTTCAACTCGATCGAGTCGGGCGTAGCGATCTCAAAATCGATCCCGAATCCAGTATCTGAGAGCCCCGGCCAGTAGGTGTGCCAGTCATCCGCGGCGATAATATCAATCGCCAAGAACCCGCTCGATCCGGGGTGGACCGTGCTCACGGAGGTCTTCGCATCGATTGAGAGGTGTTCTGCGCCCATGTTGGGTTGTGCCTGGGTTGAGGAGATCGCGCCCGTCATGGCCAAGGCGCCGATCAAGCTCTGGGATGGAACGAAAGGCATGTTCAAGGGTCCTCCATGACATCTACGATGGCCAGCTTGTGCTTGGCGCGTCGATACAAACCCACAGGCGGGGTTCAGGGTGATGAACGCCCGAATGTGTATACTTATTGACCAATTGAGGAAAAAGATGCACCAGACACCCCGAATCACGCTCATGACCAAATCCGCCCTCCTCTTTTTGGGTGTACTCACGCTCATGATGGGCGGGTGCCTCAAGTCCAATATTTCAGACAAGAAGATCCAATACATCGATCTTGCGCGGGCTGTTGATCTGTTTGAGCAGCAGAAGAAAGAAAACGACACCGCCCTCTTCATCGATGCCCGAAAGCCCGAGCGATTCGCGGAGGGGCACATCCCGGGGGCGCGGAACATGCGCACGCCGGATGTTGATCTGCGTTACGGCACCGACCCCGCGCTGGAACGGTACAAGAACCTGATCGTGTACGGCGAGAACCCCGGCACCGCGACGGTCAATGCGATGGCCAAGCGTCTGATCGAGGTTGGGTACAACGGGTTCGTGAAGAAGCGCGTCAAGGTCTTCCCCGGCGGATGGGAAGAATGGGAGATCACCGGGCTCCCGGTCGAGTCCGACACACCCGAGCAGAGCGAAGGCGACGAATGAGCACCACCCCGTCCGATTTCAAGATGCCCAACTCCCCCACCGTGGATGCGATTATGGTGGATCGGCGCGCCAAGTCCTTTTCGACCCGATCGATCAAGAAGGGCTCAAAGCTGGCGGCATTGGAGATGGCGGTCTCGATGATCGACCTGACGACACTGGAGGGCGCGGACTCGCCGGAGAAAGTGCGGAGTCTGTGTGTCAAGGCGAAGCGCCCGTGGGAGCGGGATGAGGAGATCCTGGGTCATCGGATCGGGCATGTGGCAGCCGTGTGCGTGTACCCCTCGATGGTACCGTATGCGAAGGAATACCTTGCCGGGTCGGGTGTGAATGTCGCTTCCGTCGCGACGGGGTTCCCTTCGGGGCAGTACCCGATTGACATCCGCGTGCGTGATGTGGAGCAGGCGGTCGCGGACGGCGCAGACGAGATCGATATGGTGATCAACCGGGGGGCGTTCCTTTCGGGCAAGTACGGCGTGGTCGCCGACGAGATCCGTGCGGTCGTTGACGCGTGTGGGCCGGCGCACCTCAAGGTGATTCTCGAAACAGGCGAGTTGGTGACCTACGACAATGTCCGCCGAGCCAGCGACATCGCGATCGCGTGCATCCGGGAGGGCGACTTCATCAAGACCTCCACGGGCAAGGTCTCGCCCGCTGCGACGATGCCGGTGACACTCGTCATGCTCGAGGCAATCCGCGACGCGTATAAGCAGACCGGGAAGAAGTATGGCATGAAGCCGGCGGGCGGCATCCGCACTGGCAAGCAGGCCTGGCACTACCTGTGCATGGTCAACGAGACGCTGGGCGAGGGCTGGCTGAGCCCGGACTGGTTCCGCTTCGGGGCGAGCTCGCTGCTGAACGATGTGCTGCGGAGCATGCAGAAGCTCGCAACGGGTGAGTACGCGGCGGGGTATGACTTCTCGGATGCGTAGTGCAATCAGTTCACCTGATTGGCGTATGCCATCATAGTTGATGCGAGATTCAATGCCTCATCGTAGATTCCTGAAGCATGTGGTGATCACTACAGCCCTTGCCTTCGCTGTCACAGTGCTCATCGCATGGACACTCGCATGGATTACGCCAGACGCTGTTCGCCCCGCGTACACCATGAGCGGGGTCCCCGGCGCGATCGCGAACTGGCTCGAACCTGTTCCCAGCGACTGGCCGGATACCCCACGGGGGACTTCTGTCATTGTCCCAAGAGGAAGTGCAGGGATCAGCCTGAGCAGTGGCAACCGCGTTCGTGTTCGTCAGGGCATGGGGCTCGGGGTCAGCGTGCAGAGCGGGCCCAAGGGGACGGTGATCGACTTCGATGATGACCCGAATCATGTGCTCGACCAGGTGCGAGTGGGTTGGCCCATACACACCATGGTCCACCGTGGACCGGACGATGCTCGCCCTGCTCCACAATCGGCGCTGGCGAGGTTGTATGAACTGGGGGTTGCAATCCCGGGGAAGCCCCAGCCGGATCGCCGACTGCCACTGCGCCCGATCTGGCGGTTTTTCGCGCCCAGCGTTTTGGTGACCGCTGTGTTGTTGGAGTTGTTGTGGCAGGCTTGGCACCTACCCGCCCGAATCAGGATCAGGCGCCGGAATGCTCGTGGGCAATGCCTGAACTGCGGGTATGACCTGACCGGTATGGAGCAGTGCCCGGAGTGCGGCACGCCAATCGGATGATCAGGCTGCGCGGTCGTGCTGATCGGCGAAGCGTTTGTCGTAGTTTGCACGCTTTTCGGGATCACTGAGCACGGCGTAGGCCTTGTAGACCTCGTCGAGCTTCTGAGTCGCCTGCGGGTGATCGGCGTTGTCGCCGTTCCAGTGGTTGCACGCGTCGTTGAAGGCCTTGTCGATTTGCTCGGCGCTGGCGTAACGAGTGACGGCAAGGATCTTGTAGAGGTCGGCTTGCTCGATCTGCACATATCGCGAGCGAGGTTCCTTGATTTTGCCTTGGACCGCCAGTCGGATCATCGCGTCTCGTGACTCTGGATCGAGCTTGACAAACTCGATGCCTGCTTCCGCTTGGCGTGAGAACGCGGAACCCTTGCGGACCCACTTGACGCACCCGGTGATCTCGAGCGAATCAGAACCATCAGAGAAGGTGTAGCTCTGGACTTCTCCGATTTCGGGGAGTTGCCCCTTCGGGAAGATGAGGCGCATGCCGGACCCCGTGATATCTGCAACCTGACCCTGGGAGCATGCGAGTTGCTCAGTTTCGATCCGTGACTCGGTGCGATGGATGAACTCGCACGAATCGGGGTTGCTTTTTTCGTTGCTGTGATTCGGTTTGGGCTGGGTCATATCCGCATGAGCGGCATATTCGGGGCTTGACTTTGCGGAAATTCCCCCAACAGAACGAATCGGAGGGGTGTTGGGTCCGGCTGGGAGGGTCTGGGCTGTTAGAATATGGGCATGACGACCGTTTCAGGGACACAAAACGCGGGGCACGCTGGATCTGAGGGCGTGAACCAGAACACAACCCGACCTGCTCGGCTGGATCTTCGCGGCGCAAGTGGCGGCGGGCTTTTCGAGTACGCCCCGGCGCCAGAGTCTGTGCGTCCGGATATCGCGGATTCATACGGGTTGTTCATCGACGGTGCGTTTGTGGAACCCGAGAACGGAGCGCGGTTTGCGAGCATCAACCCCGCGACGGAGGACACCATCTCGATGGTCGCTCAGGCTTCTGTCTCGGATGTCGATCGGGCAGTGCGGGCGGCACGCGAGGCGCTGCCGACTTGGGCGGGCCTCTCGGGCAAGGATCGCGGGAAGTACCTGTACCGAATTGCGCGAAGAATGCAGGAGCGGGCTCGCGAGCTCGCGGTGCTTGAGACACTCGACGGCGGCAAGCCCATCAAGGAGTCGCGGGATATCGATGTGCCCCTGGCGTGTGCACACTTCTTCTACCACGCGGGTTGGGCCGATAAACTGAAGTTTGCGCTTCCCGGCCGTGAGCCCAGACCGGTTGGGGTGTGCGGGCAGATCATCCCGTGGAACTTCCCGCTGCTGATGCTCGCGTGGAAGATTGCGCCGGCGCTGGCGTGTGGGAACACCGTGGTCCTCAAGCCGGCGGAGACGACCTCGCTCACGGCCCTGCGGTTCGCTGAGATCTGCGCCGAGATCGGGTTGCCCAAGGGCGTCGTGAACATCGTCACAGGCGCGGGCGAGACGGGCAAAGCGATCGTTGAGCACAGCGACATCAACAAGATCGCGTTCACCGGGTCGACTCAGGTCGGGAAGATGATCGCGAAGAGTGTCGCAGCGACTGACAAAAAACTTACCCTTGAGCTCGGCGGCAAGAGCGCGAACATCATCTTCGAGGACGCGTCGCTCGACCAGGCGATCGAAGGAATCATCGAGGGTATCTACTTCAATCAGGGTCATGTGTGCTGCGCCGGGTCTCGGTTGTTCGTGCAGGAGTCGATTCTTGATACGGTGATCGACAAGCTCAACGACCGGATGGGGTCGCTGCGTGTTGGTGATCCGATGGATAAGAACACCGATGTGGGCGCAATCAACTCGAAGGAGCAGCTCGCGACCATCAAGAAGTATCTGGCGCTCGGCGATGAAGAGGGTGCCGTCCGTCATGATGCTTGTGGATCGGCGCTCCCTGAGAAAGGGTACTGGTGCAAACCATGCTTCTACTCCGGGGTGCAGCCGAGCCACACGATTGCGCGGGAAGAGATCTTTGGACCGGTGCTGGCGGTGATGAGTTTCCGGACACCGGACGAGGCGATCTCCCGTGCGAACAACTCGCCGTACGGGCTGGCCGCGGGCGTGTGGACGGACAAGGGATCGAAAATCTTTGATGTCGCGCGTCGTCTCGACGCGGGGGTTGTCTGGTTGAATACCTACAACAAGTTCGATCCGACGAGCCCGTTTGGCGGGTACAAGGAGTCCGGTTTCGGACGCGAGGGTGGGCGGCATGGGCTGATGGCCTACTGCCAGTAATCGGGGATTAGTTGCCGAGCGATCGGCTGGAGAACATACACATGGTCAATCAACCCGGCATTCATAGCTTTGATATCCGCGAGCTGACCCCTGAAGACAAGCACTGGGTTCAGCGTGTGCTTGTGCAGTACTGGGGATCAACCGTTCAGATTACTCGTGGGAAGAAGTACCTCGCGGACGAACTCCCGGGGCTGGTCGCGCAGCGCGACGGTTCTGAGGTGGGGCTCCTGACATATAACATCGAGGGCGATGAGTGCGAGATCATCACGCACAACTCCATGGCCGGGCACGGCGGGATCGGATCGTGCTTGCTCGACGAGGTGCGCAACAAGGCACGCGAGTCCGGGTGTAAGCGCCTCTGGTTGATCACGACGAACGACAACACCCCCGCGCTGCGGTTCTACCAGCGCCGTGACTTTGATATTGTCGCGTTCCATCGCGGCGCCGTGACGGATGCACGCAAGCTTAAACCCGAGATCCCGAACATCGGGTTCGACGGGATCGCGATCAAGCACGAGATCGAGATGGAGTACCCCTTGTGAGTGAGCGTTTGCCGATCATCAAGACCTACAAGCTCGCGATCGGCGGGAAGTTCCCGCGTACAGAGTCCGGTCGCTCGACGAGCATCCATGATGCGTCGCAGAATCTTGTCGCGCATGTCTGTCGCGCTTCTCGCAAGGATGTGCGAGACGCCGTGGATGCATCTCACAAGGCGCAGCCGGGATGGGCGAATGCGACGGCGTTCCTTCGCTCGCAGGTGCTGTACCGACTCGCGGAGATGATGGAAGGCAAACGCGACGAGCTCGCGAATGCGATCGGCGAGAACGGGCAACGCGAGGTCGATGCTTCGATCGATCGTGTCGTGCACTACGCCGGCTGGTGCGACAAGTACGCGCAGGTGATGGGCGGCAGCAACCCCGTGGCTGGTCCGTATCACGATTTCACCGTGCCGTTCCCGGTGGGCGTTGTCGGGGTGATCGCGCCCGATGATGCCCCACTGCTTGGCCTTGTAAGTCTGATCGCGCCGGTGATCGCGATGGGTAATGCGTGCGTTACTCTGGCTTCTGAAACAAATCCGGTCCCCGCCCTGGTGCTCGCGGAGGCGATTGCAACAAGCGATCTGCCCGGCGGGATCGTCAATACCCTCTCCGGGTTCCGCGAAGAGCTCGTCGAGCATTTCAGTACTCATCGTGAAATCGATGCCATCCACGCGGCGGGTGTCTCCGACGAACATCGGACGCTCTTGCGCACAGGAAGCGCGGATAACCTGAAGCGTGTGCATGTGCACGGCGAGGTTGATTTCTTCGATGAAGAGGCGTGCGAATCATCCGCATGGATTGATCCGTTTGTTGAGTTCAAGACGATCTGGCACCCGAGCGCGGTGTGATCGATCTCTCGACTACTGAGCGAGCTTTGCCGGCCCGGTCTTGAGCGACTCGTCCATCACGAGGCGGGGTTGTTCGCGGTTCGCGGACTCGCGCCACTCGATCTCGAGTGAGCCGTTGAAGAGCTTCGCGATGGCCTGCAGTTGTCGCTCGATCGCGTCGCGTGCCTGCTTCTCGTATCGCTCATCGTTCTTCTCGAACAGCTCGGCGGCTTGTTGCTGCGCGGTCTTCATGAGCTCGTTCTGACGCTCGGCATTCATATTGATGACATCGACGAGGCCCAGGACACGCCCCTGCTGGATGTCGTAGGGTTCGACATCCATCAGACGCAGCGATCCGATGATCGGCGGGAGGGTCACCCGGAAGTGACCGTTCCCCAGATCAACGACATTGCGATCGTCGAGAGCACCGAGTTCGACTGCGTACTGCTTCTCGAACTGAAAGATCATTGCGATCTTGGCCTGCGAGAGCAGGATTGGGGGCAGCCAGTTGAACCCCTTGGTCGCGGTTGCGATTTCCTTCGCGTGGACCTCGAGCCCGACGAGCTTGCCGACAGCGCGGACGCGTTCTGTCAGCATCCGTAGGTTGATGGTGTCGATGCCCCCGCCCTTGCGGCCTTTCTTGAGGACCGTGACGAAGTAGAAGACAAGACCCGCGCCGATGATGGCTGCGAAACTCAACGCGATCAGTAAGAGCAGAAAATCGTTCACACCCCATTATTGGCGGGGGCGAGGATCGCATTTCAAGAAACGCTGGCAGCGCTCAAAAACAAGGTTTTATGTGTGCTCCGCGTTGTTTTTTTCCGGAAGTGCGACTTCAAATGAGCGGATGAGGAAGTGCCCACCGACGCTCAAGAGGATCCCGAACACCAACCCGCCGACAATGAAAGAGAGCATGCGAACGATGCTCATCTCGCCGTTGGGATCGGTGATCGCGGGGAATCCGGATCGCTGGAAGTAAAGGCCCGCGGCGAGCACGGGGATCAAGAACGGGAGCGAACGCATCAGCATCCCCCATGATCTCGGGTCTCGACGGTAGACATCGAGCGCCGCGATCACGGAGAGGGCCCCGATCATCACGAGATGGAGCATCAGCGTGCGATCGACCCAGGGTTGAATGGCTGGGTGATTGCTGCCCACGACATTGCGTGCGTCGACATGGATGCCAAAGACGGACGAAACGAGGATGGTGCCAATAAAACAGAGTAGGGCGAGAGGAAACGCACCATGCACTTGGACTTTCCCGATCGCGACCAGAAATGTCATGATTGCGCCCAGGAGCACCATCAGCTCAAACCCGAACAGCCCCCATGCGAAACCGCCGAACTTGCCGAAGCTCAGGTAGATCCATGGGAGCGTGGAGAGTGCTGCCAGAACGCAGATAAGCACTGTGGACATGCGGAAGATCGCGGGTGTCTGGTTGCTCATACGGGTCGCTCCAAGGTGGGAAATGGGTTGGTACGCCAGCCGCTCGGGGTGGGATCGGTCGATCGCGTGACCTGCTCAACGATAATCGTGTGGGTCGGACGAATCCACTCATTTGGAACTGCGCATGATCTGCGCATGCATGCGGGGTTTCCTGCGCCGGATTGACGCATGATCTGCTGCATCATCTCGTGTACAACGAAATCGTATAGCCATGATCCAGTCACCCCCCAAGTTCTTCCGATAGAGGGGGTTGGGGCGGGGCGCGTATGCGCCCACGCGACCGGGCTGAATCCCGGTGCGAGACTCGCAAGGAGCATCGAACATGGGCGGCATCACCACTGGCGTCGGCATCTTTTCAGGCATTGATTCTGCTTCACTCATCGATCAGTTGATCGCGGTGCAGTCGACCCCGCTTATTCTGGCGCAATCCCGGGTCATAGATCTGAATGCCCAGCAGGCAGCGTATCTGGATATCAACTCGCGACTGAGTGCGTTCAAAACAGCCGCGGCATCGTTCCGGGTGAACAGTATCTTTGATGCGAGCAGCGCAGCGAGCAATAACGAGAGCATCCTCACCGCGAGCGCAGGCAACAGCGCCGTGCCCGGAAGCTACAACTTCATCGTTGATCGGCTGGTTTCATCCCAACAGCTTCTCACACGCGGATTCGCGGATTCCAACTCCTCAGCGATCGGGATCGATTCGTTGACATTTGAGTCCCCCGTTGCTCGGGTGGACTCGGATACAGCGCTCGCGGATCTCAATAGCGGAGATGGAATCAACCGGGGCGTGCTCTCGGTTACTTCTGCTTCCGGCTCGGGTGAGGTCGATCTTTCCCGTGCCGCAACGGTTTCGGATGTGCTCGATGCGTTTAACGAAGTCGAGGGGATCAACGCGTATGTCGACAATGACAAGTTTGTCATCGAGGGTGTAACGGCCATCTCTGAAACCTCCGGAACCGATGTGCTGAGCTCGCTCGGGCTCGACGGCAACATCGCCAGCAACACCCTGACAGGTTCGAGTGTCTACTCACTGACCGGGACGACCGCGCTCAGTGCCCTGAATGATGGGCGAGGTGTCGAGATCCGCCAGGCATCCGGGGCGGGAGTGACAGACTTTGAAATCATCATCGCGGGCGGCGATGAGGTCGGTGTGCGAATCGGTGAGATTGAGGAGTTGGTCGACGACGGTGAGGGCGGAGAAACCCTCGAGGTCACCGAGGGTGCGGTTTCGACACTCTCGGGGGTGATCGACCGCATCAACGATGCGCTGTCAGAGGCGGGCTATGCGGATGTGACGGCGTCCATCAACACCACAACCGGTGGGATTGATATTGTTGACGCCCAAGGGCGGGACATTGAGATCCAGAACGGGACCTCGGGTTCGCGTGAGTATTCCACTGCCTCGGATCTGGGGATTGCGGGTACCTACACCGGTGGCACGGCCAGCGGAGATCGCATATTTGCGGGCCTGAACACTCGCCTCGTTTCATCGATCAATGGCGGAAGCGGGCTTTCGGACACTGATGGGCTGCTCGACATCACCACGCGTGATGGGCAGAGCTTCACAGATATTGATCTGTCGGGGCTGAATGATGTCAACGACATCATCAACGCGATCCATAGTGCGACGGACACGGGATCCGGTCCCGCCGTCACCGTCTCGGTGAACAGCCAGGGCACCGGGCTTCAGATCATCGACAATACCAGCGGCGTTGGAACTTTCGCGGTCTCGGGCACCAACGGTGCGGATGTCGCCGAGGCGCTCGGAATCAGCGGCTCCACAACGACGAACACGATCACAGGCACGAACATACAGCAGGCATACATCAGCAACTCGACACTGATCAGCGAGCTCAACGGCGGCAGCGGGATCGGGACCGGCGAGTTCATCATCACCGATTCATACGGGAACACCGCAACGATCGATATTGACAACTCGATCTCGACCGTTGGCGATCTGCTCAACGAGATCAATAGAAACAACAACATCAGCGTCGTTGCAACGATCAACGCGAATGGCGACGGGATCACCGTCTCTGAAGAGATCGATGGTGTGGCGGGCACCCAGAATATCCGCATCGAGGATGTGGACGGGAATGTCGCGGAACTCCTTGGAATCGCGGGTGAATCCGCGGGCACGGATGGAGACAACTTCCTCAGCGGCAGTGAAGAAACCACGATTGAGTTCGATCCAGACGCGACGCTCGAAGATGTACGGAATGCGATCAACTCCGCCGATGTCGGTGTGGCCGCGTCGATCATCAACACGGGATCTGGTTCCTCACCCTTCCGTCTGAGTCTCGCGAGCGAGAACTCCGGCGAGGAGGGACGGTTCCTCATCAACACAAACGGGTTCGATCTTGGTCTGACCGTGCTAGACGAGGGCAACGACGCCCGGGTGTTCTTCGGTTCGAGCGATGCCGCCTCGGGCGTGCTGCTTACCAGTTCGACGAACACGCTCGATGGCGTGGTTGAAGGGGTATCCATCAACCTGCTCTCGGCTTCGGAAGAAGCGGTTGAGCTGAGCGTGAGCCGGGATGTGAGTTCGATCGAGTCCAAGATCACCGAGTTCATTGCTGCGTTCAACAGCGTGATCGAGGGGATTGATTTCCGCACCCGGTACGATGAAGAAACCGAGACTAAGGGCGTCCTGCTGGGCGACTCGACGATGCTCAATCTTCGGAACTCGATGTTCTCAGTGCTGCGTCGTGAGAATGAAGGATTCGAGGATACATTCAACTCACTCACAGAGGTTGGGATCACGGTTGGGTCCGGAAGTGTGCTCGAGTTCGATGCCGACAAGTTCCGCGATGCGTACAACGAGGATCCGGCGGCTGTTGAAGCGCTCTTCACTCAACGAACCCTTGCCGACAACGACGACGGCGATCCCAACACCATCGATGAGATCTCCTACTCCGAGCTCAGTGTGCTTGGTCAGTTCGAAGAGTTTGCGGACAGCTATGTCTCCACGATCGGCGGCGTCCTGCAGAACAGACGAAACGCGTTGGATTCGCAGATCCAGCTCCAAGAGGATCGGATCGTGCAGATCCAGGAATCGCTTGACCGCAAGCGGTCGGTCCTCCAACAGCAGTTCCTCGCGATGGAACAGGCGATCGGTTCCTTCCAGACCCAGGGCGCGTCGCTCTCCCAGCTCGCGGCACTTGGATAATTGATTGCGATTGGGCTGAAGTGCCCCTTTTTTCGGACCGATGTTTCCCGCGTGATGAACGATACAAACACCAACGCGTATCTCAAGACCAAGGTCATGACCGCCTCGAAGGAGGAGCTCCGTCTGATGCTCATCGACGGAGCGATCAAGTTCGCGCAGCAAGCGCTGCACGGCCTTGAAACCAACGATCACGAGGAGGTCTTCGCGGGGTTCTCGCAATGCCGGGACATCGTCCTGGAGCTGATCAATACGATCAAGCCCGAGCACGCTCCCGAAGTCGCCAAGAGCGTGAAGGATCTCTATACCTTTATGTACGGCGAACTCGTGAAATCGAGCATCAATCGCGATCCAGACATCCTGCGTGAGGTTCTCTCATTGCTCGAGTACGAGCGGGAAACCTGGGTCCTCACCATGTCCAAAGTCGTGGAAGAGCGGAACGCGAACGGGATCTCAAACTCATACCCGATGCCAACGCAGACCACACCCGAGCAGGCCCACCAACCGATCAGTTTCCAGGCGTGATCGCGTTTACCCCTTGTCGCTGATCCCCGCGACGAGGTGTTCCATCACCATCTTGAACGACACATTCGTCCGCAGCGATTCTGTCGCACGCGTGATCGAATCGATCGTGCGCAGGGACGCTTGCGATCGCGATGGGTCCGTGAGTCCCATGTGAGCCCGCTGCGCAACGAGCGCGAGCATCATGTCCGCGGCTTTGTGGTTCGCGGCTTCCTTCGAGCGGTTCTCGCCGAGCTTGTCGCCCTGCTTGACCCAATCGCTCGCCCAGCCATCGATGAGGGTGCTCATGAGGGTCCCGAGCCCGGCGGGGTGATCGCCCCGCATCGCTCTGCTGAGCATCGGGTCGATCTGGTTGTGCCAACTGAACAAGTCAGAGGACACCGCTCGAGCGAACCGCCCGGGTGACCCGTTCGCGTATTGCGTGTACCAGTGGTGCGCTTCGGGTGCGAGATTGAAATCTTGTGTGTTGACCCATCGACGCATGGACTCTTCATCGAGAGGCATGAAACCCACACGCTGACAGCGCGAGCGGATCGTGGGGAGCAATCGATCTTCACTCGATGTCACAAGGATGATGAGTGTGCCCGGGCCGGGCTCTTCGAGGGTTTTGAGGATCGCGTTCTGCCCCTCGCGACCGATGAGTTCTGCCTCATCGATGATGAAGACCTTGCCCGCGTGTGCGCCCTCCGTCATCGACGGCGCGAGCGCCGCAGGTTCAACAAGGTACTCGACGAGGATGTCCTTGGGGATCGTCCTCTGCTTGTTGCTGCGGATCTTCGTCTCTCGCGCGAACGGGGTGAGTTCCTTGCGGATGACAAAGAAATCCGGGTGTGTTCCCGATCGGATGAGCTGCTGGACATGCGATTCGGGGTCGGGCGCGATGTTCCCACTCAGATCGGGTGCGGACGATGGATCAAGAAGCGTCGCAGCCCATGACACAGCGGTCGTGAACTTCCCAACACCTTCTGGGCCGTGGAAGATCCAGGCGTGATGCAGACGCCCGGATTGGGCAGATTGGTTGAGAACCCCGAGCGCACGCGACTGCCCCTCCACCCGATCGAGCCCGATCGGCGGATCGTACATCATGACATCAGGACGGTTGTCCTTGATCGTCGTGCGTTTGGGGGCTTTCTTGCGTGTCGTTTTCTTCTTAGCCATGCGATATCAGAGTATATCGCACGCGTCGATCAACGACGGCGACGAGCGGCAAACCCGAGCCCGGCCATAAAGATCGGCATGGTCCCCGGCGCCGGGACGATTGAGTTGATCCAGCCTGTGTAGTCGCTCACACGGGTAAAACCGTTCGAATCACCGTAATCTCCGTTCGGATTCCCATCGGTGGAGTTGACGAACGAAGTCACCCCTGCGATTTCCCAAACTCCGTTGAACTCAACAAACAACGCCCCGCCCGAATCACCGGGTGCGATGGAGTACTCAAGGTCGAGAGGCTCAGAATCGCCATAGTTCGATTGGTTGCTCAACGGGCTGTCGAAGTCTGTAAGAAGGATGCGTTCATCCCAACCTCGAGCAGTGCCCAGCACATCGATGACATTGGTGCCCGCACGCAGGGTGCCCTCGGTCCCGAACTGGGCACCAGTGAGACCGGTGCCGGTTCTCCCATATCCCACGGCCGTTCCAACCTGCCCCAGGTCCCCACCGCCTTCGTGCAGGGACGCAGCATCGATGCCCGAAACGGGGGCGCTGAGTTTGATCAGCGCGAGATCGCCGCCGCCGAGGAAATCATTGACCACCCAGTCGGGGTGAATGAAGACCTCCTCAACGAATGAGAAGGAGGTATCGGTGACGAATGTTCCAAAGCTCACCCCGTCATCCACGCAGTGAGCTGCGGTCAGGACCCACTGGTCCCCGATGAGGGTCCCGGAACAGTTGGTGCTTCCGCCCCCGGTAAAGCTCAGCCCGAGCGAACCCACGGCGTCGAACTGCGACTGCTGCCCCAGCTGTTGATACAGCGCATCGTCTCGATCGTGCCGGATCACCCCCGCGTGGGCGATTGAGTTTCCGGCGCAAATCAACAACATCATCTTCGAGCATGCACGCATCGTTGCTCCTTCGGATCTTCGGATGAGACAGGCGTACCGCGTCCGGTACTCCTTTTAATAGACCCCAGAGTCACTCGTACCGCCAATGAAACTGGGGTTTGGGGGTGCTTTTCGGACGCGTGCAACCCATTCAAACACGCGCCGAGCCCCTACGATTGACCCGCACAGGGTGAACGGATTGCCCGGTGCGTGGAACTGACCTGAACAGAACAGGAACATCCGGATGCCATCGAATGCCAGTACTGCTCGTGATCTCAGCGCCAGCGCGATCCGTCGAAGCTTCATCCAGTTCTTTGAGGAGCGATCGCACACCTTCGTGCCCTCCTCGACAACCTGCCCGATCAACGACCCTTCGCTGCGGGATACCTTCGCCAACGCGGGAATGAACCAGTACAAGCCGATCTTCCAGGGCACGCTGGACCCCAACTCCCCGCTGCAGGGGCTTAAGCGGGCGGTGAACTCGCAGAAGTGCATTCGCGCGGGCGGTAAGCACAACGACCTGGACGATGTGGGCAAGGACACCTACCACCACACCTTCTTTGAGATGCTCGGGAACTGGTCCTTCGGGGACTACTTCAAGGCCGAGACCATCGCGTGGGCGTGGGAGCTGATGACCGGCCCGGTCGAAGACGGCTGCTTCGGGCTCGATCCGGAGCGCCTGTACGCCACCTACTTTGGAGGCGACGAATCCGCAGGCCTCGAGCCCGACCTGGAGGCCAAGCAGCTCTGGGAGCGCCACCTGCCCCCCAAACGGGTGATGCCCTTCGGGATGGCGGACAACTTCTGGGAGATGGGCGACACCGGCCCATGCGGGCCGTGCTCCGAGCTGCACTACGACCGCATCGGCGGGCGGGATGCCTCGGCGATGGTCAACATGGACGACCCCGAGGTCATCGAGCTGTGGAACCTCGTGTTCATCCAGTTCGACCGTCTGGGCCCCACCGAGCTCAAGTCGTTGCCAGACAAGCACATCGACACCGGAATGGGGCTGGAGCGGATCGTCTCGGTCCTGCAGGACAAGCCCAGCAACTACGACACGGACATCTTCACCCCATTGTTCGACGCGATCCAGAAGCTCACGGGCGCTCGCGCCTACTCAGGCAAGGTCGGCGCCGAAGACACCGACGGCGTTGATGAAGCGTACCGCGTCATCGCGGACCACATCCGCACGCTGGTGATCGCGATTACGGACGGGCAGATGCCGGGTAATGAAGGTCGCGGGTATGTGCTCCGTCGAATCCTGCGTCGTGCGGTGCGGTACGGACGCCAGAAGCTCAACGCGCCCGAGGGGTTCTTTGCAGCGCTCGCCCCCACCGTTGTTGCGTCGTTGGGTGATGCATTCCCGGAACTCAAGGACAACCCGACGAAGATCCAGGCGATCATCGCGGACGAAGAAGAGAGCTTTGGGAAAACGCTCGATCGCGGGATCAGAATGTTCGAGGACATCGCGGGCGAATCCAAATCCATCTCCGGCGAAGACGCGTTCAAGCTCTACGACACCTACGGCTTCCCCGTCGATCTCACGCAGATCATGGCCGAGGAACGCGGGCTGAAGGTCGATCTCGACGGATTCGAGAAGGCGATGGAAGAAGCCAAAGAGCGCTCCCGCCAAGGCGGGCGCAAGGACGAGGGCGGGCACAAGATCGAGCTCCGCGCCGAACAGATCGCCAAGCTCGGGCACCTGAACATCAAACCCACCAACGACGATGCAAAGTTCGCGGGTCGCGATATCAAGGGCACCGTCAAGGCGATCTGGAACGGGAAGAACTTCGACGAGCACGCGGACAACACCACCGCGGGGATGAAGCCCGTCGGGATCATCCTCGACAAGACCAACTTCTACTCGGAGATGGGCGGGCAGGTCGCGGACAAGGGCGAGCTCCAGCTCCTCGGCGGGAGCGCCGTGTTCAAGGTCGAGGACACCCAGTCCTTCGGCGGGTATGTCGTGCACATCGGACGCGTCACACGCGGCAAGTTCTCCGTCGGCTCGGATGTCATGTGCCACATCAACAACCAGTTCCGCGCCAAGGTCGCGAGCAACCACACGATGACCCATGTCCTCAACTACGCGCTCCGCGAGGTCGTCGAAGGCGACGCGGACCAGCGCGGGTCGTTGGTGAACGACGAGAAGCTCCGGTTCGACTTCACGCACAACCAGCCGGTGAGCGCGGAAGAAATCGCGAAGGTCGAGGACATCGTCAATCATCAGATCGAGCAGGACCTGACGGTCTTTGCCGACCTTGCCCCGCTCGACAAAGCCCAGAACATCTCAGGGCTCCGTGCGGTCTTCGGCGAGACCTACCCGGACCCTGTCCGTGTGGTCTCGATTGGGATCGAGATCGATCAGCTCATCGGGAATCCCGAGAATGACGCGTGGAAATCCGCGTCGATCGAGTTCTGCGGCGGAACGCACATCGAGTCCACTTCCCACGCGAAACGATTCGCACTCCTGAGCGAAGAGGGCATCGCCAAGGGCATTCGGCGTATCACCGCGATCACCGGCGATGATGCGATCGCGGCACATGCGCTCGCGGATCAGCTCGAGTCGAAAGCCGATGGGTTGACCAAGCTCGGCGCGGACACGCTGCAATCGGCGCATGTGGATCTGACGAAGGAAGTGGAAGGCGCGGTCCTCCCCGCGCCGCGGAAAAACGCGATCCGCGCCAAACTCTCGGATGTGCAGAAACAACTCAAAGAACTCTCGAAGGCCGCGGCTGCGGAACAGGCCAAGAAGGCCCAGCAGCTCGCATCCGGGATCGCGAGCAGTGCCGCGAACTCCTCGGAGGAGATCGTGATCGCGTCGCTCGAGCTCGGATCGGATCGCAAGGCACTCGAAGCGGCGATGAACACCATCACGAGCGCGAACCCGAACAAAGCCGTCATGCTCATGAGCCCGGATCAGGGCGCGGGGCGTGTCGCGCTCATGGCGGCGGTCCCTCCGGGGATCGTCGGACGCGGACTCAAGGCCGGCGATTGGATCCGCGAGGTCGCGGGGATCATGGGCGGCAAGGGCGGCGGACGCCCGGACAACGCCCAGGGATCCGGGCAAGACATCTCCAAGCTCAAAGACGCGACGGCGCATGCACGCACCTTCGCGTTCGGTCAGATCTCCTGACCCAACCCAACTCTCGATCAACGAGGAGCGAGCATGGCACCATCGAACGACAGCCAAAATCGGGATCGGGCGCGCCAGGCGAAGGCGTGGGTCCTCGCGCTCGACCCGATCTACGGCATGATCGGGTTCGGGGCGCTCGGGTTCGCGATCGATCGTTGGGTCGTGGGATCCGGGCGGACCTGGATGGTCGCGCTGGGGATCACGGGGTTGATCGTGGGGTTTTACCGGTTTATCCGCGAAGCAATGGCCCTGAACAAGGAGCAAACCCGGTCCTCATCCCGAACGGACGGCAACCCGGACACCTGAGCGGGTGGGCAACATCGGGGATCCGGTTTCTGTCAGACCAAAAGATGTGGAGAAAGGGTGCAAAACTGTCCTTTTCTGACTCGCCGATGCGGTGAGTGACTCCTATCCTTTCCGCCCCAGACCACGCGCCACTGTGGCGTATCTGAACCGAGATGGGAACGCAAAGCACAGCGAATGAGCACCCAGATTGAGCACAACGAGTTAGTCCGCCTCCCGGCGCTGCTGATCGGTGCGATCTCGATGGTCTTGTGTGTCCTCATCGCGTGTGCCGGCGGGTACCTGAGCACCCAACGCGGCGGCGATTTCAATGACGGGCTCAACGCCCTGATCGCGATCGTGCCAGGCGTGCTTCTCCCCACCATCATTCTTTTTATGATGCCCGCAAAGCCCGCGGGGGTCTGGGCGGTCCCCGTGCTCGCATTGACCATTCTCCGTGCCCTGATCGTCATGGCAACGGGTCTGGTGGTGCACACCATCATCGGGTCGGATAAAACAATCTTCTTCATGACGCTGCTAGCGTCGTTGCTCGTCACCCTGAGCATCGATGTCGCGTCTGTTCTGTTCCTCATCCAGAAACACGCCCCCGCGATGAACGCGGGTCGTGAATCGGAGGGCGTCTGCTGATGTCGAGTCTCACCCTTGCTGCGGATCCTGTTGCACATGTCATCAACCATAAATGGTTTGAGGTCGACGGGTGGTGGATCTGGTCCAGCGCTCAGACAAACATGGTCCTTTCCGCGATCCTGCTCCTTGTGATCGGGTCGGTTGTTGCCAAAGCGGTCAGCACAGGCGATGACTCGCAGGGGCACTGGCGTTTCGTGACCAAATCGCGCTTCGCACACATGATCGAGGTGATCTGCGGGTACCTCCGCGAGAGCACCGTGCGTCCCCTCCTCCACGAGCGGACCAACCGGTTCATGCCCTTTCTGTGGACACTGTTCTTCTTCATCCTCATCAACAACCTGATGGGTCTGGTCCCGATCCTTGACATCCACAATGTCATCGCGGGCCAGATGGCACCAGAGGTCGTCGCGCAGCACAAGGCCTTCATCGGCGGCACCGCGACCCAGAGCATCTGGGTCACCGGCGCACTCGCGATCATCGCGGGTCTCATGATCAACTACGCGGGTGTCAAGGAACTTGGTCTCGGCGGGTACCTCAAGCACCTGACCGCGGAATCCCCCATCTTCGTGTGGCCGATCATCATCCCGATCGAGATCATGGGTACCTTCATCAAACCCATCGCGCTCGCGATTCGTTTGTTCGCGAATATGACGGCGGGTCACATCCTCGTCGCGGTGCTCCTCGGGTTCGCCGCACAGGGGTTCCTGAGCGTGAGCGACAACGCGATCCTCGGGATCTTTGTCGGGATCGTGTCCTCCTTGGGCATCATCGCGATCTACTTCCTTGAGCTTTTCGTCGCCTTCCTCCAGGCGTTCGTGTTTATGTTCTTGACGACCGTGTTCATCTCGTTGCTCTCGCACCATGGTGATCACGATCATGACCACGCGCACGAGGGGCACCCCGCGCACGCGTGATTTTCGATAGTCGGCCTGGGGCACCGCGGGGAGGCGCCCAAGGCCATTGTGATCCGAGTTGGATCGACAGTGGATACTCCCCGCATGACAGTGGTTCAGGCCTCCAAACGAGTCTCACTCACAGGCCTCTGAAAGGAAACTGAGATATGAAGCTTCTCAAGAAAGTCGCTCTGGCAACAGCTGGTCTTGCCGCTTTTGCTGCTGCTGGTGCTGTAGCACAAGATGCACTCACTGCCGCAGTTGAAGTCACACCTGAACTCGAGGCTGCACGTCAGTTTGCTATCGATCAGGCTACAGCTGCAAACGAAAACACCACCAAGGGCTTCGCCGTCATCGGCGCTGGTCTCGCCGTCATCGGTGGTGCACTCGGCATCGGTATGGTCGGCAAGGGTGCGCTCGAGTCCATCGCGCGTCAGCCTGATGCATCCGGCACCATCGGCACCAACATGATCCTCGCGGCTGCACTTATCGAAGGTGCGACCCTCTTCGCGATCGTCGTTGCGTTCCTCGCCTGATCGACGCGAATACTGAAATACACCGATCCGCGTCTGAAACACGGCTCGGATCGGCTTCTGAACGACCCATACGGAGAATGCACCATGAACCGCATTGCACTTCTGATCACTGTTCTCGCACTCGCGCTCTTCAACATGACGAGCTTCGCGGCACCCGACACCGCTCATGCAGATGACGCAGCGCACGCTGTTGATGCCCACGCGGACGGCCACGGCGACGATCACCACGCTGCAAACCCACTCGCGTCTGTCGAAGAAGGGTTCTGGACCGGCGTGACCGCGATCGTCCTCTTCCTTGTCGTGTTCGGGCTCCTGAGCACCATGGTCTGGCCGAAGATCGTCAAGGGCCTTGACGAACGCAACGAGAAGATCGTTGGCGAGATCGCCGCTGCAGAAGAAGCACGCAAGCAGGCGAAGGAAGCACTCGACGAGTACGAGAAGAACCTCGCGGAAGCACGCGCCGAGTCGCAGCGGATGATCGAAGAGACCCGCGCTCAGCAGTCGCAGCTCGCGGCACAGCTCAAGGCCAACGCGGACGCGGAACTTTCCGCGATGCGTGAGAAGGCGCTCGCAGAAATCGACGGCGCCAAGAAGCAGGCACTCAACGAGCTCTACAACGAGTCCGTCAACCTCGCGTCCGTCATGGCGGGCAAGATCCTCCAGCGTCAGGTCACTGTTGAGGACCAGCAGCGCCTCATGGACGAGTCGATCGAGGAGATGAAGTCGGTCAGCTGATCGAGTTCATCATCCCACCCCCCCACCGGTTCGCACGAACGGAGCAACCATGCCGCTGATCGAAGCACAACCCACCGCACTCGCGAAGGTCTACGCCAAGAGCCTCTTCGAGATCGCACACGCCCAGGGCGGGCAGCAGAACGCCGAAGAGATCCTCGGCGAACTCGAGGACATCATCGAGATCGCACGCAACGATCGTCAGTTTAATGAGCTGCTCGCGTCGCGTCTGATCGACGCCGACAAGCGTGACTCATCGCTCGTCCGTATGTTTGACGGCAAGGTCTCCCCGCTGACCCTCAACTTCCTCCGCCAGCTCAACCGCAAGGGCCGTCTGGCGAACCTGTCGCAGATCGCCGTCGCGATGGACGAGTTCGTCCAGGAGCAGTTCGGGCGTATCGAGGTCGATGTGTTCACCGCGGCCCCCATCAGCGCCAACGAGCTTGAGAGCGTCCGTAAGCGTCTGAGTGATTCGCTCGGTAAGGATGTCATCATGCACCCCTACACCGACTCGACGATGCTCGGCGGGATCAAGCTCCGCATGGGCGATCAGCTCATCGACGCGTCCATCCAAGCAGAACTCCGCCGCATGCGAGACAACCTGCTCAATAAGGGTGCGGGCGAAGTCCGCGGGCGCTCGAGCGAGATGCTCGAAGACTGAACCAAAACAATCGAATCCAAATACAACGAACGGGCCCCGAGGCCCGTTTTTTTCTGCGCGTTGCGTATGATTGAGTAGTTACCGAAAGGATTGCCAGATGCCAAAGAAATCGATCGAGCAGACTGAAGTTGCAGGACAGCGTGTACTCATCCGTGTGGATTTCAATGTCCCCCTCGACGGCGACAGGATCACGGATGATCGACGCATCGTCTCCGCGATCCCCACGATCAAGTCCGTCATCGATCGCGGCGGAAAGGCGGTCCTCATGTCCCATCTGGGACGCCCGGAGGGCAAGGGGTACGAGTCCTCTCACTCCATGGCTCCCGTCGCGAAGCGGTTGGGCGAACTGCTCGGCAAGGATGTCACGATCCCCGCACAGACATGCAAAGACCCCGCAGTCAAAGCCGCGGTTGACGCGATGAATGACGGCGATGTGATCCTTCTCGAGAACCTGCGTTTCCACGGGTGCGAGAAGCGAAACGACGCAGAGTTCGCAGCACAACTCGCAGACCTTGCGGATGTCTATGTCAACGACGCGTTTGGCACCTGCCACCGTGAGCACTGCTCCATGGTTGGTGTTCCCTCCGCGATGGGCTCCAAGCCCAAGGTCGCAGGGTTCCTCGTCGAGAAAGAGATCGCGTACCTGAGCGATGCGCTCAATAACCCCGTCCGCCCGTTCTGCGTGATCCTCGGCGGCGCGAAGGTCTCCGACAAGCTCCCCGCGATCGAGAACCTCCTCCCCAAGGCGGACCACATTCTCGTTGGCGGGGCGATGGCGTACACCTTCCTCAAAGCGCTCGGCCACGCTGTCGGAACCTCGCGCGTCGAAGAAGACATGGTCGACGAGGCAAAGCGGATCATCGAGCTCGCGGCGGAATCCAAGACCGATCTGCATTTCCCCGAGGACCATATCTGCTCGACGATCTTCGCGGAGAAAGCCGGGGATATTGAGGTTTTCGACGATCAGATCAAAGATGGATATATGGGATTGGACATCGGTCCCAAGACCGCAGCCCGCTATACCCAGATCATCAAGAGCTCCAAGACGATCGTGTGGAACGGGCCGATGGGCGTGTTCGAGTGGATGCCTTTCAAAATGGGCACGAAACTCGTCGCGGAGGGCGTGGCGGACGCAACCGCGGCCGGATCGACCTCGATCGTCGGCGGCGGTGATTCCGCGGCAGCGGCCGAGCAGTTCGATGTCGCCGACAAGCTCTCGCATGTCTCCACCGGCGGTGGTGCAAGCCTCGCCATGCTCGAGGGCAAGGCCTTCAAAGCGGTCGATCTCTTGGACGACGCATGAATCCCCCCCGCCGGTACGATCTCGTCCCCGGGCGGGTGCTGGCGAATCAGTACATCGTCGAGTCTCTGCTCGGGCGTGGGTATGAGGGTGAGGTATATCTCGTCCGCGAGGTCCTCACGGGCGCACATCGGGCCGCGAAGATCTTCTATCCTGATCGGAACCCTCGCAACAATGCGGCAACGCACTACGCGAAAAAGCTCGAGCGGCTGCGTGATTGCTCGATCCTGATCCAATATCACCACGCGGTGCAGATCCGGCTCCGTGGACAGCCCGTCAGTGTGCTGATCTCGGAGTTCGTGGACGGGATGCTCCTGCCCGACCTGCTGTCGCAGTATCGCGGGAAGCGGATGCCCCCGCACGAGGCACTCACGGTTCTCCATGCCATCGCGTCGGGGCTTGCGGAGTTGCACGAGAAACGCGAATACCACGGCGATCTCCATGCAGGCAATGTCCTCGTGCGTCGCCGGGGGGTGCACTTCGATATCAAACTCGTCGATATGTACGATCGAGGTCGAGCAAACAGGTACCACATCCAGCAGGATGTATGCGATATCGTGCGGATCTTGTACGACCTCGTCGGAGGTCGACCGTTTTACGCATCGCAACCGGATGTGATCAAGCGGATCTGCCTCGGGCTCAAATGCACCCTGATTATTCAGCGTTATCCGACGGCGTGGCATTTGTGCCGGCACCTCGACACCTTTGAGTGGTGACCCCCCAGATCCGGGAGTAGGAAATTTAATCGTTTTCATTCGGCATTCACCGGCTACTCACGCCGCCCCGTGAACATGTGTATCAGTGAGGACGGGTTTGTCCTCAACAAGACACATGCAACCTTGAGGAGGTGCACGATGAGTAAGGTAGTCACAGCAGTTTTCAGTACCGACACGAACGCAGCGGGAGCATTGGAAACCCTCGTCGCCCACGGATTCGACAGCGGAGATATCAGCCTGGTCGCATCCGAAAACTTCGATAAGGATTCTTTCGGCGTCGAAACACACTCGAAGCTTGCGGAAGGAACCGCGGTCGGCGCGACGCTTGGCGGCGCAACAGGTGCCGTCATTGCAGGACTCACCGCCGTTGGCGCTGTCGCCACTGGCGGGATCGGGCTGGTTGCTGCGGGTCCGCTTGTCGCCGCGCTGGCTGGTGCTGGTGCCGGGGCCGCGGGCGGCTCGGTGCTCGGCGGGCTGATTGGCTCGGCCATTCCAGAGCACGAGATCAAGCATTACGAGGACGCGATCGAGAAGGGTCATGTGATGATCGGGGTGAACTGCGAGAACTCTGACCAGTGCGACAAAGCGAAGGACATCTTTGAGCAGTTCGATGCAGAGAAGATCTCGCACGCCTGAATCAGCTCCAGCAGAACCCATCATCCGCTCACCCACGCAACTCCGAAGGAGAAGCACCTATGTCAGTCAAACTCGACTCACTCCAGAGAGTCTTCGTCGCCCAGCTCAAGGACATGTACAGCGCGGAGCATCAGCTGCTCGATGTACTCCCCCGCCTGCATGAAGCCGCGACGAGCCAGAAACTCAAAGACGCGTTCCGCGAGCACATGGAAGAGACTCAGGGGCAGATCGCACGCATCGACAGCATCTTCGAGACCCTTGACTTCGAACCCGGCGGGCACCGATGCGAAGCGATGGACGGCCTAGTCAAGGAAGCCAAAGAGATCATCAATGAAGACGGCGAACCGGAAGCGAAGGATGCTGCACTGATCTGTGCCGCTCAGAAAATCGAGCACTACGAGATCGCGACCTACGGGTCTCTCCGTGCATACGCCCGGGTGCTAGATCTCGATAAAGCCTACAAGCTGCTCCACAAGACCCTTGAAGAGGAGCGAAGCGCGGATTCGCTCTTGACCGATCTCGCCGAGAACACAATCAATCGGCTCGCGATGCTTGCTGCAAACTGATCATCACCACATTTCTATGACTCTCACTCTCTCCAGAACCCCGCTTGCGGGGTTTTGTCGTTGTCGTGTTCGTGGCGTGCCCAAACCAGTATGACGAGGCGACGAAGGAGCGATTCAAGGTTCAAGTCGGGTTCAATCGCATTGCTGGGCAAACGATGTCAGGAAATCGGATACATCGAAGAAATCAAACACCCGATCCCCGTTCAGATCCGCCTCTTCGTTCTGGTTGAGGTAATGCTCCAGGAAGATCGAGACATCGAAGAAATCCTTGCTCCCGTCGCCGTTGTAGTCTGTGCGGATACAGTCGAGATGCTGGTAGAAGAGGTCCGACACATAACGGGCGCCCGATTCCGATGGGTGTGGCCCGGTCCCGATGAAGTCTGGATCAATCGAGATCAACGATTGACCGATCAGTGTTTGAAGATCGAGATGAGCCCAGCCACGCTTCTCCGCGAGCCCAGAGAGTTCGCTGTTCATCGCGGTGAACCGCTGGCTCGGATATATCCCGTTCGCATTCGGGGGGGTGCAAAGCACAATCTTGGGTGTTGCTGACCCGTTCACCTTTGCCGCAGCGATCGCTTTGTCTGCAAGCAGCTCAATGCGATCTGTCCATACAGAATGAATCTCACCATTCCATTCGTCGAGTTCCGCGTTCTGTCCGAGCCAGACGATCACTGTGTTGATGTCACGAGGTGCTTGACGGAGATAATCATCAAGCAGGACATCGTCGAGATTCTCCGTGTGATCTCTCGCAGTAAATCCGCCGATCGAGATGCTGTCGAAGTACAGCCCGCGGTCCTCATCCGCAAGATCCTTGTTGAACAGCACATGATCACACCAAGTCAGATCTTTGCCGCTCTCATCTTCGTCATTATCATCGGAATCGCCCCTGAGTAGGATGCCCACCCTTGGGCTGGGCACATCAGGAAACTCGAGGTCGACCTGCTCAAGACCTGTTTTCGTCGAACTGAGCTGCACATCGAACGATTCCTCTTCATCAAACAGCCAGACATTGGATCCTGCTGATTCATCATGATCCGATAGCTTCACGAGCGAAAATGTATTCAACATCACCCCTCGCTCACTTGTCATGAATGAGGTTCGGAGCACGAGCGTGCTGCCATACGCCCACCCTGAGGCATATGGGTACAAACCCCCAAGATTTGTAACGCCAATAGATGCGACCCGACCACTGTTTAACAACGCACCACCTTCCACGATCACAAACTCATTGCGTGGGCCGGGCGGGGCAACGGTTTCACCGTAAGGATCGATAGATGGGTTAGCGGTTTTCACACCGCCATCCTGAAGCTGACTCGTCTGACCACCACCAAACGATGTATAGCGATTGACGCCTGTGTTGCCCGTTGAACCCGATATCCGCATGCCACAGAGCTTGATATCCTCTGGAAGTTCCAAGATGAACCCCTCAAAATAAGGCACGAACGCATCCGCACCCCGAGGGTTATTGGTTGAATCTCCGATAATCAGCAGAGAGGTCCTTGATGCGTATACATCTCGGGCGAAGTCACTATTCTGCGTTTCAACCTGAACTGGCGCTGAGCTGACCTGCGTCGGCATGATCAATGTCGGCAATAGAGCTACGGAAAATTTTATCGATAACATCAGCGGCCTCGAGAATTACGGATTTAGAAGTATATTTCTTTAACTATAATCGGCAACGCAAAGGTTGCAAGCAATTGCTGAATTAAAAGCATCCCGGGGAATATGCCCACCCGTCTCTAAAAAACTCATATGGGCTTTATTTACATCTGAACGATGCATTGCCTGCTCGAAGCTTGGATCACGAGCCGGGCATCATCGACTCAACGCCGATCAAACAGCTTCTCAAGCTCCTCGATCGTTAATCGGACTGTCGTCGGGCGTCCATGCGGGCAGGAGCCGGATCGCTCGTGTTCCTCGCGCAGACGCATGATCGCTGCGAGCTCGTCCTCGCTCAGCGCGTCGCCAGCCTTAATCGCGGCCTTACAAGCCATCATATCGAGGACTTCGTGGAGCGCTTCTTCCGAATCGGGCACGAATCCCTCGGCATCGATCCGTTCGAATAACTCTCGCAGGAATGGTTCGGGCTCGACCTTGCGTGAAAGGAGGAAGCTCGGGACGGAATGCACCCCCACACTCTGAGGCCCCATCGGCGCCGCCTGGATTCCGATCCGTTCGAGGAGCTGTCCCAACTCGTCGAATACATCGACAACGCTGCTGGGGACTTCGATCACGATGGGTATGAGCAACGCCTGCTGTTCGAGCGCCCCATTCCCCGTTACGCGTGCGATGAGTTTGTTGAACATGACCCGCTCATGCAACGCGTGCTGATCGATGATGAGCACCCCCCGCTCATCCTGTGCGAGCAGGAAACTCGAGTGCACCTGCAGCACCTGATCCACGCGTCGAATACGGGGCAGCTCGCCGGGTTCGATTGGGGTTGGATCGAACGACGGGCCTGCAGGCACGGGGGCAGGCGATCGCTCGAGAACCTCGCGGATCGAGTCACGGACACTCGTTTCATCTCGAGTATCCTCCGGTGCTCGTCGAATGAACTCGACGAGTTCGTCCGTTTGTTTCTCGATCGTCTTCGCCCGCTCGATCGGATCGATCGTTGGCGTCAGCGCACTCCCGAACTCCGGGAGTCTCTGGGCGATCGTTGGGGTGACATCGGCGCGTTGGAGTGTCTCACGCACGCCGTGGTAGATCGCTCGATGCACCATGGACTGATCGCGGAAACGAACCTCGAGCTTCGCGGGGTGGACATTCACATCCACAGCCGTCGGCGACATCTCGATCATCAGGACCGCCGTCGGGTGACGCCCGGGCTCAATCAGCCCGCGATAGGCCTCGCGGATCGCGTGCTGGACGGTCTTGTCGCGGATGGTCCGCCCGTTGAGGAACACATGCTGGGCTTTGGAGTTTGCGCGTGCGATCGAGGGAAGCCCTACGAGGCCCCAGACGAGGATCCCGCGTGCGTCGTCGTACCGATCCACGGAGACCTCGAGGAGTTGATCCGCGAGTTCCTTCCCGACAATAGAAAGCGCCCGATCACGCGGTGATTGCCCGAGTGGGAGATCAAGCTTGACCTTGCCATCCCCGATGCAGCGAAAGGCGATAGACGGGTTGGCCATCGCGAGATCACGCAGCCATTCGACGCATCGGGTCTGCTCGGTCGTCTTGGTTCGAAGAAACTTGCGCCGCGCGGGGGTGTTAAAGAACAGATTTCGGACTTCGATCGTGGTCCCGACAGGGCACCCGATCGGACGCGGTTCGCCCATCGTCTCGCCCTCGGCTTCGATGATGCGGCCCTCGTCCTCCCCGATTGCGCGGGAGCGGATCGTTACGCGTGCAACGGAGGTGATGGATGCGAGCGCCTCGCCTCGGAATCCCATCGTGCCGATCCGATCCAGGTCCTCTGCTTCGGATATCTTGCTCGTTGCGTGTGGTGTCAGGGCGAGGGTCATCTGTTCGGGCGCGATGCCGTGCCCGTTGTCGGAGATGCGGATGAGCTCCACGCCGCCCTCCTCGAGTTCCACCTCGATCCGGGTCGACCCCGCATCGATCGAGTTCTCGACGAGTTCCTTGAGCACGGACGCGGGGCGTTCGATCACCTCGCCGGCCGCGATCTGATTCACAAGGAGCGCAGAGAGTTTTCGGATCTGCGTTTGGGGTTGAGATTGGGTTTCCGCGGGAGACATCCGAGAACTCTACACACGCCCCAGTCGGAAAAGGCGGTCGCGAAGGGCGAAAAACGACCCGATCCGGTACACGATTCCGACGATCGGAACCGATACCATCCTGCATGAGCGACACCATCTTCTCCAAAATCATCCGCGGCGAGATCCCCTCACACAAGGTCTACGAGGACGATCATGTGATCGCGATCCTTGATATCGCACCTCTATCACTGGGGCACACGCTGGTCATTCCCAAGGAACCCGCTACGACGCTTCACGAGCTCGGTGATGACCACGCCGCGGCTGTGGGCCGCGTGCTCCCCCGTATCGCACGGGCAATCATGAAAGTGACTGGCGCCGAGTCATACAACATCCTCCAGAATAATGGCGAGACGGCAGGCCAGGCGGTCATGCATGTGCACTTCCACATCATCCCCTGCATGCCGGGCGCATCTTCGGGCGAAGGATTGGACAAGAGCTGGAACGCAACTTCTCCGAGTCAGGACGAGTTGCTCGATACTGGCAAGAAAATCAAACGCCTGCTCTAGCTGCCGCAAGAGCCATCTTCTGAGAGTGTGTGGGGCATTGCTCGCAGATGCGTCGTTTGCGCGATTGGCAGCGTCTTATACCCTGCTCCTGTATCGATTGTGATGGAATCGAAGGGGTCCATATGCTCGACCCTTCCGTGGTACATGGTGTGATCATGCATAAAGGAACGGTATGTACCGATCATCGCATTGAAATGCTCGTAGTAGCTTCTGATCGCACGCTCGTCGCACGATGTCAGCCACTCACTCAGTGATGTGACGAGTTGGCACAGGACATCGAATCGCGACACCTTGAGCCCCAGCCCTGCAAATGAAACGGCTCGTTGAGCAAACTCGCTGGACCAGTCCCGGTCATGCTGATTGCAGTTGATCCCGATCCCCACGAGCGAGAGCCCGTCTCGGTTCTCGATCAGAATCCCACCGATTTTTCGTTCCTGTTCATCGTCTCGCACAACGATGTCGTTGGGCCATTTGATCCCTGGTCGCATGGTCCGAGGCATAAATGTGGAAACGGTTTCGTGCACTGCGCACGCGACGCAGGCGGAAAGTCGAATCGCGTCTGCACAGCACGCCTTGAGCACGAATGTGCAGGGCAGCGTGGCCCGGTTTCCGTCATCCCAACGCCGACCATTCGAACCGCGTCCATTGTTCTGGCGTGATGCCACGAGGAGCAGACCGGGCTGACTTTGTGCAAACCGGAGCGCGGCATCCTGTGTGCTGTCCGTGGATTCGATCACGACGACACGAGACACGACGCTTTGCGGGAGGCTGCTGATCAATGTATCGATGCGCCCGGCCCATGTGGAAATGTCGTCAGTGTAACTCTGGTACATAACTCCCCCACGAAAGGGTGGGAGTCATTCCCGCCCAATCACGAAACTGCATCCAAGCCCAGATCAATGCTCTGGGCTTGGTGAGTAAGGGCACCGATGCTGACTCGATCAACCCCGGACTCGGCAATCGAGCGGAGCGTTCCCCGTGTCACCCCGCCGGAAGCTTCGAGAAGAAGGCTGCTCTCACATGCGTTCCGCATGGCGACCGCTTCTTGAAGCATCTGGGGGGGCATGTTGTCAAGCAGGACGATGTCCAATACCCCTGTAGGAACCGAGAGCACCCCCCTGAACTGATCGAGCGTATCCACCTCGACCTGCACAAACCAGAGTGACGACCCCGTCTCTCTCAAGGTGTACGCAAGATCATGCAGTAGGGTTGCAATCTCATCGGGCGACAAGCCTGCAATATGGTTATCTTTGATCAGAACCGCGTCGTGGAGCCCCAAGCGATGGGTTGTTCCTCCTCCACATCGAACGGCATATTTTTCGAGAACTCGCAGACCAGGGGTCGTCTTGCGTGTATCGCAAATCTGCGCAGGGGTTCCATCCACGATCCGGACATACTCATGCGTAAGGGTTGCAATACCCGCCATGCGTGAGAGCAGGTTGAGCATCGTGCGTTCAAGCGCGACCAGCTCACGCGCATTTCCCTGAATCGTCGCGAGGGCTGCCCCGGGCTCGATGGTGTCTCCATCCTGAATATGCGTCTCGAACTCGAGGTCGTTGTTGGCGCTGAAGACCGCGATCAGGTCCGGGAGAAAGGCAAGCCCGGACGCAATGCCCTCTTCCCGAGCTCGCAGACACACCTTGCGGGTGTCTGCGGCGGAGAACATGAGCTCTCCTGTGACATCCCGGGCAGGAACCCCCAGGTCCTCATCTCGTGCGAGATTGATCAGGCGATCGATCAGCCCGCCGCGGCGCAGCTGTTGCGCGAAGTCATTGAGTGACAAGTTGTTGGGATCAGTCAATCGATGGCGCTCGCTCTGCATGGGTAATCGTACACACACGCAGGCTATCGCCCTACGATTCGGCTGATACGAACTTCACGAATCGTCGAAGGAAAGGACGCATACATGGGTCTGCTTGAAGGCAAAGTCGGTCTGGTCGTCGGGATTGCGAACGATCGCTCGTACGCGTGGCATATCGCGAACGCGATGCACGAGCAGGGCGCGAAAATCGCGTACGCACACCTGCCCGGCGACAAAAACGCCCGCCGCACCGGAAAAGCGGTTGAAAAGATCCACGATAACCCATGGCTGCACCCCTGCGACGCAGCGAGCGACGAGTCACTCGACGAGCTCTTCGACGCGTACGCGAAGGATCACGATCGCTTGGACTTCCTCGTTCACTCGATCGCGTTCGCGGATCGCGAATGGCTTCAGCCGGGCATGTTCTCCAAAACCCCCCGCAAGGCGTACCTCGACGCGATCGACATCAGCGCGTACACCCTGTCCGCGATGGCCGGGCGTGCTCAGGACCAGATGGCGAAGAATGGCGGCGGATCGATTATGGCTATGTCCTATTACGGGGCAGAAAAGGTCGTCCCCGGCTACAACATCATGGGTGTTGCCAAGGCCGCGCTTGAGTCTACTGCTCGCTATCTCGCGTTTGAGCTCGGTGAGCACAACATCCGTGTCAACACGATCTCAGGCGGGTTCCTCCGCACACTCGCCTCCTCCGCTGTGGGCGGCACGGACAAAATGGATGACGCGGCCAAGGAAAAGGCACCTCTTCGGCGCGGCGTTGAGGGCGGCGATGTGGGGAAAACGGCGGTTTACCTCGCATCGGAACTGAGCTCGGGTGTTACCGGCGAGAATATCTATGTGGACTGCGGGATTAATACCCTCGGGGCGTAATCCGCAAGACCTTCCCCGAATCCCGAATATGTTGCAAACAAATGTGCGTCATCGGCACTTTTTGCTGGTCGCGCATGGGGTAGATAACCGATATGTTGAATATGACCGGAGCTGTCAACAACCTGGCATCGAGCTTAGCGGGCAACCCCGTCTCGGCGAAACAGGCGCAGAAAGCCAAGTCGAGCAAGGAGTTCGAGAAGGCGCTCAAACGCCGACGCGCTCAGGACGAGTATATCGCGCAGGTCGAGCAGACCGAGCAGATCGATGCGATCCGCAAGCTTGCGGATGCGGATCAGGAAGACGCACGCGAGGATCGAGAACAGCAATCCGGGTATGCCCCTCACGCGCAGAAGCGTCCCCAGACCCCCGGGCGTCTCGATCTGAACGCTTGATATCAGACATACATATCTGCATGAAAAAACGCGAGCCGTTCGGCTCGCGTTTATCGTTTGAAACAGTGATCTGTTTACTTCTTCCCCTCGAAGAAGCGTTTGATCGCATGGACCGTAGTTCCGCGTCCGACAGCGCCAATGGATTCCGTCAGTGGGATCCCCTTGGGGCAGACCTTGACGCAGTTCTGTGCATTGCCGCAATCGTTAACCCCACCGGGGCCAGAAAGCGCATCGTATCGTTCACCTTTCAGTCGCTTACCAGTGCCGTGCTCGTTGAAGAGTCGGGCCTGCGAGATCGCGTGGGCACCCACGAAGCTCGTATCCCACTTCTCGGGGTCCTCTTCCTTGTTGTACTGCGGGCATGCTTCGAGACAGCACCCACAGCTCATGCACTCGGAGAGGGCATAGCGCATCTGCTGATGATCTGGTGATTCCTTCGGACCGGCGCCCATGTTGTATGTGCCGTCGATCGGGACCCACGCCTTCACACGAGTGAGAGCGTTGAATAGGCGATCGCGATCAACCCATAGGTCTCGGATAACCGGGAACTTGCTCATGGGCTCGAGGGTGATGACATCGCCCTCCAGTGGTGCGTACTCGTCGATGAGGCACGAGCAGGACTGACGCACGCGGCCGTTGATGACCATGGTGCAGGCACCGCAGACCTCTTCGAGACACCCGGAGTCCCAGACGACCGGGGTTGTCTTTGTGCCCTCAGTCGTGATCGGGTTCGCCGCGATGAGCTTGAGCGACGAGATGACATTCGCGCCCTGCTCAACGGGGACCTTGAACGACTCCCAGCGGTTCGGTTTGCCCGGTCCGTCGCAGCGCTTGATCTTGAAGATCACGGAGCGTCCCTCGACCGCTTTCTTGCGGTTGGCGCGTCGCATGTCTGCGTCGAATGCGTGTGCTTCTGCATCACTCATGGGTCGTATCCTTTCGGTTGCTCCTGCATCGAGCAGCCAGATTCAAATCGTGTTGTCTCCGCCTTACGCCTTCGCTTCCGCGACCTGCTTGGGGGGGATCTTCTCTTTGTTCGTTCCGGAATCCACCTTGCCGTAGTTGCGGGGTCGGAGCTTGACGAGCCCTGCCTTGACGGGCATGAACTCGATATCGCTCTTATTGGTGTCGGAGTTGAACTTCGCAACGGAAGCTTTCCAGAACTTGTCGTCGTCACGCTCGGGGAAGTCCGTGCGGTAGTGCGACCCGCGGGACTCCTCTCGCAGCAGCCCGGCCTTGGCGATCGCCTCGCCCAAGATGATCATGTCGCCGACGGAACGGGCAAAGCTCAGGGACTGGTTGGTCCACATCGCGCCGTCGCCGAGTTCCATGCGGGTGTAGCGGTCCCAGAGCTCGTCGAGCTTGGCGAGGCACTTTTCGAGACGCGGGCCGGTCTTGACAACCGTCGATGCCGCGTTCATCTCTTCGCCGAGCTCGTTGGCGATCTGGTATGGGTTGAGGGCCTGATCGCCCTTGCCCGTATTGACTGAGGACATGATCTTGTCATGCTTATCCTGCTCGCTCTTCTCCGCCTGATCGAAGAGCGTCTGCGGAAGCTCGCTCGCGGGGGCCTCGACACCCTCACGGACATAGTTCACGACAGACACACCGTTGCACAGCCCGTCGAAGATACAGCTCAGGAGCGCGTTCGCACCCAGTCGCGTTGCGCCGTGATAGGCGAAGTTGACCTCGCCGAACGCATAGAGCCCTTTGAGATTCGTCATGGCGTTGTTGTGCGCACCGATCGTGAGTCCGTGCCCAGGCTGTGCATCGATCGGGATCGGGTTGCCCGGCTTGTGCTCACCCATTGGTTGATCGGGCTGATAATCGCCGGGGGTGTAGGTGGTCCAGAGTCCGCCCATCGTGTAATGCACGGCCGGGAAGATCCGCATCGGGGTGTAGCGTGGATCGTCGCCCACGAACTTCTCGTAGATGTCCATGATCCCGCCGAGCTTCTGGGTCAGGTACTCGGGGTCACGATGCGTGAGATCGAGGTAGACCTGGTTGGTCCCGTTGATCCCCATGCCCTCGTTGACACAGACATCGAAGATCTCACGCGTCGCAATATCGCGAGGCACGAGGTTCCCGTACTTGGGGTAACGCTCTTCGAGGATGTAGTACCGCTCGTTTTCGGGGATGTCGTTGGGTCGGCGGGTGTCACCCTTCTTCTTGGGGACCCAGACGCGGCCGCCCTCGCCGCGTGCGGACTCGGACATGAGCCGGCACTTGTCCGCTCCGGGGATCGCGGTCGGGTGGACCTGGATCATCTCGGGGTTGCCGTACCAAGCGCCCGCCTGGTAACAGCGTGACGCGGCACCGCCGGTACAGATGATGGAGTTGGTGGACTTGCCGAACACGAGCCCGCACCCGCCGGTCGCCATAACGACGGCGTCCGCACGGAACGAGCGGATCTGCATTGTCCGCATGTCCTGGGCCACGATACCGACGCACCGCTTGTCCTCGCCCTCACCCTCGGTGATCGGCCAGAGGAACTCCCAGAACTCCATCTTGTTGACCTTGCCCTCGGCGGCGAAGCGGCGGGTCTGCTCGTCGAGCGCGTAGAGCAGTTGTTGCCCTGTCGTCGCGCCAGCAAAGTGAGTTCGCTTAAAGAGCGAGCCACCAAACAAGCGTAGATCGCGGAATCCCTCGCTTGAGCGGTTGAACGGCACGCCCATCCGATCGAGGAGATCGATGATTTTGGGTGCCCAGTTCGCCATCTCGAGGACGGGATGCTGGTCGTTGAGGAAGTCCCCCCCGATGAGGGTCTCGTCGAAATGCTGGTACTCGGAATATCCCTGCTGGCGTGAGACTTCGTTGCACGCGTTGATGCCGCCCTGGGCACACACAGAATGCGATCGCTTGACGGGGACCATCGAGAACAGGTCCACCGGGACGCCCGCTTCGGCGATGCGGACAGATGCCGCGAGACCCGCGAGTCCCCCACCGACGACAATCACTCGTTTTTCATCAGCCATGGCTTTGCCTTTACTTTCGTGCTTCTGATCGGGGATTAACCGTCGGTGTTGTCGTGCTCAACCGCGGCTGTCTCGGCGTGCGTTTCGTCGTGGAGTTCGGCGGGGTATTCTTCACCCGAGAGCATGGATTCTTCGATCGCACGCGCCTTGTCGTAATCGAGGGTTGCGAATCCGATCACCGAAGCCCAAGCCATGAGCATGAGCGCTGCCCCCAAGCCCGCACACACAACTCCCCAGCGTTTCTGTGCGGGGCGTGAAATCGTGAATCCCCAAGTGATCGCAGCCGTCCAGAGCCCGTTGGCGAAATGGAAGACGAGCGCTGAGACGCCGACGAAGTAGAAGATCGAGATCGCGATGCCGGATGCCTGCATGCCATCGGTTGTGCTACCCTGCAGCGCTGCGGCGAGGGTCGAAGACGCGTACTCGTGAGACCACTGTGTCCCCCCCGGAACGAGGAAAGACCAGCCCCAACGAAGCGTTGCGATGTGGTAGAAGATGAAGAAAATCCCGAAATACCCAGTGAGTCGCTGGAGTAGATAGCGGGTGTTGCCACCGTACTTATACGAGCCGTTGTTCGGCTTACCACTCATCGCGTAGTACACGCCCAGGATCGAATGGAACGCGATAGAGACCCAGAGGGTGACTTCGATCAAGAGGAGCAGCGGCGCCTCGTTAATGAAGGTTACCTCGTGCTGGAATGTTGAGATCGCACGATCAAACCACCCATCTCCGTGTGCCCTGCTGTTGAGTCCACCCCACGCGATTGTGGAGTTTGTCGTGAGATGCATGATCAGGAACACGCCGACGGGAACTATCCCTGTTAGCGAGTGCAATCGACGCAGGAGAAAGTGATGTTGCTGAAGGGGTCCGTCTGGGTTGCTCACCTTGAGACTCCGGGTTCGGTTGTTTAAGCCCGATTGGGCATGTGAGCGATGATGCTCGTTCGTTGAATATTGGGTGTATCGGCTAAATTGAGTTCGACGGCCCAACCGGAAAAGATCCGGTAGAACCGATCAAATCTTCAGATCTGGGCCAGAACCCGCGTTGGGATTGATCGACCCGGCGACATTGGGATCCTGCATCTGCTGGAGGGTCCCGTCGGCGGCGGCCTGCTCAACAGCTTTGGCGACCTCGACGAAAGTCATACGGAGTTCGTTGAGAGTCCCGTCAATCATCTGCTGCTCTTCATCGCTCAGATTGCCCTTGGTCTTTTCCTGGACCACAGCGAGCAGATCGATGTTGAGCTTGGCCACTTCAAGCGACACCATGGATCGCCCGGACTGATCCGGGATCGCCCCCATGTACATCAGCGCTTGTGTCGCGAACAAGGAAATAAGTTCTTTAAATCCGAGCTGCTCGGGGATCCCGCCTGCGGCTCCGGCCTGCTCGGCCTTCTCTTTTTCCGCTGCAGCGAGTTTCTCTTTTTCAGCCTTGGCCGAGGACTTCCAGTCGTCGTCCACGATGATTTTCGGGGTATCCGGGTCGGACATATCCGCCTCCATTCGGTTATCATCCATCATAGCGCCCAAGGGCATGAAAGCACACGACATGATCCGTAATACACAATGCACAACCCCGGCTCAGACACTTGCGTTTACCCTGATCGCGGGTGCTTCGCTGCTCTCGACGGGATGTTCCTTCGACAAGGTCGGCGGCGCACGCACCGAGAACCCCGAGCGACTCAATATCACGGATTTCAGAGGGGAGCAGGCAGAGCAGGTCGCCCCTCCAACCGCACCCGAGCAGGCCAGCGCCGCGCCAACGAGCAGGCAGAACTCCGTCTGGCAGAACTCATCGAACACGAACGCGGACGGTGTGACCCTTGCCCGATCTGCCCCGGTCGCCCGACCGGTCGAGATCGAGAACCCAACGCAGTCCGCGGCCCGAGACAACGGTATCGGGTCATTGCAACTGCTCGACGCGAAGATCGGGGATGTGAACGGGAAGCCGGTTTTCACCAGCTCATTCTTCTCTCCGATCGAGGATCGATTGCTCGCCGAAGCACAACGACTGAGCCTGAACGATTGGCGGGCGAGCGCAGGGCGGATCATCGCACAGCGTCTCGATGGCATCATCGCCGACGAGTTGCTCCGAGCCGAGGCGCTCGCGGCACTCTCCCCAACTCAGCGTGTGGGGCTTCAGGCATTCCTGAGTAACTTCCGCAACAATCTGCTCTCGGAGAACCTTGGGAGCTCGCAACTCGCTGAGCGGCGCATACTTGAGCAAGAGGGATTGACACTCGATGAAGCGCTTCGTCAGAAAGAAGTAGACACGCTCGTTCAGCTCACCCTCATCCGTGAGATCAATCGGCGGGTCAATGTGTCGTGGCGTGATATCCGTCAGCGTTACGAACGCGATATCGATCAGTTCGCCCCGCCACCCTCGGCTGTCTTGCGCGTCATCCGAGCGTTCAAGGACGAGGACGAGATCGTGAACGAAATCACGAGCCGTCTTGAGAACGGTGACTCCTTCATAGAAATCGCTACCAGCGATCTCAACAACTACAGCACTGAAACCGAGGGGGTCCTGAAGAAGCAGCTTGAGGATAGCTTCGAGGAAACCCAGTTCTTCGGGCGCGACGAGTTGAATGATGCGGCCCACAACCTCTCGATCGGTGAACATACCGGCCCTGTCGAGTTAGGCTCGAGCTATTACTGGATCCTCTATGAGGATACGGAGCAGGAAGTCATCTCGCTCTATGACGCCCAGCTGGCGATTCAGCGTGAGCTGACTTTCGAGCGACGCGAGGATGCACGGGATCAGTATCTTTCTCGGTTGCAGGAGCGTGCACGCGTGTCGTCGCGCGACGAAGTGCTGATGCGGTTGTTCGAGATCGCGGAAGAGCGATACGCCCCAACCTCGCCGCGATGAGACTCTGGCATCGATCTCAACCTCGGCGTGAGCCATCCGTGTGGAAACAGGGTGAACGAGCCGCAGAGAAATACCTGAAACGCCGAGGCATCCGCACAATAGAGCGAAACATCCGTTTGCCACACGGCGAAATCGATCTGCTGTGCGTTGAACGCCGGTCGGGCACGATCGTGGTTGTCGAGGTGAAAGCACGCAAATACGCGGAGGCAGGTGCACAGGGAATCGACCCGACCGCGAATATCACTGCCAGAAAACGGGCCAAGCTCGTCTCACTTGCGAAGTCGATCAAGAAAGTGCCGCGGTATCAGTCTCGCCCGATTCGGATCGATGTTGTGTCCGTGCGATTTGTGCACGGTCAGCGATTGCCCGAAATTCGACACTACCCCGGCTGCGTCAGCGATTCCTGATCCTCGTCTTCGTCTGCCGACGAGGATTCCTCATTTTCCGCAAGGTCTTCTACGCGTTCATACTGTGATGGCGGACGGAGAGCACCACGGAACTTGGCTTCGAGCTTGGCCTCTTCGTACTCATGTTTGTCGATGCTCGTGGGGATGATCAACGAGAACATGGATCCCGATCCGAGCTCGGATACAAGCTGGATCTCACCCTGAAGCAGTCTCGCCAGTTCCATGACAATCGCGAGCCCGAGCCCCGTCCCTGCGTGTTTGCGTGTGTGGGACGAGTCGACCTGTTGGAACTTATCAAAGATCCGTTTCTGATCATCGGGCGCGATCCCCTCGCCGTTGTCGATGACGGAAATCCGCACACGATCTTCGCCCGTTCCATCGTCGCGCATGGGCTCGGCACGGAGGATGATCTCCCCTTGATCGCCGTCGTTACCCGTGAACTTCACCGCGTTGGACAAAAGGTTAAAGATGATCTGCTGGAACTTTTTCGCATCCGTCTCGACAATCGGGAGATCGAGCGAGACATCGAGTCGGACCGTGATGCCCTTCTTTCGCGCGAGCGGATGGATCAGCCCAACGAGCGCCTGACAGGTATCCCCGAGACTGATGGGCGCGAGATTGAGCTCGACGCGTCCCGCTTCGATTTTCGCCATCTCCAGCAGGGATTCGATCATTTCCAGGAGTGTCCTCCCAGCACTGACGATGTTGACCAGGTAGCGTTCGCGCTTGTTGAGCTCGCCCGACTCCTGATTCATCTCGCGACCGGGGCCCGGCGTCGGAACCATATCATCCTCGGCGGCCTCCGCGATCTCCTTGCGAGCGATCTCCAGCAGCAGCTCCGCGAACCCGATGATCGCGTTCAGTGGCGTGCGGAGTTCGTGCGAGACGCTCGCGAGGAACTCACCCTTGAGGCGTGCGGACTCGAACAGCGCCGTATTGGCCTCCGCGAGTTCCGCGAGCTTAATGTCCATCGCCTTGTTCGCGTCACGGAGCTGATCCCGCTGTCGCGTCAACGCGGCGAGCATCAGGTTGATTGTCTCCGCGAGTTCCTCGAACTCATCGCCAGTATCGATCTGGCACCGGGTCTCCAGATCCCCGTCTCGAACCAACTCCGCGGTTTTCTGCAGGGATGCGACCGGGCTCAGGATCAGCCGATTGATGATCGTGACATACACGACGAGCGCCACCGCGAGGACGACCGCGCCCGCGATGAAGACATACAACAGGTTCACGACAAGCAACCACCCCGCGCCGTCCGCGCGGTGCTCGAGCAGGACGACACCGGTCACCTGAGCGTTGCTGTCTCGAACCGCGCGGGCGTAGCGGTACACCCGGTTCCACCCGCTCCAGTCCGCATCGAAGTGCTCGACCCGGGTGGTGGATTGATTGAAACGCTGCATCGCGCGGGCAAGGAATCGGTTGTCCTCGAGCATCGCATCGGCCTGATTCCGGGTGAATGACTGGATCGTCGCGCCAGAGGCCTTGATCTGTTCAGACGGCTCTCCGGGGTCGTTATCATGGATCCAAGTCGCATACACCGTCCGGGCGAGTTCGAGTTCACCCGTCCCCACGAGCCCGTTCATCCGTAAAAGGGGCAGGGATAGCGCAATCGTGATAACGAGGGCCGTCGCCCCCCCTACCAGCAGCAGGCACTTGGTCGCCAGGGACAGCTCCCCGAACCAATCCCGGATGTCCTCGATCGTGGTCACTGCACCGAGTGTATCCCAAGTTGCGAGCAAGGGTTGGGTATCGTGGGTTCTGCGCGTACACTACCCGTCCATGCCACAGAAAACTGTATATCTTGAGACCTTCGGCTGCCAGATGAACGAGCTCGATTCCGAGCTCGTCGCGGGTTCCCTCGGTGCCCTCGGGTACACCTTTACCCGTGACGCCAAGGACGCGGACATCGTCCTCTATAACACCTGCTCCGTGCGTGAACGGGCAGAACAGAAGGTCTGGTCACGCCTGGGCGATATGCGTAACGCGAAGCACGATAAGCCCAACCTCGTCGTTGGCGTCCTCGGGTGCATGGCCGAGCGGGACGGCAAGGACCTGATCGCACGCATGCCCGTTGTGGACATCATGTGCGGCCCGGCCGAACTCGACAAGCTCCCCGAGCTCCTCGACAACGCGGTGCGGACCAAGTCGTCACTCGCAAGCGATGACCCGGATAAGGCCCGTCGACGGTCCGCCAAACAGGTCGCGCTCCAGGGCAGCGCCTCGCGCCGATCCTCGACCCTCGCAGCCGCGGGCGATTCGCTCGAATCGCTCGATCTCGGCCGCATGGTCTCGCCGATCGATACCGACGGGCGGCGCAGCGCGTATGTGCGGATCACCCGCGGGTGCAACAAGTTCTGCACCTACTGCGTGGTCCCCCACACCCGCGGCGCGGAGATCCACCGCCCGCCCCAGCACATCATCGATGAGATCAAGGCCCTCGCGGATACCGGGATCATCGAGATCACCCTGCTCGGGCAGACGGTGAATCACTACCGCTACGAGCACGACTCGGCCGTCACGCTCGACGGCGTTCTTCAACCTCAGAAGGGGCGGACCTACAAGGGCTCGCACCATCGTGATGCGTTCGCGGGTGCGAACACCACGACCTTTGCGGATCTGCTCTACCGGATCCATGAAGAAGTCCCCGCGATCCAGCGCCTCCGATTCGTGACGAGCTACCCGCGTGACTTTGGGAACGATGTCCTCGAGGTCATCCGAGACTGCCCGCGGATCTGCCGGTACATCCATGTGCCCGCCCAGACGGGTTCAAACCGGATGCTCAAGATGATGAACCGCGGGTACACGATCGAGGAGTACAACGAGTTCATCGATCGTGTTCGAGAGCACCTCGATCAGCCGGAGATCGGGCGGCCGCTCATGCTCTCGGGCGACATCATCGTTGGATTCCCCACGGAAACCGATGAGGATCACGAGCTGACTAAGCAGATGCTGGTCCGCAGCCGCTACAAGAACTGCTTCATCTTCAAGTACTCACCACGCCCCGGAACCGTCGCGTACGACAAGATTCCCGATGACATCCCCGACGCGATCAAGCGCGTCCGAAACAACGAGCTGCTGGCCATGCAGACGGAGATCTCCGACTCGATCGCCCATGAACAGATCGGGCGTGAGTTCGATGTGTTCGTCGAGGGGTTGTCGCGACGCGAGCACAAAAAGCGAGGCACCGACATCAAGCCCGGCTCGGGCATGGTCGGCATCACCGTCAACGGGGCGGCATCCAAGGCACCCGTCGCGGTAATCGATGAAACACCCATCGGCGAAACCGTTCAGCTCTCCGGACGAACCGACGGCGACCTGATCGTGTTCTTCGATGTCCCGTCCGACGGCGCGACCAAACCGAGCGATTACATTGGGCAGATGGTCCGGGCGAAGATCACAGCCGCGGACCGGCTGAATCTGAATGGTGAGTTGGTCTGAGATGTTCGACCCTGAATGGGCGGAAGAATACGAGCGTTGGCTCGCGCGCATGAATGAGACCCTTCCTGCGCTTCAGGCAAAGCGAGATACACTCGTGGAAGATATCCGTGCCGCATTCTCGGAAGTCTCGCGCAAGGGCGGAACATCACTCGCGGAAGTTGAGCCGCTCGATGCGGGTGCCAATGAACGGCAATGCAAACGCATCCGCGCACAACAACGGGATAAACACTGGTCAGAAGTGGACTTGCGGAAGCATGATCCGTGCGGCATCGGACCCGCTTTTCTTGATCCAATAGGCTATAGATACCACCTCCCTGCCTACATGATCGACCAACTCACTGTTGGCAATCATGACCTAGACGGAGTGGAACACGATCCGTGGAACGGGCAGGATATGATCATCTTCAGTTTGACTTCTACAAGTGAATGGAGTGGTGAGAAGCACAATCTACTCAACGCGTCTCAGCGTCGGTGTGTCGCACGATTTCTCGCACTCTATGTTGAGTTGATGCAATCCACACACTTCGAAGGCAAGCCAGATGATGTGTATCTTGCGCTGATCAATATCTGGTGGGATGACCTACCCGTCGAAGATCGAGAACATCTGAACTCAATCTGGCCTGGTCGATTCTACTGATCAATCGTCAAACTGCTCCCGCGCCCGGCGCTTGGCCGCGAGAAGAGGATTGTCGCTTTTGAGCTCCTCCGATTTCTGCTCAGGCTCTGACTTCTTCTCCGGCTTCGCACGCATCATCGGCGAGCGATCGATGTCCGGCGTCTCGGGCGCACTCGCCCGGGCCTGCTGACGGGTTGCGAAGGCCTGCTGCAACTGCTCGCCTCGGATCGTTCGCGCCGCCGCGATCGTGTCCTCTCTCGCCTGGGCCACCCAGCGGTCGAAGGCCACGCGGCGCATCGCCAGATCGATCAGGAACAGCACGAACGCGATCGCGATGAGCGTCGTCCAGACCGGCTGCAGCGAGCGGCGCACCGTGAGGCCCTCACGGGAGAACAGATCGACCGGGGTGGTGTCGCCCAGTTCAAAGACGCGCCCGCCCGAGCGCTGAGCCAGCGCGATCAGCGCGTCGGGGTCCGCACGCAGGTGCGTGTATTCCGTTGATCCAGAGACTTCCAGCCCCGCGATCGTCGGTGCGAGCGGTTCGCCGTTGAGAGTCGGGGACGCGATGACCACATGCACGCCCGGCGACAGCGAAGGCGTCTGGGCACGGTACTGCCCTGCGCCAACCTGGGTCAGCAACAAATCCTGCGCGTTGCCCGACGCGTCGTAGATCTGTACCCCGATGTCCAATCCATCGATCGGCGCGCCCTGCTCATCGATCGCGTCATACTCGATGATCGCGCTGGTGCCTTCCATCCGGATCGCGAGCTCGCCCGGTGCTTCATCGCTGTTCCGCATCGCCCACGCGCTGAGCGTGCCCCAGAATCGCGAAAAGATTGGGTCTTCGATCCACCGGCGTGACCAGATGGAGACATCGGAAGTGAACACCGCGACGCGTCCGAGCTCCGTCTGGTGATACGCGAGCACGGGCTCGCCCTTGGGCGAAACGATCGGTGTCTGCACACGCGGGTCGTCGTCGATGCGATCCGTCATCACCAGCCCGCCGAGCGTCGGGAGATCCCCGATCGGGCCCGTCGCAACAGAGACCGGATCGAGAACGATCGGGTCAAAGTCGCCTTCGCGGATCATCGGTGCACGAACGATGCGGATGGCTTTGAGGAAGATCCGAGGGAGCACGGACGCGTTGAGAACGCGATAGAACGCACCATTCGATCGTACCGCGATCTCACGCATCGATCCGGTGTCCGCCTCATCCCCCACCGCGATTGTGGATACCTTGATCCCGAGTCCGCTCAGATCGTCCGCGAGACCGGGGAGTTCCTCGGGCTTCATATCCTCGCCATCGGATAAGAGCACGATGTGCTTGCTGCCAGCCTCAACCCCTTCGAGCATGGTGCGGGCACGCCGTAGTCCCGCGCCGATGTTTGTCCCCCCGCCCGGGCTGATCGATTCGATCCGCACGCGTGTGTCGTCGGGGCGATTGTTGGGCCCCATGGGGACCACTTCGCGGGCGCCGTTGTTGAATGCAACGACGCCGATCAGGTCATTCTCATCGAGCACCTCGAACGCCGCGGCGGCGGAGTTATTTGCGATTTCCTGCTGACTCTTGAGCGATCCGAGCACGCTGCGACGCATGGAACCGGAGGAATCGAGAACGATCACGACAGCCACCGCAGGGACCACAACATCATCTGGGACTTCGAGTTTGAGCGGAAGAATCTGCTCGATATCTGATCCCTGCCAACCGCCCGCGCCCAATGCTTCGCGCCCGCCGACGAAGATCACTCCGCCGCCGAGTTCCTGGGTGTAGGTTGTGAGAAGTACATCTGCTTGCGATGGAATCGCATCGCGGGGTGTGTTGACGAGCACCACCAAATCGTAAGACTCGAGCTCAAGTAACTCATTCGGAAAAACATCGGGGACGCGTGTGTCGACCTCCCACTCTGCATCACGCAAGACCCGCACGAGTTCGGCGCCGTCCGATCCACCCGATATCCCGCTGGGTGATACAACCAGCACGCGACCGCGGGTTCGCATCATCGTGACCCCCCCCGCACGGTTGTTCTGGAGGCTTGTGTCACCAACGAAGACGCCCGTACCCTCGCCGACCTCATCGGGTAAATACCTCGCCTCGAATCGGTGCACGCGAGACACGCCCAGTGTCATGGGGACCATGAGCACACGCTGACCCGGTTCGAGATTGACCCGCATGGCACTGCCCGGTGCAGAGCCGTTGAGATCGACCGCTTCGCCGTTGTCCGTGATCCGCAGTTCGCCTGATGATCGCCCGAGCGACCGGATGACGACGCGTGCCTCAACTTGTGCGCCCGGCAGCGCCCGGGTGGGGACCTCGATGGACTCGACAACGACCTCCTCTTCGATCTGGTATCGGATCGGCACGACATCGATCTGGACATCACCGGGGATCCGTTCAAGCCCGCTCTGGGTGGATCGACCGTCGCTGAACACGATCAGACGCGTGTTGGAACTTGTCGGGACGAGCGTTCTTGCCAGTCCGATCGCCCCTGAGAGATCCGTGCCATCGACCTTCGGCTTTTCGATCGATCGATCGAGCACCACCGCCCGCGAAGGCGCCGCGATCACTGAGGATGTTCCATCGAACGCAACGATCCCCAGTCGGTCTTCATCCGCTTTTTCACCGATCGAACGCGCGAGGAACGCCCGTGCTGCCTGATCGATATCCACGCGTTGCCCGAGATCATCAGTGCCGAATGATCCGAAACTCTGCACGGACCCAGAGACATCGACGACACCGATCACGGTCAGTTCGTCAGCCTCCTCGATCTGGTACACGCCACTCATAGCGAGAGCGAGTGCGATCAAGAGCAACGCACGCGAAGCGACCGCCATAGCGCGTCGTCCCTTGGGGATGCCCACCATCATCCGCCACCCGAGGATCGCGCTGAGAAGCCCTACGCCCGCGAGTACCAACCAGACGGGATGATCTATGTGCAGATTCACCCGCCCGATTCCGATCCTGTTGATTTCTGATTACTCGGCACCGCGTCCTGTCCTTGAGGCGCAATCGGGCCCGAACCATCCATCTTGTCCGCACGCTCCTGGACGCGTTGGAACACTTCACGGATCAGGTGCCGATACCGTCGCGGGACCTGCTGCTCATCCACGGCTCTTTGTGCTTCCTGCGATGCCCGCCGGAACCGCTGGGCGGTCTGTTCGTTCGTCCCCGGCGCGACGGGCTCTCCATCGGGCGCGTACCACTCACCGATGGGCTTGCCATCCGCATCATTCTCTTGATCGCGCGCATCGACCGGGACGAACTCTGAATCTGTGCCGCTCGGGGTCGCGTCGGGCGTGTTCGGATCGCGTTCTCCGTTCCCGCCACCCTCATTCATCCCGGGCGGGGTGGTCCGGTCCGGTGCGCTGCCTGCGCCCTGGACTTCTTCCTCGGACGGCTCACGGCGAATCAATCGCTCTGCCTGCTCACGCAACTGCTCCGCCTGCTCGCGCTGCCGCTGATTCTGGCGTTGCTGTTGTTCCATCTGGCGTAGGCGATCTTCGAGCGATTCGTTTGAGCGTGGTGATTGTTCCTGCCGCTGATCGCCTTGCTGGTTCTCCTCTGGCGTCTGTTCCCGTTGTTCAGCGCCATCCTGGTCTTCTGGGGATACCGCTTCGCGCGGCTCGCCCTGGTCACCACGCTCCTCGCGAACCCGCTCTTCGCCTTCCCGATTGGACTGCTCATCCCCCGATTGTGTCTCGGAGGATTGCTGCTGTTGTTGATCATTCGTCTCACGCTGCGTGGGCTGCTGCTCATTCCCCTGCTCTGGGGTGGTTTGCTCGGTTGGCTGATCGCCCTGCTCGCTCCCCTTCTCGCTTTGCTGCGATTGTTCAGAGCCCTGCTCGCGCTGCGTCTCGTCCTGTTGCTGCTGCTGCTCGGAAGGCTTATTGCTTTGCTCGTTCTGTTGCTCGTTCTCGCGCTGCTCGCTAGATTCCGGGTCGCTGGACTCCGGGTCGCCTTGATCCTGCTGCTCATTGCTTTGTGTTTGGTCTTGTTGCCGTGTATCCTCTGTCTGCTCCGTTTGAGGCCCGGATTCAGGACGGGGTTCAGCCTGCTCATCAACAGGGGATTGCTCCCTCATCCGCTCGGCCTGCTCGCGCATCGCGTCACTCAGTTCCGGGTCTGATTCAGGGGTCTGCTCTGCAGGTTCTTCGATGTCCTGGGGATCGATTGCATTTGCGATTTCTTCAAGCTGCTCCGCGATCTGTTCCCGCTGCTCCGGAGTCATGGAATCCATCGCCTGATTCAGTTCCCCGATCTGTTCGGCCGCGTTCTCGAACTTCTGCTGCTCAAGCGATTCAGCAAACTCCTCCAGTCGCGGGTCCCACTGCTCCTGCTCGGCTTGCTTGCGATTCAGGAGCGATTCGAGCGACTCGCTCATCGCGTCCGCCCGCTCCTTCGATTCTGAGGCGGATTGCTCCATGGAGTCCGCGATCTCTTCCAACTTCGCCGCGGTTCGAGCGTCCGCCTCCTGCTCGTTCGTCACCCCCTGCGACAGCTCTTCTTTGAGATCTTCAAGCTCTTCGAGCTGCTCGCGTACAGATTCGGGCGTGTCCTCACCCTGCTTGATCTCGCGTGTGATCTCCTCGGCTGTCTCGATCTCGGCCATCGCCCTCGCCGGTGGGACTGGCGTTGGCACGGGATTCGATCTTGCACGCGTCGGCACCCAGACCCCGATCGCGACGCAAACCGCTGCTGCTAATCCGGCGTACCAATACGGCTTCGTCCTTTGCTCGGGAAGTGCCGCGTTTGCGTTCACCGAGGAAGCGATGTTCTCAGCGTCACGCATCGCGAGTTCCACAAAGCCCGAGTTATCCACTTCGGTTCGCAGTTCCATTGCTGCCCGGAGTCGGGAGTTGAGCTGCAGCCGATCGTCGAGCACCCCGGCCGATCGCATGCTGTTCGGCGCATTTCGAATCGCGTCGGCCCACCCCCACAAGGCCGCGAGCCCACCCATCACAATCGGCACGATCCACCAGAGCCCGAGTGTGCTCATCCATAATCGATCAATCAGGATCACGAGCGCCGATATACCAAACACGGCGACGAGTATGGGACCGACCCGGTTCATCGCGTCACGCCGGATGATCGCCCGCCTCGCGCTGCGGGTAACTGCTCGGACTGAGTTGGGTGTGGAGATCACGCTCATGGATACCTTATTCTACAACACCCATCTGTACGACGATGCACCCCATCGGGGTCGATCCGTGCTACGCTCGATGCATGAGCAATGACGCCCCCCCTCTCGATATCACGCTGATCCTCCGCGACCTCATCGCAGGACACCCTTTGGGCGAGAAGGAAGCGGAAACCGTCTTCCTCGCGCTCCTAAGCGGGAACTTTGACGAGGCGCAGATCGGGGGATTGCTCTCATTGATACAAACCATGCCCCCGAACGCTGCCACGCTCACGGGCGCGGCACGCGCGATGCGGGCCAATGTCGAACGCGTCCCCTACTCACTTCAGCCCAAAGAAGCCCTACTCGACACCTGCGGAACGGGTGGCGCACCCAAGTCTTTTAATGTATCCACCGCGGCGGCGATCGTCGCAGCGTCTGTTACGCCGCCGAGCGAGTCGGGGATCACACGCATCGTCGTGGCGAAGCACGGCAACCGTTCACGCACCGGGCGAGGGTCTGCGGAGGTCCTCAAGACGCTGGGCGTGCATGTTGATGCGACCCCGCAACAACAGGCGATCTGTCTGCAGGAAGCCGGGGTCTGTTTCTGCTTTGCGATCCACCATCACCCCGCCATGAAGCACGCGATCGGGCCGCGACGATCGCTCGGGTTCCCCACGATATTTAACGCGCTGGGCCCCCTGACGAATCCAGCGGGGGCGGATCGACAACTCATAGGGGTCTACGACAACGCGCTCGTTGAGCCGATGGCTCAGACACTCGCGAATCTGGGCGCGACCCGTGCGATGGTCGTGCACTCGAAGGACGGGCTCGATGAGCTCTCTACCACAGCACCGACCAGAATTATGCATGTCCGCGACGGCTGTCTCAGTGAAGAATCCATCGACGCGGTGGACCTTGGGCTGGAACGCGTGAGTCTCGATCAGCTTCAGGCGTCGAGCGTTGAGCACAGCGCAGAGATCATCCGCGATATCTTTGCGGGCAACCCAAGCCCGTACCGGGATATGGTCACCCTCAGCGCCGGCGCAGCACTCGTCGTCGCGGGCGCATGCGAGTCCATCAAGCAGGGAATTACGCTTGCGCAGGATGCGCTCGATACCGGAACGACAAACGCAACACTCGATCGCTTGATCGAAGTGTCGCGCCGTGGGTGATATGACTGATTCGTTTACTCTTGGCCGTACCCGTTTTGAGCGAGTTCGTGAAGCAACACAGGGACCGTCTCGTATCCGAGCGCGTGATCCGAAAAGAACTGATCTGTAATGAGAAACGCACGCTCGCCTGTGTGCCCGGAATCGACCGGCGGGTTGTAGAGCACGAGCACGCCGTCGAACGGCATCGCAAGCAACCAATCCTGCACCATCTCGTGAAACTCATGCGAGTCGATCGGGGTGGTCCCGATCGAGTTCTGGAGCTGCGCAATCAGTTCGATGGAATACTCATCCTCGACATCGGGCAAGATCGATCCGATGAATGAGACGCCCGCGGCTTCCATCGCCTTGGTCCCGTTGACGAGTTCGTTCATCAGTTCGGGCTCGATCGGCTGTGGGAGCATCGGAATGAGCAGCAGTTCTGCGTCGATCTGATGCACAGCAACCGCATCCGACAGCAGCTCAGCCGGGTCGATATCTGGGGTTTTGTACGCATCGTCGTAGTGCTTGTGTCCGCTGTCGAACTCCGCCTCGCCGTTGTGTGCGATCGCGACGCTGCCGTGAGAATCAGCGTGCGTGTAGTGGGACACCTTGCTTTGTTCCATCCCTGACTTCACGACCGCAATCCCCACGATTCCCAACCCAAAGAGTACCGCGATTCCCAGGAGCCCACCGAACACCACAGCCGCACCGGGGGTGTTTGAGTAGTCAGACTTCCGATTTCCACGGCGTGCGCGAGCGGAGCGGATCCGCTTGGCGGCATTTGCGCGGCGCAGCTCGGCGCGTGCTCGCGCACTCTTTACCTGTTCGCGTGCCGGGCGACGATCGTTGGGATCCCGCAACGGTCGACGACCGACGGGATTGTCATTGACATTCATGAACGGGCCGTCTTTCCCGACACCCGCTGCCACAACAAATCGCTTCTTCTTTGATCCGTCTTTGCTCTTCTTCTTATGAGGCGTCGCGATGGGCGAGCCCGAGATGGTGTACCGCCCTGACCAGAAGTCAGTCACGGTACTCGGACGCCCCACGCGCCCTTGCTTGGGCGTGTTCGGATTCATTCGCGGCGGCACGGGTGAGCCCGCACGGCGTGCGAAATCCGGCTGAACACTATCGTCCCACTCGGGGGCCGGGATTGTCTCGACCAAATCTTCAGCAGCTGCATCGCCCTCAGCGACGCTCGGGAGATCGATGGGCTTGAGCGAGAACGGATCGGACGATTCCATCACGACCCGCAAATCCGCGAGCATCGCCGCCGCGCTCGGGTAACGCCGATCGTACTCGGCCATGGCCCGACGCACAATCCAACGCAGCGCCTCTGGGCATCGCTTGGTGATCTGTGACAATCCGCCGTGGGCGGGGAATGAGTTCTCAATCATCGAGTAGAGCACCGCGCCCGCGGCATACACATCGAACTTCGAACCATCGATCTGATGAACCTTCACACCACGCAGGGCCTGACGAACGAGTTCCGGGTCACGGAAGTACTCCGTGCCATGAGTCGTAAGGGTCATCGCGGATCGCATGGGCGTGACGAGCCCAAAGTCGACCAGGTGTGCGTGCGCGTGATCCTCGCGCCCATCGACGATGATATTGTCGGGCTTCACATCCTTGTGCCAAAGCTCCGCGTTGTGGTAGGTATCGAGCGCGACGAGCAGGTCACGCATGTAACCCATCGCCTTGCCCATTTCGCTGTCGCCGAGCCCATCGGCGGGGCTCAGAGTGTGCATTCGTTGGGTCACGACAGACAACGACTCACCAGGGACATATCGCATCACATAGTAAAAGCGATCTGGCGACATCTCATGCTCAAGGACCAGCCCCAACTGGCGTGCCGCATCGAGTGCCCGGCTCTCGCGAACGATCTGAGGCAGACTCGACCCATCGTTAAGTGAGAAGACCTTGATCACGACCTGGTCGACCTCGCCGAGCTTTCGCTTCGCGAAAACGGCACGCTTCACCTCATCGGGCTCCGCGATATAGAGCTTGCCGCCAGATCCGCCACCCTTGAGCGAACCAACAATCTTGTATCCCTCAAACATCCCGACGCGTTTTTTGCTGGGCTTATCTCGGGTCGGTGCTGCAGCCATCGCATCCGGGACGCGGCGTTCAACACCCTCGAGAGCACCGCCGAGACCGAACAGGCGGGCGGGGTTACCGATGAAGAAGCGGTACACGCAGCGCGTCGCGCCGCGGAGCTCGTCCATCAATGATCCCGCGTAGTGCTTCGATGCGGACCAGCGTCCGATGACGATGCTCAGAACCACCAACGGGGCAAAGAGCACACTGGCGAGCACGGAACTCACAAAGCGAAGCGCATCTGTCACCTCAGCGCCGATGAATCGGAAGATGTTCCCGAGAATCAGAAAGGTGAATCCAAAGATCTTGCCAATCAGGAAAATGATCGCGGCAAGCGCAAAGGCACCCGCGAGGATTGCAAGGAGTACGGTGACTAAGGTGGCCACACTCATGATTCGCTGCCCCTTCGAGCTGCGAGTCCGGAACGATTATCCCAAGAGGGATTGCTCGTCCTCAGCACGCAGCTGCATCTGCCGGTGGTAGATTTCTGCGATTGCCTCGTCGAACATGGCATCCGCGGATTTATCAGCAGGGCCGGCCTCCCCGCCGCCCTCACTGTTGGGATTCAGAGACAGCCCGTTTCGCTCCGCTTCCTCGAGTTCTTCCTTTGTGAAGGAATATGTCGAGATCACTTCGCCCAACCTCGAACGCAGCACGCCCCGTATCTTGGTGAGACGACGCGAGATTGTGGGTTCACTGACTCCGATCGCGGATGCGACCTCTTTGCCGGACTGACCGTCCAGGACACGCATGCGATAAATGGAAAAGTCGGTGAAGTCCGTTTCCCGCTCAACCATGCGGATCGCAGCCTCGACCTTGGCACAGAAGATCGATGTCTCGTACTGGGCATCCACACCCTGCGATGCGTCCGCTTTCATCCAGGATTCGTCGAACTGGGCGTTCGCCTTCCCCCCTCCCCGTTTGAGGGCCATTCGTCGATCGATTTCGTCGCCGAGCACATGCTTCGCGATCGCGAGCAGCCAGGTGCTGAACCTTGCTCCCCTCGCCGGGTCATATCGATCGATGGAGTTTGAAAGTGCTGCGAGGGTTTCCTGTGAAAGATCCCGAACGGTTTCCACCCCGATGCGCCCGCGTCCCCAGCGGGAGAGCTGAACCCGGATTACTGGCCCGAAGGTTTCCCAGAGTTCAAACCAAGCGGCTTCGTCGTTGTCACGCAGCCGGGCGATAAACCCGGTGGTCATATTCGTCATCATGCGTAAGACCCTCTCCGGCGCGATCCTCGCGCCGATCCGCGGGTTTCTTCCGAGAAACACAGGGCAGGTTTCAGTCCCACACTCTACCGAGTTTGTACCCAGTAAAGATAGTTCAGGGTGCAAAATACCCACTTATCGGGTCTAAATCCGGTTTTCACTGCAACGCACGCTCAGGATCGAGAAAATTTCTTCGTGATGTGAAATTGCCCGCGATGCATTCCCACTCACTCTCCATCGGGCCATCGCGGCTCGAAACGAACAAACACTCGCCGGGCAGAACCAATACCGGCATGACCAAATCCCGCCGAGCATTTGCAGGAAACAACGGCTCGGCTCAGAAGCACTTGGAGGCAATCATGGGATGCATTGGCAAAACAGTAGTACGCGGCGTCGTGATCACCGCCCTCGCCGGTGGTGTCCTGGTCGCCGTCGCCGGGCCGCACCGTGTGGGCGCACTCGTCCAGCAGACCCGGGGCAACATCGTCAGCGTTATCGACGACAACATCGATGACCCCGTCCTGCTGCGAGCACAGATCAAGAAGCTCGAAGCACAGTACCCCGGGAAGATCGCGGAAGTCCGCTCAGACCTGAGCGAAGTTCAGACACAGATCGCCCAGCTCGATCGCGAACTCAAGATCGCAACGAAGGTCGTTGAACTCGCAAGCGGCGATCTCGAAGTCGTCGACTCTCAGATCGCACAGGCACGCGTCACCCAAGACGCCAACCCCGGCGCGATCGTCCGCATCAGCTTCAACAATCAGCCGGTCGACCTCGATGACGCATACGCAAGGCGTCAGCAGATCGAGCAGAACCGCAATCTGTACGCATCGCGTGCTCAGGACCTCCACGCCGATCTCGGGTACCTCCGCGATCAGGAATCCCAGCTGGCAGAGCTCCACGAGCGTCTGACCACCGAGCAGGATGAGTTCCAGGCGAAGCTCGTGCAGCTCGACGCTCAGATCGACTCCATCGCACGCAACGATCGCATGATCGACATGATGGAAGATCGTCAGGCCACGATCGACGAGCACTCACGCTTCCAGGCGAACTCGCTCGATCAGCTCAACTCGCGACTCTCGCAGATCCGCGAAGAGCAGCGCTCACGCATCGAGTCGATTACCAAGAAGAACAGCGCGACCAGCTACATCGATGAGGCCAAGTTCATCATCGATCAGGAAGGGCGTGTACAGAACTTCGAGCAGCCCGATCAGCTCCTGATCGAGCCGACCGTGATCGAAATCACCCCGGAAGTGGCGCAGCCGAGCAAGCCGATGGCTTCGAACAACTAATCCGACCCACACCAAGGCACCCGAAACATACGGGACATCACCGCCCGAGGAGACATCCGGCTCCTTGGGCGGTTGCCGTTTTTGAACCCCGCGTCGTGACATGAAAAAACCCGAACCGTGCGAGCACGATCCGGGTCTGGGATGCTGGGTGAGCAACTCGCACGCGATATGTCGGTGGAGATCACATCGCGTGATACCCAGCGGCTCCCACTCTTGTTCAGTTCCGGCGACGCCGTGAGGCGATCACACCAAACCCCGCAAACAGGATCATCCCGGCCGGCGTAGGAACAACGACGATCTGCCCGATTGTCTCCGAACCTGTCAGCCCCGGGTTGCTTGAGTTCACGACACCTTGGAGGAATGTTCCACCGGATGTATCGAGGATCCCAGAAAGCGCGATCGTCTGAGCGAAGTTCGCATCGCCGTTTACGATCCAATCGTTGACGAGTGCCGTGATATCCCACTCGTATACGCCTGCGCCATACACGCGGGTGGTATCGACGATGGAGTCCGTTGTGATGTGGGAACTCGCAAAGTCCTGGTATGAGTCCGGGCCAGAGAACAACGACTGGTCGATCGTTGTCCATGGGTCCTGAGCCAGGGAATGTACGGAGATGTCGAACGGGCTCTCTTCGCTCGAGTCTGCGCCAAACCCACCTGAGACGACTTCGATCCGGAAGATCGCGGACTCGACCGGGCCTGCGAAGGAAGACCAATCGTGATCGTTGAACTCGAGGTAGGTGTTCTCATTGAACACGCCGAAGGGTTGGATCGTTGAGACGCGGTTGATCGCGCGCCCGTCATTGTCGCCTCGGACTGCGGGGTCCATGCTGAAGAACCCTGAGGTCATGTAATCGCGATCGGTGTACACGGTCGTTCCCGCGATCAACGGGGATGCGACGGCACCAATGACGAACATCGAAATGGGGAATCGTGGAGTGATCATCTGATTTCTCTCCTGCCAGATTGATGGCAAACATGGATGACCCGGTGAACTGAACCCGGATCGACGCCCCCCCATCTAATTGCAACTGAGTCTCAATTTCAAATACAGCCTATATTTTTTCTTATCGGAGAGATCGAAATTGCAAAGGAACGCGTGCATCATCTTGGCGGATCTGAATTTGCTCCCGCGTGCGTGTTGGAATTGTCCTGATCGAGGGCTATCATCACGACCCATTACCCAGAGCGGGTCAATGAACAGAGGTGAAGATCATGCCTTACGAATGCCACTACACCGGAAAAAAGACCACTTCAGGCAACAAGAAGGCCTACGGCGGTGCGAAGATCAGCAAGGGCGGTTTCGGTCTCAAGACCACCGGGGTGACCAAGCGCACCTTCAAGCCCAACCTCCAGAAGGTCAATGCGGTCATCACCAATGAAGACGGATCCAAGACCACCAAGCGGGTCTATGTTTCCGCCCACGCGATCCGCTCGGGTCTCGTTGAGAAGCCCCTGAAGCGTAAGTACGGGTACACCCGTCAGCAGAAGCAGGCCGCAGAAGGCTGAGCACCTGTGTTTTCAGGTTGAAGAAAGATCAAATACACCCCATCGATCTCCGATGGGGTGTTTCGTTTTTGTCCCAAACCCTGTATACTAATAGGGTTCAGGCTCGTCCGGGATGGATCCGACACAGGGAGGGCACAGGATGCTCTGCGAATGCGGCAAGCACGAGGCGACAATTCACGAAGTCATTATCACCAGCGATAAACGCAAGGTGGAACGACACTTATGCGAGTTCTGCGCTCGCGAACAAGGCGTGAGTTCCGATCCGTATATCCCGATCGACCAGCTCATTTCCACCACGAACTACATCATGGGACAAGCCCTGACGCAGTCGCAAAAGGGCACCCCCAATGACGCGGTACCAGAGTCAGATCAACACGACACTCCCAGCGAGAAAACTCGTGCCAAGGCACCGAAGTCTCCCACGAGTTGTGTCGGATGCGGGTTGAGCTTTACACACTTTAAAAAGCACGGCCTTCTCGGCTGCCCTGCGTGTTACCAAACATTCTGTGATCGCATCGGCCCGATGATTGAACGAGCCCATGAGGGCGGTTGTAATCATGTTGGCAAGGTGCCAAAGCGCGCCCTCCACAACTGCAAATCGCACGGCGATCAGTCGAGGCTCGAATCGCTTCTTGGCGATGTACGCCAGCGTGAAGAAAGACTCGAATCGCTCCGTCAGCGGCTCGCGAAATCAATTCACGATGAGGAATACGAGCAAGCCGCGATGCTCCGAGATGAACTCACCCGTCTCACCACCCTCGCAAGTTCGGAGATCGAGCCGCGCCCCATGAAAGGCGCAAACGAACAGATCGAGTCGAACAACGGCTGAGCACCCTCCTTCACACACACGCGTCATCAAGGACGAGCGATGCAACAAGCCGCCTTTGCGAATAATGCTGAATGGCTGAAGGGCGTAGGTAACGCCTCGGATGTCGTGATGTCTTCACGCGTTCGTCTTGCGCGTAATATCGCGGGTTTCCCGTTCACACCGCAGGCCTCGCGGATCGATCGCGCACAGATCCTCGAAGCATGCAAGGCGCGCATCCTCAACATGCAGACCCAGACGCCGACACGGTTCCTCTGGATCGATCTGCACAAGGTGCAACGCGAGGACAGAGACCTGCTGGTCGAACGGCAGCTCATGTCCCGTCAGCATGCGCGTGGCAAGCTCTCCGATGGACAGGGCGGGCTCGATGAGCCACGCGGGGTCGCGGTGCTCATCCCCGATGAACGCGTGAGCATCATGATCAACGAGGAAGATCACATCCGTTTGCAGGCGATGAAATCGGGGCTCGCGTTGGGGGCCTGCCTCCTGGAGGCGAACGAATACGATGATCTCATCGAGAACGGGATCGATTACGCATACCACCCTCGATTCGGATATCTGACCGCGTGCCCGACGAATGTCGGGACGGGGCTGCGTTTGAGCGTCATGCTCCATCTGCCCGCGCTCAAGATGACCGGGGAGATCGAGAAAGTCCGCAGAGCGGCGCGTGACATGGGCCTCGCGGTCCGTGGGTTCTATGGGGAGGGTTCAGACTCGCCCGGGGAGTTCTATCAGGTCTCCAACCAAACAACACTCGGAAAGTCCGACGACATGCTCCTTCGTGAAATGGAGCAGGACATCATCCCCAAAATCGTCGGGTACGAACGCACTGCACGCCAGAACATCATTTCCAAACGCCGTGAGCTGCTCGAGGACCAAGCATGGCGAGCCTTGGGCACGCTCAGGTATGCACGCTCAATCAAAACCGATGAGGCGATGGAACTGCTCAGCCTCGTGAGATTCGGCGTACTCAGCGGGATCATCCCCGATGTATCCATCGAGTCCATCCATGTGCTCTTGCTCGCGACACAGCCGATGCATCTTCAACGGACACTTGGGCAAGCGCTGACTCAGCAACAGCGACGCTCGGCAAGGGCGGAACTGATCCGCAAGAAACTCAACGCCAACTCCGCGGGTGTGACCGATCGTTTGAGCGATGAGTCCTGAATCATCTCCAACAGATCTCTTCCACTGGCCACCGCGCCAGATCGACGAGCAGCCCGGAACTGCCCCACCCCCACCACCACCCTCGATCAGTCCGATCGAACGCCTGATCGATTCGATCGAAACGGATCTTCTTGGGCGGGTTGGGCTCTCATTCGATCGATGGGCATCAAGAAACCAATGGGCTCCCGACGCCCTTGATACCTTCTGCTGGCGTTGTGCAGGGAATGTTGGCCCCCACGAGCAGGATGGAGAGGGCTGCGCGGCGTGCCGAGCGACCAGGCTCCCCTGGGATCGTGCGATGCGGCTGAGTGCCTACAAGGATGAGATCCGGCGTGAGGTCCTCGCACTCAAGTTCAAAGCATGGCGACCGGGTGGGCGTGCACTGGGCAGCATGCTTGGGCAGCTCATTCGAAAACAGATTGACCACTCCCAGATCCCTGTCAGCTCGGCCCGGATCGTGCCAATCCCGATGCATCCGCTGCGGAGGATCCGTCGCGGAGTCGATCACACCGAGGTTTTGGCAAAGGCGGCATCTGCATCTTCGGGTATCCGAATCTGCAAAGCACTCCGAGCACTCCATCGTCCGGAGCAAATTGGGCTTTCTTCTACCGCTCGGGCCCGGAACATGAAAAACGCGTTCCGCGGGCGACCGAAGGCCATCCACGACGCCATCAGAAAGAATCGGGCCCCTGTCCGGGTTTGGGTGCTGATCGATGATGTCCGGACTACCGGCGCGACCTTCACGGCGGCATCCAAGGCATTACGATCCGGTATCTCCCCCAAACGGGGTCAGGGCTCAGAAACGGCGATTTGGGTTTGTTCCGTCGGGGTTGCGCAAGGGCGAAACCGGCGGGAAGCGATGTAAATCCTTGTGATTCTGGCCTCTATCTGCTACCGTTGTGGGCTTTGCTGGAAAAGGGGCAGAAAGATGTTGTGGAAACTTGAGAAATTGAACAAGATGTTTGCCCTCCTTGTTTGACAATGCAGGGATGCGGTCTATGCTTTCCCCCGCCACCAAGAACGGCGGCAACGACAACCGCGAGCTTGATGCTCGCACAAGTCGGCCTCTTTGACAAGTGAACAGTTGGGTCCACCGCGAGAATGTGAGGCCTTCATACCGATGCACAATCGGGTCCTTGACGGGACACATGAGGGTCTAACAGAAATGTTGATGGGTCAGTTTCACAGCTGAACCATCGTTCACATTCTTGTGCTAGTGGATGCCCCAATCTTTATTGGACAATCACTAAGAGTGATGAACGCTTCCGAGATTTGCCGTCTCGGACACATGAGAACTTGTTCTTGTGTGAAATGACCAACCCGCACCGCCTCCTTTGGAGCACGGGCGGGAATAGTCGGATCGGCTTCATTTGATGCGAATCGGTCTTCTTCGGAAGGCTGTGCAACAATAAATCAATTGAAGAGTTTGATCCTGGCTCAGATTGAACGCTGGCGGCATGGCTAAAACATGCAAGTCGAACGATCCCTTCGGGGAGAGTGGCGAAAGGGCGAGGAATAGAATCGAATGTACCCCAAGGTGGGGGATAGCTTCTGGAAACGGAAGGTAATACCCCATGTGCTCTACGGAGGAAAGGTTTACCGCCTTGGGAGCAGCGATTCTCCTATCAGGTAGTTGGTGAGGTAACGGCTCACCAAGCCGAAGACGGGTAGCGGGTGTGAGAGCATGACCCGCCGCATCGGGACTGAGACACTGCCCGGACTCCTACGGGAGGCTGCAGTAACGAATCTTCCGCAATGGGCGAAAGCCTGACGGAGCAATGCCGCGTGTGGGATCAAGCATCTTCGATGTGTAAACCACTGTCAGGGTCTAGGAATACTGACCAGACCCAGAGGAAGGGCCGGCTAATTCAGTGCCAGCAGCCGCGGTAATACTGAAGGCCCGAGCGTTAATCGGAATCACTGGGCTTAAAGCGTACGCAGGCGGACTTGTAGGTATTTTGTGAAATCCCACGGCTTAACCGTGGAACTGCAGAGTAAACCACAAGTCTTGAGACATGTAGGGGTCAGTGGAACGATGTGTGGAGCGGTGAAATGCGTAGATATACATCGGAACGCCAATGGCGAAGGCAGCTGACTGGGCATGTTCTGACGCTCAGGTACGAAAGCGTGGGTAGCGAACGGGATTAGATACCCCGGTAGTCCACGCCGTAAACGATGCACACTAGGTCGCGGGAACTCTCATGTTCTCGCGGCCGAAGGTAAACTGGTAAGTGTGCCGCCTGGGGAGTACGGTCGCAAGGCTAAAACTCAAAGGAATTGACGGGGGCTCACACAAGCGGTGGAGCATGTTGCTTAATTCGAGGCAACGCGAAGAACCTTACCTGGGCTTGACATGTATGGATTAGCTCTTGGAAACAAGAGTGACGCCCTTGGGTGGAACATACACAGGTGCTGCATGGCTGTCGTCAGCTCGTGCTGTGAAGTGTCGGGTTAAGTCCCTTAACGAGCGCAACCCCTATCGTTAGTTACTAACGCGTTATGGCGAGGACTCTAGCGAGACTGCCGGTGTCAAACCGGAGGAAGGTGGGGATGACGTCAAGTCCTCATGGCCTTTATGCCCAGGGATGCAAACGTGCTACAATGGTACGGACAAAGCGATGCGATACCGCGAGGTGGAGCAAATCGCAAAAACCGTGCCCCAGTTCGGATAGCAGGCTGAAATTCGCCTGCTTGAAGCCGGAATCGCTAGTAATCGCGTATCAGCTACGACGCGGTGAATACGTTCCTGAGCCTTGTACACACCGCCCGTCACGTCATGGAAGCTGCTAGTGCCCGAAGTCACCTCGTTTCAGGGGTGCCTACGGCAAGAGTGGTGACTGGGACGAAGTCGTAACAAGGTAGCCGTAGGAGAACCTGCGGCTGGATCACCTCCTTTCTAAGGGATTTCCTTAGACTCGATTGTATGGAAAACTGATCTGAAACCTCAAAGAGGAATCAGACAGCTTCCGTCCCGGTGAGAACCGGATCGAGATCCCATGAGCACACTCTCGCCCGCCATCAACTGATCTCTCGCGAGGTTCAGTCGGCGGATAATGACTTGGTAACAAGTCGTGAAGATGGACCCAACTGTTCACCGGTCAAAGGCCGATGAAAAACCTGCACGCAAGTGCAGGTTTTTTCGTGCGCGCACATGATGTTGCTCCATATCAATCCTTGATCAACTCACCCTTAATGAATGGATAAGGATCCCGCGGAACCTGAACCCAACTCCAAGTCGTGCCCGCAGGGCTTGGACGACCCGTATCGCTCGGCTCAAGTATCATCAACGGCACTTCCCTGAAAATCACCTCTGCGTCGATGTACTGTGTGTGACGAGGGTCCTGAGCTGCAAGATCGGGGTTTGGTCGTAGGATCAGACCCACATACCCCTGCTCTTCCGCCCTGGCCCAAAGCGCTTGGTGCTCATCAAAGTAGTCGAGCATATTGCGTGACTCTGACCAGCCTCGTTCAAACTCAAGCGACTGATCTGCTCCTTGGGTGAGTGAAGTGAAAAGGATCTCCTCGCTATCCACTCGAACATAGAGATCAAAGAGTGCACTGATCGATCCGTCCAAGGGCTTCTCCAATGAGTGAACTGTGATCGTTCGTGCCCACTGACAATCCTTCGTACCTTCGATCAACCTGCCAAGCATCCGATTGCGTGGATACTGAACATAGCTCGCGTTCAGTGTTGAGACATATCTGTCGATCTCATCCGGATCGGTAAAGGGTACAGCGTACTGAACCTCCTCCTCAGACAACCCCACTGTTGCTGTCAGGGTCTGATCCCACGAATGCACCTCGTTCCCTTTGTGTCTGAGCTTGAAGCGTGCGTTCGGGTTCAGAATGATCGATGCTTGTGATCCTCCAGGGAGGCGAACAAGTGCAGCATGCTCAAAGTAGGCCTCATCGACCGGCACCCATTCGTTGAGGTTCATCCATGCGCCGCTCATCTCGATCCGGGGAGGTTGATCAATCCATACCTGCTCGGTTGAGACCTCAATGCTCCAGGGATTCTTCCTCCCTGAGAAACGCTCCCAGTCATTTGCGACCCAGGCGTCGAGCTTCACTGAGTGTAGAAATGAGACCGCAGCTCCTCGCTGCTTGCCGTACACACCCAGCGTGTACCCGATCGTATCGTCTGAGGCCCGAATCACAGGTCGGGTTCTGATCTCGGCGTACATCGTTGTTTCTGCAAGAGACCCCACCTGCTCATGAGTCATTTGGCTTGTCAGCATGCACCAGACGATGACATCCCCCCACTGCTCATCCCATTCCTGTGACTCATCATCAATCCGAGATAGTGCAAATGTCAGCATTCGATTGAGCCCGGCATCGCTGAGCGAGTCAGTGATCATTCGAGCGTACAGTTCTGACAGAGCTGGTGCGTTCCCTCTCGTGGACATGCTGATCAGCATCGACTCGGGCAGGTGCTCGTACCAGTCAATGTTCTTCCAGGCGGGAATCTGCGACCAGAGAGGATAGCTGAGTCCACCTGTCCCGATCAGCGTGATGAGCAGACCGAGCACCAGTACACCGGGGCGTTTCTTGCGTAACCCTATACGCACAGATGAGCCGTTGATAGAGTACTGGCTTCCGCATTCAGGGCATTGAACCTCAGATGAAGTACATACCCCGTGAAGATCAAACCCACACTTGCGACAATGCGGGCGACGATTGAGTAACTGCCCACGCCAACCGAACACGACCGCGATCAGCCCCACAACCAATACCAACGCCGAGCCAAAAACCATTACGGCGTCTCCTCGTCCTCTGCCTGCTCGTATACCTCACCAGCGACAGGGTCAGGGCGACCGAAAAGGCGTTTGGACTCTTCTGCTGAGTAGCTGACCCCAACCTCGGGTTGGTTCTCATTCTCCATCCCCCACCGCTGCTCGATCGGGCCGTTGCTGCTGCCGATGTGAATCTGGCGTTGTCGTGGGACCTGTGTTTGGATCGGCACATTCTTGAACACGATCGGGACATCGATCATCGTCGACATGCGAGGATCGGTCGATGCAAGAGCCGGTTCGGGCATGTAGATGACATCAACCGCCCCATTCGCGATCGCGATCTCCCAGAATGCCGCGTTCCGATCGAACCAATCGATCCATGTCTGCCCGGGCTGGTTGTGCTTATGCGGCGCGGAAACACCGAGGCTGTGATTTGAACGGATTTGGGGCATCTTGAGCGTCACGAACTGGAGGGTTGACTCGCCGTTGTCAAACCAGAGCTCGCCGAGCAATCCCATCTCTGCTTCGATCGTGGTCATCAGAGATAGCGTCATGGGCGAGCCGCTGATAATCCGGTCGTGCTTCCGTGCTTCGTCGAGCTTGGTCGGGACGGCTACCGACTGAATGGTGATAGACCGGACCACGGACTCGAGCTCGGAAATGTCCGTGACACGGTCGATGTAGTCCGGTTCTGGGACTCGCTTGACCTGCTTGATCACGGACTCGGTCCACTCGTGGGCCAGCTCATCTCCCTTGTACATGAGGAATCGGGCTTCGAGATGCGTTTCAAAGGTGTCGAGGTCTTTGGGGACACGCATCGTACTGCCCATGCCATGTCCCGTGCTTGGGAACGGCAACCACCACCCCGGACGATCCGGGTCGTGATTTCCAATTGAGGCCGAACTACCTCCTTGCTCTCTTGGGCCCGGCTTGTATGGAAGAGCTGTCTCAATCCGGAGTTGATACGGCGTGGGGAGATCCGGGAAGGTCTCGCCCGGGATGAGTGTGCGGGCAAGTTCCATTCGGAAGGTGGCGCTGCTCCCACCATTGGGTGGCGAATCCAGATCCAACCAGACTGATACATCCTCCATCTCCAGATCGATTTCTTCATGGATGTGGGCTTGGGTGCGGTACGAGCGTTCCATGACCTGATGAAGCATCTCGTCGGGGAGTTTCTCCATAATGAAGGCGTACAGGATCACATTCCCCCAGCGTTCATCCCACACGATGGAGTCATCATCAACAAGTGTGAGCGCGTGTTCTACCAGCTTGAGTTGGACTGGGTCGGATACCTCGCTGGGGATCAGGCGATTGTGAAACACATCGAGCGCCTTGGTGTTTCCGTTCGTAGCCATGGTGAGCACCATCGACTCGGGCAGGCGCTCGTACCAGTCGATGTTCTTCCAGGCGGGAATCTGCGACCAGAGCGGGTAGCTCAGCCCACCCGTGCCGATCAGCGTGAGGAGCAGCCCAAGCACCAACACCGCTGGGCGCTTCTTGCGCAACCCGATCCGCACGGATGAGCCGCCTGTGGAGATCAGACGCCCGCATTCGGGGCATCGGGTGGTGGAATCGAGCTCGATGCCATCGAGATCAAACCGGCACCCGCGGCAGTGCGGGTGGGTATTGAGCAATCGCCCACGCATCCCAGAGACACATGCACAAATCCCGATGAGGAAGATAACCAGAGAGATAGGGAGCATATACATACCTCGTGGGACACTGGCAGCGGGCTAGGGATTGCATTAATCGGTTACTGGATCTGTGACGACTCGCCCGGTTCGCTGATCGGGGTGCGGCACGCTTGACTGGGAACTCGGTATTGGTTCACTCGTGACAATGACATCATCGAATCGGATCGGCAGGCCGAAGATGCTTTGCACACCGGGCATGCGTTCGGCGAGACGAGCATCGGGTCGGATCTCGATCGTGACGCTGCCCGCTTCGAGCATCGCTTCGATGATGGGCTCGGGCAGTGGATCTTCGGTCGTCCATTGCACACTACTGATGCCGTGTCCACTCAACACATCAAGTCCAACTCGACCGATTTCATATTCGTGCCCTTCGAAGATGGCGATGACGCGTCCCGCGACCACCGTGGGCAGGCTGTCACAGATGGTGCCAAGCTGGCCAAGGCGCACGCCGCGATCGGTCTGTCGTCGTTTTTCAACGGGGAGAATGTGGAGCGGGGCAAGACGGATCGCGACATGGTCTTCGAAGCGAGCAATCGTATCGGGGTTCGTGTCGAGCTGCACTAGCTGGGCATCACTGGGCACTACGCGCACCGGCTGCTGCAAGATTCCCTCTCGCTCATAGTGGCTGAACCCATCAGACATGCGTTTCACAACCATCTTGTACTTGATGAAAAAGTCGTACTCCTGACCCGGTTCGATTGAATCCCAATCGAGTTCTTTGAGTTCGATTGTTCCACCAACTGATCCTCGCCCACCACCTGATTTGCCCGGGATATGCAGCGATGTGTAGCCACCCCTGTTCCGCATCGGGGTCTCAAACGCGGGATCAACCACTCCTCCGGAGATGATTTCATTGAGATTCCATACAGTGTCCGTACCGTCGGTGAGTAACCCCGTGGACCCACTGAGACTGTACAGACGCCCGTCCGGTTGTACCTCGAGCTTTAACCCGATACTTTCACTACCGTGCCTGATCTCATTCTGAAAATCGACGAAGGTTACCAGCCCGAGTTCAAAGTACTGCTCGATCTGCTCGGGCGAGAGTCTGGCATGGGTGAACGCCTGAAGGAGCACCTCGCCGTGGCGCGGATCCCAGACGATGTTCGTGTTGGCCTGATGTTCTAATGCAGACTCGATCAGTTCCGCCCATGTGTCGTCGCTCAACGGGGGGATCCGGGTCAGTCGGTTGGTCGCGATCTCGGTAAACGCGGACTCGAAGCCCATATCGTGCATCGTGAGCACCACCCGATCGGGCATGACGGCGAGGATGCGTGCGGTGTTGTTGGAGGCCACGATGCCCAGGAGCGAGCCGCCCGTGAGCAGCAGCAGGCCCCCCAGAGTAAGCACAATCGGGCGTTTGTGGCGTAAGACCGAGCGGGTTGCCCGTTGGTCGGCGACATCCCGCCCGCACTCGGGGCATTTGGGTTGGTCTCCATGGAGGTCAATGCCCGCCAGATCGAACCGGCACTTGCGGCAGAACACGCCGCGTGAGACGACACGCCCGCGCAGCGCGATCACGATCAGCAGCGTGGCGGTGCAGACCAGACCGATAGACAAATAGATCATGGCGACTCCTCTCCAATGGTCCTGCTGCCGATGTCATCCTCACCGACTGATCGGAATGATGTCGGCCGCGTTGCAGTTACCGAATCAGGCATTTCTGAGTAGTACGCGGGGATCTGCTCTCGGATCGTGATGGGTACATCATCAAAGACGATCTCGACGCCGAGGATCTCGTCGGCATCGGGCTCCTCGGCGGCAAGCACTGGATCCGATCGTGCGATCACCCGTGCTTCGCTCGCTTCGAGCAGGCGTTGATGCAAGGCACGCAAACGCTCAACTTCCGACTCGTTGCTGGGGCGGGTCCTTGCCCATAAATGGGCACCATGATCGTACGGTGTTGAGGCCTGTATGACTCGTTTACCGACTTCGATCTCCTCGCCATCGAGTTCTATGTAGAAACGCAACGCGAGATGTTCGCGGATACTGGGTGAATGAACCATACCCAGAAGCACATTGTACATACCAAACTGATTCGGTTCGGGGAACTGGGCCGGGACTTGTATCACGGAACACCACATCTCCCTTCCAAGCGATTGCACGAGCGCGTCATCGTGTACCGTCGCGACAAGTGGTTCCTCAGGATCCACGAACTCAATGTCGAACTCTTCGCGCACAGTCGTGTCGAGGATTAGCGTTTCATCCTTCAGCAACTGCACGCGTACCACATAGTCGAAGTAGACCCGGGCGGTATCTCCCGGTGCGCATTGGATGCGGTGGTTCATCCCGCCGGGACCCCCGAACGAGCCGCCGGTTTGTTGATCGGGTGTTGCGCTGATATTGAAAGGGCGTGAGTACTCCTGCACTTCAAGCTTCATCACGGGTTCTTTACCGACCTCGCCGAATGCGATCAGCTGACAGGTGACGGAAAAGTTCGTGGGTTTGTAGTTGATTGCCCACATGCGGTTCTGGGTCAGATCAAGTCGGTTCGGGATACCTCGAACGCCGGGGTGGGCTTTGGTCCTGACTGTGAGCTCTGGTGCCAGCCCATTGAGGAAGTATTGCCCGATTTCTTCCTGGCTCATCTGGTTTGTCGTCAGTGCCACACTCAGCAGTTCGCCCCATCGCCAATCCCACTCGACGGCTTCGTGTGCCTGCAACTTGAGCCCGTGCTCAATAACGCGATCCCAGTGGCGTTCAGTGAGTACTGATTCGGGCAAGCCGATACGGCGAACCAGCTCATCGAGCGCTTCGTCGTCACCCCATTCGGTGAGTGTCAGCAGCGAGTTCATTGGTAGATTTGTATAGATCGCACCAAAGCCGCCCATGAATGAGACGGCTAGCAAAATCGCCCCGATGGGCAGCGTGAGCGCCCCGGCCCACATCGCTCCATGCCGCTTATTCCGCACAGTCTCGGCATGTGATCTGGGCGAAGTGAGATCAGCCCCGCACTCGGGGCAGCGTGGCTCGTCGGACTTGAGGTCTGTTCCGCAGAGATCAAACCTGCAGCCCCGGCAGTACACCCCACGGACAGACCGCCGCCCACGCAGCCCGATGAATATGAGAACCAACGCAACAATAGTGACAAAGAACGATACATACAGCATGTATCAAGCATACCAGAACTGGCTTTATTAGTTCAGTTTGATTGCTTGTTTTTGCCGCTGCTTTCGTGGCGGACGATGTCGCCTGTGACGAGGTAAACGATATCCTCGCCGATATTACCCAGCAGGTCACCCACGCGTTCGAGTTCGCGTGAGATACGGTACATCAGCATGTATTGACTCGCCTCGTCCGGGTGTTCCTGGATGATGCCTGTGAGTTCTCTGAAGGCCTGCTTGTCGAGTTTATCAATCGCTTTGTCTCGCAGAACGATCTCTCTGGCCGCGTCGGGATCCGCGTTGATCACCGCCCGTACGAGTTCTTCGCACATCACGGGGACGCGTTGCATCATCTCAAGCATCGCCTGAGGCCAAACGAGCTCGGCATCTCGTAGTTTTTTGCTAATCTTGGCCATTGATGCCGCATGATCAGCGAGGCGTTCGATGTCCGAGTTAACCTTCAGACAGAAGGTGAGCATACGAAAATCAGACCCGAAAGGTTGTTGGAGGGCAAGAATGCGGAAACACTCCTCCTCAATACGGACCTCTTCGGCATCAATCTGTCTTTCGATCTCTCGAATCTCGCTGACTTCTTCGTCGGATGATCCCTGAAGAATTTTGATGGATTGTGCCAACAGATCGGTGGCCCGCGAAGCCTCCTTGATGAGGCGCCGTCGGAGGGCGGCGAGCTCGTGATCCAGTTGTATATCCGTCGCGACTCGGATCGGTGCCGGATCGGTTGCTTCGTTATCGTTTGTATTCGCTTCAGTCATTGTGCGTCCTTGAGGGAAAGCGCCGGGCTCCGCCCGGATTAACCTGAGAGTGTAGCACAAATCAAGAAGGGCTGCCAACGGTGCGGGACTTCAGGCTGTATAGAAAGCGCTTGAGCACGCGTCCACATCAAGAATTAATGCATCGGGCCACTCCGGCACGCATCAACTCATCCATGCAAGCAACTGCTTCGCCCTTTGCACGGGCGACTTGGGTTCAGCGTATGGCCTGATATAGATCTCGCTCAGCTGCACACCGTCTCTCGTACGAGCGTTCGTTTGTGCGAGTTGGCCCTCCACGACTCGGACTTCCGCATCGATTTTCGCAAGCACCCCACGGGTTCGTTCCGGGACACTCGTGAGTGCAACTACATCCTTTTCCCGTAAGCCCAAGCTGCGGATATGTAATAACTGACATGCTGCTCGCACCCTGGCACGGAGAATCAAACGACGCACCAGTTCCGGCGGATCCGAGTATGCGCTCGTGATGTCCGCGACGACCTGGTCGATCTGGTCCTGCGTGCGTGCCGTCGCGAGTCGGCGGTACACCTCGATCCGGCGGGTGTCGCTGGGGATGTACGCTTTGGGGATGTACCCGAAGACCCCGATGTCCACGGATGTGTGCTCGATCTGCTCGGGCTCGCCCTCGTTTGTGAGCCGATGGACAGTCTGCTCGAGGAGCTGGCAGTACATCTCGTAGCCCACCGCGGCGATGTGCCCGGACTGTTCCGCGCCCAGCAGGTTCCCCGCGCCGCGGATCTCCAAGTCCCTCATCGCGATCTTGAACCCTGCGCCCAGCATCGAGTACTCCTCGATCGCCTTGAGTCGCTTCTGGGCGACCTCCTTGACCGTCCGATCCTCGGGCAACAGCAGGTAGCAGTACGCGCGATGGTGCGAGCGACCAACGCGCCCGCGGAGCTGATGGAGTTCCGACAACCCGAACCGGTCCGCGTCGTTGATGATCATGGTGTTGGCGGTCGGGATGTCAATGCCCGATTCGATGATCGTTGTCGAGACGAGCACATCGGCACGGCGCGACATGAACTCGAGCATGACCCTCTCAAGATCGTTCGGGTTCATCTGCCCGTGCCCGATGATGATGTTCGCGTCAGGGACCAATTGACGGATGTTGTCTGCGACGCTCTCGATGTTGTGCACTCGGTTGTGCACGAAGTACACCTGTCCCTCGCGCGCCAGCTCGCGCTGGATCGCACGCGCGATCCGGTGATTGTTGTATGGGATCACTTCCGTCACGATCGAGCGTCGATCGACCGGCGGGGTCGTCAAGCTCGAGATATCCCGCAATCCGAGCATCGACATGTGCAATGTCCGCGGGATCGGGGTCGCTGACAGCGTGAGCACATCGACCGTCAATCGCAGACGCAGGAGCTTTTCTTTGTGCTCGACCCCGAAGCGCTGTTCCTCGTCGATGATGACCATGCCGAGTTCTGCGAATCGCACATCATTGGACAGCAGCCGATGCGTCCCCACCACCACATCCACGCGCCCGAGCGCGAGGTCTTTGAGTGTCTGGCGGATCTCACCGGGTGTTTTGAAGCGGGACAATGAGTCGACCCGGAACGGGTAATCCGCGAACCGGTTGCGGAAGGTCCGCTCGTGCTGCTCCGCGAGCACGGTCGTCGGGACCAGGACCGCGACCTGTCGCCCGGCTTCGACCGCTTTGAACGCGGCTCGGATCGCGAGCTCGGTCTTTCCGAACCCGACATCGCCGCAGATCAGCCGATCCATTGGGCGTGTGGATTGCATGTCCTTCTTGATCTCGATCATCGCGGCGAGCTGATCTTCCGTCTCGTCGTAGGGGAACTCGGCCTCGAACTCCTGGAACATTGGGGTGTCGCTCGGGTAGTTGAATCCCGGCACATGCTCACGCGCGGCACGCACGCGGAGCATCTCGCTCGCGAGGTCCTTGACGGACTCGGAGACGCGTTCCTTCTGGGCTTTCCATTTCTTCCCGCCGATCGAACTCAGGGGCGGCTTGCCCTTGAACCCGCCGACATACTTCTGCACCAGATCAATCTGCGAACAAGGCACATGCAATCTGCTCCGCCCCGCGAACTCAAGGGTCAGGTATTCCTCCTGGTCCTCCTTGCGTTTCTTCGCCTTGGTCGGGTTGATCAAGTACTTGTCACGCGTCTTCGCGGTGCCCGAGGCATCCATGACCGTGAGTCCGACGAACTTCGCGATCCCGTGCTCCGCGTGCACGACATAGTCGTCCGCCTGGATATCCAGGAAGGTATCCATCGTGCGACCCGCGCGGATCTTCTGCATCCGGCGTCGTACGCTTGAGCGGTGGAGCATCTGACCCGCGGGGACCAGCGCATAACGCCCGATCCCGGCGCCCTCGTCACTCCCGGACCAGATGTATCCGCGACGGATGTCGATGATCTCGCGCCTGATCTCGATCCCCGGCGCGTGCAATGTGAGCAGCTCGCCCAACCGCGCGTACTCGCCATCGGACCCGCACGCCAAGATGATCGTCTCGACCCGATCCTTGAGCTCCGCGAGTTCCTTGATCGCGATCGAGACCTCCTTATCGAACGGCGGCAGTGTCTCGACCGGAAGATCAACGAGCGCGTCTGCGCCCGATTTGCCCGCTGAGAACTGATTGACCTCGCACAGCGCGTGGAACCGGGTCTCGAGGAGTTTGAGCACCGCGGGCGGGCCGAAGATCGCACGCCCATCACTGATCCGCTCGTAATACCCGCGTCCCTGCTCGACGACCTCGAAAGTCTCCGCGAGCAGCACGACCGAATCGCTCGACAAATACTCAAGCACCGACTTATCCGCGCTGGTTGCTTTGAGCGTGACCTCACCCGCGGCACCGAGCAACACACGATCGATGTTGCGATCCGACCCCATCGTGTCGAGATCGATCTCAGCGATGGTGTCGAGTTCGTCGCCGAAGAAATCGAGTCGGACGGGGATGGGCTCTCCCCCACCGCCGGTGGTTGGGTAGATATCGATGATCCCGCCTCGGGACGCGAACTGCCCGGGGTACTCGATCGTGTCCATCCGCTCGTACCCCGCGCCCACGAGCCAATCGATCAGCGCTTGGGGTTCGAGTTGATCGCCCTTGTTGATCTCACGGACGAGCTCATCGATGCGCTGGGCGCTGGGTACCGGCTGCATGAGCGCCGCGATCGGCGTGATGAGGATCTCGGGGACCTGCCCTGCGCGGATCTGCGCGATCTTTGCTGCTCGGTTCGCGAAGAGCTCGGCGCTGACGCTCGATTCACCCGGCGCGAGCTCCAGCGCTGGGAAAATCTCCGACCCGGTCTGACCGATCGCGTGTGTCTCGGCGAGCAGGTCCTCCGCTTCGTCCAGGTGCGCACAGACGATGAGCACGGGGCGTTTCGTCTGTTGATGCATCGCCGCTGCGACGAGGGAGATTGATGCGCCGACAGACCCCGTCGCGATCGAACGCTGACCCGCGTCGAGTCCCTTCGCGAGAGACTTGAATGATGCGTCCGCGATGATCGGGGTCAGGAGATCCAAGCGTTTTACTTTCCGCGCATGCGCGTACCCGTGCCCGAGAGATACGACACGCACCTCCCTGGTACAACAGGACTTCGATGACTCAAGTGTATGCTACTCGCCGGCTTCGCCAAGCGTGATGAGGGTACGCATCTTGTCCAGGGTCCGGGGACCGATGCCGCTGACCTGAGTGAGGTCCTCGATGCGATTGAACGGGCCGTGTTCATCGCGATGGTCGATTATTCTTTGTCCGAGGGCCGGTCCGATCCCGGGGAGAAGATCAAGCTCGCTCAGCGGCGCGATGTTGACATCGATGAGTCGGATAGCACTGGGCTTTGGCGATGCTGCGATTCCGGGGATTTCGTCGCTTTGCTGCGGGACAATGATCGGCGCAGGATCCGATCGCAGATCGCGGGACAGCGATACGCCCATCGTCGCAAGCGACGCGACCCCAAGCACGGCGGCGGCAAAGAGAGCGCTGGGACGACTGGCCCAATCTCCACCCACGGTTGAAGCATCGCTCGCCATGCGACCCCCTTATGCGTTGGAACCAACTGATGTGGACGCGGCTTCGCGATCGAGTTGGTTGTCCTGAAGACTATTGGGTATGCGTTGATCGACTATGGCACTGCACAGATCGTGGAACTCTTTCAACGCAGGCCGGGCTTCCATGCGTCGATCCAAGAGGCCGCCTGTACGCATTTCTGTTGCTCCCGCGGGGTCTGCCAGTTCGTGCCAGCACACTGTTTCGACATAGGGCTTGGACATCGCGAGTGCTGCATAGGCACCGAGCCAGTCGGCCTGGCTCTGTTCGTTCCACAACCCCCGCCATGATCCCGGTTGAGCGTATCGTTCCGGGTGCTCGTTTGGTGAGAGCGGGCCACTGGGACAACCCAGTCCGGAAATCGAGATCGGACGATCGAGCATCGCGTACTGATCGAGCATCGAGGAGAATGCCATCAGATCGCGTGTGTCCTGCCCCGCCCGGTATGACCCCATCTGAACCCGCAGCGAGAACGCATCGATCGGAATGCCCGACTGTGTGAGCATCTCGGCATAGAGCAGAGGAGGGAGTGATCGGCGATCAGCCGTGTGGTAGCCGCCCCACGGTTGCACGATCTCCACTTGGACCTTCGCCCTCGGGTGTAGCTTGCGAACGACCAATACACAAATTCTTGTGAGATCGATCATCTGCTGGAAATCGAGCTTGAAGTGTTCGCCGCAGTGCAGACCAGAGCAGACCGTCCATCGCCCAACCGTTCTTCGGTAGCGGGTAACGACTGCTTTCATGTGCTCATAGACGAGATCGCGTAGCGTCTCGTAATCGTTCTCCCAGATGTAGAGCCATTCGGGTACGCAGTGCGGGCGAAAGTCGACGACTGGCCCAGCGACTACTGGGAGCTTCGCTTGCCGGATTGCCCACTCGATCCACCGATCTGTGGGCGTATAGGCGTACTCGCCCTCGATGGGTTCCATTTCGATCCAACGCATCGGGACGGTGACGAAGTCCGCTCCTTGCGAGAGCGCATCCTTTGCTTGATCACTCAGGATACTCGGAGAGACACTTACCCCGAGTGCGGGACGCGTTGGGAGGACCACCCCGCCTCGTCCTGGGTGCAGAACGGGCAATGACTTTTTCGCATTGATCGCGTCTTCTGCGATGCTCTCATACAGGGAACCGTCCTGGCGTGCTTGGAGATCGGCACGCGCCTGACGCAGCGCGAGCCGTTCCGTCGCCTCAATCGCGATCCAGAGCGCGGTCATCCCAAGACGGGAAGTCTCCTCTGCGGCATTCGGGTCGCTCGATTTCACCAGTGCCTGGGTGAACACGGACCGCGCCGCATCAAGCAGTCGGATCTCCGTCGTGTCTTCCGGGAGCTCGAATACCTGCCACTCCTCGAGCTTGGTCTGGAAAAGCATGATCCGATGTCGTGCGAGCTCGAGCGTGAGCACATACGGACGCTCCCGATCCGGGAGGAGGCAGGTCTGAAGCGTCAGCACCCCGAGCGGGCGGAGGTGGATGTCATCGATAATGGGCTTTTCGTAACCCAATGCCTGCAGGCGGTGCGCATCGAGATCGATCTGCAATGCGACAGCAGCTGCTTCGCGGGTGCCCTTTTCGCACCGGACGATTTCCTGCTCCATCACAACCTCACCCGCGATTGGAACGGAGTCCGGGCCAATGAGGTATGCGCCGGGAAGAACACGCTGCGCCATCGGGTTCAGATTGTGCGGTGCAATGAAACGCAACATGGAACTCAGGTCTTCTCCAGACGCCCGGGACTGGGCTCTACCTTATAGGATATGAGATTCGCGTACTCGGGGCGAGCGATTCGCCCGATCGAAGACCGAATTCACGCGCCGAGTCAGACACACGAACCCACATGATGCTATGGTTTGGTGTGAGCACCAACGCCCCCACCCATGAATCCCACGATGATCGTTTGTCGGAACTTGGCACGCCGGTTTTCAGATCTGATCTGAACCTCCCGGACAAGCGTGCCGGAAAAGTCCGCGATACTTATTCCATTCCTGCGCATGACGATCATTTCGGGCACCATGTCCCGCGAGCGATGCTTATGGTCGCCTCGGATCGGATCTCCGCGTTCGATGTGATCATGCCCACCCCGATCCCGGGGAAGGGGCGTCTGCTGACGCAGATCGCGGCTTTCTGGCTGCGCTGGATCGAGGATCAGGGCCTGTCCCCCACCCATCTGATCGGAACTGAGACAGACCTGATCCCAGAGGATGCGTTCACGAAAACCACCCCGCGTGAGTTGCTGGAAGGACGAGTGACGATCGGGCGGCTCTGCAAGGTCATCCCTGTCGAGTGCATCGTCCGTGGCTACCTCGAGGGTTCCGGGCTCAAGGAATACAACGAAACTGGGCATGTCTGCGGGATTCAACTCCCGGACGGGCTCACCCAGTGCGACAAACTCCCCGAACCGATTTTCACTCCTGCGACCAAGGCGGATTCAGGGCACGATGAGAATATCAGCTTTGCTCAGGCAGTCGAACATGTAGAGCACCTGGGCGGGGTGACACTGATGGAACGCCTCCGTGAACGATCATTCAATATCTATCAGGCAGCGAGCGCGTATGCCTTGGATCACGGGATCATCCTTGCGGATACCAAGTTTGAGTTCGGGCTCCCTCTCGATGAACAAGGACAGATTACGAGTCATGATCCGATCCTGATCGACGAGGCACTCACTCCTGATTCATCAAGGTTCTGGCCGGCGGATGACTATAAACCGGGTCGTGCGCAGAAGAGCTTCGATAAGCAGTATCTGCGTGAATACCTAGAGCTTCTGACCAAGTCGGGCAAGTGGGACAAGACCCCTCCGGGTCCGGAACTTCCCGTCGAAGTGGTGCTGGGGACATACGAACGCTATCAGAGCGCTCGCGACATGCTCGTAGGTCATTGATTGCGGCAGCGTTTGGCGACGAGGATCAATCCTTGATCACACCCTCGACATTGCTATCGCGTCGCTGATCAATCTTGACCTGATACAGCTCACGATGGCGATCCATCCCCGCCGGCTCCGGGAATGCCTCATCAAAGTTCACATCGATCACGCCGAGCTCGTGCTGCTCGTCGATGTAGTCTTTAAATCGGATAACAAGCGCGTCGTAGGCATAACGCTGTAAGTCCTCTGGAGCGTTGCCATAGAGAAGCTCGGCCTCTTCGAATGGCAGGTTCGCGATGTTGTTCGCGAACGCGTTGCCCGCGAGGAACGGGAAATCGCGATCCATGAACTCCATCCGGGCGGTGTCTGCGGCCGCCACCACATCGCGGAACTGTTCTGCAAAGAATACTGCGTGCGCTTTTCGAGCGTACTCCCACATGCCGTTGAAGGTATCGATGTCACCCGCGAGCAGCCCCTGGAAGAAGGCACCCTGCAACGCTCCGTACACCTCGGACACCGCGACCTGTGGCGATCCCATCGAATCGTAAATCTGTTTGTCAGCAAACTGATCGAGTGAGAGTGACCACTCATCCACGAACATCGTGTCGTTGATGTTCACACCCGTCCAGTTCCGACCTTTGTGGTACCAATACAACGCCTGTTCCGTATCCCCTCGGCGGTAGAAGAAACGGACCGCGTCACGCAGGAAGTTCAGATACCCGGCAGAAAACTGTCGATATGCGCGTCGCTCGGCTTCGAAGAGCCCAGACGCAAGCGTGACCTCTTCGAGCATTCCGCCGTAGCTTGGCACGAAATACGGGTTCGGGACCCCTTGGTAATACGCGGGGCGATCCTCATGCACATCGAGGTAGTTGAAGTAGAGATCACCGAATCGCCAGAGATCCTGAACGGATTGCATCACGAGTCGGTAGGCGTTTACGAAGTCAAGCGATTCAGCGTTGTGCTCATTGACTTCCATTCGTCCGACATCTGTGCCTCGTGCCCCCCAATACAACGCGTGGGCCGCGGGCATGCGCCAATCAACCGGACCGAACTTCCGGGTCACCTGCACCATCCGGACTGGTTCCATGAAGTACTCGTCCTCAAGGACGCGCTTGCGAAGATGGTTGAGCAGATCATTCCAGTCTTGTTCCCATGACTGCTGACCCGGCTGAGGGTTCCGGGGATACCGATCCATCAGTTCAATGAAGGCTTGAGTCTTGGGTCCGGATGCTTTGCGGATCCCGCCCATCCGCCCGGCAGATTCGAGTTCTATGTGAAGCGTGTACCGCTCGAGCAATCGATGCCCGGGGGTTTCGCCGAGCATTCGTTCGTAGGTGCGTGCGATCTCCGCTGCACGGGGATTCGCTTTCTCAAGTCCCGCGAATGTCTCGGGTGCATCCACGATCGGTTGGATCCAACCCACATATTGCTCAATCACACTGTCACGATCCCGCTTGCTGGGATCGATTACGGGTTTGCGACCAAGGATGTTCTGCCACTCGTACGCGAACTGACGCTTGTAGTACTGGTTCGCGTCATCCGTGAAACCCGCGACCTTGTGTAGAAAGATCCACGCGAGCTCCTTGTGCATGTGCATGTCATTCGGATTCGCGCGGATTCCTCGGTTGCGGAGCAATCGGATCCCAGCGTTCACCCATGACCACCGTTCCTGCGGTGTGTGCGTGGTGACGGAGATGTTGTATGCCATATTCCAGGCGTGGAATGTCCAAACAGCGGGCAGACGAGGTTGGAGGCGAGTGATCCAGTCCGCGAGTTCAACCGCTTCGTAGTACTGCCCCTCCTCCTTCGCGGTTGTGGCGCGGAGCCAGAGGTAGTTCACGAACACGCCGCGGAGCGCCCCCATCGCCACACCTAATGCCACCATCGGTGGATCGTTCTCTTCTGCGGTGTCCGTGTACGACAATCCATGACGCCCGGTTGAGGCGGTGATCTGTGTGCCGAAGACTCCTGATCCGACCAGCCCAGCAAGCATGCAAAGCAGCGCAATGAACCGAACTCGTGAGTTGTGAACCATCTTCGCAGCTCCTTGCTCAGTTACCCGAATAGATCGCGAGTTGTCGGCGGCGGAAAATCAGCGTACCGAGACCGAAGAACAGCATCGACACCACACCGAGCGTGAATACCCCACCCGCTACCCGTCCCCATGAGAGCAGTTCGCCCTCGGAGATTCGTTTCGTTGGGCGTAGCTCGTTGTAGACCGTGAACATGGAGCTGACGCTGTCCGCGATGTAGTAGATGATCGTGCGATACAACGACGGATCTCCGTCAACAGTGGTCTTGCCCCACCCCGGGAGTGCACCCTGCACGAACCCAGATGTCTCGCCCATGAAGAACAACCCGCCGGCGATCAGGCATGCAACGGGGAAGCTTGCGTATGTGGACGCCCAGACCGCGAGCATCGCAAGCAGCGCGAGCTTCACCCAGAGTACGAAGTACACCCGAACGAAGTTCGCCCGGTAACTCCCGACGGAGTACGACACTTCGAGCCCATCGGGCGGGATGGTGAATGTATTCACATTCGTTTGGAGATCAAAGTAACCACCGCCGTCGGCAATAAGTTGCCCGTTGTAGATCTGCACCTTCAGGTTGCCCTGATTATCAATCACATGAGCAGGGATCGGCATGCTATGAGAGAAGCCCAGCCCCGTTCGGCGGGGTGGGAGCACCGTGCCGTCAGCGAAGACAAAGGTCAGGATGTATGTGACATCCGGTCGGTTACCCTCGGCATTGATTTTGTATCTCAGCGTGAGCGGTAGATTCCTGGCCCTTGCCTCGGATAGCCCCGTGAAGGTGTACTCTGCGTACTGCTCGGCACGAGGATCGATCGAAAAATACTGGGTGTACTCATCTTTGAAGAGTTGCTCCCGAATGACCGCGCGTTCCGCGGCATCAGGGTTGTAACTCGGGTTCACCCGGCGTTCGTTCTCAATATGCAACTCCATCGCCTGATCAAACGACTGATCGCTGATGTGGAACGGGAGAACGGGACGCTGAGCCACGCGTGCGGCCAATACCTCCGACTCAAGCTTGAGCCGATCTTCGGTGATGTCCGAACCGTCCTTGGCAACAAACGGCGCGGTCTCACCATCTGCTGGCAGGTTCCGCAGGTACTCGGTGAACTGGATCACGCCGAAGGCGGAAACGAAAAGAATAATCGCCGCCAGGCATGAGACGCCGAGCCACTTGCCGAGGATGTACTGCCAAGCCGCGACGGGCTTGGTCATCGTCTGCCAGATGACCTTCTCGCGTTGTTCGTAGGTCACGGTCGCCGCGCCAAAGAACACCACCAACAACGCGGAGAACAGATATGTGAATCCCGTTGAATACTGCAGGAAGCTCTGGACCCGGTATCGCAGCGATTCATTCTCATTGAGCAGCATCGGCAACGCGGCGAGCACGAAGAACAGCATCACGATGAAGACCAGAGAGATCTTCATGCGAACCGCTTCTGCGAGCACATTTCGTGCGATTGTGAGGACCGGGTTTGCGAACCCCAGCGCCAGGCTCAGACCACGCATCAACAAGATGAACACGAGTGTCAGCGAGGTCATGCCGAGGACGATCCCGCCCGTAAGGGGGAAGCCGAGCCATTGTGCGATCGCGAAAAAGCCCAATCCGACAAGGGTAATAAACGGGTAGATCAACCCGAGATTCAGCCAGATGACAAGGATGAGGGTGAGGCCGCCCGCGACAGCCACATAGGTGATAATGCTCCCAACATCCGCATTCTCGATGAGTTGCTTGATCTGCTTCGCACGCTCAATATCCGGGTTGGCGATCATCTCCCCAGCCACATTTTCTACGGTGGCGGGAAGCTGATTGATCTGGGCGTCGAGGCTCGCCGTCGATACCTGATCGTTAAAGATCCCGTAGCCGGCGATGACGACCATGGCCACGAAGATGACGATGCTCATCGCGATTTTGAACCCGCGCTGGCGCTGGACGCGATCGAGTTGGGAAAGGCGCTGCTGGATGCTCACCGCTTATCGTCCTCTTCGTCGTCCTGATCATCATCAAGCAACGACCCGATCACACCCAAGTCAACATCCTCATCGCCTGGGGCCTCAGTCTGAAGTTCACCAGGCTTCTGCGCTTCGGGGGTCGGCTCACTCTCTGGCTCTTCCATTAGCGAACCGATGAGCGATGTATCTTCGCCAGCAGGTTCCGGCGGGGGCTCCTCGATACCTTCGCTCGCCTCGCTTGAGACCTGTTCTGAGACCTGATCCGCCGGCTCATCCTGCTGGTCTTCGAGCAGGGATTCGATGAGATCCTCGCCCTGGCGTGCTTCAGTCTGCTCGCCACGCAGGAATGCCGCGGTTTCGCCGCCCTGCATCGCGCCAGAGGTGCTCGCCTTGTCGTGCTGCGCCTGCTCCACGATCCCGAGGAACAGTTCTTCGAGACGCTGGCGAGGCGCAGTGACACCTCGGATGGACTTCTCTCCGCCGGTTCGTCTGCGAATAACCTCATCGATCTCTGCGATGGTCTGGTCGTCGAGCTCATCCGTCTCGATGATGGTTCGTTCGTTGCTTGAGAGAAGTTCCTCGCAGGTTCCCTCGCCGCGGATGCGGCCGCCGTACAGGATGACCATGCGATCGACAACATCTTCAACATCGCTGAGCAGGTGACTTGAGAGGATCACGGTCTTTCCCCTTCGTCCCAACTCGATAATCAGGTCCTTGACCTGACGCGTACCGATCGGATCAAGCCCCGTTGTGGGCTCATCGAGAATCAGGAGATCGGGATCGTTGATGAGCGCTTGGGCAATCCCGATGCGGCGCTGCATCCCCTTGGAGTATTCTCGAACCGGTCGGAACTGGGCGTGCTCGAGCCCGACCATGTGCAGAAGCTCGTCGATGCGAGCTTTGCGAGTCTTCGCATCGAGCCCGAACAGCTTCGCGTAATAATCGAGCGTTTCACGGGCGTTGAGGAACGGGTAGAGATAGCTCTCTTCGGGGAGATATCCGATCCGCTTCTTGATGGCCACATCGGTGGGCGCTTTGCCAAATACCGCAACGCGACCGCTCGTGGGCTTCAGGAGCCCGAGGATGAGCTTGATCGTCGTGCTTTTGCCTGAACCGTTGGGACCGAGGAGCCCGAACACCTCATGCTCTTTGATGACCAGGTCGAGCTTGTCGACCGCACGCGCACGGTCACGCATCCAGAAGTCCTTGAAGACCTTGGTCAGCTGCTGGCAGCCGACGACGGCTCGCCCATCAGGTGCGTGCTGACTCGTATTGGATGACATGCTCGTCGTTGCCTGGGTCATTTAATCTGCGTCCTGTGCCTGAATCCCGCGTTGGGTTCTGTAGAAGTCTTGCTGTGCTTCGAGTCGGCGCTGCTCCTGCTGTCGGCGTGCCTGCTCACGACGCTCGAGTCGTACGCGCTCTTCTTCCCAGTCCTGATCGGGGTTGATGATGATTTCCGCCTCGCGTCCCTCAGGGAGGTACATCGTCGAAACGAAATCCTTGTTCAGGAAAGCGGCCATCGCCGAAGACCAATCGCGAGCGATCATCAGAGTTGGGTTCGCTTCAAACTGCGACTGCTTTGCATAGAACTGCTCCAAATCCGCGATTGCACGGGAAACGCGTGACGAGGCTTGGGCTTGTGCATTTTTCAGAATCTCGGAGACCTCGCCTGAGACCAGTGCGAGAGTCGACTCTCCCTGCCACTCAACCTCATCGCCCATCATGACCGCGTCGATCTTCTTGAGAAGCACCTCTGCCTGATCCGATTCACCAAGCTCCGTGAGACGCTCGTATTCGTTGATCATGGAGATGAGCACACCTGAAGCGCGACCCGCGACCTCGTTGAGCATCTGCTCGCGCTGGAGCAACGCGTCTTCGCGTTCCTTACCAGCGTTTTGTGCTGCGGACTGCACAGAAGCGAACCGATCTGAGAGATACAGCGGCGGGGTCTTGCGGACCAGCACCACGCGATCGATCACGATCCCGGTATCAACTTCATCGAGCGTGCGTTGTGCGTGCTCGCGGATTCGCTCGCCGATGGATTCAGCAGATGCCTTGAGAAGATCATCGATTGTCGTCTCTGCCATCGTGTGCACGATCGCGCGACGCACAGTGAGGCGGACGACCCACTCCTCGTCCTGAGGGCGGATATTCTCAACATATTCGCGATGATCCGATCGGTGATAGTTCACCCGGAACTGTGCATGCGCGATGTTCTGATCCGCCGTCAAAATCATTGAATCGGCGCTTGGGTTCAAGCGACCGCTGGAGTTGAATCCGCCGAAGTCGGCGTTGAGCAGTTCGTCGTCGCTCATAGATCCGGGGCGGGTGGGCATGAAATCCCGAGCCATGGGGATCTCGACCGCGCCGGCACCGACTCGGATCATCTCCCCGATCGGGTAGGGCGCAGTGAAGTGAGCACCGGGCTCGATATTGGTCTGTGTGGGCTTGCCGAGGAAGACCTTGATCCCGCGCTCACCCTCGTTGATCCGCTGCACCCCTGAGAAGAAGAACAGCACCACAAGGACAACCATACCGAACTGAAGAAAGACATATGTGATCTTCAGCGCGTCGGCGAGCGACTGATTCGCCGCATCCATGCGTGCCCGGTTATTCGTGTGGGCGCTCGTGGAGCGCCGATCGAACCGGACGGATGCTGTTCGCCCCGAGATCAAGCCGGGTTCGGGCGTGGCTTCGGCGCCATTCACGGCATCGTCCTGCCCAACCACAGATGTCTCTGGGCTGCTCTGATCTTGTTCGTGAGGATCACTCATCGATCAGTCCTCCGCTCCGGCTTCGGCCCTTTGCCTCGCGTCTGGCGCGGGGATCTCGCCCTGCGACTGCTTGAGAATCTCAGGGTCGAAGAGCTGCATGCCATAATCGCTTGTCGAGAAGATCAGCGTGAACTTCTTGGCCATCGCTTCGCGCATCAGCTTGATGTTCTGGATGAAGACCGCGAGGTCGGGGTTGATGTTCTGCTTCGCCAAATATGGTGCGGCCTCTTCTTCCCCCTTCGCGAGAATCTCGTCGGCGCGCCTCTGGGCGAACGCACGGATACGCTCGGCCTGGCTCGTGGCTTCCGCATTGATCAGGCGTGCCTTCGAGCGTCCTTCTGATTCGTACCGCTCTGCCAGTCTGTCGCGGTTGGCCCCCATGCGGTTGATCACCGCCGCGGTCGTTTCCTCGGGGAGAACGATTCGATCGATCCCTACGCTCAGGATCTCGATGCCGTACTCACCCAGTGACTGGCCGCCGGTGCCACCCTGAGTCAGAAGCCCCTGAACAGAGCGTTCGAGTTCGGGGATCACCGACTCGCCCTGTTCGCTGGTGAACAGGTCTTCCATCCGGTATCGGCTTGTTTCACCCAGCGCGCTGCGGAGCAGGTCTCTGAGCACATCGTTCTCTGCCTTCGCGTAGTGCTCCTGAGCACGATCGCCCGCGTTCGAGAAACTTCTGAAGAACTTCAGCGGGTCCGAAACGCGATAGAACAGGTACGACTCAACGATGATCTGGAAATCATCGGCCGTCTGCACCGTTTCCGATCGCGTCTGCACGATCCGTGTCCGCTTGTCATACTTCGTCACACTCTGGAACGGGTAAGGGGCTTTAAAGTGCAGCCCAGGCTCGTCGACGATCGAATCGTCATTCGCGCTCCCGAATGTCGTCTTCACCGCGATCTCCGTGAAACGCACGGTGTAGGTCGCGCTAAATGCGACCAGAATCAGGATGAAGAGTACCGCAAAGATTGGAATGAATACTGACTTGAGCTTCAACACGGCTCGTTCTCCATTGTTGCCCTGCTCGGCAAGGATCAGACGCTCCGGGGCATGCCCGGGCGTTCATATCAAGGGGTACTGGTTTACTGGAAAGCCTCGCCGCGCTCCGCGTCGAACACGGTCGTGCCGGCTTTCTTGTCCTGAAGTTCGAGACGGACCTTGAGCGATTCGAGTTCGCCGGGTGTCAGGTACACCCGTGACTCACGCATCGCCTCAATCAGTGCCTCGAAGTACATGTTACTGCGGTAGAGCTCCGGCGCTGCAAGATACGCTTCCTGCTGCCCTTGCAGCAGGCTCGCGAGCCCGCGCTCGCTCATGTGGCGTACCCAGCGGTTTGCGCTGGCGCTGAGAATGAACTCGCCGGCCTCGCCACCCGCTCGCTCGAGCAGACGCTGAACCTCAAGTTCTGCCTCAATGAACGCGTCTGAATCGCTGCCCGAGCTCCGGCGAAGATCATCCAGCGCCACAAGCTTGGCACTGATTTCTTCCGCGAGTTCGACCGAACCTGCGATATCCGCAAGCTTGGCGATCTGTGATTTGCGTGCCTCTTCGATCAAGGACTCACGGTTCTGACGCGCCGAGATGACTCGCTCAAACGATGGCGCAACCCGCGTCGGTGGGTGCACGCCGTTGACGCCGACGAACAGAATCTCAATTCCGGCACCCTGCCCGTCGTTGAACTGGCCATAGGCCTCCGATAGACGATGCTTGAGTTCCTTTGGCATACTGGTCCGACTCATGGCGAGAATCTCATCAATCGCACGCTCGCCAAGGTACTGCGTCACAACACGACGACCGACCTGAAGGAGCACCTGCTCGCGTTGACCGGGAGCCGCGAACTGATCGAAGAGCTTCACATTCCTCACGACATAGTGCATGGGGACTTCGGCCGCCACGAGAGAAAGCTCCGCGACCGTGCTTGTCGCTTCGTCGTCTCCGCGGGTCTCAATCTCGGGATTTCGCTCGGGCTGTACGATGTTCAGCCGTTCGCCGCGTGTGTGATTCTCCGTCCAGAGAATGATGTTCTTATCTTCTTCCGGAGGATTTGATGCGAGATGAAGAACCCGAACACCAGTCGTGGTGCGGACTTCCTCATCGCCACGCCCGACCGAAACCGGGGTTTCGTATCTCGAGAACGGCCAGGGCCATTTAACATGCAACCCGGGCCCGACATCCCCGTCACCGGTGTCGCCGAAGCTAAAGAGCGGCTCAGAAATCACGCCATTGGTCAAAATAAGCCCACGCTCATGGGGTTCGACCACAACGAGCGAGGACATGAGCCAACCGATCCCGACTGCGATCGCAACCAATGTCACGATCCATTTGCTCAGGAGCTGGTAGAACCACGAGCTCGTGACATCGATACCAAACTGGTAGTTGACCGCCTCACCAACATTCTCAGCGATCCGATCAGGGGCCGCCAGAAGACTGAGGAATCGAGAGTCAAACGCGGGGCGTGGGAGTTCGCCCGGTTTGCGAGGCCGGTACAGATCAAGCAGGATATTGAGGATGATTTCCGCACCGTACGCCATCATCCCAATCGAGATGATGTACGGCCCGTAGTTAACGAGCAAACCAATTCCGAGAGCGAGCTCAAGGAATCCGCCGATCGCGAGGACAAGTCCAACGAGCGCGGCCGCGACGGAGGTTGTCGCGCCTGCACGCAGATTTGACCACGCATCGACCTTTGCCATCCCGGATACAAAGCGGGCAAAGACAAACCCGACGACGGCGATCGAAATCCCGACCGCGAGCGCCCAGCCCGGCTTGGAGGTAGTATTGAGCGTGTCTGGTTCGATGCTCTGGAACGCGCCGAAACCAAACCAGATTGTGATTAACGCGAGCAGGACAGCCGTGCCAGGAACAATCCATTTGTACATGAACGCGAGCCGACGCGCCGCGACTCGCAGCTCATCACCCGTGCTCTCGAACGCGCTCGCGGCTGCTGCGCCTGTGACGGCGAGCTGCTCCGCTTCCATGGTTTCGATCCGCTCGCGCCGATGCTGATCGAAGACCAGCAGAAGCACACCCCAGACAAGAACGCCACTTAGCAGGAAGATCGTCCCTGCCGCCGCGCTGTCATCGCCGGATGATTGAGCATAGAAGAAAACGGATAGCGTCAGAACGAGTTGGATCACCAACCCGATGATGGCCGTGTTCGCGGCCTTGCGGTAAGTCAGATAGTCGCCCTGATTCATTGGGTGCGTCGTCCTCTGTCTTGGTCGCGGTGGCGCGTACGCCAGCTGTGTGTTTCTGGATCGCGCCTCGCGCGTCACCCCGTGCCCACACGCCGGGGTGGTGATACTAGGTGCATCAACCGCGTCTGTGGTACGCGTCCGGAATGCGGTTTCGTCGCCTTGATCGCGTCCCCACGATGAGCGACTCCTGCTGTGCCCCACCGTACGAGCGGTATCGCGATCCGGTTCACACCCACAAGCATAGAATCTTTATCTTTCTCCCTACGCCCACCGAACTGTTCTCAGACAGATGCGTAGCACACATCACCAGCATCCCCACGAAGGGGCATCAGCGCAGACCCTGCGCTCCCACACACGCCGTGAACCACCCTATCATCCGCGTCCATGCTCACGACTGTCATACCAATTGCCCGTAACGCACTCAAAGAGAGCATCCGTCAACCGGTGTTCTTTGTCATGCTGTTGCTCGCGGCGTTCATCCAGCTCCTCAACACTTGGATCGTTGGATTCACCATGGGACCCAGCAATGTCCCAGGAGAGGTCACCGGGGACGACAAAATGCTCCTCGATGTGTCTATGGGGGGCATTTTCCTGCTCGGGATTATGCTCGCCGCATTCATATCGACCGCAGCGATATCCCGTGAGATCGAGAACAAAACCGTCCTGACGGTGGTTTCCAAGCCCATCTCACGCACAAGCGTGATTCTGGGCAAGTTCCTCGGAATCTCGATCGCGATGCTGATCGCCATCCTGATTATGGTCGCGTACCTGCTGTTCGGGGTTCGCCACGGGATCCTCTCAACCGCGGCCGAAGACCCCGTCTGGCCGGTCATCCTCTTTTCCGTCGGCTCCATCCTGCTTTCAATCATCATCGGCGCCTTAGGAAACTATGCCTATGGATGGTCATTTGGGCAAACTGCTGCACTGACCCTCTTGCCGCTGCTCTGGATCGGTTACGGCATCTCGTTGTTCGTCGATGAAGACTGGGCCCTCATGGACCCAAGCGAGAATCTCAAGCCACAGATCATGCTCGCCTGTGCCTGTCTCGGGATGGCCCTGCTGGTTATGACCTCGATCGCGACAGCGATTTCAACCCGATTCGGGCAGGTCATCACCATCGCGTTCTGTGCCGGCATATTTATCATCGGCCTCTTATCGAACTACTGGTTTGGTCGAGATATCTTCGAGAACCAACGATTCGGACAGGTCGCGCTCGTCGAATCACCGACGGGCCTGGATGTCTACGACTTCTTCAACGATCAGGTCTGGGCACTCGCCGCTGAACGCAACAACATGGAACTCGAAGAGTTCATCGAGGCCGGGTTCGACCCGCGTCGGTATGTCACGCTCAACGAGCTCCTGAGCTTCGATCAGGAACCGCTCAAGGACGACACATACTTCAATCAGGTCATGCTCCGGGAGCCCGGATCGGTCCTCTACATCACGATGCTCGGCCCACCCCGCGAGGACATCCAGATCGGTGATCCCGTCTACTACGGTGCTTCCCCCTCCGGCGTCGGCATGATCACCCCCGAGTTCGCCCCACTCGAACCGGGCACCCCGCTGGAGAAAAATGCACGGGATGAGCCCGGATTGTTCATCGTGGACATGGACGATACGCGGATCTCGATTATGCAGATCGGACGCGATTCCGTCGAACTCACCCGCCCCCCACTTCCGGGCGATTCGCTCTTCCGTCAACGCACGGTCACACACCCGGTCCCGCTCGCGATCTGGTCCGTCGTGCCGAACATGCAGTCGTTCTGGTTGCTCGACGCGATCACCCAGAATCAGCCGATCCCGCTCACGCATGTGTTCCTCGTGTACGCATACGGCATCTGCCAGATCGTGGTGTTCCTGTCGCTGGCGGTGATCCTGTTCCAGAGTCGAGATGTGGGTTAAGCGGGATCAGATTCATCCATTTGTTTTAGCTGGATATTGATCTCTGCGATCTGTTCAATTGCGCTGATAAACCTGTGGCCATCCTTGAACATCGCAGGGATGATCTTCGGGGTATTGTGTTCTCCCATCGAGCCGAACATCACCGGGCTCAACGAAGTCGATGAGCCGCGCTCCAACCGATTGATCACATTCATGAATAGCTTGCTTGAACCGGTGCCGTCGTATCTTGACACGCTCGTCACATTGAGAAGGTCGAGTCGCTCAGGCACGAAGCCCTTCCGCTTTTTCCACACAAGTCGGTTCTCATCAATAACGATCGGGTTCAGTCGCCTATACCAGAACGCGTGACCCCAGATGTAGACATAAAACACAGCACCAACAACAAGATTACTGCCGCCAAAGAAAAACAACATCTCAACGACAGACCACTCGGCTGATAGCTCAGGATCAGAATGAGTGAAGATCAGAACCGGAACAATCACCGCGAAGAATACTGTCATCCCAACCATTGAGATGATCGCCGCAAGTATCGCTTTTCGATTCATCGAGCGTGTGTCAACATCAACCCCCCACTCACCCTGCAAATGCCCGATCAGCGCATCCCGCCGTGCAATAAGCTCTTCGCGTGTCTCGCTCATGACACGCCGGCGATCGCCCGTCCGTAGACCTTCACGCACTTCTCGGCCGCGCCGTCCCAGTTGAGCCCGCGCAGCTCGAACCGCCCGTGCTCACGCAGTGTCTGCCCCAGCGGCGGGTACTTGAGCACCGCCACGATCTTGTTCGCCATCTCGTCCGTGTCCCAGAAGTCCACCTTCAGGCAGTGCGTCAGGACCTCGGACACGCCCGACTGCTTGGACACGATCACGGGCACATCGTTCCGCATCGCCTCGAGGGGTGCGATCCCGAAGGGTTCGGAGACGCTGGGCATGACATAACAATCCGCCATCTGATACACGCGATCGACATCGCGCCCGCGCAGGAACCCGGTGAACAGCACCTTGTGCCCGATCCCGATCGCCGCGGCGTGCTCGATCATCCGAACTGCCATATCGCCCGAGCCCGCGACAACGAACTTGACCTTCTCTTCCTTCTCCAGCACGCGCTTGGCCGCCTGGATGAAGTACTCTGGGCCCTTCTGCATCGTGATGCGCCCCAGGAAGAGCACAATCCTGTCGCCCTTCTCGATCGCAGCACCACGCTCGGGCTGCACCTCGTGTTGCGCGACACCGTTGTAGACCACATCGATCTTGGAGTCGTCCACGCCGTACTTGGCGTGCACGATCGCCTTGGTCAGGCGAGAAACAGCGATCACCCGGTCCGCGCCCTGCATGCCCGCCCGCTCGATGTCGTACACCCCCTGATTGATGTGCTCGCCCGAGCGGTCAAACTCGGTCGCGTGGATATGGCAAACGAGCGGCTTGCCGGTGATCTGCTTGAGCAGCAGCCCCGCCTGATAGGTCAGCCAATCGTGCGCGTGGATGACATCAAACTTCTCGGTCAACCCCAGCGCCGCCACGAGGCGGGCGTAGCGGTGCGCATCACCAAACAGATCGGACCCATACCCGCTGTCGCCGGTGCCCAACCCCTCGACGGAATCGAGCAAGGCATCAAACGCGTCTGCGATCTGGGTCGCGCTTGCGGTCTGCAGTGCCTTGAATCCACTCGGGTCACGAAGCGCCGATTGTGCATGCGATTGCACCTCGTGCGACTCTCGGATTTCCTGGATCAAACGGGTGAGGGTGTTCTCGACATCGACCCCGGGGTACGAACTGGGGTAACTCGACCGGAACTCCTCGATCCGTCGTGTCAGGGTCTGAATCAACTCCGGATCTCGCTGCTGCAACTCATCGAGCGTTTCGGGCTCACTCCCCCCGCTCGCGGGCTGGGGCACGATGGCACCCTTTCGCAGAGATCGTGCCCGATGCGCAAGCACTCTGGGCCCGATCAGTTCGACATGAGATTGATGCCCCTCCGGGACGGCCTGAGGGAGGACAAAGACCACCTCATGCCCCTGGTTGACGAGTGAGCGCGTGAGCCCCTCCACCGCGGTCCCAAGGCCGCCGGCCATAAAAGGGGGAAACTCCCATCCGAGCATGAGTATGCGCATGATTCGTGCTGCCTTCGCTCGCGTTCAGGACGGGGTGCGAACCCTGCCCTTAGTCCTCGTCGTCTTCTTGCATATCCCCGAGTTCACGGAAGACCGTCTCGTATCCCTTCAGCCAGATGAGTGCATGCTCAGGGGCATCGGGACTGCTTAACGGGGTCGATAGTTTCGATCGGAACACATACACCTTCTGCGGTGACCGGAAATGCTCAAACTCGACGACCGCATCGACATGCCCGAGATCGATGATCTCCTCTTCGAGTAACTCGTCGAGCTTATCACCGGTCCCCACGAGATCACCCTCGATGGATCCCGACAACCAGCGGTCATCGGTCTCCAGGGAGATCCAGACATCGCCTTCTTCTATATATACCCGGTAGTACGCGGGCTCAGCGGACCCATCCGCCTCGCAACGGACACCATCAGAGCTGAGTGTGACATCCGCGAAGACATCCGCCTTCTCCGCACCAGCGCGGACATGCTCGTACAACTTGTGTTTGGTATCAGCAGCGTCGGTAGTCATGTCGAATACTTCCTCGTCTAGACCTCGAAGAGCCCCTCCCGATCGCCCATCATGCGTCCGGAACCGGCTTTCGTTGCATCATAGACGCAAGGGGCACGATCCGTGTTCGTCAGACCCGATAATCCGAGACCAGATCATGATCAAAGCGGGACTCATAGACTCGACAACGACAAACTTGGGTGTATACTTCCCCTCACAACTGGCCCAGGTGGCGGAATTGGTAGACGCGCCACCTTGAGGTGGTGGTTCTCATTTTACGAGAGTGGAGGTTCGAGTCCTCTCCTGGGCATTAGTTGAAACGACGCCAATCGGCGTCGTTTTTTCATGCGCAGTATTCCACCATCGAACGCTGATGCGAAACCGTCAACACCGCGTAGGTGCGGTGGAAATACCGGACTCTCATCAAGGCAACCACAAGATCAACCGAGAACAGGGGTATCAGAAGCCGCACTCCTGCCGAGGCATCCCGTGCGCCCTTAGTCGTTGATGATTCCGCATTTATGAAAAACAACTTTCTCCGAGATGCCCCACACCGCACGCGTCGGCAAGGACGGCGTCAATAGGGCGATCGAGTTCAGACCCGACACCAAATAGCCATGGATGAGACGAGATGAACACCCGGCATAAACAAACAACGCATGTCAGCAATGATCCGAGCGGACGCCAGCTACAGCTCGTCACCTTCACGCTCGGCGATGAGCTGTTCGCCGTTGATATTCAGCGTGTGCAGGAAATCAACCGCATGATGGCGCTGACACAGGTGTCTCAGAGTCCACCCGGCGTCGAGGGCTTCATCAATCTCCGTGGTCAGATCATCCCAGTGTTCGACCTACGCGCACAGTTCGGTTACCCGAAGGTTGAGCACAGCGAGCGTACGCGGATTGTGGTGGTCGAGATCTCAGAGGACATCGTCGGTTTCGTTGTCGATTCCGTCCAAGATGTGTTTCGCATTTCATCGAACATCATCGAGCCATCTCCGCAAATGGTCGCTCCGATCGATGCGCGTTTTCTCTCCGGCGTCGCGAATATCGAAGACAAGCTCATCATGGTGATCGAGCTTGAGAACCTGTTCAGCCCCGAATCTCTCAAACGCATCAACAACATGAAACATGCGGCCTGACCCGAGAGGAACACCCAAGCGGAGTAAATATTGCCTGCACGATCTTCCAGAATCTCGATGCCCCCAGATCAGTACATCAAGATGGCCAAAGTCATTTTCGATGGATCGGACATCCTCTTCCCTGAGTACGAGAAGCCTGTCTTCGAGTCTCGCCACTCAGCTCGGTTGATTGAACTCAAACTTGAACACGACGACCAGTACATCGCAAGCCTCACGATGGGACCGGCCCCGATGGACGAGTTCCAGGAGATGCTCAACCGAATCACGACCGACGATACCAGCTCCATTCGCAATGAAGCATCGCTCGAAGTGTTCGAGATGATGATCTTTCCCAAGCTCCTGAACGAACGCGCTCCTTCGAAGCGACTCCAATGCTGAGATCTAAGACATGTCTACCAAGGACTTTGATCCCGATATTCTGCAAGACTTCCTCACGGAATCCGGTGAGCTCCTCGAAGAGCTCGAGCGAGATCTCGTTGATCTTGAGGCGAGCCCACAGGATATCGATCTCCTCAACCAGATCTTCCGCTCACTCCACACGATCAAGGGCAGCGCCTCGTTCCTCTCGCTGGCAAACCTTGTTGCCATCGCGCATTGTGCCGAGAGTGTGCTCAACATCGCACGCAATGGTGATCTGCTGATCGGCAAGCCTGAGATGGACTTGCTCCTTGAAGCCGTCGATGTGCTCAAAGTCCAGTTCGATGAACTGAGAGGCGGCAGCACCGATCTGATCACCGCGTCCCCGCGCCTGATCGCTCAACTCAATCGGCTGGGAAACAGCGTCTCACACTCAGATCACGAACTATCAACCGGTTCTGCGCTTGATATGCAGCTTCGAGATGAATCTCGCTTCAGCGGTTTCGAGTGTAGACGCCAGCGGATTCAACTCGACGAGGGAAAACTCGATCTCATCGAGCACATGGCAAACGACATCAAAATCACGCTGGCCCAGGCGTGCATATGTCTCGATGAACTCGCCTCCCCCGACTCCCGCGAAGCCGCGTGCGCGAACCTGGAGGAACTCTTCGAGGATATCGTCAAGACGATCGATTTTTTTGAGATTGATCCCATTCTGCAGATCGCGACCGTGCTTGATCAGTCGATCGACAACATCGCGCACCTGAGCGATGATCAGATCGCCCAACTCACGCCTCGGCTCAAGGCCCTATGCGCCCTGATCGACGAGCAGACAACCGAGCTCACGAATCAGGTTCTCGTGACATGGACACTCAACACGCTCTACGAACAGATCGAGATGCTCGCCGATGGCATTGATCTGCCAGATGCGGTGCTCCCCGATAACGCCGACGCACGCGATGTGCTTCTCGCATGTGGGCTCGGCATGACCGGGAGCGGCGATTCACCCGAGACGGTTGATTGCTCCATTTCGACAAACCGCGATGCTGGGGCGACGACGCCCAAGAAAACCATACGCGTGGAAGTCTCTCGCCTTGAGTCGTTGATGAACCTCGTCGGCGAGCTGGTTCTTGAGAAAAACCGAGTCGGCGCGATGGCGGAGGACTTTGCGAAGTCCATGATCGAACATGATCTCATTGAGCAGATGGAAACCACAGCGAGCACACTCGATCGCATCACAGGAGATATCCAGCTCGCTGTGATGCAGACCCGAATGCAGCCGCTCGAGAAAATCTTCAGCAAATACCCGCGACTGATACGCGATCTGGAAACAAAGACCGGAAAACAGATCAGCCTTGAGATCGAGGGCGGCGACACCGAAGTCGAGAAATCGATCATCGAAGCACTCAGCGATCCGCTCATCCACCTCCTCCGCAACAGCGTGGATCACGGTATAGAACTGCCCAGCGATCGAGAAGCGGCAGGAAAGAACCCAACCGGCACGATCAAGCTCGTCGCCGGCCATGAGGGCTCGCATATATGCTTGAAGATCATCGATGATGGCAAGGGGCTCGATCGAGCCGTCATCAGTACCAAGGCTGTTGAGCGTGGCCTTGCCACAGAAAAACAACTCACCCCGCTCCACGACGAGGATGTCTTTCGCTTCATCTTTGAACCCGGATTCTCAACCGTAGAGACCGTTTCTGATCTCTCCGGCCGCGGTGTTGGGATGGATGTTGTCCGCACAAACATCGAGTCCAAACTCAAGGGCGGGATCACGATCGAGTCTACGAAAGGCAAGGGAACCACGATCACTCTTGCGATCCCGCTGACCGTCGCAATCATGCCCGCCATGATGGTCGCTGCCTCCGAGGAGATCTTCGCGATCCCGCTGGCAAATGTATCCGAGATCGTGAGCCCGACCCCGGACATGCTCTCCAAAGTTGGCGAGGTGCCCGTGATCCATCTGCGGGGGGCCGTCTACCCACTCACAAGCTCGCAGGATATCTTTGATGTCCCCAAGCATGCTCGTCAAAACGAACCATTCGTGATCGTCATCCGCTTCAATCAGAAGATCTTCGGGCTGAGCGTCACGCGGGTGTTTGGGCAGCAGGAAATCGTAATCAAGCCCCTGGATGGGATACAACGAGATGCGCCAATCTCCGGCGCAACTGTCCGAAGTGACGGCGGGGTCAGTCTTATTCTGGACATCGCCGAACTCATGCGCACTTCACGAAACCTGCGCACCTCATTCACATCAAATATTTGCCCCATGGATTGACCAAGGAAACCACACATGGACTCAAGCTATATCACACCATTCATGACATCGATTCAGAATGTATTCACGACGATGCTCCATCTACCCGTTGAGATCGGGGAACCCAGCATCAAGACCAACAACACCGCGACAAACGATGTATCCGGCATCATCGGCGTTTCCGGTGAGATGGCAGGCACTATCGTGCTCAGCATGCCCAATGACACGGCGGTCTCGATCGTCTCGCTCTTTACCGGCATGCAGTTCGATGCGAATAGCGAAGACTTTGTCGATGCCGTGGGCGAACTCGTCAATATGATTTCCGGGAATGCCAAGGCCGAGTTCCAACGCAAGTCCGTATCAATTTCCTGTCCCACCGTCGTCATCGGGGACAATCACCGGGTGTCCACACCGTCTGGCACCGCGTGCGTCGTCATCCCATGCAACACCGACTGCGGCGAGATCGTCCTCGAAGTCGCCATCCGCGAGGTCCGAGCAGAAGCCATCGAGCCCCAATCAAACGCCGCCTAAGCCCCCAGTTAAAAATACTACGATGAGGTATACACCATGCGAATCCTACTAATTGACGACTCGAAGACGATGCGCAACATCCAGAAGTCTGTTCTCAAGCAGCTCGGGTACACGGAAATCGATGAAGCGTGCGATGGGCAAGACGCGCTGAACAAGATCGAGTCCTTCAAGCCTGAGCTCTGCCTTGTGGACTGGAACATGCCCAACATGGATGGGCTGACCTTTGTGAAGACTTTCCGCGAAAGCGACAGAAGCACCCCACTCATCATGGTTACAACAGAAGCAGAAAAAGCACGAGTCATCGAAGCGATCAAGGCGGGCGTCAATAACTATGTCGTCAAACCCTTCACGCCGGACCTGCTCAGTGAACGCATCACCGAGACACTCGCCAAGTGCGGCGTGTGATCCAGAACGATCGCAACAAGCTCACATCCCTTCGCCAACCCACGCACGCCCGCAGTATCGACATTGGGTGTGCGTTCTTCTATCCACTGGAACCGAAAGCTCCCCCCGGCGGTATACTCCTGTGCGCCCTATGCATACCCGAACAGACAACAATCCACCCCGAATACGAGCCGCGAAGCCGTTCGTGTTGCCCCTGCTCATGGGATCAATGATCCTCACGGGCAGCGTCACGATGCTCGCACTCAGTTCGCCCTCTCCGCAGATGCCCCAGCATGCGGTCATCACGGGCGTGGGCTGGACCGAGCCCGTGGCGGAACCCGAGCCTGAAGATGCCGAGCCTAAAGATAATGAGACGGATGTTCAGGAAGAGGAAGGTATTCGTGAATGCGTGATCACCCTCCAGTCTGGACGCACGATCACCGGCGAGCTCGTGTTCGAGTCCTCACGCGAGGTCATCATCGGTATCAACGGTATTGAAACAACATTTCAACGCCGAAATGTCGCGAATGTTGTCGTTCTTCCGCCCGTCTCAGAGCGGTTCGAACAACTCCGCGCCACGGTCAGTGACGACGATGTCGAATCTCGACTCGCACTTGTCGAATGGCTCCGAGCTCGACGCGCCTATCAGCTCGCAATCAAAGAACTCAAATCCATCCTCATCGTCGATCCTCAGAACCCTCACGCCAAGCTCCTTCACACCTGGCTGAACGAATACGACAAACTCACCCAGAATGCGGGCGAAGAGAAAGCCGACGAGAATCAGGCCAGCGAAGAGCCTGCCGATGAGACGGATGAGCCCGAAAGAATCTACAACATCGAGCGCAACTCGCTTCCCCACCTGAGCGATGAGCAGATCAATCTTCTACGGGTCTATGAGATCGATCTACGGGACCCGCCAAAGCTGCGTGTCCCCGACGAGACGATGCTCAAGCTGATGCGCGAGTATCCAAATAAATTCAGCCCAGACGAGGCCCAACGCCAGAAACTCCTTCTTCTACCCGAGGTGGAGAAACTCAAACTCCTCTTCACCCACCGCGCCCGGCATCTCTATTCCGAGGTCCAGGTGCTCGAGAACCCACGATCACTCCAGCTCTTCAAGGATCAGGTGCACACCGGGCGCGGCTGGCTCATGAACGCATGCGCATCCACTCGCTGCCATGGTGGGGTCGATGCGGGCTCTTTCCGCCTCATCAATACCAAACCCAACACGAACGAAACATCCTTCACCAATCTCTACATCATTGAGAAATCGACCCTCGCGAACGGAACGCCACTCATCGATTTCGAGTACCCAGAGCGTTCTGCGCTCCTCCAGATGGGAATGATCCAGAGCAAGGCCCTGATACCGCACCCGGAACTCCCAAGAGACTACCCCGGACTCGGGTTCCGTCCGATCTTCCGCGATACCCAGGATCGGAAGTATCAACAGGCCGTGGAATGGATCCGTGCAATGTACCAACCCCGTCCGAAGCTGGACTTCGACTACCCCCTGCCGCAATCGAAGCCCACCCCGAAACCCGATTTGCCTAAACCCTGACCGATCCCCGGGGCTCATCGTTCATGCGATGATCGCTCGAGTGTGCTACCATCTCACCCCTTCCCGTGCGATCCGCCTCAACCCGGAACCGCTGCGGGAGGTTTGGAGTATGGACTTTCCCCGGCGCGATTCTGGCGTCTGGGTTGACCTCAACCGTCTCGAAGGACCCGAAGCGCATGACCATCCGCCGAAACGCCACGATCTCCTCGACGCTCCGAGTGACCCTGCTTGCCGGGGCCGCTTGCTCACTGCCCTTCCTGAGCGGATGCGGCGGCGAGTCCGATGCCCAAGCGGCTGTCAAGGAAGCAGGCCGCTCCTTTACCGCCATCTCGCTGGGCGACTCAAACGCGAGCCCTGCAGATAGCTCCAGGATCTACGACAATGCTGAACAGGCCCTGAACGCGCACGCTGGGGCGGAAGGCGGATTCGCCGAGGCAGCAGCTGTCGGAGTCGCGATGGCCAAACGAGGCCAGGCAGCCCTCGCCTCACACGATGCGGCAAAGGCAGAATCCCTGGCCCTTCGCAAGGGGCGAGTGATTCGAGGCATGATCCACGAATACCTCACCATGTCCGCAATCGCCCAAGCAGCCGGCACCTTCGATCCCTCCGCCGATATCGCTGAGATCGAGTCGATCATCACGCTACGACGAGACGATATCGCCAACTATCAGCGACAGATGGACTCGATCGACAACGAGATCGCGAACTACGAATCAAAGATGGAGGAGCTCCGTTCCAAAGCTGCCGAACAGCGGAATCAGGCCGGTGGACTGGAACTCCAAATCCCCCGAGTGAGTGCCCAAGAGGGCGCGAAGCTCGCCGAGGAGGCCCGTGAGTTCACGCTTCGAGCCGATCAGTACGACCTCGAAGCAACTCGTATCGAGGGAATCGTTGCCCAACTCCGCCCCGGAGCCCGCGAAGTATCACTCAATGTGGAAAAAGCACGCGCCCAGATCAATCTGCTAGGCGAAGCGATTGACGAACTCCGCGATCGAGCTCAAAAGAGCCAGAGTGACGCGGCAGAAGCTCAAACAAACGCGAACGATGCGCTCCAGCGTATTCAGGAGGCGGTCTCGGAGTTTCAATCGATTCGTGATGATGAGGTTGAATCCGCAAACTCCAAAGCAATCTCGCTGATCCGCGCCGCGATCAACGCTTCTCGTGATGCTCGCGACGCTGTTAAATCCGTCGCGATCATCAACAAAGCCGATGCCCAGCAAAGCCTCGCGGAGATGCTGATGCGTCAGGCCTACGGCGAACGCGAAGAAGCCATGCTGTATCAGGCCCTCAGCGAGTCCGGTATCCCCGGTTCCTGGGATAACCAAGTCGATCAAGCAAATGAACGGGCCGACGAGCTCTTGGCAGAAGCACACCAGAGCTACCTCGATGCCGCCAGCTCCTTGCGGTCAGTGCGTGCAACAGGCGACACGGGCGAAAAACTCAATGCAGCGGCCCAACGCCTTGAGTCTCTCGGCGGCTTGGAGCCCGAATCCGACCTCGACGAGGACACCGGATCAGAGACGGAAATGGAATCCTTTGAAGAATCCGAGGATTCGAGTTCCGATCTCAGCTCGATGACTCTCGAGGACATCCTTGAGAATACCCCTGAAGAGATGCGGGACACCGTCGCCCAGCAACTCCAGACTATGACCGATGTACTCGATGGAACAGACGATCTGGACACGCTCTACGCGATGCTGGATCAGATCGACCAGCAGGCTAGCGCTGTCGTCGATGCGCTCCCGGAAGAAATGGCCACCGACGAGATGATCGAACAGCTGTATGCCGGATTTGAGTGGATCCAGGTCCAAATCCAGAATCGGATCGATGAGATCGAGAACGACGGGTAAGCCCAGTCATCAAGATTCAACGCACGCCCACGACTCGATCGTGGGCGTGTTTTTTCTTACGAGCTACACTTCCCTATGAGTTCCACGACTACGACCGATCTGGCCGGCATCCCCGAGATGCCAGAAGTCCCTCAGCACCTCGTCAAACCTGTCGCGCCGGTCGTCGGACGCGTCCACGCGACCCGACTGTGCACGAAATCGCGCAAAGCGTCCGGCTTTGTCCGCCATGTCGAGATCGATGTCTCGGGGACCGCCCTTGAGAACTCCTGGACTGCTGGGCAGTCGTTTGGCGTTATCCCCGCTGGGCAGACACCCGAGGGGAAACCCCACAAACTCCGCCTCTACTCGATCGCTGCTCCCACCGGGGGCGAAACTGGCGACGGCACGATCATCACCACGACCGTCAAGCGACTCGTCGATGAGCACTGGGACTCTCACAAGCTCGTTCAGGGGGTGTGTTCCAACTACCTCTGCGACCTCAATGTTGGCGACCAGATCCAACTCACCGGCCCCGTCGGAAAGCGCTTCCTTCTTCCCAAGGACCCATCCAAGCACGACTACATGTTCATCGCCACCGGAACCGGCATTGCACCATTCCGTGGGATGATCCTCGATCTCATCAAACAGGGAATGCCATCCCGGGTCGCGATGCTCATGGGAACCCCCTACGAAACAGATCTGCTCTACGACGACACGCTCCAGGCCTGGCAGGACGAGTATGAGAACTTCTCGTACCACACCGCCATCTCACGCCACACCACAACGGATCAACCCCGCCCGCTCTATGTCCAGGACCGGCTGAGCGAGGACGCGGATACCCTCCAACCCATGCTCGCATCCGAGCGCACCCTGATCTACATCTGCGGGTTGGCGGGTATGGAACTCGGGGTCTTCCAGACACTCGCCCGGATTCTCCCCCCTGAGCAACTCGCACAATACCTCACGGTCAGCGATGAACTCCTCGCGGATGTGGACAACTGGGAGCGGTCCATGATCCCCAAACAGCTGAAAAAGACCAAGCGGGTATTCCTCGAGGTGTACTGATCCGTCACAGACATGTCACAGCCGCAGCATTGAACGCATCCGACCGATTCATGACCCGTATCGAGACGGGACGCCCAAAACCCGGACAGTGATCGATTTGGGCGATAAACTCCCCGGACGCGGGACTTCCCGCATTGATGCCAATCCCCACGCGTCGGGACCCATCCGACGCGATCCGACAGAGGTTTCAATCGTGATTAACGCACGCACCGCAGCTCGTTTCGCCCGTTCCGCACGCCCGCTCCAGCTCATTGTGCTGGCGTTGGGGACGACCTTTGTGAGCGCCCAGCCGGTTACCGAGCTCCCACGATCGACAGTTGAGACCATTTCCGTCAATGGAGGTCAACGAACCCAGATCGAGCAGTTCGTCAACAACTGGCTACCACGGATCACCTCTGACAACGCGGCAGACAATAAGCGTGCACTTGAGGCACTCACCGAGCCCCTGCACGGGCGTGGCGTCTCAATCGCTTTTCGTCAGACCTACGCCCAGATCCTCATGCCCACAATCGACGAGCTGATCTCAGATCATGGCATCAAAGGGAAGATCAGCGCCCTGCGCTTGTCTGGAAACCTGTCCACCCCCCCAGCTGCAAATCGGATCGGCCGCCTGCTGAACGATGATGACGCGGGGGTGCGGGTCTTCGCCGTTGTCAGCGCCGGGCGACTGTTTGAGAGTGCCAGCGTTCATGGCCCCGCGATCACAGACTCCGACGCGTCCTCACTCATCAACGCCATCCTCCAGAGTGCCCGCGAGAACTCCGATGATCAGGAATACACTCGTGCCTGCGCGAGAGCCCTGACTAATGCGTCGATGATCGGCACGCGCGACCTGACGGCCACGCGGTCCAACGCGATCATCGCGCTTTCCGATCTCGTCGGCGACCATCTCACCTCGCTCAGTGAGAATGAAGACCCGAGTTTCGCTCAATCGCTCGCCCTCAGCGCCTCCAGCGCCTCCACAGCATCGATCTCGGATATCAGTGCCACCGTGAACGCCGATGCAGCCCGCGCGGCCGTGCGTCTGGGAGCGGACATCGTTGCCCTCCCTCTCCGAAGAGTCATTGCCAAGACAATCGAGCCCGAGGGAGATCGCGATCTGACCGTGCGCTCCGTTCAGGCGGGCGAAACACTGCTGTACTTTGCACGGCGAAAAGCGGCGGAACTCGATGGACGCGGGATCAGTGGGATCAGCACCACAAACTTCAGCGAGCAGCTCGACTCCGGCAACGACCGGGACTTCCGCAACCAAGCGGCGGCTCTTCTCGGCCCGGGCGGTCCCATCGTTTCACAGTTCAGCTTTGACGATGATCGCTTCCTGAACTAGTTCAGTCCTCACGCCGGGCAAAGAGCTTTCTCACGATTCTTGACTCTCTGATGTCAACCGTGTCCCAAACGCACGGTATGGTGTTGATATGTACCGACTGCTTGTTCCGATCGTGCTCCTGTTGATCCTGATCGGGGTCTCCGTGTTGTCCGACAAGCCGACAACCCGCGCCGATCTTGTGTTCATCAACTCCTCGGATGTCAACACCCTCGATCCCCAGCGGATGAGTTGGATGCATGACCTCCGCACCGCAAGGCTCATCTTCGAGGGGCTTGTACGCAACGATGTCCTCAGCCACGACTTTGACATCGAACCGGCCGTCGCGGAATCTTGGACAATCTCCGATGACGCCCAAACCTACACCTTCATCATCCGCGAGGACGCGAAGTGGTCCAACGGCGAACCCGTCACGGCGGAGGACTTTCGATATTCCTGGCGCCGTGCGATGCTCCCCGATCTCGTCTCCGACTACGCCGCGATGTTTATGAACATCAAGGGTGCCCAGGCGTTCTACGACTGGCGTACTGAGCAACTCGACGCGTTCTCGGATCGAGAGTTCGACTCCCCCACCGATCGACAACAACAGGCCTACGCCCTCTGGGACGAGACGAAATCAAAGTTCGATGAACTCGTGGGAATGCGATCACCCGATCCGAACACGCTGATCATCGAGCTTGAGAAACCAATACCCTATTTCCTGGAGCTATGCGGATTCGGGGTATTCATGCCGGTGTATGAGCCGCTGGTGTCGCAGTACGAGCGACCCGATCCAGAGACGGCACGACTCATCAGAAGGCCCGGCTGGACCCGCGGCGGGGTCCTCGTCTCCAACGGTCCATTCACGCTCGAGCGATGGCGTATGAAACGCGATATGCGTCTAGAGAAGAACCCCCACTATTGGGATCGAGACAGTATCGCCATCGACTCGATCGATATCCCATCTATCAATGACCCCAACGCCGGTGTCCTCGCCTACCAGACGGGCGCGGTTGATTGGATCGCGGATGTGACGGCCTCCTACCGCGGCGAGATGGTGGCCCAGAAACTCCAATACCTAGCCGAGCACGCCGATCAGGTCGAGCAACTCCGTGCCCAGGGGCTCGATCAGTTCGCGATCGATCGCCAACTCCCGCCTAACCCACGCGCTCACACACACGCCGTGTCATCGTTCGGGACCTATTTCTACAACTTCAACTGCAAGCCCTTCCTCTCCGATGGGCAGCCAAACCCGTTCGCAGACGCACGCGTCCGTCGTGCATTCGCGATGTGCATCGACAAACGCGCCGTTGCGAACCAGGTTCGCCGATTGGGCGAACCCACCGCACGGACCCTGATCCCCCCGGGATCGATCGGCGGGTATACCTCCCCGAAAGGACTCCCCAACATCGGCGACGCGGAAGACAGTGCCGCGCGGGACGCGATCATTGCGGAGTCACGCCGTCTGTTGGATGAGGCCGGGTTCCCAGAGGACTTCGTCGTCACCCTCTCATTCAACAAAGACGCAGGGCATGATCTGATCGCGCAGACGATCGCGAAGAGCTGGCAGAAGCATCTCGGGATTCAGACCCGACTCGACCAGAAAGAGATCAAGATCTTCCGCGATGACCTGAAGGACAAGCAATACATGACCGCCCGAGCCGGCTGGTTCGGCGATTACGGCGATCCGACCACCTTCCTCGATATCAACTACTCCACCGACGGAAACAACGACCGCGCCTACAACAACCCCCACTACGATGACCTGCTCGACCGCGCGAGTGTCGAGCTCGATCCCGAAAAACGGATGGAACTATTGAGCGAAGCTGAGCGCATCATTGTCGAAGTGGATGTCCCACTCGTCCCGGTGTTCCACTACGCCACCATTTACATGTTCGACCCGCACAAGGTCACAGGGCTCTCCACGCACCCACGCACCAAACAGAACGCGTTTCTCATCGATATGCTCGGCGATGGCAAGGGCCCGGATCAACCCCGCCCCATGCACGCCCCAGCATCCGAATCGGAGGACGATGAATCATGATGAACCTCATCCTCCGAAGACTCGCGGCGCTCCCGATCATCTTGCTCGTTGTGTACTCGATTACCGTGGTGCTCGCATTCGCGATCCCCGGGAATCCCGTCGAGAACCCTGAGAAGCGGCCCAAACCCGAGGTCGTCGAGCAGATGAAGAAGCAGTACAACATCGACTCGTTCCCAAACTTCTATATCTCGTATCTCGACAGCGCCACAGGGTTCGAATACCTCCGTGACAGACTCTCCGGACAGATCGCACGAGAAAGACAGCTCGCGATCGACGAAGGGCTCCCTCCTCCCATTCGTCCGATCTTCGACTTTGGTCCATCGCTCAAATACGACGACAAAACAGTGAATGAGATTATCGCCGACTCGCTTCCGGTGTCCGTTACGCTCGGTGCCTCTGCGATCCTGATCGCATTGATCATCGGCACCATCTCAGGCGTGGTAGGAGCCGTCAAACCCAACTCGATCGCCGACCTCTCTACCCTCTCTATCGCGATGATCGGGATCTCCCTTCCGAGCTTTGTCACTGGAACGATCATGCTGTTGGTCTTCTCGATTTGGCTCGGATGGTTCCCTGTCGCACAATGGGGCACACTTCGTTCGATTGCCCTCCCGGCTTTCGCGCTCTCGCTGCCTTTCGCAGCATACATCGCGCGTCTCACACGCATGGGAATGATCGAGGCGCTGGGCGCAGATTACATCCGCACCGCACGCGCGAAGGGGAACCCCGAGCGCGTGGTGCTCATCAAGCACGCACTCAAGAACGCGTTTCTGCCTGTCCTGAGCTACCTTGGCCCCGCCACTGCATTCGCGATGACCGGATCGTTCGTGATCGAGCGCGTGTTCACGGTGCCTGGCATGGGTGAGCACTTTGTCAGCGCAGTCCAAAACTCCGACTACTTCCTGATCATCGGTGTAGTGCTCGTATTCTCAACGATGCTGATCGTGTTCAACCTGGCCGTGGATATCCTGTACCGCTGGATTGATCCTCGGATCGGGTGAATCACCACCCCCAGGCGTCATAACACAGGTGAGCTGTCAGTTCGATGAAGAGAATCTGATCTCGGATATCGACAAGCCCGTCTCGGGTCAGGTCCCCGGCAGGATCCTGCGCCAGGTAGTAGTCGATGAAGTACGGCATATCGTACAAATTCACGACATTATCCGCGTTGTAGTCTCCCAAGCACCGCAATGGGAGCATGTACACAACTACCGCCCCGTTGTTATTGTTCTGGATCGTTCCAAGCAACGATTGCGGCTCATACGACTCGATGGGCTCTCCCACCGACTCAAACGCCTCATTCGCAGCGGTACCTTCAGTGAGCGCTTCCTGCACCGATGCGATCCCGAACTGCGGAATCGACACATACTGCCACTGCTCGTATCGCGTTTCTGATCCAGTCGTTCCGGTGTCTACATTGGTGCCTTGATCACCCGTATGGTCGCTGATCCATGAAGCATGCGCGACCGTCGTACCTGATATTGAAAGAGAAAGACCGCTTACGCTCACCCACAATGGGCGGCGTATCCATTCCGCAAAGCTCTGCATGCACACATCTCCATTCGTGCTCGAAATGTCAACGGGTATAATCGCTCTGTTTCTCCGCCGATCAACAGAAAAGCCCGGAAGTACCGGGCTTTTGGGGAATCGCACACCCCCACATTCGGGATGAATATGGAGCTCAATACGCCCGTTCAAGAACGAACCAAGCCCCGGGTTTCACATCACAGACGATGAAATCGGCCTTGGCGAGCTCCTGTGCCTGTTGTCCGGGTGCCGTCACTTTGAGCGCGATTGGCTGCCCAGCATTGATGACGAGCACATTGGAAACTGGATCAGCGCCAACAACGCTTCCCATGACCCGGGTGGGGCGACCGATGCACGGGTCGAATCGTCGACCGCCAGCATGCGGGGTATCTATCCGTCTGGCCTCAGCGTACAGACGGGCGAGGACCATCTCGCCGACGAGCGCCTTCACAGGGGCCGGTTCGCCTTGAATGACAAACTCGATCTGGTAATCCGTGTTTGGGAAACCCATCACGACCCGATCGGGGTGACGATCATCTGCGTCGTGGACCGCGAGAACGGTGCCGCGGGCGAGGGTCGGGTCAATTTTGGTCGTTGGAGCTGGGTGAAGCATGCCGCTACTGTATCACGCGAGCCGCCCGATGTCTCAGCCTCGCGTCAGGCCGAACGCCTCGAACCCGCGAGAATCGCCCGCTCATGCTCTTCGAGCCACGAATCGACGACCGAAGGGAAGTGCCGACGCAGGTAGGCGTATTGCGGACGCATCCAATCGAGCAGCACGGCCCGATATTCGTGATCCAAGGGCATTGCCTGCCCAATATTCGTTCGGGTTGTCCACCCGTGCATCCCTGTTATGGATGCCCCGATAAACCCGAATAGCTCAGACGCCAGTTTCCGTGGCTCCTGACGAATCCGGTCATATAGAAACAGACCAAGATGACCCGGCTTGAGGGCTGTAGACCACCGCTCGATCGAACGCGCGTAATCGCTGTATTCGAGGAAAGTGTGCATTGCCTGCTTATCACGAATCAACTCGTCGAGGGGACGATCGATCAGCCCGTATCGCGTGTTCATCCTGATCTGGGACCACAGGCGATCGATCGGGTCGCGCACAAAGAGAATTACACGGAGTTCTGGATTCAGACGCACTGCGTGCTCGATGTTCTTCGCCGGCATGCACATGTAGGACGGACAGACCTCGCCCGCGATCTGCTCCGCCCGCGCATGCCCGAACACCCGCGTGTACCAAGCATCATCCACATCCTCCTGCTCGTAGAGTTCGATCAGTTCCAGCGATGATGCGGTGTCGCGGACCACCAATCGTTCACCGCGATAGTACCGACGCATCAACTCGACCTGCTGCAACCGGTATCGGCGGGCCCATGCACGATCACGCTCCCGGGCCTCGAGCAGGTAGTTCCCCTCTTTGATCGGCGGCACGAATACGCCGGGCGACTCACGCATCACCACGAACATCCAGGTGGTGCCCGCCTTCTGCGCACCAACGCACAGAAAATCCAGTACCCGCGATGCGAGGGGGTTATCCGCACTGCGTTTCATGACGCGGCTCTCCGGAGCACACGCTCATGGTGATCCCGCCACCGTGAGACTTGTGCGGGGAAGATCGTTTTCAGGAACTCGTACTGAGGCAAGAGCTCCTCGTACAGTCTCATACGGTACGCGTCCGGCATGGGCGCTGGATCGCCAACATTCTGCGCCCCGGGAACCGAGCCCACCGACCTGTCATAGCCGATGTGTTCAAGCACCCGGTCAAGGGTATCGCGAGGCCGCTCCACAATGTCATCGAAGAGCATGACCCGCAACCGATCGCCGATGCCAGCAGTCCATGCGGGAATAGCCTGATCGTACAGTGTGTAGTCCAGATAGATCCGCAACCCGCCCGGCTCCGAGAACAGCCGATCGATATCGATCGCATCGCCACGCTGCTTCTTGTGCATGCGGATATTCGACCAGCAGCGGTCTACCGGGTCGCGAACAAGCAACACGACACGCACATCGGGATTGATCGCGTTGACGCGTTCGATGTCGTGACCCGGGAGCCCGAAGTAAGAAGGGCAGACCTCACCACGCAGATCACCCGCGCTGGCGAAAGAGAACACCCCCCGGTACCACGCTTCATCGACCCGCTCGGCGCTGAAATGCTTGAGCTGGTCCTCGATCCGGTGATGCACATCGGTCAGGTCGCGCCGTTGCCGATAGATCCCCATCAGCTTCTCGGCCTGCCCTCTCCGCAGCCCATTGGCCCATGAGAACGGCGTTGTCGAAGTCTCACGAAAATAGTGCGACTCCTCAACGACCGGCAGGAACACCCCGGGCAGGCGAGCCAGCGATGCGTGCAGCCAACTCGTCGCGGCTTTCTGAGCACCTACACACAGAAAATCGGGCTGGTCAGGCATATCGAGATCGCTCCTTCATACAAGAGCGATCGGCCTGAAAACAACGCCCGCTTGAAAGTGTATCAGAGACCGAGCTCGGTGCTCGCTTCTGGGCGGGGTACCGCCCTGCCCTCGGGGCCCATGCCAAGGAAGTTCCAGAGCATGATCACACCCTCTGGGGTCATGAAGCTCTCGGGGTGAAACTGGACCCCCTCAAGCGGCTGCTTGGACGAATCCGCCCACACGCGCCGTAACCCCATCACCACCTCCACACGCTCACCGTCGATCTCGTCGAAACAAGAAGCGCTGACCTCCCACCCGCCCTCGCCGGGCTGGAGCACAGGGACCGTGGATCGACGAACCACAAGCGAGTGATACCTCGCCACGGTCGTCGGCGTCGAGACGCCTTCAAAGACTCCTCGCCCATCGTGAACGATCGATGAGGTCTTTCCGTGCATCAGGATCGGATGCCTCTCCACGACCATCCCATTCACATCCGCCATGCACTGATGACCGAGGCACACCCCCATGATCGGGACCCGCCCCGCGAAGTGATCGATGATCTCACCCGATACCCCTGCCTCTTTGGGCGTGCACGGACCGGGCGAAATGATCACATGCGAGGGGCCTTTCCCGGCATCGAGCTGCTCTGCCTGTGCAGGGGTGATCTCGTCGTGACGCACGACCACCAGGTCCCGTCCGGGCTCAAGCGTGCGATCGAGTTCGCCAAGACGCTGGACGAGATTCCATGTGAACGAATCGTAGTTATCGATCAGTAGAATCATGCGTGAGAACAATAGCCCGGATCAAACCGTCGCGACCGAAACTCCCCCACTATCATCCGAGCAATGAGCGGACTGGGAATCTACGAATCGTTACACATGCTTCACCGTGCCTGGCGGTACAGGAACCGCACCGAGCGGGATGAGGTTCGGTTCATGCTTGCGCAGGACCTCAAGGACAAGCTCGTCCTCGATATCGGTGCGAACGCGGGGATCTACTCGTATTGGATGTCCAAGGCCGTCGGACGAGGCGGTCGGGTCATCGCGTTCGAACCCCAGCCCGAGATGATCGGTGCGCTCAAAAAGCTCCGCCACTCGTTCCGCTTCCCCCAACTCGAAATCGCTGAAACGGGCCTGTCCGATGAGCCCGGCGAAGCAGTCCTCCAGCGTCAGATGTCGCACCTGGGCGGCGCATCAATCGCACGAGAGATCCCCGGCGCGGACGATTCATTTACGATCCCGTTGACGACACTCGATGATTACATCGAAAAGCATGCAGACCGCCCCGTTTCGTTCATCAAATGCGATGTCGAGGGGCACGAGCCCGCGGTATTCGCCGGCGGCTGGGAGATGCTCCGACGCGATATGCCCACGCTGCTCTTCGAACTCCATGAGAATCAGGTGCGGGATTCCGACCTGTTCGAAAAGCTCCAATCCATCGGCTACGGCGTGTACTACCTTCACGACGGAGACAAGCACCCGATCGAGGAACTCGCTGAGAAACGATCGCAGATCGACAAGCCGTACCTCAACTATGCGTGCGTGCCGTTCCGAGATCGTGATATTAAAAACGAGCGATGATACATCACCGCTCGCTTTGAACTGCTGATGAATCTGCAACTACGCCGCGTCGTGCATCCAGGTGGTGCCGGCGATGCCGTCGAGGGTCACGAGGAACAGATCCTGGGTGATCGGGTATGGCAGACGCGAGAAATCTTCACTCACGCGTTGCCGGAGCCGATCGACAAAGTCCCCCGGATCACAGCTCATGGCGATGAACATATCCCGTGCCGGTGTCGCGACATAGAAATCAGGGCCGAGCTGAGCTGCGAGTTTTCGGTGCAGATCACTCATCAGTAATCGCGCCGCGTCATACCCGTCCTGCTCAGCAACAATCACCGCTCGCCCACCTTCGGCAGACTCGATGATCTGGAGTTCAAGCTCTGGAGCGTACAAGTCCAGGTTTTCTCGTGCGATATCCTCGAGCTCATCGACGGTAATCCCCCAACGGACCACCTGCTCGGTTGTGATGCTCACGGTCATGTGCGGCATATCGAGGACGAAGACAATCACGGTATCGTTCACAAAGGGAACATGCGCCACGAGTTCTTCGCTCAGATGCTCGAAGATCGAGACTGGCTGAATACGGGGCATGATCCGAGCTTTGACCTGATCGAATGACTCATCCGCAACTTCCATCGATTCACCAGCAAAGAGCTGATCGAGGAAATGCTCGACGATATCGGTGCCGCGATCGGGTTCATGCGCCACCATACGGAACAGGTTTTCAAGATCCAATCGGCGTCCGTTCACCAGGAGTTCCTGGGCATTGACACGATCGATCTTGAATCCCGGCTGCATCCGCTGGATCAACATCGCGACTTGCTCGGCAAACGCTTCGGGTTCGATGGGCATGGCTCCCATGGACGATTCCTCCGTGCCCCGTAGCTGAGGCGTTTACTAGACCCCGTTCCACGCGACGGGTGCCCAAGCCTCATCGACGCTCAGTGAACATGAATCGACCCTGAAGGGGGGGAAGAGTGGCGCCGGAGGAGCAACCCGGACCCATGTGGCGGACATGCCGATTAGACGGGTCGATAACACGCTCAGAGCGTGAAATCAATGCCCGAGAAAGTGCTTGGGGACGATCCGAGACCTGATTTGGCAATTCGACCCGGGGCGGCTAGAATCGTGGCCTGATATAGGACGGTCTGCCCGGGTGTCTTGGGACACTACGAGAGACGGTCCTTGCTACACCGGAGACGAAACTGTGACCGAACAGGAAATTGAAGCTAAGGTGATCGAGATTGTCGCGGAACAGATGGGTGCCGATAAGGCAAAGATCACCCGCGATACGAGCTTTGTTGAAGACCTCAACGCGGACTCGCTTGACACGGTCGAACTCGTCATGGAGTTCGAAGACGAGTTCGAGACCTCGATTCCCGACGACCAAGCCGAAAAAATCCAGACCGTCGGGCAGGCCGTCGACTTCATCAAGCAGGCAAACGGCGTCGATTGATCGACCCGATCCAGAACTCACGAGCAACCCCATCAGTCCGGCTGGTGGGGTGCTGTGATACTTGAGCCCTGTATCATTCAGAAGATCGAGAGCACGACACCATGTCGAATGAATCGAATCATCGAGTTGTTATCACAGGATACGGTGCCCTGACGGACCTGGGAAATGACGCCCAGAGCACATGGGACGCGATGCGCTCCGGCCAGTCCGGTATCCGTACGATCGAGCACCCGGACTTTGAGCAGTACGACGACTGGAGTGTCACGATTGCCGGGCAGGTCCGCGACTGGGACCCAGCGAGCGTGATCGATAAGAAAGAAGCTCGCCGTCTGGATCGTTCTGCTCAACTCGGTCTCGCGGCTGCGATCGAAGCCGTTCGCCACTCCGGTTGGGACCACACCCAGGGCGACCCCACTCGGCACGGCGTTGTCGTCGGATCGGGCATCGGGGGAATCTACGCGATCGAATCCGCGGTCACGACCATGACCAAGAAGGGCCCCTCGCGGATCAATCCCTTCACCGTCCCCAAGCTCATGGTCAACGCAATCACGGGAAATGTCGCGATCCAGTTCAATATGCAGGGACCCGCGAGCGCTCATGCGACCGCGTGCGCCTCATCGGGACACGCAATCGGGGATGCCATCAACTACATCCGTTCCGGCAGGGCGGATGTGATGATCGCGGGTGGTGCCGAAGCCGCCGTTACCCCACTTTGCATCGGTGCGTTCATGACCATGAAGGCACTCTCGACACGCAACGACGACCCAACGAAAGCCTCACGCCCCTTCGATAAGGATCGCGACGGGTTCGTACTCGCCGAGGGTGCGGGCATGTATGTCTTGGAGTCCGAGGAACATGCGAAGGCTCGCGGGGCCAAGATCTACGCGGTCCTCTCCGGCTCTGGAAACTCCTGCGATGCGAGCCACATCACCGCTCCGAATGAAGAAGGACGCGGCGCGTGCAACTCCATGAAATGGGCGTTGCAGGACGCGGGGCTGAGCACGGACGACATCGACTATATTAACGCGCACGGTACTTCTACCCCCTTGGGCGACAAGGCCGAGGTTTACGCGGTCCAGAAGGTGTTCGGCGATCGATCCAAGCCGGGCAACGGTCTCGTGATGAACTCCACAAAGTCCATGCACGGGCACTGCCTGGGGGCATCGGGTGCCGTGGAACTCATCGCGTGCATCGGAGCGATCAATAACTCACTCATCCCCCCCACCATCAACATCGAGAATCTCGATGAAGGGTTCGATCAGATCGACATCGTCGCGAACGAGCCCCGTGAGATGCCCGTGCGGCATGCCATGAACAACACCTTCGGGTTCGGTGGTCACAATGTGACCCTGATCTGCTCGAAGTACGACGGGTAGGCCCCGCACCCCATGGCACACCCCTTGCGTGACTCTGTCCAAGAGTCACGCTTTTCTTTGCGCCAGTGAACTCGGGCGCAGATTTTGCCGATGGAGCAGGTATGAGCAGTTCGGATTTGCGCCGCATAAATAAGATTGAGGTCCCGTTCGTCGTCGTCCTCGGCGAACGCCCAGTCAAGCTCAGCGAGATCCTTGCATGGATACCGGGCTCGATCATCGAACTCGGAAAGGACGCCGAAGACGAACTCGATATCCGGATCAATAACAAACAAATCGGGTCAGGCACCGCCGTTAAGGTTGGCGAAAACTTCGGTGTCCAGATCAACTACTGCGGCGAGCCGCAACATCGCATTGAAGCGATGGGGCCAGATACTGCGGCAGCAACTGACGAACATCAGGATGCCGAACCAGTCGCCGCGGCGCAACTCGACGACGAGTTGTAGAACCGGGACAATAAGTTAGCGAGCGAAATCTCGCCCGCGGATCCCATCTCGGGTCGCCCAGAAGAATGCTGGATACTTCCCGAGCCCCGACTCCTCATTGCCAATCTCGAATCCATCCTCATGCATTGAGTAATACTGGAGTGCTGAGATCGTTGGATCCCATTCGTCCGTGGGATTCGCTGCGCGGACAACGGCGGGATCATCGCTGTACAAGTCGTCGAAGATGCCCTTGATATTCACACGCGTGACACTCCCGTCCGCGGTGGCAGCCGAGGGCTGCGCATCGTAGTTATTCCACTGCGGCGAGAACCGCTCGTCTCCGAATATGATGGGATCGGTAAGACCGATTGCTGGATTGCGATACGAGGCGGTTCGTTCCTTTTTCGTCCAATCGAAGCGTTCCCACATAATCACCTTTTGTGATGGGTATGCCACCTGCGACATCTTGTTGCGTCGGGCCAGTGAGTCACCCGGATCATACCTTCGAGCACTCGGGCGCTGATCATCCCGGTATCGCTCAGGCGCAAACCAGATCGTTGGTGACAGCACATATGAGCAGTCCCAATAGCCGGTATCGAGTGTCCAGCCATTCGGCGGATTGTCTTGCAGGTCCTGCACGCGTTGGATCAGGATCCGATCTGAGGGCGCGAACTGGACCTCAGACGCATAATCCCCTTGATTGAGCCAGCCACCGATGACCGAGTACCAGTGGAATGCGTACATCTCCGTGTACCACGGGGAGTTGTACCCTGAGCTGCCGCCGCCGTAGGGAAACTCGAGCCCCGGCAAGTCCGATCCGACTTTGCGGACCACACCCCAGCCTCTTCGCCCAAGACCATTCCCGGATTGATACCCCTTGATCTGGAATGGGAGCATGAGGCTGTCACGGTTCTCGCTTGCATAGACCTCCTGGATCTGAGCGAGTGAGCGGAGGTTTGCCTGGCTTTTTACAAGCCGAGCGGTGTTCTGTGCACTGCTCAAGGCGGGGATCAGAATCCCGATGAGCACCGCGATAATCGCGATCACAACGAGCAGTTCAATGAGTGTAAACGCCTTTTTCACAAGCACTTCCTCTTCATAAGAATCCAATCATCGCCCACACTTGAAACGCGTGGGATGGGGACAAAAGCGTGTACCCACAGAAGCACTAATCTAACAGAACACCACAACGAAGGCAACGATTCCTGAACACAATGCAAACCGATGTCCCTCCACGGAGCTTCTCGCCAAGAATGCCCCCTATTTTGGGACATTCCCAAGGGAGTAGATAACTGGACCGTCTGATCAACCGATAGCATTTGCAGTTCCGGACGAACGGAACAGACTCGGCCACGAACCACGAGAACCAACGATGCCCAGAGATATCCCCGTCGGTAACGGCAGCCTGCTCATCACCTTTGACGATCTCTACCGGATCCGTGATCTCTATTCGCCACGCGTAGGGCGACACAACCACACGAATGGGCATGTTCAACGATTCGGGGTCTGGGTCGATGGACAGATGGCGTGGATCGAGGACGAGGGCTGGCATCGTGACCTGCGATACAAGCCCGACTCACTCACGACCGAGGTCGTGCTCACACATCACAATCTGGGTCTGGAAGTCATCTGCAACGATGTCGTCGATATCCATCAGCCGGTGTATTTCCGCAACTTTTCCGTCCGCGATCTTGCTGGCAAGTCACGAGATGTGCGGGTCTTCTTCCACTGCGACCTCTCGATCAATGGCTCACCAGTGGGCGATACTGCGAACTACGACCCGACCACGCGTGCCGTCATTATGTACAAGGACGATGCGTACTTCCTGATCAACACCTGCGACCAGACCAAGGCCGGGGTGGAGCACTGGGCCATCGGCGCCAAACGCGTCGGCGGCGCAGAGGGTACATGGCGTGATGCGGAAGACGGGCAGCTCGGTCGGAACGCGATCTCGCAGGGGTCCGTGGACGCGACGGTTGGCATCCATCTGCAGGTCAAACCCTTCGAGACTCAGGAAGCGACGATGTGGATCGTCTGCACCCAGAACTATGAGGACGCGAAGCATATCAACTCGCGTATCTGGGAAATCGGTCCGGATCGACTGATCACCCGCACGGAGGCGTACTGGAAGCTCTGGTCTCGCAAGGAACCCATCAATATCGGATCGTTGCCAGAACCCGTGCAGGACATGTATTACCGATCTCAGCTCATCCTCCGCACGCAGATTGACAACGGTGGTGCCATCATCGCCGCGAACGATTCTGACATCACCCACTTCGCGGGTGATCACTATTCCTACTGCTGGATGCGTGACGGCGCGCTGGTCGCGCACGGGTTGATTCTCGCGGGCCAGAGCGAGCTGAGCCGGAACTTCTTCCGCTTCGCAGCCAACTGCATCGGGGATAAGCCGTATTTCCTCCATAAGTACACACCCGAGGGGAACCTCGCCAGTTCCTGGCACCCCTGGACACTCGACGGGCAAGCGATCCTGCCCATACAACAGGATGAGACGGCACTCACCCTGTGGGCTCTCCGTGAGCATTACGAGGCGTTCCGCGATGTGGAGTTCATCAAGGAACTCTACATCTCACTCGTCGTCAGACCCGCACAATGGATGCTCGAGCATCGCGACCACAATGGGCTCCCGCTGCAATCGTGGGATCTCTGGGAGGAACGCCGAGGGATCCATACCTTTACGGTTGCAGCGACCATCGGCGCACTCAACGCGGCCTCAAAGTTCGCTCGCGACTTCGGGGAAATCGATCGTGCCGCGGCGTTCCGCGAGGGGGCCGAGCGGATGAAGGGCGCGATGCGCCGTCATCTGTGGCACAAAGAACGACAGCAGTTCGCACGCATGGCCGTGCCGCTCGACGATGGCTCATACCGTCTCGACATGACCCGTGACAGCGCGAACTACGCGCTCTTCGCGTTCGGTGCGTTCGATACCGATGACCCCATGGTCGAATCCGAGATGAGCTCGCTGCGGGATCGCCTGTGGGTGAAGACGGATGTGGGCGGATGCGCCCGTTACGAGCGTGATTACTACCACCAGGTCGAGACCGAGAACACCGATGAGATCCCTGGCAACCCGTGGGTCATCTGTACGCTCTGGCATGCGCAGTATCACATCACAAAAGCAAAGACCCTGACGGAACTGCGACTGGCGCTCCCACTGCTGAAATGGACATCCCAGCGCACGCTTCGCTCCGGGGTGCTCGCGGAACAGTTCGACCCGTACTCCGGCGCACCGATGAGCGTGTCTCCTTTGACATGGTCGCATGCAACAGTTGTCAGCACCTGCGTGATGTACGCCAAGAAGTTCGACGAACTCCAGGCACGCGCGAGCAGCGGAAGCACTCAGAACGCCAACGCATCGAAGAAGAAGTGATCAGCCCACGGGGTGCATCTGACGCATCACCGCCGGGCCGCCGCGACGAGAGGAATCGATCACGACAAACACCCGTGCCGGCTTGTCGGTCTGGTTCGTGAAACGATGATCCACATCGCTTGAGAAGTTCACACTTTCGTGCAGGTTCAGATCGATGGCTTCCTCGCCCTCCTCGACCATGATGGTGATATGGCCCTCGACGCATGTCGCGTGTTCGATCACCCCCGCGCCGTCCGCATTCCAGAACACCTCGCTGCCCGGTGGGAAGACGAACATCAGCACCTGAATCCCGTGCTGCACCATCGGAGGCGAGAGAAGATGACGCTCGACTCCGTTTGACGGGTCGACGAGGACTTTGAGCCGATCGCCTTCCAACTTCTCGAACTGGACATCTGGAGGAACATCGAGCAAATCCGAAATCTGACACTCCAGCCCACTGGCGATGCTGCACGCCACGCGGAGTGTCGGATTTTTCTTGCCGGTCTCAATTTCAGAGAGCATCGCCTTTGAAACTTCGGTTCTCGCTGCGAGATCCCCGAGCGAGAAACCCATTTTCGAGCGTCTTAAACGGACGGCTTCGCCGAACTCCATGTGATCTCCTAGGGCGTAGCACCCATTAATTTCACTTTTGCAAATATTGTTCGCAATCGCGAATAGTTCCTGCCGACCAATCGTACACTATAGCGAACACCCTATCGCGGTCGAGTGTTCCCTAAAGATTCCCAGACCGTAGGAAGGAGCATCCCCATGCGAAAGAATAAGTGCATTGACTGCTGGACCTCATACCCCTCGAACCATGAGATGCTTCTCTGGGGCGGGATCGGCATCATCGCGAGTCTGACATTTACGGGCCTCGCGGCAATCGGAATGCTCTGATTCACCGTTTCGAGACCTTTGTCACGAATCGAGCGAGTGCCTCCACATCGCGTTGATCGATGATCTGCGAGACTTCGTTCGATTGACCTTTCACCCTCTCTAAAGCTTGCTCGGCGCGTTTCCATAGCCGGGCAAGCTTTTTTTCATCCCCTCCCGCGAGCGCCATATCCGTGACGATTTCTCCCAATCGGGTCACGACGATTGTGTCAAGGTTGTCGTAGTACCGGTTGATGACCTTGCGCTGGTATGACGAGAACTCGCGTCCGGTGCTCATAAACTCACTCCTGGATTTCGATGCCTGAAACTCGTGGCTGGGCGGGCGATTGTCTTGGCGTGCCCGAGATGCGTGTTCACAGTTTAGTAGGGTTGCGGGGGTATGATATGGGGCAAAAAGAAAACCGCACCCGAAGATCGTGTGCGGCGTCTCAAAGTACCCCCCGAAGGACTCGAACCTTCAACCCGCTGATTAAGAGTCAGCTGCTCTACCGATTGAGCTAGGGAGGCAAGTTTTCAGGGACAAATATAGACCCGTCCGCGCTTCATGTCCAGCCTTGAATGCATTGACTCGCGCGTGTTGAGCGACTATGGTTCCCGTCCCCCTCCGGCGATGTGCCGGGGCTGTTCACGAATCACCCGCGGCCAGGCCCGGCCGCCATATCCCCCGCTCGTTCCGAGCCTTGGAACAGCGCAGACAGGAGCACGCGATGCTTCCAGCCCAACGCACAAGCCGCGGCCGCAGCAAGCGCCGGCGTTCGCACGATTCCATCACCGGCAAGACCCCCACTATCTGTCCTCTGAGCGGCATGCCCAAGATGCACCACCGCGCATGTTCCGAATCGGGCTATGTTCGCCCCGGCCTGCGCATCAAGGTGCGGAAGCTTGGCATCGGCACCAACGCCTGATCGCCGCTTATTTTCTGCTCCCACACCTGAAATCTGCATGGACGGAGGCTGAACTTGTCGATCCGCATCGGTATTGATGTCATGGGCGGCGATCATGCCCCCGGAGCGATCCTCGATGGATGTATCGAGTCACTCCAGCACCTGGGTGACAGCGATCGTCTCGTCCTCATCGGACCCAAGGAAGAGATCAAGTCTGCGCTCATCGAACGCGGTCTCGATGATGCACGCATCGAAATCGAGCACGCCAGCGAGTCCATTCCCATGGGCGCTTCCCCCACCGTCGCGGTGCGACAGATGCGGGATTCGTCCATCGTGAGAATGGCGACTCTTGGATCAAAGAAAGCCGAAGTCCGATGCGACGCGGTCATCAGCGCCGGCAATACCGGCGCCTGTGTCGCGGCCGGACAAATGCACATGAAGCGTCTGAACGGCGTGCACCGACCCGGCATCGCCGTAACCTTCCCATCCTTCCACGGCCCAGTGGTGCTCTGTGACGCGGGTGCCAACCCCGAACCCCGGGCAACACATCTGTGGCAATATGGCATCATGGCCGATATCTATGCCAAGCGCGTTCTCGGCATCGAGAACCCGCGCGTGGGCCTGATGAATATCGGTTCGGAAGAGGGCAAGGGCTCAGGGCTCGCGAGAGAGACCGCGGATCTTCTCAAACGAACCTCATGCGTGAACTACATCGGGTATATCGAGGGGCGGGATGTCTTCTCGGGCACGGCCGATGTCATCGTCACGGACGGCTTCGTTGGGAATACGGTCCTCAAAATGGCGGAAGGGTTCGCCCAGAGCATCTTCAAAGCGATCGCCCAAGAGATCTTCGAGCACGATCCGAAGCTCGCGATGCAGTTCGAGCCCATCGTGAAGCAGATCTACAAGAAGAACGACTACCACGAGTATGGCGGCGCACCGCTCCTCGGCGTCAACGGCGTGATGATGATCGCCCACGGCTCGAGCGAAGCACGCACAATCACAAACGCCATCCGAAACACGCTTGAATATGTGCGCGGGCATGTCAACGACGAGATCGTTGAACGCCTCGCGCAGGTCTCCGAGATTGAGCAAGGCGAGCCAGCATCATGACAAGCATGCAAGGCGCACGAGGCGCCTCGATCGGTGTACGAGTACTTGGTTCAGGGCTCTGTCTACCCGAGACACGCTTGACGAATGCCGATCTTGAGGCATGCATGGACACCTCGGACGAGTGGATCGTCAAGCGTACCGGTATCACGGAACGCCGCAGAGCCCTATGGGATGACGGCGAGAAAACCAGCGCCCTCGCAACGAACGCATTGCGAGATGCGCTGAAGAACACCGGAATCGACGCGTCTGAAGTTGACCTCATCCTCGTCGCAACGATGACATCAGACACCCCCACCCCGAGCGTGTCGTGCATCGTCGCGCGTGAGGTTGGATGCGGGAACATCGCGGCGCTCGACATCAATGCCGCGTGCTCCGGATTCATCTATACGATGAATATTGCGGACACCATGGTCCGCAGCGGCATGTACAAGACCGTCGCGGTGATCGGTGCAGACTGCATTACACGCCACATCGATTACTCAACATACGGTCGCGGTGCCGCGATCCTCTTCGGCGACGCGGCAGCGGCGATCATCATCCGTGCAGACGAGAATCCCGGTATCGGTATGATCGCCCAGCGCATGCATTCCGACGGCGGCGGATCCAAGCACCTGTTCATCCCGGAACATTGCTCGGATTTCCCCAACCCGGACGACTTCGACGATCGCAAACTCGACAAAGTCCAGATGAACGGTCAGGCGGTGTTCAAGTTCGCCGTGTCCAAGTTCCAGCAGGTTATCCAGGACACTCTTGAAGATGCCGGGCTGACCGCGGACGACATTGACCATTTCATCTGTCATCAGGCGAACTCGCGGATCCTCGATTCCGCGCGTGACCGGTTCGGGATTCCCGAGGAGAAGCTCCTCGTGAACATCCACAAGTACGGGAACACGGTTGCCGCCTCAGCACCGCTCGTCTTTGAAGAACTCCGTCTGGCCGGCAAAATCAAGGCGGGCCAGAAGATCATGTTCCTCGCGTTCGGCGCGGGGTTGACATGGGGTTCCTCGCTCTGGCAGCTCTGATCTCACCCGATCGGGCGCGTATCATCACAAAAGAAACTTCTTTGGGGGATCATCGATGACCACAGTTCTTCTTTGTCCTGGACAAGGCGCACAAGCCGTCGGAATGGCCAAGCTCTGGTGCGATTCTTCCGACGCGGCACGCGCGATCTTTGAACGCGCAGACGCGGCACTCGGAGATTCACTCGGCGCCCCCCTCTCAACGCTCTGCTTCGAGGGCCCCACGGATTCGCTCAATCGAACCGATGTGTCGCAACCCGCGATCTACACCGCGTCCGTCGCGTGCTTCGCTGGCTGGCTCGATGCTGACAATACCACGAAGAAAGAACTGAACATCGGTGCGACGGCGGGGCTCTCGCTCGGCGAGTACACCGCGCTGCATCTCGCGGACGCGTTCTCGTTCGAGGACGGGCTCAAGCTCGTTGCCTTGCGCGGTCGTGCGATGCAGGACGCAGCGGAGACCGTGGATTCGTCCATGGTCGCCCTGATCGGCGCTGATGAAGAATCCGCCAACGCGGTGTGTGATAAGGCACGCGGTGACGACGTGCTCGTCGCGGCAAACTTCAACGCACCCGGGCAGGTCGTGATCTCCGGCAGCGCCATCGCCTGTGATCGCGCTGAAACCGTCGCAGCCGAGATGGGACTCCGCGCGACGCGTCTAGCCGTCGCGGGCGCGTTCCACTCACCGATCATGGAACCCGCAGCCGATCGGCTCGCGGAAGCACTCGCAGCGACCCTGATCAATGCTCCATCCTGTACCGTCATGTCCAATGTCACGGCTCAGCCCCACACGAGCGACGCGGACGAGATCCGTCAGCGCCTCGTCGATCAACTCACCATGCCCGTTCGCTGGGCTGCCTGCTGCGAGCACCTCGTGAAGAATGTAGAGGGCGCTTCGTTCCACGAGCTCGCACCGGGCAAGACCCTCGCGGGCATGATGCGTCGCATCGATCGCGGCACCAAGGTCATCGGGCACAACGAGCCCGAAACCGTCTCCTAAGGGGAAGGTCATGAGCTTACAAGGATTTGCATTCGTCTCAAAACGAGTAAGTGAAGATCGGCAACCAGTTCGCTTCATGTATCGTGAGCAAGGCGAACAACCTGAGGATTCGGGATGGCGCTTCTTCTCCGGTGATGAGACTGATGAATACGCCAACAATCCTGACAACATCACCATCAATGCTGTTTCCACTGTGATACAGATTGACCCCGATGTTGCGAAACACCTTGATTCACCATTCGGTTCCGCGTTTGAACGGAACTCTTCATCAGAGCCCTTCACGAAGTCTGACTGGACGACCCCAGAATAGGAAGATTAGATGACAGATCAACGCGTCGCCATCGTTACTGGAGCATCCCGAGGCATCGGGCGGGCCATCGCCAAGCGTCTCGCCGCCGACGGGCGACATGTCGTCTGCGTCGCCCGCTCGCAGGGCCCGCTGGACGAGCTCGTCTCCGAGATCCAGGCAGACGGCGGGAACGCATCCGCGAAGACCTGTGATATCTCTGATTTCGACGCTGTTGCGGCGCTCGTTGAGGGTGTCGCGGAAGAGCACGGTCGTCTGGACATTCTCGTCAACAACGCGGGGATCACGAAGGACAACCTGATCCTCCGCATGAGCAACGAGGAATGGGACTCGGTGATTGACACGAACCTCAAGTCGATCTTCGTCGCGTGCCGCGCTGCGGCGCGTCCGATGATGCGAGGTAAGTTCGGACGCATCGTGAACATCGCGTCGACCTCGGGTCTCGTGGGCAACTCGGGTCAGGCGAACTACGCCGCAGCTAAGTCCGGGCTTACCGGGTTCACCAAAACCGTCGCGCGTGAGCTCGGGAAGAAGAACATCACAGCCAACTGCGTCGCGCCGGGGTTCATCGAGACGGACATGACCAAGGACCTGCCCGCGGGCGTCATCGAGCACATCAAGGGCGTGATCTCGACCCGAGACCTGGGCAAGCCCGAGGACATCGCGGCGTGTGTCGCGTATGTGACCAGCGACGACGCCGGATACCTGACGGGCCAGACGATCGCTGTCGACGGCGGCATGACGATGTGCTAAGAGTGTTGAGGGTTCCTCTTTGAACGACGCCACTCCCGGGGTATATTGATATTACGGGAGGGGACCATCCATGCGCATGCTGTACTCGATGAACAAGGTCACAATCGCGTGTATCGCGGGCGCGATCTGCGCGCCGTTTGCCCACGCGCAGCTGTGCGATCACCCGATCAGCGGATGCGAGGTTGAGTACTTGCAGCCCGTGGATGCGTTGATGACCGACTTTGTATGCGATCGGGACATACCCGGCGCCGCCCTTGCGATTTCAGTAGATGGCGTCGTGGTTTATGAGCGATCGTACGGCTGGAGCGATGAGCAGCGCTCAATCTCGCTCGAGCCCGATGCGCTCATGCGCATCGCCAGCGTTTCCAAACCCATCACCGCCGCGGCAATCCGTGAGTTGATTGACGACGGGTTGCTCTCGCTCGACTCGCACGCCTTCGATCTAGGCCAGCCCGGTGGCGGTGTGCTGCCGATCGACCCGTTCCCGTCATTGGGTGACGCGAGGCTTGGTGAGGTGACCATCGATCACCTGCTCCAGCACCGCGGGGGCTGGGACAGGGATGCCGTGGGCGACCTGACCTACCGCGAGGTGATAATCGCGGACGCGATGGGCATCCAAAGCCCACCGGGACGATCGAACACGCTGCGGTACATCCTCGGGCAACCGCTCCAAGCGGACCCCGGTGCCGAATACCACTACTCCAACATCGGATACCTCACACTCGGGCTGATCGTAGAACATCTGTCCGGGCAGCCGCTCATCGAGTTCGTTTATGAACGAGTCCTGGGCCCCCTTGGTGTTGAGGAGAGCGAGCACCTGGCAGGGCGGACTTTCGCGGCTGATCAGAACCCCCGTGAGCCCCACTACCACTCGCCCTCAGGCGCAACCAATGTCTACGAACCGAAAGGTGATTCGGTCCCATGGGCGTACGGCGGATGGGACCACGAGGCACGCGTCGGGCAGGGTGGGCAGATCACCACGACCCGCACGCTTCTTGCCTTCCTGAACGAGCGGTACATCAGCGGACCATTTATCGGCACACCGCTCCCGCCTGACCTGAACCCCGGATATCGTCGGAACCACACCGGGTCTCTTTCGGGCACGGAGTCCCTTGCCCGTCAGCGGGGTGACGGGATCAGCTACGCGGTCATCTTCAATGAACGCTCGAGTACATCTCCAAACCATGCGAGCTCGATCCGCACCGCTTTGGACGCATTGTTTGACTCCGATGGAATCGACTGGCCCGATTCACCCATTGAGACATGCCAGTCCCCGTACGATCTCAACGGAGACGGCGCCCTGAACTTCTTTGACTTCTCGGTGCTGATCTCAATGTTCGGGGACGGGTGCACGCAATGCGACGACTGCCCGGCTGATTTCAACGAGGATTGTGTTATCAACTTCTTCGATGTATCGATTATGCTCACCGCGTACCTCGACAAGCATGGGTAATCACTCGCACTGAATAAAACCAAAGTGCAACCGGCAATGATCGAGGTGGAGTTTCATCCACTTCTCGTGGGTCATCTTTCCCAGCAACGGTGAGTTGCTCGTCATCTGCTGACCCGCGTCGATCCGATCGAGTTGAGTACGCATCAGGGCGAGCCCCTCCTCGAATGAAACACCCGGTTGCGGATCCATGTCTGTCAGAGCAGTCGGCGGTTGCTTCACACCGGGCTTCATCTTCACCCGCCCGAGCAAGGGTTTAACGATCAATCGGCCAAGGACTCGAAGCACAATCGGGATCCGGAAATCGATTCCGTCGATTGAGCCTTTGATCCAACGACCACAGTGATCCAGTACCTGCCCGGCACTCCAGTCGCCTGTGGTTCGCAGTGTCCCGTCTGCGTACGCCGCCTCAAAGCGATCGAGCTCCGTTCGGATGTCTTGGAGTGTCAGGTACTGACGCGGGTTCCAATGGTTTTTTTCTGCCATTTCGGATATCTTCCTGTTTTACTGAATTCGCAATCACGCTAGGCCCGCACATGTCTAATTTCCTACGATTCTTCCACGATGCGACCAAACGGTATATTGGAAACGATTCTTTACACGAACGAACTGGATCAAGCCGTGTGGTTCTACCACGAGTTCCTCGGTCTCGAGTTGATCCGTGAACCTTCTGAGCTTGCAGCGTCTTTTCGGGTCGATCAGGATCATGTCCTGCTCATTTTCGACCCAACCGTTTCGGACAAACCGGGCCGACCCGTTCCATCGCACGGTGCTCGTGGGCCCGGGCATATCGCGTTTCGGATCGATCCGGAGCATTACGACGCCTGGATTCGTCGGATGGGCGAGTTCGGGATCGCGGCAGAGCAAGAGATTGAATGGAGCACCCATACCGATCCAGGGCGTTCGATCTACATGCGTGACCCAACGGGCAACTCCGTTGAACTCATCACCGCGGATATCTGGCGGGGTTGATTTTCTGAACCCGGATACCCTCCCGGCTCGTATACACTCTCACTATGAAGACCCCACGAACCGTCGCATCCACCATCACCGTTTCAGCGCTCATCGCACTCGCCGGGTGCGGGGGTGGGTCCGAGTCAGGATCTGAGAACGCCGTCGCACCGGACTACCAAGCTGACACGAGCTATCTCGATGACCTCGCGGAAGACAAGGGGATCGATACCTCGGAGCCTGATCCCGCAGAGCCAGTCGAGATCGATCAAACCCAGATTGCCGCGGAATCTGAGAACGACTACAAGGACGAGGATCGCGAGTGGGTCGAGGAGGACGGTTCCAAGTCGTTGCTTGGAAGAGCGCACGATCGCGGGAAGGATATTCGCGACCAGATTCAAGGTGGCACCGAGCCTGAGAATGGGATTGCGAATACGACCTATGACGAGGAATACGCTCAGGCCGCGGGCTTTGCTTGGGATATGCCCGAGGATTGGCGTATGGCTGTGCCCAGCGCGGGGCACTTCGGCGAGATGTTCATTAAGCACCCGCTCGGGAACGCAAGCGTCGTGTTCGAGAAGACTGAATGGAACTCATCCCAGACCAAACGGGAACTCCAGAAGTACATCACCGACATGTTCGGCTCATCTGATGCACGCACGAGCGGCAAAACCGTGAATGGTTTTAGCGTCACGATCTTTGATCTTGAGGGCACCTACATCGACCCATCCGGCAAGGGCGGGCGGAACGAGAGTCCGTTCTACGCGATCCACGCGGCGCTCATCGAGCTGCCGACCACCAAGGTCCTCATCCGCATGTGGGGCCCGCAGGACACTGTGAACCAGAACAAAGCAAAGTTCGATAAGATGATCGAGAACATGTACGAGAAGTAATCTCGATCAGCAACGAACCAACTCATCCGCAATCTCACGCAGCGGCTTCCCTTGGAACCGCTGCGTTTCTCTTTGCGCCCTGCGCCCACGCCCGGTGGTGATCCGATCCCACGCATAGGCCACGCGCCCGAGCTGGTACCGGATCGGGTGCCCACAGATGTCGGGGTACTTCTTCTCGATCATGTCCCGCTCGGCCTGGTACTTCTCGCTCCAGGTATCCGCGGAGCCCTTCGCCTCCTCATGGATGCGATGCACGCCGCAGTACCGCTCGAGACGCTTTGCGTTGGTGTTCGAGAGGATCCGATACCAGAGCTCGGTATCCATCACGCAATGCAGTGAGCGATCAACGCCCCCCACTCGTTCATAGACATCGCGCCGGAAGAAAGTACTCGGCTGATGGATCCGCATGTACCCATGCCGCATCCACTGACGCGATGGACCCGCGCGTCGATCGCAATGCATCACACGCGAGTCTCCGTCCACGACAACCGTGTCGCCCTCGACCAACCCCAGCTCGGGGTCGGCATCGAAGCAGTCGAGCAGCGCATTGATCGCGCCGGGCAGCAGCGCATCGTCGGAGTTAAGCCAGGTGATCACATCGCCCGTCGCGCGTGCGAACCCATCCGCGATTGCGTTGCTCTGCCCGCCGTCGGGCTCGGAGCGCCACCAATCGATCTGGCCCGCGTGCTTCTCGATGATCTCACGCGACCCGTCCGTCGAACCCGCGTCGAGGACGAAGAACTCCTTGACGCGATCGCGCTGCGATAAAACAGACCCGATCGCCTCCTCGAGGAATCGGGCCTGGTTAAAACTGGGCATCACGATCGAGAGTGTCGCTCGCGCCATGCGTTGTCCGTCTACAGGCTCCGCTTAGCTCACGCCGAGCAGTTCGATCTCGAAGACGAGATCCGACTTCGGGGGGATCGCGCCGGGGATGCCTTGCGGGCCGTACGCCTTCATGTAGGGGATGGAGAGCTTGCGCTTCCCGCCGACCTTCATGCCGGGGATCCCTTCCTGCCACCCCTGGATGAGATTGCCGAGCGGGAAGTTGATGGACTCGCCGCGGTCGTAGGACGAATCGAAGACGGTGCCGTCCATGAGCGTGCCCTTGTAGTGGACCTCAACGGTCGCGCCCGAGGGGCACTCGTCGCCGGATCCGACTTCGATATCTTCGATGATGAGTTCGTTGATGTTGTCGCTCATGGTCACGGTTCCTTTCAGTTGGGTAGAGATGGTAGACGCCCTCTCGCGATGTGTGGTCAGAGACCAAAATAGTCGCTGACATACGCTGGAATTGACGGTGATTTCGTCATTTTCACGACATCGAGGAGGCGCATCAGGTCCCGCTTTGCTTTCTCCTCGATCTGAGATGCATCGACCTCGTCGTCGTCGAGCGTCCGGACATACCTGTACCGACGCCCGCCGTCCTCGCCCATGACACTCACGGGCTCGATCGCGCCATACTCCGCGAGCCGGATCAGCACATACTCCATGATCCCGCCGCCCATGCCGTGGGCGTGTCCCTTGCCGATGACCATCACACGCAGATCGTCTGAATCGAAATCGTCCTCTGTGAACCGCGCCTCGATCGCACTCATCGCCTGCATCATCAGGTCCGCGCTGGGGTTCTGCCAGCGGATGAACTCCTGCTGGATCGCCAGATCCTCTTGCGCATAGAGCAGCTCACACACCGATGACTCACCATCACGCCCGGCGCGTCCGACCTCCTGGTGGTACGCCTCGATCGAACCCGGAATCTGCGCATGCACGATGAATCGCAGATCCGCCTTGTCCACGCCCATCCCGAACGCGTTTGTCGCGCACAGCAGCAGGTTGTCCTCCGGCGTCGCTTCGATGAACCGCTCGTACACACGCTTTCGTTCACGCGGCGGCAAGCGCCCGTGGTATATCTCGATGTCGCGCCGGGGCATCGCCCGCTTGAGCATCCCGGCCATTACCTCCAAGTCCTTGATGAGGGTGAAGTACACGATCCCCGTCCCGCCGAGTTCCTTGCTGATCGCCTTCACCCGCTCGATCTTCTCCTTGTCATCCCACACCTCGCGTGCACGCAGCGTCAGGTTCGGCCGATCAACGGGTGCCGCGAACAGCGGCATCTCTTCATTGCTCATCCCCAGCACGCGTCGGATATCTTCGCGGACGGGTTTGGTGGCCGTCGCGGTCAGCGCGATCGTGATCGGCTCACCCAGCTCCTCACGGAACTGCCCGATCTTCTGGTACGCCGGGCGCAGGTCGTGGCCCCATTTGGTGACACAGTGACACTCGTCCACCGCCAGCAGGTTGACCCCGCCGGGCACCTGATCGAGGGATTCGCGGAAGTCGGCCTTCTCCATGCGTTCGGGGGTGGCGTAGAACAGCTCATATTCGCCGCTCGCCAATCGATCGTACCGTATCTTGCGTTCCTTCTTGCCAACAGTCGAGTTCACGAACTCCGCCCGGATCCCTTTGGCCTTGAGCGCCGAGACCTGATCTTCCATCAGCGCGATCAACGGCGAGAATACCAGCCCGATCCCCTCGCCCCCGCTCTCTTCACGCATCGCCAGCGCCGGGAGCTGGAAGCACAACGACTTGCCCGACCCCGTCGGCATCACCACCAGCGCGTCGCCGCCGTCCATCACGCGTTCAACGATCTCAGATTGGAGCGGGCGGAGCGAATCGAACCCGAACCGGTCTTGGAGGGTCCGGTTGAGCAGCGTTTGTGTATCGGCATTAGGCATAGGAGGGGATTATTGCGTCCAACGCACGATCCGACGCGCATGATTTGCTTTCGTTATCGCATCGCGATACGCTCATCGTGTTCAAGGTGCCCGGCGTTCGTTATTCGCCGGGTGAAAAGGGAAGTGTGGTGAAAAGCCACCGCGGACGCGCCGCCGTAATGGGCAACGAGTCCCGCTCACGCGATGAAGTCATCGCAGCCACTGACGCCGATTCTCGAAAGAGAACTCGCGTCGGGAAGGCGAGCAGGATACGCCCAAAGCCGGAAGACCTGCCCTGAACAAGTGTTCGACCCTCGCGGCTCAGGGTGGACGGCACGATCGACGCCCCTCCCCGCGCCGATCCCCGTCTTCATCCCGCAGAAAGCCCAACCGTCGAACGGATGTTCACCGGGGAGTGCCCTGCGCGTATCACAGGGCAGACTGGTACGGGCTTCCGTTTCGCCCAGAAAGATGAGCCATGCGCTCCACACACACACTGTGCGCCGTCATTGCCGGCGCGGTCCTTTCCACCTCCGCACACGCAGATATCTTCGCGACAAGCGTTCTTAGCTATGACGCGGGTTCGAACGCGGCCGCGGGGTACACCACCGCCGCTGCCGCACTCGGCAGCGCTGAACGATTCACCGGCGAGGGCGTCTTCCCCAGCGGCGTGACCCCATTCAACCCCGCGTTCGGCACCGACGAGCTCGTCTCCGTCGGCTCGGGCGGACACCTGACACTTGGGTTCGACGCAACGATCACCAACAACGCTTCGCACGCGTTCGGGATCGACCTGATCGTCTTCTCCAACTCCGGGTTTCTCGATACCTCGTGGTCCGACGCGGATCCGAGCAACGACGGCACCGGGCTCGTGGGCTCCAACCCTTTCGTTTTCGGCGCCGGCGGGGAAGCGACCATCCAGGTCTCACAGAACGGGACCGAGTGGTTCACCGCCTCGATCACCACGCTCGACCTCTTCCCGACGCTCGGGTTCTCCGACTACACGGAGACAACACCCGGCGCCCCCGGGCTGATCGAGTCGGATTTCTCTCAGGCCCTCGATCCATCCCTCACCCTCAACGACTTTGCGAATCTCACATTCGCGGAGATTGTCGCGCTCTACAACGGCTCTGGCGGCGGGATCGGGATCGATATCGCCTCCTCAGGGCTCGAGTCCGCGAGCTATGTCCGATTCCTTAACGAATCGGGCGAGGCCTTTGAGATCGACGCCGTCGCGGTCGTCCCCGCGCCGGGTGTCCTCTTCATGCTCGGGCTCGGGGGCGTGTTCGCGACCCCGCGCCGTCGCGCACGCCACGCTTAACCACGCCCCCCCAATCGCACGCCGCCTCCCCCACTGGCGTGCGATCGCGCTGGCGTCCGTGAAACACCGGACGCCGCGCATTTATGAACACGAACCCATCCATCGCGATCGCGTCGCTGATGCTCGTCTCGTCCACACTCTGTGCGCAGGTCGCATTTGAGTATGCCCCCTCGCGCATTCCCGCCCCGATCGATGGCATGGGCGTCTGGACGCACTTCGCAGGTAATGCGAAGCGGAACGCGGTACCGAGTATTGCGGCCATGCCAACGCTCACAACACCAGCGTGGGAGAACACTGACCATGTCCCTGCCCCCCAATCCGGGGTGGTCGTCGATGATCGTCATGTCTACGCCCTGACCGTTGAAGCTGGGAACAGCTATTTCGCCGTTGCGTTAGATCGTGAAACCGGCACCGGGATCTGGACAACCCCGATCGCCCCGGCCATCCTCGAATCATGGTCTTCCCCCGCGATCGACATCGAGCACCAGACACTCATCGTCGCGAGCGGCAACACCATCGCCGCCCTCGACACGACCACCGGCGAACAGATCTGGTCGCACACCCTCAGTTCCACCATCGTCAATGCATCGCCGGTCATCACCGATGACCTCGGGGATCGCGATCGAATACTGATCACGAACTACTCTTTCGGCGGCTTTGGCAACGCACAACTCGTCTGCATCAACGCCGATCCGTTTGATGCGGAAATCAACCCATACGAACCCGGCGAGATCGTCTGGGCAAAGGCCCTCGGTGCCGATTCATCCGGCAATACGCCGGCGTACCAGAACGGACGCATCTACCTCGCGACCGCTACGGACGGCTCATCGTCGCGCGGCACCGTCCGCTGCTATGACATCACGGGCGATACACAACCCGCCTCGCCCATCTGGTCGTTCACGAACCCCATCAACGCGGGTTTCTTCGGAGGCGTCGCCATCGCCAACGGGCATGTGTACGCCAGCTCGTACACATTCTCCGGATTGCAGAACAGCGCCAATACCGTCAAACTCGACAAGCGTAGCGGCGAGCTCGTGTGGTCCGTCCCCACCAATCGCACAGACGCTACGCCGATCGTGCTCCCCAGCGGCGATGTCGTCGTTTCTTCGGGCGTCGCCACAGGCGCGTTTGATTTCCTCCCATTCTTCGGCTCGCTCCCAAGCATCCAGTACATCGATGACACGGGCTCAGACGCGTCGCTGCTCTGGGACTCCGCGCTCGATACACACGATGATCTGAACAGCAACGGCGTCTGGGAGTTTGGCGAGCCCTACCTCTCTATCGGCGGCTGGACTCATCAGCCCATCGCCATGACGATCGGCGCAACGCCCCACCTGCTCGTCGGCACACTCCCTGAGATCCAGCCGGGCGTGAATATCGGGCACAATACCGATCTGCGCCTCATCGACCTCTCGGTCTCCCCGACCGATCCGGGTTTCATCGTCGAACACACCTCGGGTACGGGCAATACACCCGCGATGGCATCGGGATGGATCTACACGAGCGGCGATGCCGGCATCCGCGCGTACGCGCCGCAATCGTCCATGCGTGCTGCCCGCTTGCTCGTCGAGCGCTACACGCGGGGCGAGATCACCCTCGGCCAGCTGCTGGAGCGACTCCCTCGATGATGCAATCACGGTTGCCATCCCGCGCGTTCACGCTCATCGAGCTGCTCGTCGTCATCGCGATCATCGCGTTGCTGATTGGTATCCTTCTCCCCGCGCTCTCGCACGCACGCGACTCGGGGCGTGCGGTCGTCTGCATATCGAACCAACGGCAGCTCGTTACGGCGTTCACAATCTACACAGACGACCATCGCGGGTACGCGATGCCTCATCTCAATGCGTCCGGGGTCACGCGGACATATTGGTATGGACGCGAAAACATCACGACGCAGTCACTCGACCACACGCATGGGACGCTCGCCCCCTACCTCTCCGCAGCACCCGGCGCTCGCTCGGTCTTCGAGTGCCCCGATCAGCCCGAGGGCTCGTACCACAATCAGGGGTCGACCGGATCATTCACCTCAACCTACGGCTACAACGCGTACGGGCTCTCGCCCAGCACTTCCGGCTACTTCGAGCTCTACAACCAGCGGACAATGAAACTCGCACAGATCGAGCGGCCGTCCGCCCAACTCGTATTCACGGATACCATGATTGTGCTCTTCTCCGGCCAGCCATCGAACTCCGCGCTGCTCGACCCGCCCAAGCTCTTCTCTCCTGGAGCCGGCTGGCGCGAGAACACTGCCCCCACCACCGCGTTCCGCCATCATCGCCCCAATGTCGGCTTCGGGAAGGCGTTCTCCGCGCGTGCGGACGGGTCTGTGCTCCCGGACACACCCGACCTAAACGCTCGGAGCATCGAGCAACACGGTATTGGTTCGATCGACTCCGAGAACGACCCGAACTATGTCCAGCACCCCGAGAGGTGGCACTGATGTTCGTCGATCGTTGCATTTGCCACAAGGTCCCCTTCAAGCTCCTCGATCAGATCGTGGAGAACGAGCACGATGTCGAGCGTGAAACCACGCAGCAGATCTTCGAGGCGCTGCAGAAACGCACCAAGTGCGGCACCGGCTGTGGGATGTGCCAGCCCTATATCCTGCGCCTGATCCAGACGGGACAGACCAGCTTTATGCCATTCCCGCCCAATCAGCGCTGAGTGGTATCATTCGCCATGAACGACACCATCCACAGCATGCACGCCCACCGCTCGATCCGCCGATTTACCGACGAAATCGTCCCGCGTGAGCACATCCTCGAAGCCACCAAAGCAGGCCAAGCCGCCGCGACCAGCAGCGCCGTGCAGTCCTACTCCGCCCTGCACATCACAGATAACGAAAAACGCCAGGCCATCGCCGATCTCTGCGGGCCACAGCAGAAGGTCCACGACTGCGGAGCCTTCTTCGTCATCTGCGCCGACAACAGACGCCATATGGTCATGCACGAGCGACATGCCCGCACTTTCGATCAACGCCTCGAGGCATTCCTCGTCAGTGTGATCGACGCCACGCTCTTCGCACAAAACTTCACGCTCGCGTTCGAGTCGATGGGCTACGGCACCTGCTACATCGGCGGGCTCCGCAACGATCTGCACGCCGTCAACGACATACTCAAGCTCCCAGATGGCGTCTTCCCGGTGTACGGGCTCTGTGTCGGGCGCCCGAACGAGCAACCCATCGCCCGTCCACGCCTGGCCCCGGAAGCGATCCTGCACGAGAATGTCTACCCCGACGACGACACGATCATGCGTGATATCGAGTCTTATGACGAGGTTTACCGCGCCTACCTGCAGGCCCGTGGCGCAGCACCCGCCAACTGGTCAGACGCGATGCTCAAACGCTTTGAGAAGGTCGCCCGCCCCGCGCTCGCTTCGTTCTACGAATCCCAGGGTGCCCGCATCGACTGAGCAACCAAAATCACGGACGCCCGTACACCAACTCATGCACATCATCGCCTTCAGCGACATCCACACCGACCTGCACGCCGTCGAGAAGATCCGATCGCAGTCGGAGCACGCCGATCTGCTCATCGGAGCGGGTGATTTCGCCAACATGCGCCGAGGGCTCCAAGCACCGATCGACGCCATCGCCGAGATCGGCAAACCCACCATCCTCGTGCACGGCAACGCCGAATCACACGACGAACTCGCCCAAGCCGCAGCTGCCTTCGACCACCTGCACATCCTCCACGGCACGAGCGTCACCATCGACGGCAAGGTCTTCATGGGCCTCGGCGGTGCCGTCCCCGAAACACCCTTCGGCGACTGGAGCGTGGACCACAGCGAGAAACAAGCCGCGGCCTGGCTCGACGCCTGCCCCCACGCCGATGTGCTGATCACCCACTCGCCGCCCAAGGGCCACTGCGACAAGGATTCCGCCGGTAAATCGCTCGGCTCCAAATCCGTCACCAAGTGGATAAAGAAGCACCAGCCCCGCTACTGCCTCTGCGGCCACATCCACGCCTCATGGCAGAACTGGAGCGACGCGGGGCAGACCCGCGTGATGAATCTGGGCCCGATGGCGACGAAGATCGAGCTCTAATCAGCGATCTTCCCAGATCAGCCGCCCGCCCTCGTAATCGAGCGTGACGCGGTCGCCCATGAACAACCCGGACCCGACATTGCCCACAAGGTTCTCGATCGGAGGCCCGCCGCCGGGTGTCGTCATGAAAAGCACACGCGATTCGTTGAGTTCCAACCCGCCGAGTTCCGCTTCCGCAAGGGGAGCGGTCCGCATCTCGAACATGACGCCATCGATTCCTCTGCCCTGACCGGCCAACTGCTGATCCGGGTCGTCCGCATCGACCAAACCCAGCGTGTCCGCCTCTTCATAGTCGATATCGATCGCGTAGGTCGCGCCCAGATCGAGCAGGAAGTTCCCAACGACGGGCTTGGTCTTCTTCCCCATGAGCATGGGCGTGACCTGCCCCTCGAAGTATGGGAACCCCATCGCGATCTTGATCTGCATGACCTTTGCATCGTCGGGCATCTCGTACGCCTCGCGATCCGTGAGTACCAGCTCGCCCGATCCATAATCAATGCTCGTGATGTACCGCTCGATCAACGACGCGCCGAGGAACCCCGCGACGCGCTTGCCGTTGAACGCAGGCAGTTCCGCCGCATCGGGCAGCACCGTCACCATCGCGTCGGTAAACGAGAGCAGATCGCCCGAATCCCCAAGCGACACACGCACATCGCTCGCCTGCTCAACCGTCAACGACCCGGACCCCGCGCCGCCCATCTCCCCAAGCGGCTCAGTCTCGATCCCCGCATCCTCCGCGACATACGCAAAGATCGTCGTGTTCTGATTCCCCGTATCGAGCACAAACCAGTACGGCCCATCCCCCTCGATCCACACGGGCAACACGATGTGCCCAGTCGCGGTATCGATGTCCATCGTCACGGGTTCCTGCACCGCCGTCGGCGTCGGTTCGCCCCCACTGCCCACAAGGCACACACTCAGGATCAACGACATCAACAACGCGGGCATAGGCCTCTCCTTTGGGGAGGGTGGATGCGCTGGTGAGGTGGGTCTGTCAGGATCGCGGACTCATTTCGCAAGTTCTTCTCTTGGGTGAGCTGCGTCTCCCAGGCGGGTGCCCTGCTTTGACCCGAAGGGCAAAGCAGGTTCCCACCTACCAATCCCGTCTCAATGGCACAACCCCAGACTCACCCGCGTAATCTCGCGCCGATGACCACCCCCAATCCGAAGGACTCTCTCCCAGACCACGCCGAACCGGATTTTGGTGGATGTACTCGATCTTCTCCCGGATATCACTCTCACTCCGCAGGTTCCGGTCATACCCTCCCCCGCGTTGCCAGAACAACGCTCGCCCATGCGGCCCAACAAGTTGTTGAAGGATCGGCGCATCCTCTCGTCGATATCGTTCGATCATCTCACGCCCGAACCCCTGCTTGAGTCCACGCAAAACCCCGCTGATCTTCCCATCATGAGGCACGACGATCAGGTGCACATGATCCGGCATGATCACATACGCGATGACATCGAACCGCAATCGCACGGATTGGTTCGCGATCTCGTGGAGATAGAGATCGCGGATTTCAGGTGTGTTGAGGAGGGGAATTCGATCGAAGCAGGAGTAAGTCAGGAACCGGGCTTGGTTCGGAATGTCGTAGTGCTTGACTGGCATTTGGTATCAACCGGTTCCTGCTTTGCCCTTCGGGTCAAAGCAGGGCACCCATGCTTTACTGTATCTGCTTTGGTTTCCTGCTTGGGTAGAGACCAAACATAATTGGCCCGAGTCCGAACAACGCAAGCATGTAAAATGCACCCGCATTATTCTTGTACGCTAACTCATTCCAAATCGTTCCAAAGAGAACTTGGTGTGCCTCTTCTTCCTCCTGAAATGATGCACCTGCAGATTCTAGTTCATCAAGCAACTGATCTGCGATCTCGTCCGCGACTGGGGTTGCGGCCCTACCTGATAGTACTTGTGAAGTAAAACCGAGAAGCCCACCCATCACAAGCATGAACACCCCGAAGAGCAAACAGATGACGCGTCGTCTTCGAGACATTGTTTACTCCCAAATCAACCGGTTCCTGCTTTGCCCTTCGGGTCAAAGCAGGGCACCCACAATCATTGAACTACCTTTGGTTTTCTGCTGGGAAACAAACCAAACACGATCGGAATCAGCCCAAACAGAGCAAACAAATAGAACGCACCCGCATCACTCTGCCGACGAACTTCACGATAGATCACATCAAACGCTTGAACAAACGCTTCATCTCGATCCTCGAAAGTTGCGCCCTGCGACTCCATATCTTCTATCAACTGTATCGCCGCTTCAAAGGAGTACGGGTTCCCAATCCGACCGGAAAGGAAATCAGATGTCCAGCCAAGCATCACGCCTAGTGCGATCATCAGCAATCCTGCCAAGACACAGATGACGCGTCGTCTACGAGACATGTTCACTCCCAAATCAACCGGTTCCTGCTTTGCCCTTCGGGTCAAAGCAGGGCACCCACGCGGTACTCTACTACTTTCGGCTTCTCACAAAGTACACGATACCCGACAGCTCTTCGAGGAGACCAAGAAAACCAAGCAAGAGAACCGCCAGCCACAACCATTCCGATTGAAACCAAACAGATTCATCGATCATTGATTCGAGTTGAACAGGTGTGAGACCGTAATCCTCGAACAGCCCATGCTCTTCAGACAAAATACCCGGAAGTTTGTTCATTGCCGACATCTGTGCCGCTGCACCACGCAAGACCATAATGGCGCAGCCCCAAGTCATCAGACCGAGGAACAGCAGCATGATCGCGAGTCGCTTGTTCGACATCACTCACCCGTATCCAACACCGCCATAAACGCCTTCTGCGGGATGTTCACCGAGCCCACGGCCTTCATCTTGCTTTTGCCCTTCTTCTGGGCCTCGAGCAGCTTGCGCTTCCGCGACACATCGCCGCCGTAGCACTTGGCCGTCACATCCTTGCGGAATCCCTTGATGGTCTCGCGGGCGATGATCTTGCCGCCGATCGCGGCCTGGAGTGGGATCTCGAACTGGTGTCGGTCGATTTGCTTCTTGAGTTTTACCAGCAGGAGCTTGCCGCGGGCCACCGCGCGGTCGCGGTGACAGATCAGTGACAACGCCTCGACCGGCTCGCCGTTGATCAGGATGGAGACTTTCACCAGATCGTTCTTGTCGTACCGCTCGACGGCATAATCCATCGTCGCGTATCCCTGACTGATCCCCTTGAGCTTGTCGTAGAAGTCAAAGATGATCTCCGCGAGCGGGATCTCGAAGGTCAGCATGTCGCGCCCGTGCGAGACGAACCCCTGGTTCTTGAAGACGCCGCGACGCTCCATACAGAGCTTCATGATCTCGCCGATGTAATCGCCGGGCGTCATGATCTCGACCTTGCAGATCGGTTCGGAGAACTCGACAATCAGACCCGCGTCGGGCAGGTCGGCGGGGTTGTGGATCTCCTTCTCGAAGATCTCTCCGCCCTTGCCGCGCATCTTGATCTTGTACGACACCGTCGGCGCGGTCTGCACGACCTGCACGCCGCCCTCGCGCTCGAGGCGCTCCTGAATGATGTCCATGTGCAAGAGCCCCAGGAACCCGCACCGGAACCCGAATCCCAGCGCCTCGGAGTGCACCGCCTGATAGGTAAACGATGAGTCGTTGAGGATCAGTTTCTCCATCGCGTCGCGGAGTTCTTCGAAGGAGTTGCCCTTCTCTTCCGTCGTCGATGGGTAGAAATCACAGAACACCATCTGCGCCGGCGGTTCGTACCCAGACAAAGGCTCGGGCGCCGGGTCGTGGTCGATCGTGATGGTATCGCCGACGCGGACATCGCCGAGCGTTTTGATCGCCGCGACGAGGTAACAGGTCTCACCGGGCCCGATCTCATTGTGCTTCTCTGCCTTGGGCGTGTACTTCCCGAGCTCTGTGATGTTGAATGTCCGCTCGATCCCCATCATGCGGATCTTGTCCCCGACCTTGAGCTTCCCGTCAAACACACGGCAGTACACGATCACACCGCGGTAATCGTCGTAGACCGCGTCAAAGATCAGCGCCCGTGTCTGTTTCATCACGGGCTCGCGGGGCTCGGGGAACCGATCACAGATCGCCGACAGCAACTCGGGGATTCCTTCGCCCGTTTTCGCGCTGACAGGGAGACAATCCATCGCGTCGATCCCGAGGACCTGCTCCACCTCGTCCGCGATCTCGTCTGGGCGAGCACCGGGCAGATCAATCTTGTTGAGGACCGGGACGATCTCCAGGTCCTGCTCGACCGCCAGGTAGGTGTTGACCACCGTCTGCGCCTCGACCCCCTGCGACGCGTCCACGATCAACAAAGCCCCTTCACACGCCTTGAGTGCGCGAGAAACCTCGTACCCGAAGTCCACATGACCCGGGGTATCGATGAAGTTGAGCATGTACTGCTCGCCGTTGTGCTCGTGCATGACCGTCACAGCGGACGCCTTGATCGTGATCCCCCGCTCGCGTTCCAGATCCATGGAGTCGAGCTGCTGGGCTTTGGCTTCACGATCCGACACCGCGTTGGTGGCTTGTAAAAGCCGGTCCGCGAGCGTGGACTTGCCGTGGTCGATATGCGCGATGATGGAGAAGTTTCGGATATGCACGGATGGAGAACCCTTTACCTGGTAAGCAACCGTGCATCATATGCGGACAAACCGCGATAAACCGACGGAATCAGTCGCACCACCACTCGTCGTAGTGGTAATGCCTTGGTGCCCGATACCCGTGCTCGTAGCGGACATGCCCGTGCGAGTGGGTGTGGGTATTCCGAGATCGGATGTATGCGTTCTCGCGGTTTCGCTCGTTCTGATCGCCGATGATCGCACCACCAGCACCGCCGATGGCCGCACCGATTGCCGCGCCCTCGCCCGCGTTGCCCGTCGTGGACCCAACAATCAGCCCTGTCACCGCGCCGAGAGCGGCACCGGTGAAAAGCCCCTCGCCCGCGTTGTTGCATCCGCTCATACCCAATGTTCCGAGGGTCAGACCGCTCAAAACGAGCAGCGTCGTGGCTTTGGATGTTCTCATGGACTTCATGTTGGTATCTCCTTACTTACAGATACGCATTGATTGGGCTTCCGGATCGCGCAATTTCACAGGCATCTGTCATCCGCTACCATCCATACCGCAAAGTGTGCGTATCTCTGACATCAAACCCTCGATTCGGCTCGATATTTCCATGATCGCCCCCCAACACCCACGCATCTGCACTTGGATTCTCGCCCTGATCGCCCTGTTTTCGGGGTTCGCGCGTGCCCAATCCATCAAACCCCTCTCCGAACGCCTCGACGCGATCGTGTCGTACCCGCTCGTTGTCTCGATCAATGTCGAGGACGAGCGCGATCTCCGCCGGGGAGTCACAACCCGCATTGATGACGGGCGCACATTCAACTGCGAACCGTTCTGGGTAGGGCTCACGCCGTACCAGTCGCTGCCAACCTGGACGCGTGCCGTCGGTCGATGGGAAGCCTCGCCGTACGAAGAAATCAGATCCACCCCCAAAGCCCAGCGTCCGACCGGGTCGTGGTTTATCCGCGTCCCCCTCCCGATCGATGCCGTGGGGCAGGGCCTCTGGTTCGGAAAGACACGGTATGAGCTGAACTGGTTGCCCGATCCGGAACGAGCCCTGCTCGAGGCGGATACGGTCGAGCACACCCGCGACTTCACCCAGTTCTGGTCGATGCACCTCTCCGAAATCGCCCTCAACGATCCGAGCGTGATCAGCACTGTGGAGCAGTATCGACGCGACCCTTTCCAGAACTGGCGGGCCCGTCTTCTGACGGACGGGCTTGATCCGAACCGCACCCGCGCTCGAGAGACGCATGGGCAATCCAACAGCATCACCAGTTCTATCGAGTTGGAGTTGGCCACCCAATCGCCCGGCAACGATCTGCTCAGCGCGATTGCCCGGCAGCAGGAAGCCCGCTGGCAGATCATCCTCGGACGCATCTGGCTCATCGACCCGGACACCGCCAAGCGGGTGAAGCTCGCGCTGATCCGCACGGCCCGATTCGGCGATCGCATCCTGCCACTCTGGAACGCGGACAACTCGGACCTGTCCCGTCTCGCCCACGACCTGCTTTCGCCGTATGTCGATGACGACACGCGGGTTCTTCGCGCCAAGGCATGGCTCGAGACCCAACCCCGTGCTGTGGCATGGGTCATCGACGATCAGGGGACCCTTGAAGCGGGGACCGATCGGTTCCTCCCAACCCTCGGCGTCATCTCACTGCCGAGCGAACCGGGCAACTCGCTCCTCCGCATCGACGCACGCCTTGAATCACCAATCCTTGAAACCATTCCCCCTGATACCCAGCAACTGCTTCAGATCCCCATCACCCCCTCGGATGTCTCAGCACTCAACCCGCAGATCTCTACGACACGCATCGATCTGCGATTGGCACGCTGGACCCAATCGCATGATCTGATCGCCTCGCGAGTGCCAGCGGGCGCGCCCTTTGTTCGCATCGGCCCCCTGCTCGCGGACTGGACAATGACATCGCTGCTCAACAACCGTCCCCGTGAGCACGCGTCGATCCCACCCACCCGTGTGACCAATGGAATCCTCTGGCGCGCGGCACCACCCAGCAGGAAGAACCCCAGATCGGGCTGGCGTCTCTTTATCGAATGTGCAGCACCGAACCCCGGTGCGGGATCCGATGCCCTGACCATATGGATCGGGCCGCGTGAATACCCCACCGCCGCGTGGCGGATCACCCCGGACGCGCTTGTTGAGACGATCGCACACAACTCAACCATGCTTGTTCCACAACCCGCCGTCGACACCCGGCTTCTTGACAACCGCTGGGTCGCGCAGATCGATCTGCCAGACATCGTCTTTGATCAGGACGGCCAGCTCATGCTGGGGATCGAACGCACGGACGCCGACGGCGTGCACAGCGCCTGGCCGCGTCGCATGATCCCGGGACAACGCGAGCCCGGCCGGCTGATCATCACCCCGGATCGCTTTGACGATCTACGCGTGCCTTAGATCGAGACCCGGACCTTGCGGAGATAGAGCACCCACTCGATCAGCAACAGCACGATCGCACCAAGCACGAACCATCGCCAAAGATCGACCCGAACACGCCCGAGTGTCGCGTTGCCCATGCTCTCTCGCACATTCCCGATCGTCACGGTCGAACGGGTTTGGAGTGCGGACTCGTCATCGCTGAGCAGCGACACACCAACCACTCGCCCGTCGGGGACCGTCGTTTCACCGATCGATCCGATCGGTCCGACGACGCGCTCGATCCCATCATCGTCCCGGTACACGATGATCTCGTTCGTGCGGAAAACCTCCCCCTGCCCGCCCGCGCCAGGGAGAAGGGACTCGAAGACCTGGGCCATAAAAATAGTGAACCCCACCTGCACGCTCCAATCCGAGTCGTGCAGCGCAAACGCCGCCCGCAGGTGCCGATTCCCCCGATCCGCGATCTCAACGATCGCAGCGCCGTCCTGATCGCGTGCAAGCACCCTCAAGCCTGGCATGGTCTCGTCGAATCTGATAGAGCGTACAAAGGTCATCCCGCCGATCCCCGCATCACGCAGCGTCGGGTCGTTTCGATCCCAACTCAGCATCCGCCGCGCACTGGTCGGTGGAGCCAATCGTGATGCATAGGGCGCGATCGCAGACCCAAAGCCAACACTCGGCACCCCGGGCAGCATCTCCACATCCACACGATCGAAGACGATCAGGTTCGGGCTCCCCATCGGATCTCCCGGCGACACAACCATCGCTGGAGTACGAGCGACCACCTCGATGCTATCGAGCAACAACGGATCGACTCGCCCTTCGGGTGCAACGATCGTCACGCGGACCGGGTCCGGGCCCGGAACGGACACCCACGCTCGATTGTCTATCGCAAACGCATCGTCGCCAACGATCTCTACCCGCAGCAGCGACGGTCTCATGAGCCGGATCTCAAAGCTGTGTGTCGCGGTGGCCTGGTCATCTTCGAAAGAAACGGGCGCGGAGTCGATCAGATCCTCGCCCTCGAACACCCGCACGACACCGGCGCTCGGTCCCGTTGCGCTGCGTATCAACCGCACGAAAACACGACAGAGTTCCGTATCGACCCGATCCCGTTGTGCGCTCAGCGCGACAATCCCGAGGTTCCGGAGAGCCGCACCCTCGGGAACACTCGGCACGAGCAGCCCCGACGCTCCGGAGAGCGGGAACGAATCCGACGAGAACCCACCACCGTCAGAAAAAACCCACACGAGCGTGTCCACACGCTCCGATTCCTCGTCCACACGGCCATCCAATCGCTCGATGAGTTCGATCGCAACGGATACATGCCCGGGCTGATCCGTTGCGTTGATGGAATCGATCGAAGCGAGCAGCCGCCCACGCTCTGCTGAATCGCGTATCACAACTCTCGGTTCAAGCCCCGCATCGATAACCGTCACGCGGGGTGATCGCCCAGAATCGAACAGCGCCCGCACCCGATCGCGCGCGTTCTCTTTGGCAATATCGATCAAGGATTTCTCGCCGACCGACGCGTTCATGGATGCGCTCGAATCGATGACAATCGCGACCCTCTGCCCGTCCGCGAGGCTCGTATCCATCACCGGACGCGCCAGCGCGAGCGCAAGCAGCGCGACAATGAGAAGATGCACAAAAAGCAGGGCGGTCGGTGACAACCGTTGCCACGGGATGTTGCCCTCAAGGTCCTTGACCGCGCTTTTCCAGAGCAAGATGCTGGATACGAGCACCGGGCGTCTGCGAAGACGCAGCATGTACATCACGAGCACCAACCCCGCGCCGATCGCGCCAGCAATCAGGCCCGCGATAGGCGCAAGAAAAGTCAATCGTCCCACCCCGGCGCGGGCTCGGGCAACGCCCCAGCGTCTTCGTCACCCTTCACACGCACACGACCGGGCCGGAACCCAATGCCGTATACATAGGTCTCACGCGACACATCCCGGCACGCGTCGGGCTTGATCGCACCCGCGACGCGGAACACATGCTTCATCCGACGCATCAGATCCGGGAAGGTCTCACCCTCGAGCACCTTCATCGTGCAGGTACCCCGGGGCTTGAGCAGATCGGGAAGCGCATCGATAATCTCCTGACACAACCGCTCGGAGAAAAAATGGTCCCCGTGCCCTGTCGTTGACGGCGCCATGTCCGAGATTACCACATCGAATAGCTCTTCCTCACCGCCGAGCAACTCCGCGGCGGTCGTCTTGGTGAAGTCTCCCACGATCGTGCGTGCATTGGGCCCAAAGTCGCCAGAAACCGGCTTGAGGTCAATCCCGACCAGCGTGCCCTCCTCGCCGATGATCTTCTCTGCGACCTGCATCCACGAACCGGGCGCACACCCCAGATCGAGCACGCGATCACCCTTGCGGATGAGCTTCCGCCGCTTGTTGATCTCCAAGAGTTTGTACGCCGATCGCGCGAGATAGCCCTCGCGTTTCGCCATCCTGAAGTACTTGTCCTGTAGTTTGCGTTTCTGCGCCATCGCGTCCTCGTCTGTTACTTGTAGAACACGACCACCGCGTCGGTCCAGTGATGCGGAGCCCAGGTCTCCCCACGCCCTTCGTTGATGTACGGGTCAAGCTCGTACTCAATCCGCAGCATATCCCCCATCACGAACTCCGATTGCACATCCACGATCCACGGCTCGACTTTATCGCCCGGGGCCCAACCCGAACGATCGAACTTCCAGGTCCCGCCCTGTGGTCGGCACGGGTTGAGATAGCAATCCGTCTTCCAAAGGTGGTTCCGCTCGGACATCGAGATGTAATCGCCCTCGAGGACATCGCCGCCGCCGCCGCTGTTCGCGGATGAAATCGTGAGTGTGCGCCAGATCGGCATGAACTCGCCGGCGTTGTTGGAGTTCGGGAGCATCCCGTGCCCCGTCACGGTTGTGCGTACCCGTGCACTCGATACACCTTCGGGAACGCCGATCTCACGCGTCTTGTAGAAGTCGGACACTGGTTTCTCAGGGTTCCCGATCTCCGCGTCCCCGTTCCAGAGGTTCATCACGGCCATGGGTTCACGCTCAGGCGTGCCCTCATAGAAATCGAGATGGAAGGTCACGAGCCACCCCTTCATGTAGGTCCCGATATGGGTCTCCAGCTGGCGCGAGTCTTTGAACAAAGGCAGCAGATCCGTGACATCCATGTGCCAGGTCCATCCTCGCCGGTAGGGCGTGATGAACCGGAATAACTCAAAGCGTTCCGTGACCTCGCCCCCTTCATCATCCATTTCACCAGTGGGGACACGGATCGCGACGGTGCCCTTCTTGTCCCAGTGGTCGTACCCCATCTCGGGCTCGCCCAGAGTCAGGGTCGCGATGACGCGCCCGACAGAATCCGGAATCGAGGAAAAATCGACCTCGTTGCGGAGTGTCGCCGCGTTCTGCAGCAACTGGGCATCGAACGCGGTCAACCGTACCGGCTCGGGCATTGGATCGTCGAGCAACGCAACCCGGGTAATCGCGAGATCCGCAACTTCGATGTCATCACCTTCCACCCCCACCATCGCATGCAGTCGCATCGGGCGCAGGTCCCACAGATGTTGATCGATGATCGTGTGCCCATCTAGCATGACCACGACCCGGGCCCCGCCGAGCACATACCGCACATGGGCATCGACATCGACCCACTCGCCATTTCGGAACTCGTACTCGGAGCGTACATTGACTCGCTCGCGACCGTTCGCATGGACTGATACTTCGCGCTGCGGACGCTCGTACCAGTTCCCATCCGCATCAAACCACCCCATCACGCGTCCGTTTTCGTCTTCAGACTTATCCGGGATCTGATTGTGCACATCCAGCGCGACCGCGATCGAATGGCCCGTGTTTGGCTCATCCCAGACGAACTCCTCACTGAGCGACCCCGAATCCGGGTCGATCAGGACCAGCCCGAGCCCCTTGTTGTCTCCGGAGTACCCGTCTTCGCTCGGCACAGGAAACTTAGCCCGGAACGAGACCCAGACAGACTCAACGGCATCCGCCGTCGGCGCCGTCCGCGCGCGAAGCTCGCCACCCGATGCGAGCGGCGAGCACATGAACAAAGCAAGCATGACGATCGAGATTCGCAAGGGATATCGCATACCCAAGCATATCGCGACCGATCGACCTTCGTAGCCTAGTGCGGGACTTCCTTGACCGCGTTCCGATTCCACGCCGGGACACGGAACACAATCGGCCCATCACCCTTGATATCGCACTGACACGAGAGACGCGAGTTGATTTGTAGTCCCGGCGCCTCTTCGACGCGATCCTCTTCCTCTTCCTCGGGCTCGCTCAGCGAATCCATGCCCTCTTCGACATAGACATGACATGTGGAACACGCGCAGACACCGCCGCACGCGTGCTCGATATTGATCCCGTGATCCATCGCGACCTCGAGAAGATGCTCACCCTTCGCGGCCATAACCTCGTGAACGGCCTTGTTCGAGCCATCCTCGTTCAAATCTTCCGGATTCTCAAGAATGATCTTCACGGGCACCGTCGCGGGGCCATGATCGTGATCCGACTTACGCATGTGCATGACGCTCTACTCCTTCGACGATATGCTTACAGACGGCCAATCCCCGCCCGGTTCTTTCTTAGAACGACTCTAGGAACTAGAATCAGCGGACATTGTCGTCCGATTCGCATGCACACAGGAACAACCGACATTCCGAGCACCCAAGAGATCGATCTCTCCGTCGTTGCACCTGCGCACAATGAGGAGGACAATGTCGATCTGCTCGTTGACCAGATCGAGGCCGCCCTCACACCCATAGGTATCCGGTTCGAGTTCATCCTGGTAGACGATGGGTCTACAGACGCCACACGCGACAAAACGATCGCACACCAGCAGCAAAGACCCTGGGTGCGGTGCATCGCGATGACCAATACCCCGCAGGGCAAAGGGAACGGTCAATCCGCCGCGTTCCATGCGGGATTCCGTGCCGCGAACGGGAAACTCATCGCGGTGCTCGACGCGGACCTCCAGAACGACCCCGCCGATATTCCCGCCATGCTCGAACTACTCCGATCCTCGGACGCGGATTTTGTGCAAGGCGATCGATCCTCGGTCCGCAAGCAGGGCGACTCGATGATCCGCCTGTTCGGATCGTGGGTCGGAAGGTCATTCCGCCGCGTCTTGCTGGGCGACACAATCACGGACACCGGGTGCTCATTGCGTGTGATGAAACGCGAGATCGCGCTCCAGCTCCCCCTCGAGTTCCGAGGGATGCACCGATTTATCCCGGTCACAGCTCGTCACCTGGGCTACAGCGTGGTCGAGATGCCCGTCAATCATCGCCATCGTCATGCCGGAAAACCCAAGTATGGCATGGGCATCACGAAGCGGGCCCTACCGGGGCTGATCGATCTCTTCGCAGTACGATACATGCGAAATCGGCGACGCCCGGTATCGTGCGAGGAGCACACAAGCACATGAAGCCCGGCCCCGTTATCGCGATGATCCTGCTGGTGTTCCTCGGTATGTGGCTCGTTCTCCAACCGGCACTGTCGCGTTCACACTCGGACCTGATCGTCCGCGTGGGCGCCACTGAGATCCTGCTCGAACGAGTGGAGTTCAACGGCCAGCCCGCGTATCACATCATCGCACCGACGCCGCTCCACACGGATCTGCCGATCTCACATGACGAGCTCGATACTTTCTTGTATGACCAGATACAGGATTGGAACAATCGTCCCGCGCTCGAGCGGCACCTGCTCGGATTCTTCAATATCACCCGCTGGAGCACCTTCGGGTGGGTCGCGATCGGACTCATCGGGCAGGCCGCTTTCTTTGGACGGATGTTCGTTCAATGGATCATCTCCGAACGCACAAAGATCTCAACGGTTCCTGAGATCTTTTGGTGGTTCAGCTTCGTTGGCGGGATCTGTCTGTTCACCTATTTCGTCTGGCGCGTCGATATCGTCGGCGTGATGGGACAATCAACGGGTATCGTGATCTATGCACGGAACCTGAAACTCATCCACAAAGAGAAAAAACTCCGCGCGTCTCCCACCCCGACGCCGCAAGCGCAGGCCAGCGCCTGAGCATCCGAAAGGTCGACCACCCATGCGTGTCTTCATCGATGAAACCGAACTCGACAACAACAACTCGATCGCGGATGCCCTCGACGCCGCAAGAGATCACGCGGAGAACACCGGGCGTCTGATCGTGGATATCCACGCGGACGGCGAGGCCATCAACGACGCGCTCCTTGACAACCCGCCGAGCGACAACGCGGGGATCAATGAACTCCGCCTGACCACAACGGACCCCGTCGCTTTTCTTATCGAGACCTTCGCGAGCGCCCGCGAATCGCTCGGTCTCGTCCGCGAAGATCAATCAACTGCCGCAGATCACCTCCGCAAGGGTGAGCTTGAGCCAGCCGTCGAGGCCCTGAACGCGATCCTCACCGGGTGGCAAGCCGTGGGCGAGGTCGTCGCCCAATCCGCCGAACTCGCGGAGATCGATTTGAACCTGTTCTCGTTTGACGGGACCACCGCATCGGCTGTGATTGAGAAGCTCGGCGACACGCTCTTCGAGATCCGCACCAACCTGACCCATCAGGATTGGTCCTCTCTCGGAGACGCAATCGAATACGATCTCGATGATCTCGCGAAGCAATGGGACGGGTTGCTCGATGCGCTCGCACAACGCGTTCAATCGGGCGTATAACTCCGTGTCCAAACGCGACAGGAGTTTCCTCTGAGCACGCAGCAGTCCAACCCGATCGATGCCCGTATGGAGGAGGCGTCATCTGCCCTGACGACGGGGCAGTACCTGCTCGCCGCTGCGCTATGCCACGACGCGCTCAAGCTTGCGCGCACAAAGAACGACTTCGGACGCATGAAGCGTATCTGCATGCCCATGCTCGAAGCTCAGCGATATCTCCGCCAATCCGCTCTGGACAAAGGCATTATCCACACGATCTCCAAATCCACGGACATCCCGGAATCACCCGGCGACGAGTGCTTCTTCTTCGCACCCAACTTCGTCGGTGCCGATGCGTTGCGGTTCCGAAATGCCGCCAATGACGCAGGCATCGCCCCCTTCGTGCTCACACGCGAGCCGACCACCTCCAAGAACCAGTGGCCCATCGTGGGCGTTGCTGAGCGTGTCGTCCGCGTCCGGATCGATCCCCCAGAGAACGACACCCCGAACCCCAAGTGGTTCAGCGCCGCCGCCGAAGCATTGGGCGATCAGGCCATCCAAGACGCGCTCGAAGCGTCCCAACCCGACGATCCACCCGCGTGGATCGTGGACGACTTCCTCGACCGCCTCGACGCCTGCCCCGAGCACGAGAAGTTCATGATGGCGCTCGCCGACGCCTGTGCAAATGCAGTCGGGCATCCCGTCCCGACTCGCAAACGCCGCCGCGGGCTCATCGACGATCCGTACTCGTTCTGATGCTCAACCCGCATCCCGTGGCAATGTCTCGACGATATTCTTTACAATCTGATCCGTATCCACCAACTCCGCGCTCGCCTCGAAGTTGAGCAGTACGCGATGACGCAGCGACGGCAGCGCCACCTGCTGGATGTCCTCGATCGACACGCTCGCGCGCCCATCGAGCAGCGCCATGCACTTGCCCGCGAGCATCAACGACTGAGCCGCACGCGGCGATGCGCCCAGCGACACGAACCGGTTCACCATCGGCGTCGCGAACTGACCATCCGACAACGCCCCCTGCGGATGCGTCGCCAGCACACACCGTATCGCGTAGTCTCGCACATGATCTGAAACCGGGACCATCCGCACGAGCTGCTGATGCTCGATCAATCGTTCCGTATCGAGGACTTTCTCGATAGTCTCGCTCGTCGCCCCTGTTGTGCGGATGACGATCTCCGAGAGTTCCTCTCGCGACGCGTACCCAACCTGGAGCTTAAAGAAGAACCGATCGAGCTGCGCCTCGGGGAGCGGGTAGGTCCCTTCCTGCTCCACGGGGTTCTGTGTTGCGAGGACAAAGAACGGCTTGGGCAACGCGTGCGTCGTCCCCCCCACCGTGACACTCCGCTCCTGCATCGCCTCGAGCAGCGCAGACTGCGTCTTGGGCGTTGCGCGGTTGATCTCGTCCGCGAGCAGGATCTGCGAGAACACAGGACCGGGCTGGAAACGGAAAGTCCGGTGCATCCGCCCGTCGTCACCTTCGGATTCGTCGATCACCGTCGTCCCGGTGATATCCGCCGGCATCAGGTCGGGGGTGAACTGCACGCGCCCGAAAGTCAGATCCACCGCCTCGGATATGCTCCGCACGAGCAGGGTCTTGCCGATGCCTGGCACGCCCTCAAGCAGCGCGTGCCCGCCCACGAACAGACACACGAGGGTCTGCTCGATGACCTCCCGCTGCCCGACGACCGCGCGGGCGACCTGAGAACGGACGGTTTCGAAATCTTCACGGAACCGGTTGGAGGCCTGCTGCACCTGCTCTGCGGTCATCGGCTGCGCTGCGTCATCACTCATGCACTGATCGTACAACACAACCCACGAAAAAACCGATCCGCGTCAATACGGATCGGTTCAGTTCGGTAAAGGCCGCGGTGGGATTCGAACCCACGGTTGGCTTTCGCACAGCGGATTTGCAATCCGCTCCCTTAGACCACTCGGGCACACGGCCGAACTCTGCCCAGTCGGGCAGGGGTGACCCTACAACCCATCCCCGAAAAGATCAACACACGCGCCTGAAAAACCCGTCCTATCGCGTCAAGAACCACGATCTGCACGGCAAGGATCGCACTTTGCCGATACCCTTTGGTATGCATCGAGCCCAACTCCACATCTCGCCGATCGTTCTCACCGCCCTCGCATGCTCCGCCCCCGTGTGCCACGCTCAGGATTTCCCCGGCAGTGCTGAGCAGGTCGAGCAGGCCAGATCGATCCTCCCCCGGGTCGAAACGAACCAGACCCCGATCATGCCCACGCAAGCGAGCGTATCGGTCGCCGTCCAGCCCGGGCTCGGCGAGGGGCCCGATTGGCTCGATGTGCTCAACGACACCCTTGAGAAAAAGATCACCCCTTCAACGCTCGCGGAGGGATCGTTTATTCAAGGGCGGATCGGTGATATCGTACTCGCGCCTTCGGGACAGGTGATCTTCGTCCCCGATCGCGCCGAACGAGAACCCGGCGAGGGCGCGGTCATCCTCCTCCCTTGCAGGGCGCTGGAGCGCCTTCAGGAGGAGTGGAGTGATCAACGCGTCGTTGTATCAGGAGAAATCCTCACCTATCACCAGCGGAACATGCTACTTCTCTCGGATTACCGGCTCATCCGCGAGCAACCGAACCAGACCCCTGAACAGCCCGCGACGGAGCCCAGAATCGAGATAGACGAACCAGGAGGGCTTGAGGCGGACCCGGAGGTGCGAGACCTCCTCCGCGAACTCGACCGCCCCGATCCGAACGATCCGCGTGAAGGAGCAGACCTGCTTCGCAACCGTCTCGAGGCACTCCCACGCACCCCACAGCGCGATACGAGCGCCCAAACGACCGGCCCGGAGGAGGGCACCCTGCTCCTGCGTCGCCCCGCACGATTGGTCCGCAACGCAGACGGGGCGTGGGCTCTCGCGTTCGACAATGACGATCAATCCGACATGAAAGAGAGCGCCTCGATCATCGTCCTGCCGTCAAGAGCGCTTATGCGAATGGAACAATGGGCGATGGATCAGGGTGATGCGGCCCGGTTCCTCGTCTCGGGGCGCATCTACGCATATCGCGGGCAGTCATACCTGCTCCCCACGATCGCACAGCGACTCGGCGCAAGCGACATCAACTCGATCCAGTAACGCTAGACAGGGACAAAGCCCGGATCATGCGCTCGGTGCGGTGCCCTGCATCGGGCGATCTTCGCGTGCCATGGGGTTGGACGGTGCCGTCATGACCCGCTCGCCATCCATAGGTGAGTAACGCGAGCCCCAGAGCCCGATCTTCCGGTTCGCGGTCGATCGCCCGTTGATCGTCGCGAAGATGTGCTGCGCGATCAGGAGGACAACGAGCATCACAACATTCGCCAGAAGCATCGGGATGAGTGTCGTCTGCCCGAGGTACACCATGACAGATGTCACGACGATGATCAGCATCCCCGCGGGGATCATCGCCTGCCAGCCGAGCATCATGACCTGATCGTACCGGATACGCGGCACGGTCCAGCGGACCACCATCGCGAAACAGACCATAAGAACGACCTTGAACGCGAACACCCCGATCTTGACGAGCATCGCGAGCAGCCCCGTGGCCTCGGGTGAGGTCAGACCAAAGTCCAACACCGGGAGGTGGTACCCACCCATAAAGAGGAGGACGAAGAACGCACACGCCGTCACGAGATGCGCGTACTCTGCAAGGAAGTAGAGCGCGAATCGCATGGACGAGTATTCCGTGTGGAACCCGCCAACGAGTTCCTGCTCGGCTTCCGCGTTGTCGAACGGGGCACGGTTCGCTTCCGCGAGCCCGCACACATAGAAGAGGATCGCCGCCAGCGGCATCGACAGCATCATCCACCCGTTCTCAACCTGGTACGCCACGATCTCGTTGGGCATAAAGGTACCCGTGATCAGCAGCGTGGAAAGCAGCGCGAGCCCGAGCGGGATCTCGTAGGAGATCATCTGGGCCGTCGCACGCAGACCGCCGAGCATGGAGTATTTGTTGTTGGACGCCCATCCGCCAAGCGTGACGCCATAGACGCCGATCGAGGCCACCGCGAGCAGGTAGATGATCCCGATGTGGACTTCGGCACCCGAGACCGAAACCGTCTGGGCGTCGATGTGCCCGAAGAGGAAGAAGAATGTGTCACCTAAGAAACCGGGGGCGCCAAACAACCAGTTGAAGAACGCCATATCCTGAGCGGCCGGGATCTCGAAGTACCCGCCCCAGGGCATCACCACGAACCCGATCAGCGCGGGGACCACAGCAAAGATCGGTGCAAGGGTAAAGAGCACCTTGTCGACATTCGTGGGTGTGAAGTCTTCCTTGACGAAGAACTTGATCCCGTCCGCCAGCGGCTGACCCAACGCGAGAAACCCACGAAGGAACTTCAGAAACGGAAGACCAAAGTCCAAACCGACCCGGTTGGGACCGATCCGGTCTTGAATGTACGCACTGATTTTGCGCTCTAGGTAGACGCCGTACGCAACGAGCCCGAGGACGGCGTGAACGCCGATCGCGAGGACGAGGGCGCTGACAATGAACTGCCAATCGATCAGGTCTTGGATGAACTCGCTCATGGTGCCTCTACTGTAGCATCTCAGACCCCACGGGGTCCGCTTCCGGGCATGCTTCGGCCACGGATTCATACACCACATTCGGCAGATCTGTCCCCGTGTGTTCAACGGATGTCACACTCGAAGTCCGCGCGTTCTCACGCGACATCAGGACCGAGTACTCAAGCTTGTCAGGCCACTGATGGAAATGGAACGCTCGCTGATTCTCCGGCGAAGGATCGGGCACCACCATCTCCCGGAACAACGGGAGTCGGCACTGCACCAGATGGTCCCCCAGCCCAGACGATGCGAGGCATCTCGGGCGGACAACCGGCTCAAATGGCGCGGGGAGCGTGACATGCACACCGCCGAATCGAGCAATCGCGGACGCGAATCCCCCACCCTCGACCGGGCCGACCAGAAGCAGACGGAACGGCTTCATTCCGCGTAGGTCCATCGTGGTCAAGCGTTTGAGCGCATCCTCGACATCATCAGCTTCCATCAACTGCGGGATCAGGGTCCCTCGGGAGATATGAAACGCCTCCGGTAATCCCGGATCGAGCTCGTCATCGTTCAGATTCAGATTGACCAGCCCAAGGTAGAACCCATCCTCGCGGACGGCGACCCAGGTTCCCCCGGCGTCGGTATCCGTCGGCCAGCACGCGGTCTTCCCATTCTCGAGCATCCGCCACGCCGGGGCCTGCTCGGGTGAACGCGAACGCAGCTCATCGCGTGAATGCATCACCCGATACCCGTTTTCAACTGGGACAATTGAGATCGTACACATGGGAGTTCACTTCACCCCTGCCTGCTCGAAGTTGATCGTGGACGGCGCCGTCCCGAACCCCTCGGGGCAAGTTAACCCGAGCTCGAGCGCGATCGCTTTGAGAATCGCGTTGTGATGTATCGCGTGGTGCATCGCGAAGAAGATCTCGCGAGCACGGGTGGAATGCAGCTCTGCAGTCTGACCGTCGCCGCAGAGCATGACGCGCGTCGTGACGGTCTTGTCGAGATCCTCGGCACTCATCTCACCCATGAGCGAACGGAGGGTCGCGATTTCCGCTTTCGCTGCATCGCGATCTTCCTCGACGGATCCGCCTCTTTTGCGATGATCGTAATCGATGGGCTCGGTGCAATCCGTGGTGATCGCGCAACGGAAATGATCGAGTGTGTGTCGGACATGCTTGCCGATCGTCCCCCCCGGAACGACCTTGGATTCCTGAACGAACTGGGCATCATCGACCTGATCGATGTAGTCGCCGCACTGTGCGAGAATCGCATCCGCGGCCAGGCAAACCGCTCGTAAATCGTTGCATGCTCCTGTGTTATCCGTTCCCATCGAGTTCTCCTTCGTCATGTGTCAGATTGATCGCTTGTGTCGGTAATCAGATGCACAGACACCCAAAACACGGATGCTTAGCCATATTTGTGAGTGCGCAATACCAGCTGATATGTCGTAGGGGTATCTTAGCCGCCTAACGCGTCCCGGCCAGATCAGCCGCTTCGATCACCTCGGTGATGATTTCACGATGGTTCGCGCAGCGGGGGCATTTGTGCTGACCGCCGAGTTTGCCTTTGCGATCGAGCCAGCGATGGAAAGTCCCCATCGGAAGTGCCGTAATCGTTGGCGGCGCCATCCCCAGATCGTCCGAGCGTTTCGTGTTGTAATCCACATTCTCAGCGCGGATCGCCCGATCGAACGCATCGCCAAATGCACGCACCCCCTCATCGCCGGGGATGGATTCGAACTCGATCGCCAGTTCCAACCCGGCTCGGTTCGATTCGCTGGGATAGACGGGGGCGGCGGTGAACTCCCCCACCGTGACCCCGGTTTGCGAAGACGCGCAGGCGACGCCGTGCTCGATATGCTCGCCGATGAGGTTCTCGCCAAAGGCGTTGATGAAGTGCCGATGCCGCCCCACGATCCGCAATCGCGCAGGGCCCGTCCCGTTCCGGGTTGAACCGTCCCGCTGCGCCCCCGACGGGATGTCGTCGAACTCGACCACATCCCCGATCACATAGCGCCACAACCCCGCGTCCGTGGACATGACCACGACATACTTCTGCCCCTTCTCCACCTGCCAGCAGGTGAAGACATCCGGGTTGTCGTCATCGATCTGTTCCAAGGGGACGAACTCGTAGAAGATCCCATTATCGACGAGCAACCGCATCCCCGGATCACCCGTCGTATCCTGCATCGCGATGAACCCCTCGGAAGCGGGATAGAGCTCCTGACGCGAGGGGAAATCGATGCTCGGGTCACCCGAGTAGGCTCGGCACATGCGTTCGATAAACGGGACATAGTTGACCCCGCCGTGCACGAATACTTCGAGGTTCGGCCACACATCGCGGGCACACTTCGCGTCGACCCCGCGTTCGCGTGCGAGCTCGATCACCCGATCGATCAAGACCAGTGCCCAGCTCGGCATGCCCGAGATAAACCGGATGTCCTGATCGATCGTGAGTCGCGCCATCGCCTCGATCTTGTCCGGCCAGTGGTTCAGCAACGCGATGCCCGGGCCTGGCGAGTAGATCATCGACAGCGGCCATTTGATCAACGGCGTCACCAACCCCGACAAATCCCCCGTCGCGATCCCGTGCTCGTTGAACTCCAGATCTGTCGAACCACCAAGGAACAGGCAACGCCCGCCCATCACACGCCCCGGGTGCACGCCGCGATTGATCAGATGCGCGAATATATCCAGCGATGCGAGGTAGTTCGATCGCATCATCTCATCTGAGACCGGAATGAACTTATCACCGGCGGTCGTACCAGAGGTCTGGGCAAATCGCATAACCTTGCCTACCCAAAGGACATCTGATTCGCCGTGCTCACGCATCGCGACGATATCGTCTTGAAACGCGTACCAATCGGAGATCGGCACCTCTGCCTGATACGCACGCAATCGATCGAACTCATTGTCATATCGGAGGATGGAATCGAATCCGTGCGATCGCCCGAACCGCGTCGATCGGGCGCTGCTGAGATTCTTGGACAACTCCCCCACCTGCACACGCTGGGTGTTCTGAGCCCAGAAATCCAGCTTGGAGAGCTTACGGCGTCGGGCTTCGACACGCGCATGCAGCGCAGCCCCCACGAGCGAGGTCCATGAGTACGGCGCATTCGGTGTTGGCGCGTTGGTGTGCACTGGGTGGGCCGCTCAGTCTTTGGTCGTCATGACGCCGCGTTGTTCGAGCTCATCGAAGAACCCGTTCATCGCTTCACCGAATGGGACCGGCGCCTCGATCATTGGTGCGTGTCCACAATCATCGAGCCAGTAGAGGCGTGCATCGGGCATCAGCTCACTGAACCCCTGCCCGGCACTCGGGGGAGTCACAACATCTTCACGCCCCCAGATCAGCAGTGTCGGCTGATTGATGTTGCCCAGATCGTCCGTCATGTTATCGCGTCGCGCGGTCTTGCTGAGCTTGACCATCGCCCGAGCACCGCCTCGTTCGTTGAGCAGCTTGTGCGCCCGCTCGACATCCTCGGGGTTCATCTTGGACTTGTCGTAGAACAGTTCACCGATCTTCTCAACCAGCCACTCGCGGCTGGGGCGCACAGGCGCGCCCTTGACGACGGTTCGTTCGATCAACCCGCTCGAGCCCGCGAGCACGAGCGCGGAAACCAACTCGGGGCGTTCATGGGTCACGCGGAGCGCGACATGCCCACCGAATGAGTTTCCAACCAGTACTGCGGGGTCCCCGATATGGGCATCAAGGAACTGCATGGTCATCGCGCTGACCGCGCTGAGTGAACAATCAACACCACGCAGTTCGAGCAGCGGCATCTCCAAGGTGACACAGCGCGCCCGATGACACACCGCGTCCACGACGCGTTCCCAGTGTTCGTTCAGACCGACGAGCCCGTGCAGAAAGACGACAACGGGGCCTTCGCCGCGCTCAACGACATCAGCCTCTACCTTCTTCCCGCTTACCCCACGGAGCGTGAGCTTACGCCTTTGACGCGTATGCATCGCTGTCGATTGTGTTTCTGCGCCGTTCACTCGTTCGTCATCCATTCCATGCATCCAAGGGGACAGCGGTCCAAGAACCGGCGAGCCCCTGTAATCCAATGGTAGTACCCACAAACCGGGTATGGGAGAATCTGACCAATCTCATTGGGAATCCAGTTGTTAGGATTCCTGAACCCGACCGTCGAGCAAACGGATCACCCGGTCAGCACGAGCCGCGATCCGCTCGTCGTGCGTGACCATAACCATCGTCAGACCGGCTTTTTCGCGATACTCGATCATGGTGTCGAGGATCGACGCGCCAGTTTTCATATCGAGATTGCCCGTAGGTTCGTCCGCGAGCAGGACGCTCGGGTCGTTGATGAGCGCACGAGCAATCGCGACGCGTTGACGCTCGCCGCCGGAGAGTTCCGCAGGGCGGTGTTTGAGCCGGTGCCCGAGCCCGAACCGCTCAAGCAGCTCCGTGGCGCGCTGGACCGTCGCAGATCGGTTTGACATGTACCCGATACGACCGTGAAGAATCATCGACCCGACACAGACATTCTGGACCACGCTCAGCTCGGGGAGCAGGTGATAGAACTGGAACACGAAACCAATATCATCCGCTCGGTAGCGATCGAGTGTGCGCTTGCTCTGTTTCGTGAGGTCATTGCCCTCGAAACTGATTGTCCCGCGTTGCCCATCAACCTTGTCGGGACGATCGAGCCCCCCCATCAGGTGAAGGAGCGTGCTCTTGCCCGAACCGGAGGCGCCAAGGATCGTGACCCATTCACCCTTCTGGACATCGAGGTCTACGCCGTGGAGAACAGGGACCTTCACGCGTCCGAGCTTGTAGGTTTTGCGGACATCGCGCACGGACAGGATCGGCGATGATTGCTTCGCCATCGTCTCTGTCCCGTCATGTGCGATCGTTTCGGTGCCCATTCGCTTGTCCCTATTTCCTCTTCCCTACTGCCTCTTCCATGATTCCTGAAGCAGTTCCCTGATGCCTTCTTCTTACTCAAACCTCAATGCCTTGACCGGGTCCATCCGGGCGCTGTGCCATGCCGGGAGAAGCGCACCAAGAACGCAGGTCATGATCCCCACGATGAAAACGATCAGCGCCTTCGTCGGATCGACATCACTGGGGATCTCGATGAAGTAGTACTGCTGCGGGTCCCAGATGACGAGCCCGGTGTGCTCACCGATCCAGTCGTGGATCGTGTTGATATTGCTCACGATCCAGTACCCAAGGACCGTTCCGACGGAAGCGCCGACGACCCCGATCACCGCGCCATACCGAACCCACAGCCAGGCGATTCCCATCGTGGAAGCACCCAAAGCACGCAAAATCCCGATGTCCTTGGTCTTTTCCGAAGCCATCGACCAGAAGATCGCGAGGACGAGGAACACGGTGGTGAACGACACGATCCCGAAGATGAACAGGACAAGCCCTGTCTCCTTCTTCACCGCGCTGATCATGGTCCGATTCAGGTCTTCCCAAGTCTTCACCTGCCAGTGCATATCGTGGCTGCTCGGGACATCGCCCTGGTGCTTGCGAGCGAACGCTGCATAGATCTCACGAACTCGATTACGCATGACTTCCAGTTCGACACCGTCCGTCTTCTTGACGAGGACCGTCGTTACGCGTGCCGGATCGATCCCGACGACCTCACGCATCTTGGGACGCAGGATCCCCGTTTCCGGATCGAACTCTGTGGCGAAGGGTTCTCGCTCAAGCGTGATCCGCTGGGCTTCATCCATTCTCAGATTTCGCTGGAGCACTTCCAGCGGGATCACGATCGTGCGCTGATCGACCTCATACAGCCCGGACTGGAACTCGTTCGCGATCGGAATCGTGATCGTCTTGGGATCCACCGGGCGACCGTCGCTATCGAGGGATAGCACCGTCAACCCGACCGAACCGTCATGCGGCATGAACACACTCTCGTGCATCACTCGCCCGTCCGACATCGCACGATTCACACCCTGAGGCTCGTACCCGCCCCACTTCGTGCGATAGTTCAGCCCTGTCACCTCAACACCCAGCACGCCCGCAGGGTCGAGCTGGCCATCATCTGGATCCGGGCGCGTCAGCGTGAGCCCGTTCTGAAAAATCTGTTCCAGATCGATACCCGCATTCTCACGCAGATCGTCCGCAATCAGTCGTAGATCCTCACGCCCCTTATCCTTGGGCGTTGGTTCCGTGATAGGTTTCCACCAGAGCGTGTCGGCGAAGCCTGTCACATCGGAATAGCTCGTCGCATCAACGCCCTTAATTTGGATCAGTTCGATCCGTCCATCCGGGAGCTGTGCCAGCCCGAAGGTCTCGATGATCGGTGTCGCGGAATCGATCATCTCGTCTTGCTCGAGCATCTCGATGAGATCGTCGTAATGACCGAAACCGACATTGGGCCAGACGATCGCGACATCACCCACCAGGACCCGCCCGCTCTGGATCAATGACACCAGAAACCCGCCCATGACGGACCAGGTCACGAGGATCGTCGCGACGGACAGCATCACCGCGACCATCGCCAGCATGGGCATGATCTTTCGGGTCAGATACTTTCGGGTCAGCAGCGCTTGGTACACGGCGGAGTGTATCCCTTTCTCAGACCCTCATCGGCATCTCTACGAACTTATCGCCACCGGTTATTCGCGCGATCCATGTCCGGGAGGATTTCCTCCGGATCGAGCGTGATCGATTTCACGCGTCTGCCGTTCGTCTTCAGACCAGCCTGCCAACGGCTGGTCTGGTGCCAGATCTCCACGGGCAGGTCCACGATCTCGCTCGACCCGTCGCGGTACTCGACGAGCATCCGCACGGGCATCACCATATCCCCGATGTTATCGAGGACCACGATCGCGCCGTCGGGCGTGTCCTTGACGGAGACGATCGCCTGATCGAGCGCGTCGGGCTCGAGGAACCACCCGCGCCAGAACCAGTTCAGATCCACGCCCGCGCCGTCCTCCATCGCACGGAAGAAATCGCTCGGCTGGGGGTGCTTGAAGTACCACGCACGCATGTACCCCTGGAACGCATCATCAAAGCGTTCGTTCCCGAGGATGTACTCTCGCAGGAGATACAGCCCGAAACCCGTTTTGCGGTACATGAGCCCCCCAACCCAGCGCGGCCATGTGCGATCGGGCTTGGTCATGATCGGCTGACAGTTGCCCGAGTTGCATATATCTATCGTCTGCTTCATCGCACGATCGATGTTCACATCTTCCTTATACCAAGCGGCCTTGGAGTACATGTTGATGAAGGTGTTGAAACCCTCGTCCTGCCACATGTACCGGCGTTCGTCGGAGTTGATCACCATCGGGAACCAGTTGTGCCCGACCTCGTGGTCCGTGACCCCGAACAAACCACGCGGGTTGGTGCGAGCGCCGCAGAAGATGATCCCGGGGTACTCCATGCCACCCTCTGGGCCGTTGATGTTGCTCATCGCGGGGTAGGGATATGGGAACAGGAAATCGGAATAGAACTCGATGGAGTGGCGGATGTACCGGGTCGACCCGCCGTCGGCGTGATCGGGTCCCCAGACCTCTGCTTCCTTGGGGTAGAGCGATTGGCACAGCACGCGGCGTGTCCCGCCTCGTCCGTCCGCGATCGCGACACTCGCCGCATCCCACATAAACGCGTCGGACGCAGCCCATGCAAAGGTACGGGCGCTGTCGATCTTGAAGCGCCAGGTCATCATCCCGTCACCGGCCGGGCTCGAGGATCGTGTCCCGACCTCTTCGGGTTTGATGATCCAAACTGGTTCGTCGGAACGCATCGCCTCGTCCATGCGGGACTGCTGGGTCGCGGTGAGTACTTCCTGCGGGTTGGTCAGCATCCCCGACCCCGACACGATGTAGGTGCGCGGCACGGTGATGTTGACATTGTAACTTCCGAAATCTGTGTAGAACTCCCCACTCCCCAGATACGGGAGGGTATTCCACCCGTGCACATCGTCGTACTTGCAGACCTGCGGGAACCACTGAGCGAGCTCGAAGATCTTGCCCTGTTCGACCACCTCGGACCCCATCCGGCGCAGGTGCGGCGGAACTGGGAATGAGAAGTCCATCTCGAACACCAGGGTCTGCCCCGACGCGAGGGGGGTCGGGAGATCGAATCGTCCGAGCGTGTCGTAGACCTTCATCTCAAGATCCTGCCCGTTCGTTTCGAGACGATCAATCGTGTACCCGCCTCCGAAATCGTACTCGAGCATCTTCATAACGCTGCCGGGGGTGCGGGAGTTGGTGCCGATGGAGTCGCCTCGGAACAGGTTCTGCTCGAGGTTCATCCAGATGTAGTTCAAGGTATGCGGCGAGTTGTTCGTATAAATGATCCGCATGCTCGCGTCGATGACACCGGAATCGGGCTCGAGCGTCGCGTCGATGTCGTAATCGCAGGTCTGCTGCCAATAGTCCGGGCCGGGCATGCCCGAACCCAGACGCATCTCGGTGGGTGTGCCCCAATCGATCTGGGCGAAGATATTCTCGCCGTCTGATCCGCCTGCGCGACGGAACCGATCATCGACCGCCCCGACGGATTCGATCACACCTACGCCTGGGCGATCCCCAGACCTGCTCGAAGTGGTTGAAGTTGAGGCGCACGCGCCGAGGGCGAGCGATGAGACAAGAAGGGCGACAACCCCGAGCGCTCTGAGAGCGCGTTGCACAGCGTCAGTAGGCATGAAAAGAGCTCCTGAGATTCACGCCGAACTCGAACGCCCGGCGAACTAGAAAACACGGGTCCTGCATCGCGAGGATACCAGAACCCGTTGTATCGTGCATCTGTGTCCAGGGTTGCAGTATTGACTCAGACTACCCTATGGGGTATATCACGCAAATGGCCCACCTAAAAAGGTGGGCCAGTGGAAAGGTCAAACCCATCGCAGATGATGGTTCCGGTGGGCCTTGGATTACTCCCGCATTGATGAGAACTGAATCATAAAGTCACGGACATCGTGGACATCCACGAATCCATCTTGGTTGATATCCGCAGAACGATCGCCTTGCTCATACGCACGAATGAAATGAAGGACTGCGGCATTCACATCCCCGCCCGCGATTCGTGATTCTGTTGAACTACAGGAGCTGTAGTACGGTTGGATGGTGTAGCTCAACGACGATTTGGGCTTGATTGCATTCGGAACCGGAATCTCCTTCTGCAACCACCCAATCTCTTGGCCGGTGTAGATGAGGCCATCATTGCTCGTATCGGAGTTGCACCACTCATCCCATTGGGTTCCCCATGGCGTTGTTTCCGCGTCGAGATACGTCAATCGAACCGAACGAACTGTTGCACCAATAATGGATTCATCGAGTTCGAATGGTATGTTTTCAACTAGACGATCAAGAGTCTCAATCGTTCCTGAGATCGCGCTGCAGTTGAGATCATCAACCGTGCCTGACAAGTACACCGCAACATCGACATCAATTGTGCCCGGTTTGAATGTGTACACACGCTCAACACGGTACCCGTGCGTTGATGTATCAGAATCACCATCGTTCAAGTCATAACACACACTCAAGACGAAGTTTCCGTTCGAGTCAAGAACCGGATTGCCCGACAAATCGGTATCGAATCCAAAGTTGCGCGAGTTCTGCTCTGCCCAACGGCGTTTGCCATCGGATGTGAAACCGACGACCTGATGCGTTGTCAGAGGTGACCAGTTCCGGCCCGCGATAAGCGGCGAGTTCCCGCTAGGCGTGGTCTTATCGACGAAGAGTGAGAGCCCGACTCCTCCGATCTCCTCGCTGTACGCGTGCCCCTTGCCGTCTTCATACGCCTCACTGGTGTGATCTCCACCGCCGTTGGACAGATCGTGGTCCTCAATCGTCCGCGGCTCTTCGTGACGAGAAACTGCGTTTTCGTAGTAGTACGGGTGGATGGACTCACGAATCGACATGACCGCGTAGTAGCACGGCGTATTGATCGCGATGTACGCTTCATCGATCACCTCAACCGTCACACCCGTTGCAACAACCTCTGATGGCAGCTCTGCGCCGGTGTCAATCGGACCCGACGCATCAAAGAGATGCCCGAGCCCTCCAGCATACAAAGGCATGAGATCAAACTTCGTGCCTGCGGTTGGATCTCCGCTCCACGCTGCGGTATCGAGTGTCGAGATCGGGAACATGCCCAGAGAACCTGGCCACACATCATTGATCAGGTCATCCGCCAGATCTGAGCCATCCTCCAGTGCTAGTCGGGCGGCCATATCGCTTGCAAGCGAACCGATTCGCTTTGCACCTGAGTACTGCTCGCGAACAGCCCCCATTGTCGTGCGTGAATCATTATCGTGCCCAAATGCGATCTGCGACCCATCAGGCGAGGATCCCATGTAATGCGACCAGAAATCATATTGGCGATTGAGCACCGTACGAAGGAAGTCCCACTCGCGGTTGTAATCGCCCCCGGTTCCAGAGTTTGACGGATCGAACTCGTCCCCCGAGACTAGCCAGCCTGCCGCGATCATGTAGTTCTGAATTCCAGAATAGCTGCCATCGAAACCGACAGCCTCGTAGAGCGCGACATCCTCGCCTGTCCATGTGCTCGGGACTTGAACAATATCTTGAGCAAACTCATCTGCCCATGAACCGAGTTTGGCCGAGCCCATTTCTGTTTCCCAGAGCTCTCCAATCTCGTAGAGGAACGGAAGATGATGTACATCCTGATTTCTAGTCGAGGTTAGTTTGTTATTGGCAATCTGACAAAACTGGACCAGCGCCGCGGGGAGGAATGCCGCCCGGTCATCAGCATCGAAGAGGCCGTAGACACGAGCCCAGTGCATCCCGATCCCCAGTTCATCTGTTCCTGCCAATCCTGCAAGCCCACCATAAAGACTGTTTTCAAACCGACTACTTCTACGAAGACGCCCTCCATGGATGTGACGGGCATAAGCGAGCATCGCGACGCGCGCTCGTTTATCAAAGTCCGTGTCGGAGTAGTATGGGTTTGCAGCCGTGTCGTCCCATCCAGCCCAGAACAGCATCGTGGGGCCGAACCTGTCAGCGTTGTTGTCTGAAAGCGAGAGTTCGCCATAGTCAAGCCGAGTCGAAGTCGCTCCGAAATCATGGTGAACTGAGCCGACCATGTTTTCGCTCGTCGAGGTTACCTGACGATGAATCGCAATGTTCAGCTCTGGAAGACCGAGTGGGTATGTACCCAGCGAAAAATAATCTCGTGGATTCGAGGTGATTTGGTTCGCAAAGGTTCCAGGCGTGCTCTCGTCGCCGAAATCGTCCACGATGGAACTCGAAGTCCCAAGTCCCGTCGATGCGATCTCCACGATCCGATCCCGCAGGATTTTCTCGTCGAGTGACCAGAGCGTAAAAGAGTCCTCCTCGATCACGCCACCCTTGATGTAGTAATACGCACCGAACTCGTCGTCGCTAAACGCGACTGGAACCCCGGCGCTCTCGATTTTCCAACCAGCACTTAGCCCCGCATCAATAATGCCCGGCGTGTTGAGGAACTGCCCAGAACTTGAGAGCAGCAGGTGCAGTGATCCGTCAAACTCACGCTCTGAGAATGACGAAACATTCGACTTGGTGAACTCAAACGCGTCACCAGAGTCCGGATTGGCATCGCGTGGAATATACGCAAACGCGTCGCTTGTGAGTGCACTCACACCCTCAAGTGGCCCGAACGGTGCATGCACTCCCCAGTAGGGTGGCGCATGATTCGTTTCGAACTCAAATCCCTCGTTCTCGCCGGACTTTACGAGGATTCTATAGAGTCCCGGCTTCCCGGCAGGTAGCGTGATCGTATGTTCACCGTTAACCGGGTAGTAGGCAACATTGGGCACCAGACTGAAGTACCCATGTTCGGTGTACCCTGAGAAATAGCCCACTTCGCCGTCGGGTTCGAGGCAGAGGATGATCGATTTAGAGATGATCTCCTGAGTCGAAGTCGAACCGTTGTACTCATTGACACTAATCGTCTGATCACCCAAGCCGTGGTGATACACATAAAAGTATCGAGCTTGCTGCTCAGCGCTTATAGAAGTAGGTACCCATCGCGTGATCAGGTTCGATGTTGATGAATCAACAAACTCAGGAATGAGTGATGAATCAAACACTGAGTCTACTATCTCCGGACTCAACAATGATACATCACCACTATTTAGCCCGCCCGCATCGTCCGTCAGGCTGCCGTTGAGCTTTAGTTCAACATCCCACACATCTGTGCCAGACAGGGGCGATTCTGGGTGTGCCCAACGAAATGCGGCATATGCCACATCGCCGATCGCACTCGTGTAGGTGTCGAGAAGGTAATCGGAATCCGGGGAAGGCGTGGACCCTGTTCCTGAATCAGGCCCATTTGGATCTGGCCAGACTTCATCGCGTTTCCCGATTGCGCTCTGCCAACCATTCCCGGCAAGCTTGTGAAGCGCATCCGCACGCGCATTGCCCATGATTGTTCCGCCACCGTGCCAGGAGCCGTTGAGTTCTACCGCGGGATCGGGTGTTCCTGTGTAGTCTGTGAGCTGAGTCACTGTTTGGGCTGTGCCATCGATCCAGCAAAATGCTTCTGCAAGCCCGGTTCTAGGGACGGACTCGTCGTATCCCCAATCGATCGTATGGAACTCCCCGTCGTCGAGTTGGACTTCCACTCTCCAGACCCTTGTTCGAGCATCAGAGCTTGAACTCGTGTCCCCTCCGTCACCAATCGCGAGGTACAAGTATCCAGTACTGTTCGCTGAATCATGCTCGTAGCCAACCGTAAATCCAGCATACTCAGTGTATTCGACTACTCCTTGCGTCCAGAGAACACGCCCGGTTGTATGCCCGCCGGTAACCGCGTGATTTGTATCCAAAATCTCGTATTCAGACTCTGGCGCCAGGCGTACGCGCAGTCGAACATGCATGTACTCGCCCATATCATTTCCCACACCACCCGATGGAAAAGCGGAGCATGAACTGAAGGGCTCGGCGGTCCGAAGGACATCTCCTCTGCCATGGAAGCGGAGAAACTCCGTATCGTTTGCGGTGTCGTATGTGGGTGGGGCTGCAAGCACGCTGGTTGACGCGATTGTGAGCACGAGCGGTATCGTGTTTTTGATCATGGTGTGCCTCAAGAAAAATGTCCATCGTGAGTGTGAACGGCCCGAATATACACCAGCACATTCCACGCATGTCGCAGGTTTATGAATATAAATATATTTCAAATACAACAAGCGCAATATGTGCTTCATCTCACATAGCAGAAAGCTATTTCCTTGCGTTGTCATGCAGAAAAATCAGCTATCTAACTCGAAGGCACTACAGCTTGCGATCGAGTAACCTGTATTGCACCGCCTCGCCCACATGCTCTGGTCGGACCGTTTCGGAACCTGCGATATCTGAGATTGTGAGTGCAACGCGCCGGATCTTGTCGTATGCACGGGCACTGAGGCCGAGCTGGGTCATCGCTTGCTCAAGGAGCGCCTTGGCAGTCGATTCGAGGGCCATAAACTCGTCGAGTTGCTTGCCCTTGAGTCGTGAGTTTGGGGTATCTCCCTGACGACGCATTGCGCGTTCGCGTGCTGCGATCACTTGTGCCCGCATTGTCGCCGTGTCGGTCCCGGTCGCCTTCTGACTCAGCTCACTCCAAGGCACCGCGGGCGCCTCTACATGCAGGTCGATCCGATCGAGCAAGGGCCCGGACAGACGCGATAGGTACCGCTGCATCTCACGCTGTCCCACTTCTCCCGGCGCGATGTCGCCCTTGGGCGTCGGGTTCATCGCGGCGACGAGCATGAAGGACGCGGGGAACTGCACCGTGCCGTGCGAACGCGCAATCGTGACAACATGGTCCTCCATGGGCTGACGCATGGTCTCGAGGACATTGCGTGAGAACTCAGGGAGCTCGTCGAGAAACAGGATCCCATGGTGTGCCAATGAGATCTCACCCGCACGAGGGATCACCCCGCCTCCAACTATCGCCGGCGAACTCGCGGTGTGATGAGGCGTGCGGACCGGACGGGCGGTCACCAGCCCACGCCGCGCATCGAGCATCCCTGCGGATGAGTAAATCCGTGTCACTTCGATCGCCTGCGCCGGGGTCATCGTGGGCATGATCCCGGGGAGCGCCTTGGCCATCATTGTCTTGCCCGTACCGGCGGGGCCGAGCATGACAATGTTGTGCTGCCCTGCCGCCGCCACCACCAGCGCACGCTTGACCGATTCCTGCCCCTTGACCTCCGCAAAATCGACGGCTGCGTTCGTTTGCTCCAGCATGGACGCGATGTCAGCCGTTGGATGCGGCTCAAGATCTAGCTCGCCATTCAACAACCCGACGACCTGGGCCAGACTCGAAACTCCAAATACACGCACTCCTTCGACAACGGACGCCTCCGCGGCGTTCTGAGCCGGAACAATGACGGCATCGAGACCGAGATCCCGCGCGAGGGTGACCATCGCGATGACGCCTCGGATCGGACGGATCCGCCCATCCAATGCCAACTCGCCCGCGATCAATGCCCGGCGAGGATCGAGCCCCCCCGACTCGTCCTCGAACGCAACCGATGCCCCACCGGCAAGGACAGGAGCAGGTGCACGAACGGGGGACGGATGGATCACCCCGCTCGCCACCATGACCCCCACCGCGATCGGAAGGTCGTACATCGGACCTTCTTTCCGCACATCCGCGGGTGCCAGGTTGATCAAAGTCCGACCCGCGGGCATGGGGTATCCCGAGTTGCCCATCGCGGATCGGACTCGTTCGAGAGACTCCTTCACCGCTGCGTCCGGGAGACCCACCACGATCTCCTTCGGAATCTGCGTGTCATCCAGATCGACCTCGATCTCAACAGGCTGCGCGTCGATCCCCTGGAGTAGAAAGCTGCGTACTTTGGGTATCATACCGAACAAAATACCAAATGCCGAACACAAGTCAACCCGCCTGTTCGGATTTTGATCAGAATATTGACAATACATGCCATGGCTAACAGGCAGAGCACTTGAGAGCAGCACCGTTCTCAATCTTCTGTTCGTTCATCGATACAGCGTCTTGCAAGATCGCGACACACATCTACATATTGCAACGCGTATCTATGCACCTATTCATGGGCAACCTGAGTGATACATCGCAAGGAACGCGGAGACATCGAAGAAATCAAACTCTCCATCGCCTGTGAAATCGACGCCGGGGTCGCCGTCTGAAAAATGTGCCACGAACGCAGAAATATCAAAGAAATCGAGCTCACCAAATGGCTCTGCCAGATCCGCACCCGAGCATGATTCCAAGGAGTTCGAGATCGCGTGAAGGAGCTCAAGCACGGCCGCCGAGGCATTGGGCATGTCTTCGACCAAGAACCGAGGCCAGTAATGCGCGATGCCGTCCAACAGCACATACGAGGTCGCATCATTGACTGAAACCACTTCGGCACCTCCAAGCGCTGTTTCCACGGCGTCATACTCGATCTGCCCGAGCTCGCTTGCGTTCCTCCCCGCCACAACTTGCATGTGATCTGACAGAATTCCGAAGTTGTAGAGCGAATCAGCATCTCCTTCACCTGTGACCGGGTTCACCCGCGCATCATCGGTCCCGTGCATATGCATCACGGGGACCGTGGCCGGCCAATCGCTCATTTCAATGACATTATCATTGAAATAGGCCGCGTAAGGAATCGCTGCGGAAAGCACATCGCCATGCTCACCCAGCATCTTGTATGTCATCAGCGCCCCCGCAGAGAAACCGGTGATTGCGAACTTCGAGCGGATAGGTGCGATCGTGGCGATGTCTTCGACCACCGCGAGGAGGAACTCCGAATCCCCCCGGCTGATCCCTCGAGGATCCGCTGCATCCCAAGAGAACCCAACCGTCACGGCTGGGCTGCCGTTTGGATAGATGACGATCACATCCTCTGCAGCGTCTTCGGCCTCAATGCGAGCGATGTTCTGAAACCACTCGGCATCGAAGGTTGCGGGATGCAATGCAAGCAGGACCTGCATCGGTTCGGTGCGGGTGGCGTAGTCCTCCGGCAGATACGCGAGGTACGATCGGCCATCCACCGTGCGGTCGAGGCGTTCATGGGCCTGCGCCGATCCAATGAACAACACACTTGCAGCCGCAATCAAGAATACATTTATGTTCAAACCAACCCCTTCTCCATGCATATCGATGTTTCATTTCAGTCTCATGGCTTCGCAGAGCGAGCGTACTGCACAACGATTCAACCAGGCTCCGACTTGCATCACGGTTGAAAAGAACTCAACAGCGAGTGACACCCAGGGCTGAACATGGATCATACTTGAATCGAACTTTTCCACAACCATCATCCGCAGAACCGAACAAATCGCGTACCTATTCAGGGGTACATCATGAGGATCCTGAATCTGATGACGGATCGCATGAATGAGCGTTTGGTTTCAGGTACCATCTCGGCATGAAACTGTTTCGTTTTGCCGCAGCCATCGTTCCAACACTCTCGATCCTCACTCCGCACAGTCTGGCCCAAGAGACCGATCCGGGCGTGACCTTCCGTGTGTATGCAGTCGATGGGAATCTCCAGCAGATCCCCGAGATCGCGCCGGACCAGACGCCGAATCTCGATGAGCTCCGAGATTCGATCGATGCCGAAACCGATGACTTCGGTGGCATTCCCCTGCCGTATGTCACCCATGTGACCGCCGAGCTGCTCATCAAAGAGCCCGGCGAGTACGCGTTCATGCTTACTTCCGACGACGGCTCCCGCCTCACGCTCAATGGCGAGGTCCTGATCGACCACGACGGGCTGCACGGGGCGATCTCCAAGACCAGCGAACGCGTATTCCTTGAGCAGGGTGCGCACCCGCTGCGGGTCGATCATTTCGAGGCCGGCGGCGCGAGTGTGCTCAAGCTCGAGTGGATTGGTCCCAATGACTTGGATTACTCTGTCATCAGCAGTGAAAACCTCCGCACGCAGCGTGATCTCACACGGGTCACCTCGCCGGGTGTCAAGCAGATCATCGGGCAGAACCGTCCGGGTGATCGGCGGGCACTCAACGCTGTCCATCCGGGCTGGGATCTCTCCACCATCCGCCCCGAGGGCTTCGAGCCCAAAGTCGGCGCGATGTGTTTCCTCCCTGATGGGCGGCTCGCGATTGGTACCTTCGATCCGCTCCAGCGCGACGACCGGTCATTGCCGGACATCGACTCCAAGGAACCCGACAAGCTCTACGCGATCCTCAACTGGGACGCGGAGGACCAATCCAAGATCGAGGTCGTCGAGATCGCGACCGACCTCTACGAGCCCAGCGCGCTGTGCGTGCACGAGGGCGAGTTGTATGTCGCGCATCGAAAGAAGGTCGAGCGACTACGCGACATCGACAACGACGGGTATTTCGAGACGCACGAGCTCATCGCGGACGGGTGGGAAGGGTGGAACTACCACCAGTTCGTGTTCGGGCTTTTGCCTCACAAGGGCAAGCTGTACGCGGCACTCTCCACCGCGATGGCCCCGCCCGCGTGGGAGGGGATGCAGGACAACGCCGGGCCCAACGGCCCGATGCGGGGCGGGCTCATCGAGATCGACATCGAATCCAAAACCGCGTTCGTCATCGCCGGTGGGCTCCGCACCCCCAACGGGCTCGGTGTTTCGCCCGACGGCGCACTGGTCTACCTCGACAATCAGGGCACCTGGATGCCCACCTCCACGCTCGCGGAGATCATCCCGGGTCGGTTCTATGGGCATTACAACAATGCCAACTTTGTCCCCAACCTCGCGGAGCGCTTCCCCAATGGCGGGCACCCGAGCGTCTACGCGGACCGCCCACGCACGCCACCCGCGCTGTGGCTGCCGCAGAACGAAGTGGTGAACTCACCCACGCAACCCCTCCCCATCACCTCCGGTCCATTCAAGGGGCAGATGCTCGTCGGCGAACTCACAGCCGGTGGTGTGCGGCGCGTCTTCCTCGAACGCGTGAATGGGCAGCTGCAAGGTGCGCTGTTCCGGTTCACGCAGGGGCTCGAGTCGGGCGTCAACCGCATGGCGTGGGCGCCCGACGGATCGCTGATCGTTGCGGGCATTGGTGCGGGCGGGAACTGGAACTGGCGCGGGACGCAGTTTGGGTTGCAGCGGTTGACGCCGAATGGGGAGCGTGTACTTGAGTTCCAGAGCGTGATCGCAACGCCAACCGGGTTTGATGTCTGCTATCTCGAACCAGCACAAGGCCAGTCCGCCGACGTCGTCAGCGGGTACAGCGTCACCTCATGGACATACGAACCAACCGCCCGGTACGGCGGCCCCAAGGTCGATCAACGCACGCATCGAGTCACAATCAATCGTGGGTTCCACGGCGTGCGGGATCAACTCATCGTTGACGATCTAGAACCCGGGCGCGTCTACCACATCGTTGCGCACACATACGAGGGCAAAGGACACGAACTCTGGTCCACAGAAGCGTGGTATACGCTCAACCAGATTCCTCGGGAGTATGAGCCGTTTGATATCGACATCGCACCCGAGACTCCAAACCACGACGGCGTTGGTATCGGTGTCCTCCCCCCCGCCGATGCCGTCACCCTCATCGCCCGCTCCACCGGCGCGGCGATGCGGTACGCCAACCGCCCCTACCCCATGACCAACGCGACGCAGGACGACCTGCTCAACGCGCAGGGATACATGTCCGTCGGGAACGGCTCGGGCGATCTGTCCTCCACCACTTCGTTCGGCGATGCACGCATCCACATCGAGTGGCTCTCGCCGCCCGGCGGTTCCGGGCAGATGGCGGGCAACTCGGGCGTGTATCTGCAGGGCAAGTACGAGCTCCAGGTGCTTGGCTCCAAACCCGGCGATGAACCACTGCAAGCCAACGAAGCTGGGGCGTTCTACAACATCAAACCCGCGGACACCAACGCGTCGTATGGGCCCGGCGAGTGGCAGGCATACGACATCTGGTTCCGCGCAGCTCGCTTTGACGACAACGGGAACAAGACCCAGAACGCACGCGCGACGGTGTACTGGAACGGGATGCTCATCCACGACGACATCGAGCTCCCCCACCCTACCGGTTCGCAGCGGGCAGCGGGCGAAGCGCCCGCGCCGGGGCTCGATCGCATGATCGGGCCGCTGGTCCTCCAGGATCACGCGACGCGTGCGGAGGGACCGGTTCGGTATCGCAACGCGTGGATCGCGCCGCTCGATGACGCGCCCGCTCCCACGCCCGGGGCATGGACGCGACTCTTCGAGGACACGGACGAGTCCGATTGGCTCATCCGAGGCGGGCGCGCAACATACGAACGCAAGGACGGCGTCCTCGTCGGCACAAGCGTCCCCAACTCGCCCAATACCTTCTATACCACGAAGAAAACCTACGCCGACTTCGAGCTCATCTACGAGTTCCGTGTCCACCCCGAGCTCAACTCGGGCGTGCAGATCCGATCCGCGATCATGGGCGGCGTCGACAACCGCGACGGGAACCTGCAGGGGTACCAGATCGAGATCGACCCGGCACCCCGCGCGTACTCAGCAGGCATCTACGACGAGGCCCGACGCGGCTGGCTCCACCCGATGCACACCACGCCCTCACCCCGGCGCGCATTCCGCCCGGGCGAGTGGAACACCGTCCGCGTGGTTGCACACGGCGACACGATCCGCACCTGGATCAACGGCGTGCCGGCGGCGGAGATCTTCGACGCGATGACCGCCAAGGGACATATCGGCTTCCAGGTGCACGATGTCGGTGGACGCGAAGACCCGCTGAAGGTGGAGTTCCGCAATGCGCGGATCAGGGATCTAGACTGAGCCAACTCACCGCAACTCGTACACCGCCACGATGCACGCCATGTACCGCTCCGTCTCGGGCGAATCGCGTTCCTCGGTCTTGATGAAGCCGCACTTTTCGAGGATGCGGCAGGACCCGATGTTGCTCTTGGCAACATGCGCGATGAGTGGGCGGTGCTCGAAGAGTTCGATGAACAGCTTGAGGGCCCGTGATCCGATCCCTTTGCCCCAGTGGGCTTGCGCGATCATGTAGCCCACCTGCGTCTCGTCTTCCACTTGAAAGCTGTTGATGCACCCCACGACCTCGCCTTCCAACACGATGAGTCGCGTCTGGGTGTCATCACCGTGGACCATCCGCTCCCATTGCTTCGCGAATGCCTCACGCGTGCGCGGGAATATCTTGGCCATCGTGTTGGCGGCCGGGTCCTGCGTCAGCGGGAAGATCCGCTCGAAGTCATCGAGAACTGGTTCGCGGAGCTCGACGGTGTCCTCGCTCATGCCGCCGACACCGGGCGCGTCTTCGCGTTCATCGTGGGGATGAATCGCGCGATCTGCTCGAGCACGGCCTTGCGGGACTGGCTTCTTCGCACCGCGTCCATCGATGACACGAGATCATCGATCGTCGTTGGTGACACATCGGTGGTCTCATCGAGCGCGTAGATCCCCGGGTGGCTCGTCCGCATCAGACCCTGTGCGTCATAACTCAGTTCCTCGTAGAGCTTCTCGCCCGGGCGCGCACCCGTCAGCACAATCGGCACCGTGTTGGGCTTTGATGCGCCCATAGGGTGCCCGATCGTTGGCTCGTACCCGCACGCGCGGATGATCCGCTTGGCGAGCTTGAAGATCTCGATCGGCTCGCCCATATCCAGTACGAAGACCTCGCCCGAGTGCCCCACCTCGATCCCGCCGAACCCGTGCCCGGACATCGCGCCCGCTTGCATCACCAAAGTCGCGGCTTCCGGGATCGTCATGAAGTACCGCGTCATCCGCTCGTCCGTCACTGTCACCGGGCGGCCCGCAGCGATCTGGTCCGCCCAGATGGGCAGCACCGAGCACGCGGACCCGAGGACATTGCCGAAGCGGACCATGCTCAGGCGTGTTTCGATGCCAGGCATCTGCGCGAGCGATTGGGTGTACATCTCCGCCAGGCGCTTCGTCGCGCCCATGACATTGACAGGGTTCACCGCTTTGTCCGACGAGATGAGTACGAACCGTTCCGCCCCCACCGCCACCGATGCGTCCGCGATCGCTTTGGTCCCGAACAGGTTGTTCGTGACAGCGTGCGCTGGGTGGTCCTCCATCAACGGCACATGCTTGTGCGCCGCCGCATGGAACACCACATGGGGCTGGTACCGCTCGAGCAACCCGAGCGTGCGGGACGCGTCGACCACATCGTGCAGGACCGCGACGCGTTCGATCTCGGGGTACGACTCACGCAGCGCCCGATCGATCTCGAACAGCGCGTTCTCCGCGCGTTCCATGAGGACAATCCGTTTGGGGTGGTAGCTCGCGACCTGGCGCACGAGCTCGGACCCGATGGATCCGCCCGCGCCCGTCACGAGCACCGTCTTCTGATTGAGCGAACTCGAAACCAGCACCCGATCGATCTCATGCGGCACACGCCCGACGAGCTTCGCCAGATCGATCTTCGGCGTACCGATCGTCACCTCCGAAGGCGTCGTCACAACGGGTGCGCTGTGCAACAGCTCATCCATCGGAGGCACGAACCGCTCGATCACCCCGGCGCGATGCAACGACACAGAAATCGTCCGCCACAACGCCCGTTCAGACGCGGGCAATGTCACGATCGCGCTCGTCACGCTCTCCGAGGCACACAACGCGACCAGATCGTCAATCACACCCAAGACTCGCACACCCTCGATCGTGGATGTTGAAGTCTGCTCCGTCACCACCACACCCACGATCCCATCGGACTCGCCGATCGCACGGAGTTGGCGGATCAATCGATCGCACGCGTGTTCACTCCCAACAACGAGGGCGCGAGAATCGGTTATGGGTTCTGGGGTGCTCATACCCCTCTCATCGGCTCGATCCGCCCACAACAACCCGATTTTCACACCCCAGATCGGCATACGCTGCGCCCGATGCGGGTATCCTCATTCCCGCATGCTTACACGATTAGCCGCACAACTCGAATCCATCTCCGAGGGCGCGATCCCCATCGCAACCCTCTACACCAACCCGGACTTCGCACTCGAAGTCCTTATCCCGCAATACCTTGCGGACTCGCTCGCATCCAAGATCAACGAACGCGTGACCCTTCACACCCGCGTCTATCTGGAAGGGCAGGGGCAGGGCACCTCGTTCATCCCGCGCGTGATCGGGTTCGGATCGCCCGTTGAGCGGGACTTTTTCGAGGTCTTCACCTCCGTCAAAGGTGTCGGGACCAAGAAGGCCCTCCGCGCCCTTGTCGAGCCCCCGAGCACCATCGCCGCACACATCGTCTCAAAGGATGCCAAAGCGCTCACCAAGCTTCCCGAGATCGGGAAACGATCCGCGGAGACCATGATCGCCGAACTCTCGGGCAAAATTGACAAGTTCGCCGGCGACGCCATCATGGCCGGCGCCACCGCCACCCGGACGATGCCCGCGACGAGCATCGAGCAGTCCTCGTTCCCGCCCGCCGCAGCCGAAGCGATCGCCGCACTCATGGCCCTGGGCGAGCAACGCTCAACCGCGGAGCAAAAGGTCCAGATCGCCCTGACCAAAGCCCCCGAAGGCGCCGATGTCGATGTACTGGTGCAGACCGTGTTTGGCGGATAAGAAGGGACGAGCCACTAGCCACTTGCCACTAGGGCTCGCAAAGTACATTGACCGTTCATTTCAAAACCCCAGTGGCGAGTGGCTGATGGCTCGCCCCTCGAATCCGAAGGATTCTCTCCCATGCGTTACGCGATGATCATGGCCGGCGGGTCCGGCACCCGGCTCTGGCCCATGTCCCGGGACGGGCAACCCAAGCAGCTCATCAAGTTCATCAAGACCGATGACGGACGGACCGTCTCGCTCCTTGAGCTCGCAGCGGAACGCGCCGGGAACCTCACGCAGGGCAACTCCGTCTACATCTGCACGGGAGAGCGGTACCGCGAGCAGATCAAAGAAGCGATGCCTCACTTCGACAACGAGCACATCCTGGGCGAGCCCATGCCACGCGATACCGTCAACGCCGTCGCCTTCGCCGCGGCCGTCTTCGCCAAGGACGACCCCGACGCCGTCTTCTCGGTCTTGACCGCGGACCAGCTCATCGAGCCGGCGGATGTCTTTGCCGGAGCCGTCGAACTGGGCTACACGCTCGTCGAACAGGACCCGACGCGTCTGGTCACCTTCGGCATTACTCCAGATCACCCCGCCACCGGCTACGGCTACATCGAGCGAGGCCAGAAGATCGAAGACACGGACGATCAGGCGTTCAAAGTCGCTCGATTCGTTGAAAAACCACCACTCGAGAAGGCCGAGGCGTATTTCCAATCCGGACGGTTCGATTGGAACGCGGGCATGTTCGTCTTCCATGCGCGGACGCTGCTCGATCTCTACAAGCGCTTCATGCCCAAGAATGCCGAGCTCATCGAACAGCTGCAGGACGCATGGGGTACCGACAAACAGCAACAGGTCCTCGACGAGGTCTACCCCCAACTCGACAAAACCTCCGTTGACTACGGGATCATGGAACCCGCGTCCAACGAACGCGATGTCTCAATCGTCGGCGTCAAGATGAACATCAAGTGGCTCGATGTCGGGTCCTGGCCCGCGTACGCCGAGACCCTCACGCCCGACGAGCACGGGAACCGATCCAACGGCACCCCCATCGCAACGCACGACGCGAACAACAACATCGTCATCGCAGAAGATACGGACGGGTCCCACACGATCGCCCTGATCGGGTGCGACGACCTGATCGTGGTCCGCACCGAACGCGCCACGCTCGTGGTGCCCAAGGACCGGGCGCAGGACATCAAGAAGCTCCACGAGGGATTGCCGGACGGGTTGAGGTAAAACTCAATCCCCGACGAACGACCGCAACCGTTCGACCACCGCATGTCCCTCAAGCTGTGGGTTCAGTGCGGCGTAGTCGAGCACGCCCTTACCCTCTGCGCTCACCAGGCTTGCGTCCGCGCCGTGGTCGAGGAGCATCGTGATCATCTCAGGCGATGAACCCCGGCAGGCCATCAGCAGCGCCGAGCCGTTCGCGACCTCCCACCGGTCGTTCACATCGCAGCCGGCGTCGATCATCGCCGCCGCGTGCTCAACGCTCACGCCGCGATCAATGGCCACCATCAGCGTTGGCGGCTCGTACTCACCCTTGCGGTTCAGGTCCGCGCCGTGCTCGCTCAGCAGTGCCCAGACCGCCGGGTCTTCGCCGTGCTGAGCGTAGAGACGGGCGGGTGTGACCGTCGGGTTGTTGGGCATGGACGCGTCGGGCGCCGCGCCCGCGTCGAGGATCTGTTGAAAGACTTCCGCGTTCTGCCCGCCGAAAGCCGCGGCGTGCGTCATGGTCGCACCGGCGTTATTCGTGAGCGTCACATCCGCCCCGCCCTGCAGCAGGTACTTGGGCATCAGCGGGTCCTTGTTCTGTAGCAGCGCCCACATGAGCGGCGTCATGCCTTTGGCGTCGCGTGAGTCGATCTCTGCGCCTGCACGGATGATCGCGCCGGCCACCTCGGCCATGTTCTCGCGGGCCGCCAGGTGCAGCGGGGTGAGCTCGTCCTTCGTGTAGGTCTTCGTGAGATCGGCGCCGTGCTCGGCCAGCAGCTCCCAGATGCGGAAGCGGTGGTTGTGCATCGCGGCATAAGACACCGCGGAGTGGCCGTGGTCGTCGAGGCGGTTGAGGTCAACATCCATCGCAGCTACAGCGGTGGCGATTGGATTGTAAGTCTGATTTGCTAAGATCATATGCATCAGCACATCGGTGCCGTGGCTATCGCGTTTGTTGGGATCCTCTCTCCGCTCAAGGAAGAGACTGAATATGCTCGCGCAGGCTTTAGGGTCCGGGTTGTAAGCAACATGATGGATTGGGTACAGCCCGTCGTCATCAGGGCTGTCGCGGTAGACACTTCGCGAGAACAAGTATGATACAAACCGATCCGATGGCGGGATACGGCAGGCGTACATGAACAGGCTCTTGCCATCGGGCCCACTGTGGTTGATGTAGTACTTCTTGTCCCGAATATCTTGCTGAAACGACCTGAGGGTCTGCTCCTGATTCCGCCTTGTGCATGATTCCAATCGCACGACGAGTCCCGCCAGTGTGTCGTCTTTCGCTGTCTCAATTTCTTCGAGCGCCTCGAAGTACTGCTCCAACTGCCCACGCGCGGCACAGGAAGCGAAACACAGACTAAGAACAATAGTAAAGATTCGCATCATTATGGACCTCCCTCATCTTGGTCTACCCATCCTAGAATGCCTCATGCGCATCTTCGCCATCGATCTTGGGGACAAACGCACCGGGCTCGCCCTCGCGGATCGGATCACCCACATCGCATCGCCCGCGGGGTTGATCGAGATCCCCATCGATCAGGAGAATGGACGCCTGCTCATCGACGCGATCGTGAAACAGTTCCACCAGCAGGCCTCGGGTCCCGAGACCGAGATCGTCCTCGGCATCCCCCTCAACATGGATTCGACCGAAGGCCCACGCGCGAAACTCGTCCGCGACTTCGCCACCAAGCTCGCGTCTAGGGTCGATCGCCCAATCGTCCTTGTCGATGAACGCAAAACCTCCCAAGCCGCCGACGCGCAGATGTCGCAGACCGGGCTCACCCACAAACAAAAAAAACAACGCCGGGACGCGATCGCCGCCGCCGCCATCGCCCAGCTCTACCTCGACGAGCCCGACACATCCGTCATCGACACCATTGACCCCATCGAGCACATTTAACCGATCTGGTGTCAGAGGGATGGCTGTTTGAGCGGTACCAGTGCAATGAACTGAACCCTTCGGGAGTTCTGCTGGTAGAGTAATGAAGGGACCGGCCACTAGCCATCAGCCACTAGGGGCCCGAAACGAACGCTGACCGTTCCTTGCAAACCCCGGTAGCGAGTGGCTGATCGCTCGTCCCTCGAATCCGAAGGATTCTCTCCCGATGCCCAGCGCCCTGCTTTCCATCCTGCTCGCAACCGCTCCACTCCTCGCGTTCAACGCGCCCCACACGATCGTCGAACCCGATGCGGACACACCCGCGCAACTCGAGTTCAACTCCCCACGCGAGCTCCTCACCTCGCTCGCCGCACAGGACAAATCCACCACAACCCTCAAGGGCGGCGTGCGCTACACCATCATCAACGCGCTCGAAAACGACATGCAGATCCGCTACGGCAACCTTGCGATCCGCAACGATGACAACGCCGACGCCGGGCTCTCACGACGCTACGCAGTGCGCTTCACCGGGCTCGAGATCGACGATCGCTTCGATCAGATCGACGAGCACTACATCTTCGACGGGCGCTGGTTCGTCGAACGCAACCCCGAAGAGAAGCAGTTCAACAAACGCGAACTCGTCCCCCAGGGCGAGACGCTCGACCCCATGGAACTGATGCGAGACGCACCGTTCTGGGTTTCACTCGGACGCGATCAGGACCGGCTCTTCGATCACTACGAAATCACGATCCACGCTCCCACCGAGGGCCTGGTCGACAACGCGGACTTCCCCGAGCTGACAACACTCGCGGAGCAGCCCCATGTTCAGGGCACAACCCAGCTCAAGCTCGTACCCAAGCCCGGGTCCGGGTTTGAGGATGATTGGGAGTTCGTGCGGATCTGGGTCAACACCGAGACCCTCCTCCCAGCGCTCTACCTCAAACAGGACTGGACCGGTGATTTGCAGGTCGTCGAACTCTTCCAGACTGAGCGTAACACCGAGATCCCGTCGAGTGTGTTCGACACATCGACGCCAGACGCGGCCTCCGGATGGAATGTCCAGATCAACCGCTGGCGCGGCGACGCAGATCAACCCAATCTCGAATCCCCCTAACATCCGATCATGACCATACCCCTCCGTACCACCCTCGCGCTGCTCGCTCTCCTCGCTTCCTGCGCCAGCGCGCAGGCCCCGGCGCTCCCACCCGAGGACAACGATCCGCCGATCGCGCCCGTCGATGTGCACAATCACGACCACGAGCCCATCCGGCGCATCGAGGTCCCCGATCACATCAATCAGGTCACCGATGCCCTCCGCGAGCTGATCAGCGCCGAGTTCCTGACTGAAGACGAGCGTCTGAACCTGCGTATTCAGCACGGGGTATGGACCCACGCGGATCTGATCGATCGGGATCACGCCGCGCAGGCCGCGCTCGATGCGGGTGCCTACGACCACCCGTTCCTTCTTGATCCGAATACGGATCCCAACCTGCTCGCCGAGGCCGCCCTGATGCGGGGCGACCCGCGCCGAGCGACGGGATTCCTCAACGCGACCCCGGAACCGCGTTCGCCTCAGACACTGGCCCTGCTCGCTCAATCCCACGAAATGCTCGGGCAGACCAACGAAGCACTCGAAGTTCTCACCAAGCTGGAGACGCTGCTCACAACCACCAGGATCGACGACGCGGACCAGATCGCGTGGGGCGCACAGGGCATGCTCGATCTGCTCCGGTTGCGTGGGCCACAAGCTGACGCGCGCACGGAATACCAATCGATCACCCGACTCCTCGCCAACGCTCGCGAAAACATCGACCGCACCTCATGGCGTGTGCGGCTCGCAGAGGCCCGTCTTCTGTACGCCCACAACAACTATACAGACGGTCGCAATGCCGCCGCCGAAACACTCACCCTCCACCCACGCAACGCACAAGCCGCGTTCATCATCGGATCCATGGCCGTCGACTCCTTCGACTTCGACACCGCCGACGAGATCGCACGCAAACTCGACATCCTCGCCGCCTCAATCGACGAATCCTACAACGCGGACGACGACACGCCCCCATCCCTGCTCGGTTCGATCCTGCGTGCCCGCGTCGCTCTGCGGCGCAAGGACCCCGAGGGCGCAGAGATGGCGCTGGACATGGTGCTCGCGCGAATGCCCAACCAACGCGACCTGCTTGAGATCAACGCCGCCGCATCCGCCGCAGGGTTCCGCACAACCTCTACCCAGTTCCTCCTCGATGCTTACGACGCGATCTCACCCAGATCACCCAACGCGTACATGCGCGTCGCCGACACACTCAGCGAGTACCGCCAATACGAGCAAGCCGCCGAGGCCTACAGACGCGTCATCGAACGCGCCCCGCACTGGGGCGAACCGCGACTCAAGCTCGGGCTGCTGCTCGTGCAGGCCGGGCTCGACACGCAGGCACGCGAGGTCCTCGAAGACGCGCTCACGCTCGATCCTTTCGATCTCCGCGCACAAAACTCGCTCACACTCGTCACCGAACTCGCGACCTACGACACCATCGAGTCCGAGCACTTCATCATCCGCTACAAACCCGACACGACCGACATCGTTCTCGCACGCGAGATGCCCGCCATCATGGAACGCATCCACGAACGCGTCGCGGGCAACGCGCCGGGCGGCAACGACTACGAACCGGCTCAAAAAACCCTCATCGAGCTCATGCCCAACCACGAGTGGTTCGCAGTCCGAATCGGAGGCATGCCCTCCATCCACACCATGGCCGCCTCCACCGGGCCCGTCATCGCCATCGAAGCGCCCCGCGACGGTCCCAAGTCTTCCATCGGCCCCTACGACTGGCCCCGCGTCCTCCAGCACGAATACACCCACACCGTCAACCTCGCACGCACCAAGAACCGCGTCATCCACTGGATGACCGAGGCCAACGCCGTCTTCAACGAGGACGCCCCGCGTGACGCGAACACCTGGGCGCTGCTCAAGCGTGCCTACGAGAACGACGAGCTCTTCAACCTCGTCGAGATCAACACCGCGTTCGTGCGCCCCAAGAAACCCACCGACCGCGCACAGGCCTACGCGCAGGGCGCGTGGATGTTCGAGTACATCGTCGAGACCTTCGGCCCACAAGCCCCGCTGGACATCTTCGACGCCTCCACCCGCGGGCGCGACGCGGTCGACGCGTTCAAGGAAGTCCTCGATGTCACCCCCGAGTCCTTCCTCGCGTCGTTCAAGGAATGGGCGAAGCAGGACCTCATCGAGCACAACCTCCTCCTCCCCGACGATGTCCCCGACATCTACGAGATCCTCGGCGTCTCCGACAACGACTCACCCGAGGAGCAACTCAACAAGGTCCCCACCCGCGACGAGATCGCCGAGCTCCTCAAGCAATACCCCAACCACCCCGAGCTCATCACCCTCCAGATCGGTTCCGAACTCGCGGGCGCGGAGGACACCCTGACCGAACGCCAGATCGAGATCCTCGAACACGCGATCACCATCCGCCCCACCGACCCCGAGCCCCACAAGCGCCTGGTGCGTCACTACATCAACAGCGACGACCCGAGCGAGCAACTGCAAGCCATCGAGCACCTGGAGTACCTGGATGCGCGCGAGATCCACAGCCCCGCCTACGCCGGCCAGCTCGCGCTGCTCTACGCCCAGCAGGGCGACGCGGAGCGCGCCATCGCCAAGGCCCTTCGCGCCGTCGCCATCGCGCCGTTCGATGCCGACCAACGCGAACGGGCCGCGCGAGTGGCCCTGATCGTGGAGGACTACGAGCAGGCCCGCCACCAGCTCGAAGCCCTGACGATCATCGAGCCGGATCGGGAGATCCATCAGCGCCGGCTGGAGGCGCTGGTGAGTAGACTCAGCAACTAACTAACCTTAAGACATTACACTGTACACGCTCGACACTAGCACTGGCGAAAAGAACATAAATACAAGCATCCCGAAGAAGATCGCCAAGCTGCCCCCCCGCTTGCCGCGCTGCAACTCCTCGACACCGCGCCCGCATTCCGAGCACTGCTTGGAATCACCGATACCTTCGTACCCGCACCCAGCACATCGCCGGACACCATCATCCAGGTGCCGCACCTGGCTTGTGACGTACAACACATACACATAAGAAAGCCCGCCCAACGCATACAAGAGTTTGAGCCCAATCGGCCCCACAATGCCATCGTTGAGGTACGCACCAACTCCCCATCGCTCATTCGCCCAGACGACATGAGCCAACTGAACACACCAAACGATCGCCACAAGACCCAACAGCGACAAAGCGATGTGCCGGATTTGTCTGCGATTAAGGGTGCGCTTCAATACCCGAAGTTTGAACAATATCCGAAACACCACGACAGCACACACATGGATCGCCAACGGGATCAAGAAAAACGGCCGTAACGGATCATCCCATATCAAAATCAAACCCGGCGAGAATGCTCCGCCCAATGCCTCCTTGAGAGTTAAAGAACCAGAGACATAGAACAGACCATCACTTTGCTTGCCGTAAATCTGCATGAGCACGCCCGGGCTCTTGGGATCGCTATGCACGATCATCTGAGACCGAGTCAAAATTGGTTCATTTAGACCAAATATCGATGTGTCGAAGGGCTCAGAAACACGCCCTTGGATAACACGCTCGGCGTAACTTGAAGCTATGAAAAAGAAACCAGCAGCGCCGACATACGCCACAAAGACGACACAAAAACACAGTAATAATTGAACACTAAAATATTTTTTCATGCTTAAGCTGTGGAATCATGTTGCGGCAATGAAAACGGCTACTCAGCTTTCGCCAGGCAACCAGCATAATCATTGATGGGTTGCAGGGCATGACCCGTCCGCATTTGGCGGATCGACGAAGGTACTTGGGCCTTGGGCATCAGGTATTGTGGTTACAGTAATAGTACAGAATAAGCTAATCTGAGTTCGGATACCAGTACGATTTCTTGTACATCCTGTGTACTCACAGCCGCCAACAACTGACCTCGGTCCACCAGTACAGGTCCACGCTGACCAAGGCCCCCAAAGTGTTCTATCAGAGGGCCAGCAAACACAAGCCCGCAAGCTTGACTCGTCTTGATCAAGCCCAGTAGCCTCTAAGCTGTCAAGAATCTCATCTGAGAGCCACACAGTCATTGTTTCTTGAATGATGCGTGATTTGTATGCGAGATCGATGTCCAACTCTGTGAATCCTGGCCCCGCATTGAATGCAATGCAATCATTGTGAGGCTGAAGATTGATCGCCTGTGTCAGATTCGGTGCCCCCGCCGCCCCGATCGTCACCAACGCAGAAGCGATCGCCGGATCACCTGTCGCTGCCACAATCGGTGCCGCTGGATCATCCTCCGCGATCCCATTCGGCATGCCCTTGGGCTGACTTATCTGCTGCGAGCTGTTCGAGAAGATATCCAATCCAGTATCAGAGAGAACTTGCTCGGTCCCCGTAAGGGCATCCAAGTAGTTACTCACAAACTTGAGCTCTGTATGTGACCATCCGTACATGCTCCAAGTCCCATCCCCATTGTCCGGCACCAGCCAAAGCAATGAGACATTGTTCCCCACGACTTGATTCTGAGGCAGATGACCAAAGAAACCCACAAATGTGTCGTCCGAAGTGATGACGGGAAACAGATCCCAATCCGAACCCTCGACATCAAATGAAACATATTCCGCCGGCTCAGTGAGATTATCCCAAGGGAGCGGATTGCCAGTTTGTGCCGCTGCGCTCGAAACGCCCCCCCCAATTAATGACAAACCTAGCACACAAGATACTGCCGTACAAATATTGAGCATGATACACCTCTCATAGAAAACTACGAATGAATAGGCCAATCCCATTCTGCGCAAGCAGCATATCACAAGTTCCAATCACTGACAAACCCACTCACGCGATCTGGCGACGCGCCGCGCCCTCGTCGAAGGCGACGAGTTCGTCCGCGTCCGTCTCGCGGGAGAGCGCCGGGCCCTTCGAGTCCCACCCCGTCCAGCGCTCATACCGCTCGTGCAGGTCCTTCGCGATCTCCGCGTTGCCCTTGCCGCTGTCCTTGTAATCGATCGGACGCATCACACGCACACGCGTCGAGCTCCGCATCCACAGCGACTCCCACGCACTCTTCGCATCCGTAGGCGTCCCCTCGATAATCACCGGCAACACCCGCGCCCCGCTCCGCTGCACCAGAACACCGACACCCGGCGCGAAGGGAAGCAAACGCTTGGCGGGTCGCTCGATGCGACCCTCCGGGAAAATCCCGATCACCCCGCCGTCTGCGAGGTGCTTGCGTGCATGACGCAATCCCGTGCGTCCGTGCCGATTCCGCGCCACAAAGATCACGCCCAACCAGTTCCAGAACCAGTTGATCCCCTTGAGTCGCATGTCCTCCGCCATCATCCATCGGATCTTGGTCGGCACGCTCAGGCTCACCAGGATCGGGTCCACCCCGGCCGTGTGATTGCACACCACGATCATGGGTCCCCCCAGATCGTCCAGCGCCCCCTCCTCGTGCTCCACGATCAGATCGTGCACCCCACGCGCGTACGCAAAGCCGAGCAGGTATAACAACCCATCGAGCGCACCGAGCTCAGGCGACCACTTGCGCCCGTACGCTCGCCCACCCACAAATCCTGTGGCGACAAGCACTAAGAGCCCAAGAATAATCCAGAGAAAGGTCATCACAGGAATGTTAGCAGTCACAAGTTTTTGGTTCCATACAAGTTACGAAAATATCGTCTTTTGGTGACAATTCCGCACACCCCGATTCCAGATTTCACATTCACCCGTACACTTCCCGTATGAACGATCTGTGGGCACCAAAGCGAGAACAAGCCCTCACCCGCGTCGCACCGCTGGCGGCTCGGGTGCGCCCCAGGTCCCTCGACCAGATCGTCGGCCAAACCCATATCCTCGGCCCGGGCAAGCTCCTCCGCCGCATGATCGACGCCGACACCCTCACCTCCATCATCCTCCACGGCCCGCCCGGTACCGGCAAAACCACCCTCGCCGAGGTCATCGCCAAAGCAACCTCGCGCCGGTTCGTCCGCGAGAACGCCGCGTCCGTCGGCGTCAAACGCATCCGCGAGATCATCGACGAGGCCTCCCGCATCCTCGGCGAGCAGAACAAACGCACCATCCTCTTCCTCGACGAAATCCACCGCTTCTCCAAGTCGCAACAGGATGTCCTGCTCGCCGATGTCGAACGCGGGCTCATCACCCTCATCGGCGCCACCACCGAGAACCCGCTCTTCGCCGTCAACGCCGCGCTCATCTCGCGCTCCACGCTCTTCCGTCTCGAGTCGCTCACCGAGGACGAGACCGCCGCCCTCATCGACAACGCCCTGAAACACCCCGACGCCTTTCCCGACCAATCCATCGAAATCACCGAAGAAGCCAAACGCGTCTGGGCGATCAAGTCCGAGGGCGACGCCCGACGCGCGCTGACCGCGCTGGAAGTCGCGGTGCGTTCATCAGCAGGAGAGAGCACGCATGGGGATATGGGATCTGATCATCGACTGGGCAATCGACCTCGCCCAGGCGGTATGGCCGTGGGGCGGCGACAAGGTCAAGGGCAGCGGCCCGACGATGAGCAAACGCCAGGAGCGCAAGCGCCAACGCCAGCACGAGAAGAAGATGAAGCGCAAGAAGAACAAAGGACAGATCTAAGCACGCTCCTCATCGACAAGCAGCTCGCCGAAGACTCCATCCAACAAAAACTCGCCGTCTACGGCGACGATGGCCACTACGACACCATCTCCGCCATGATCAAGTCCGTCCGCGGCTCCGACCCAGACGCCGCCGTCTACTGGATCGCCCGCATGCTCGACGCAGGCGAAGACCCACGATTCATCGCCCGAAGACTCGCGATTCTCGCATCCGAAGACATCGGCAACGCCGACCCGCGCGGGATCATGATCGCCCAGGCCGCGTGGGACCTCGTCGAACGCATCGGCATGCCCGAGGCCCGGATCACCCTCTCGCAATGCGCGACCTATCTAGCCTGCGCCCCCAAGAGCAATGCCGCGTACATGGCCATCAACGCCGCGATGGACGATGTCAAAAACGGCCGCGTCATCCCCGTCCCCATCTACCTCCGCGACGGCAATACCTCACCGAGATCCGCAGAAGATGGCACCGGCCAACGCGTCCGCGATCTCGAAGACGAGAAGTACCAGTACTCGCACAACGCCGAGGACCAGCTCACGGGTCAGGACTACCTGGGCGTGGACAAGCGGTACTACGAGCCCAAGGACATCGGGTCGGAGAAGATCCTCAAGGCGTTCCTTGAGAATGCGCGGGCGAAGAAACAGCAGCAACTATCCAAATAGTTCGTACAACAACTAGAGATGAACTCATCAGATTCAGATGCAGCCCTCTATGTACCCGATCAGGAAGATGCTCAGATCAAAGAAGTTGTGCATGCCATCGGAGTTCAGGTCTGCTTCCATATCCTCGTTTGTAAATGCGATCAGAAACGCACTCACGTCAAAGAAATTGACTACGCGATCACCATTGAAGTCCATCTGACATGTGACCTCATTGACATCAAAGATGAACACGCCCCCGGGCCCAACTGTCGATGAGAAATCACTGTAGTTGGGTATACCGAGCACCGCCATACCCCCCTCGAAAGCGAGTGATTGATACATCCCATCCCCATCGACGATGTCCGGATCAAGAGTCATCTCCAACTCTTGGGTCGACAAATCGAATACATATGCAGGGCCAACTACCCCCCCACCGCTCGTCTCGCCGAAGTCACTCACAGCCAACTTCGCTTGATCAATTTCAAAGTGCCACCCAAACTCTGAAGTGAGCTGCATACTCGGGGATTCAATCTCCCCGAGCATCATCGCCGTATCCATGTCATAAACAATGATTTCATCATTCACTGTCCGCACAACGAGGTACCCATCGCCCATCGCGAGAGTGATCACATCACCCTCTTCGAGCCCAGGATAGATCTCATGAACCATGCCGACAAAGTCCCCACTCGAAACCTCAAATAGTTCATAGGTGATGTATTGATCAGGCCGGTTATGGTTTGTATACGACGAAACCGCCAAAACGCCATCACCAATGGTCACGAAGTTTCCGAAGAATCTGGACGAACCAGGCTTTGTTGATTGAAGGACACGAACCAGAGTACCTGTGTAAGCATCATACTGATAGACCAAACCGACCCAATTCGAACCGACTGAGCTGAATGCTGCGGAGACATAGAGCATCTGACCATGCATGGCAAGTGATCTCCCATACCATTGCGCATATCCCCCAGACGAAATCTCAGGTGCCTCGAGCTTATACATCAACGACCCATCCGAAACTGCATATACATATACCGCACCGCGATACTGAGTCGGTATACCCTCGTGGACAGATTCCGAACTCACCGCTGCGATATCACTTTCAATCGCGACTTGCTTGCCAAAGTAGTCTTCGTCATCCGCATCAAACGGGAAGAGTTTGTGCATCATCTCGCCGCTCGTTGCATCCACGATGGACGCAGAACCCACGCGGTACCCAACCGCGGTATCGGTTGGAGCCCCAATGATGGTTAATCCATCATCGATATCCACATCCATACCGAACCCTGCATGCTCAAATCCCCGCGGAGCATACCCAAATCGGCTGAAAGAAACATCTCCAAGATGGCTTCCATACCGATACACAGCCCCTGTATCCGGGCCATAGACATCAGACCCAGGCGAACCGATGAGGATGTCATCGGACTGCTTACTCATCAGGGAAGAACCAAAACGAGCATGCTCAGTGAGCTCTTCTGTGATGTGTTTATCGAGAACATAACCAGATTTCGAGCAGACGATAACCGAACCACCATCCTCTACAATCTGATCGTCGCCAGGTGCACCGAAGCAAACCAACTGATTACCAACGGAAACACTCCATCCCAGCTCATCTACATACTCATCTATTGAACTGATGACAAACTGCAGTACTCCACTTGACGCACGGAATGAATACCCTGCTCCACCCCCAACCTGACCTGGCGCACCGATGTATACATCATAGTTATCCAGAGCAACTGCATGCCCGAATCGAGCTCCATCGTGACCGTCCGAGGCCGTGAACCGTTGCAATTGCTCGCCTGTGTCTGCATCAAACACATACACCGCCCCAGCTCGAACACCGCCCACTTCATCGCCAGGCGCGCCCACAACGATCAAATCACCGTTCGTAGCCACGCTGTATCCAAACTCATCGAATGCCCCAATCTCGTCCGGCTGCAGCTTCATTGTTTCCTGACCTGTTTCCAAGTCGATGATGTAAACCGCCCCGGCATTCTCGCCTGGTGAGTCTGTTAGAGCACCGATCACCGCGAAATCAGGATCAAACATATCCGGCCCATCAAAGTAAATCGCCGTGGAAAACCCAAACTGATCTCCGCCATGACCGTCACTTGCCAGGTACTTCCCAAAGTAAAAACCTGATTGAGGTTGAAACAAATAGACCGCCCCAGAGTCCTCACCGAGATCATCATCACCTGGAGCCCCCACCAAGAGCCTCTGCGTGCGAGAAGTCCCCATCATCCCCAATGACCATCCAAACTGATCGCCTGAATCTGCATCTGGCGCATACATCTCCGCAGTAGGGAGCCCCCCATCCCGAGATGTGATGTAGGAGTACACTACGCCCGAATCCTCACCATTCGTGTCATCACGAATCGCTGATACAGCTGAAAGGCCGACTCCATTTGCCACCGCATGCCCATATGCTCTATTTGAAGGAAACTGATCAGGCGTCGACTTGGCAGTCTCATGCAAAGTCGCTACTTGAGAAAAACCAAAAGTACTCACCGTTGAGATGAGACACAGTGCTGCAAAAAACTCAGATCGTGCCATATTCAAGTCCTCAATAACAAAGCCTATTGACCAACATACACCATAACGAGAAGTTGAAACAATCACAAGAACGGCATGTCCCAGACTCCAATTTTGTACAAATAGCAACTCACGGTATCGTGTACAACAAGCACCCGGAACATGTATCAGAATCAGTCTTGAAGGGGCACGAGCCAATTTGGGCACAGCACATCGAATCAACTACTCCGGCACGCAACAACGCACTCTCCGGTACAATCTTGAAGAGCCTACATCCATTCTGTACAAACGAAGAGAAAATGTGAGAACAACAAAGCAATCTCAACGTGAACTCCTCCGTGTGACGCGAGAAAAAATCAATCCGGCTTTGCACTCCACTGCGGCTCAATCTATCACTAACCCAATCATGGAAGCCACCTCCGCCTCCACCATCCTCGCCTACGCCGCCTTCGGCACCGAGCTCTCCCTCGACCCGTTCATCACCGCCGCCCTCGACACAGGCAAACGCATCGCGATCCCAGCCATCGATTGGACGCGTAAGTCCATGGTGGCACACCAGATCACAAATCTGGACACCGACCTCATCCTAGGCCGATACGACATCAGAATTCCCCGTGAGGGGTGCCCCGTGGTGGAACCCGAACAGATCGATGTGATCCTGGTCCCCGGGCTCGCCTTCGATCGGACTGGCAATCGTCTCGGACGCGGCGCGGGGTTCTATGATCGGTACATCAGCGCCCTGAAGGACTCGGGGCACAACCCCACCCTCATCGGGGTCTGCTATCACGCCCAGATCGTCGATTCGGTCCCCACCGAGCCACACGATCACCGCGTCGATCGCGTCATCACAGAACTCGGCCCGCTCGATCCCGTATAAATCAATCGAGCAACAACACGCCTCGCGACCAAAGGACCCACGGATGAGTCTTCCCAGCCAATCCTCACGCAACACATCACGATCATCCCAGGTCTACTACCGCCGATCCCGCAAGGGACCGCTGGGACGCATCGGCGCCGCGATCGTCGTCCTTCTTATCATCGTGGGGCTATGGTATTTCCTGATCCGCCCCAACGCCGACGCCACCCCAGAGCAGGGCGAACAACTCGCATCCAACACGGACACGGATCCGCAGGAACCCAACTCGCTCGCGAACTCAATCACGAACGAAGAGGATCGCCCCACACGCCCGCTCCCCGGATCGGGTCAACGCCGCGATACATCCGAAGAGGTCTCCCGTGCGCTCGGGTCCAACACAAACCAGCCCCAGAACAATCCGGACCCAATCGAGATCAGCAACCGCGCCCCCAACTCCACCACGACAACTAACACCGACATCCTCGATGCCGCATCGCGTCAGGCAAACAACAACGCCACGCCGACGAATACCGACAACGACCCCGCCCGTCAGCCTCAGGTTGAGGACCGCCGCACCGCCGATCGCTCTGGGGTTGAGATCCAGCTCGATTCCGCTCGCCGACTCGTCAACCAGAACGATCGCGTCGGCGCTCGCGCCCTCCTCTCACGAACACTACTCAACGCAAACCTCAACGCATCCGAGGCCCAGCTCCTCCGCGACGAACTCACGGTCATCAACAACCGCCTCGTCTTCTCCCCAACAGCAGACCCACGCGACCCGATGACCGAGGAGTACAAGGTCCAGTCCGGCGATTCGCTCTCTCGCATCGCCGCCCGCCGCGAGCTCGCCACACACTGGAAGTTCATCGCACGCGTCAATCAGATCTCCGACCCATCCAAGATCCGCCTCGGCCAGACCCTCAAGCTCGTCCGAGGCCCATTCCACGCCATCGTCGACAAGTCAGACCACCGCATCGACATCTTCCACGGCTCACCCGCCGATCCGTCTTCCTGGCTCTACATCCGATCCTTCGATGTCGGGCTCGGCGAGGCCGACGGCACACCCGTCGGCGAGTTCGTCGTCTCCGCCAACAAGCTCGAAAACCCCGGATGGGTCAACCCCCGCGACGCACGCGAGCAGTACGCCCCGAATGACCCCAAGAACCCCATCGGCGAGTACTGGATCGGCCTCACCGGCGTCGGCGATTCCGCCACACACACCTCCTACGGCATCCACGGCACCATCGACCCCGACTCCATCGGCGGCGACCAATCCATGGGCTGCGTCCGCCTCGCCAACGGCGACATCGACCTCGTCTACGAAATGCTCGCCGAACACATCAGCCGCGTCCTGATCGTGCCGTAATTTTGTCCCTCCCCGCGCCCCGCGGGGAGGTGGTCCGCCAAAGGCGGAGCGGAGGGGTCTTCAAACGCGATGCAGAACCAGATGGGTGCCCGTATTCGCTGCGCAGCAGCGCAGTGCGGCCAAACCTCCACTCACACAGGGCAACTCAGTTTACGCTGAACGATGCAACTTCCGCACTGCGCGTCTTTTACCCGAGTATGGCCACCCGAGACCACGCCTACCCCCCCAACTCCGTCTCACTCACCCCCGGCGTCGCCTCATCCGTCCGCGCCGCCTGGATCACCCGCTGCGCCAGCTCACGCCGCCCCACCACCATCGCCACGCACACATACCGCGGCACAGACCCCTCCGGCAGCGTCTGCCCGTGCGGCCACCGCTTCGCCTGCACCAGCGCTGGCAACGCCTCACCGATCGGCCGCTCCGGCTCGAGCGCGATCGTGTAGCTCCCAAAGTCCACGCACACGCCCTGCGCCTTGAGATCGTGCGTCTCCACCTCGGGTTCACCCGAGCCGAGAAACCCGTAACGAAACAGGTCCAGCCGCCCCGGCACCAAGCGCATGTACACCGGCCAGACCAGCTCCGCGCACAGCAGCCCGCTGACCATCGCCGCGCCCGTCATGGCGTACCCCATCATGCCCGAGTTCTTGAGCATCGCGCCCCACCCACCCATGACCAGACTCAGCAGCTGCAGCATCCCCAGCGAGCACACCAGGCCGCACACCACCGCCGTCCACCAGAACGCCTTCCCCCGCCTGGTCCCGAACCACGGACGCACGATGATCGGATCGAACCCGCCCCGCACCGACTCGAGCTCATCCGCCCGCACCGGCTCCTCGTCCCGCATCTCCGCGTGCACCGCCGCCTCGGCCCATCGCATCACCCGCGCGCTGCGCCGCTTCCCCGGGATGACCGCCCGCACCCGGTACCGCGAATCGCTCTCGTCCCGAAAGAACCCGCCCCCCTTCGTGCCCCCGTCCGACCGGTTCACGCTCCGCAGCATCACGACCCCAAGGATCACGATCACCACCCCCAGCACACCCGACACCAGCCCCGCAACGAGATCCGAGACCCCCGCGAGGTTCCGCAGCCCAAAGAACACAACCACAGGCACCAGGAACAGCATCGCAAACCCCTGCGTCATCACCAGCGACACCAGCGCCCCCGACGACCCCATCGCCGCGAACTCCTTCCCCACCTTGTCGCTGACAAAAAGCCCCCGCTCAAAGTCCACCGTCTCAGCATCCCCGTGCGCCCCATTCATGCGACCAATATACCACCACAGGACCGCCGCACGAGGCGTACAAACCCTGTTTCCCAAGGGTTTACACCCCAAAACTCCCCCACCCAAAACAGCGCAATTCCCCCCCGCCGAACCTACAATACAACTGCCAAAAACAACTCCCAGAATCGCCCGCGAAGCGAACAAGAGCCCGCGCACAGAAACACCACACATGAGCGAACAAGCACCCGACCCGGCAACAACCAAAAACGCCTACTCCTCAGACCAAATCAAGGTCCTCGAGGGGCTTGAGGCCGTCCGCAAACGCCCCGGCATGTACATCGGTGGCACCGGGCTCAACGCGCTTCACCACCTCGTCTACGAGGTCGTCGACAACTCCATCGACGAGGCCATGGCCGATTACGCCACCTTCGTCTCTGTCATCGTCCAGGCCGACGGCTCCGTCAAGGTCACCGACGACGGGCGAGGCATCCCCACCGATCCCGTCAAGAACGACGATCCAAACACCAACGGCAAGCCCGCCGTCGAGGTCGTCCTCACCAAGCTCCACGCCGGCGGCAAGTTCCAGCAGGAGGGATCGGCCTACAAGGTCTCCGGCGGGCTCCACGGCGTGGGCGTCTCTTGTGTCAACGCCCTCTCCTCCCTCCTTGAGGTCGAGGTCTGGCGCGACGGCGAAATCAAGGCCATGACCTTTGAGCGTGGCGTCGTCACCACCCCCCTCCACGATGTCGGCAAGATCCCCGACAACGCCGAACGCACAACCGGCACCACCGTCGTCTTCAAACCCGACGACACCATCTTCCCCGACACAACTTACAACTACGACACCCTCGCGAACCGACTCCGCGAGCTCGCCTACCTCAACCCCGGCGTCACCATCAAGCTCTCCGACGAGCGCGTCGGCGCCGACGGCAAGGTCCGACACGAGACCTTCAAGGCCGACAACGGGCTCCTCGAATATGTCCAGCATCTCATGAAGGGCAAGAACGCAGTCTCCTCACCCGTCTTCCTCCGCAAGGAGATCGAAGAAGAGTCCATGATCTGCGAGATCGCCCTCCAGTATCACGACGGCTACAACGAAAGCCTCCTCACATTCGCCAACAACATCCACAACGCCGACGGCGGCACCCACGGCCAGGGCTTCAAAACCGCCCTCACCCGAACCCTCAACGGCTACGCCAAACGCTCGGGCATCCTCAAAGAGAAAGACGCGAACCCCACCGGCGACGACCTCCGCGAAGGACTCATCGCCATCGTCTCCGTCAAGCTCCCCGACCCAACCTTCAACAACCAGCCCAAAGAGAAGCTCCTCAACCCCGAGATCGAGTCCTTCGTCTCCGGTGCCGTCCAGGACGCGCTCAACAACTGGCTCGAAGAACACCCCGCGGAAGCAAAGAAGCTCTGCCTCAAAGGCATCGTCGCCGCGCAGGCACGCGAAGCCGCACGCAAAGCCCGCGAACTCACCCGTCGCAAAACCGCACTCGATTCCGGCTCCATGCCCCACAAGCTCCGCGACTGCAAGACCAAGGACCTCGACAAAGCAGAACTCTTCATCGTCGAAGGCGATTCCGCGGGCGGCTCCGCGACACAGGGCCGTGATGTCGAGTGCCAGGCCATCCTCCCCCTCCGAGGCAAGCTCCTCAATGTCGAACGCGCCCGCATCGACAAGGTCCTCGGCTTCGAAGAAATCCGCACACTCATCGCCGCACTCCGATGCGGCATCGGAGCCGATTTCGACATCACCAAGCTCCGCTACGGCAAGGTCATCATCATGACCGATGCGGATGTCGACGGCTCCCACATCCGCACCCTCCTGCTCACCTTCTTCTTCCGCCACATGAACGAGCTCCTCCGGCGCGGCCATATCTACATCGCCCAGCCCCCGCTCTACCAGATCATCAAGGGCAAGAAGTCACAGTATGTGCTCAACGAACGCAAGCTCGACAGCGTTCTCACCGAGCTCGGGCTCGAGGGCTCATCCCTCCTCGTCCGCGATATCGAGAACTGCCGACTGGGCGAAGAGCCCGATGTCACCACCGAGATCGCCGGCCCAGACGCAGAGAAGCTCGTCCGACTCCTCACCCGCCTGAGCGAACTCGCCGAGATCGCAGAGCGCCGGGGAATCAAGTTTGTCGACCTCCTCTCATCCCGCCGCGAAGGCGCACTCCCCACCCACAAGGTCGCCACCCGCGCCATGGGCGAGTACGCATGGTCAGAGCAGGAAGCGCTCGAGATCATCACCAAGAACAGCTGGCGACACGCAGAAGACATCCAGGAAGACGACGACGCCGACGAGGCCACCGCGGGCATGATCGCCACCGTCCGCGAGCTCCACGAGAACAAGGAACTCGCTGTCATCTTCGACGAACTCGCCAAGCTCGGAATCGACATCAACGACTACGGGCTCGTGCAGGAAGAATCCGTCACCGGACAACGCATGCCCGCCCGCTTTGCATGGTCCACCACCAAGCTCGGCAAGCCCGCCAAGACCGAGCCCGGTGAAGACGACCCCATCAGCGTCGCGCCAGATGCAAAGATCGTCGAAGCGGAAAACATCCCCGCAATCCTCCCCGCGCTCCACCAGATCGGGCGACGCGGCATGGAAATCAAGCGGTTCAAGGGGCTGGGCGAAATGGACGCCGAGCAGCTCTGGGAAACCACCATGGACCAGTCCGTACGCTCCATGTTCCGCGTCCAGTGGGATCAGGCCGGCGAGGCCGACAACCTCTTCTCCCTCCTCATGGGCGAGCAGGTCGAACCACGCCGTAAATACATCGAAGACCACGCCCTCGAGGTCAAGAACCTCGATGTCTAAGCGTAGGCAATAACGCCTAAGCCCCTCCATTCTCGGACCCATCGTCCCCACCAAGGGACGCCTTTGTCGCGCGCATCCCGCACAAACAAACACCCAGATTGGGTGATCGCGTGTTCACACGCAAACCCAACCTGCTCGCCAACCGATGATCGGGGTGCACCATAATCACCCCATCCGACCGTGCGAGAGACGCGACATGCCCAATCAGATCCAACAAATTACCAACACACTCCGACTGAACCAGCGCGAGCTCCATAAGTTCCTCGAAACCTTCGACCGGGACGAGAACCAGTCTTCATCCCCGGATCGAGAGTTCGTGCGATGGACATACCGCGTCGAATCGGTCAACCTCGTCATCGAACACACATCAGGCAACAGAGTCACACTCCCGGTCGCGACACGCAACATCTCGCGTGGCGGAATCTCCATCCTCCACTCATCGTTTGTACACCCCGGAACACAGTGCGAGATCATCCTCAACATCCCCGGCGGTTCAATCCAATCCGTGATGGGAACAGTTCGCAGATGCTCCCACCTCTCAGGACGAGTACACGAGATCGGCATCCAGTTCAAAAACCAGATCTCCACAAAGGACCTGCTCGGGCTCGATCCGCTCAACGAGGCGTACTCACTCGAACGCGTGGAGCCATCCCGGCTCCACGGCTCCGTGCTCATCGTCACCTCATCTGAAATGGATAGGGAACTCTACACAACCTTCCTTGATGACACCAACCTCAATGTGAGCACCGCGGACTCCATAGAGAACGCCACGGCTCGCGCCCAAAAGGGCGCCGACATTGTCCTCGCAGACTACTACATTGAAGAAGAGACCGCACCATCGCTGATCACGGCCCTCTCCGAGGTCAACATCGATGTGCCCGTCATCATCCTCACTTCAGACAAGTCAGAACAAGCCCTCGATAGCATCCGCGACTCGAACGCCATGGGCATCCTCACGAAACCCGCCTCCAAGGAACGCATCCTCCAAGCACTCGCCGAGTTCCTCCACGCCGACGGCGACGGCGGCCCACTCTACTCCATCCTCGAAGCCGGCGACTCCGCCTACCCGCTGCTCAACAAGTTCCTCAGCGAGATCTCACGCACCTCCCTCAATCTCGAAAAGGCCGCACGCGAAGGCGACGAGACCACCTGCCTCAAAATCACCCGAACACTATCAGGCACCGCCGCACCACTCGGGTTCCCCGACATCTCAGCCCTGTCGATCACCGCCGAAAACCAAATCGCATCCCAAGGCCTCAAAGCATCGCTGCAGGACATCCGGGCACTCATCGTCGCATGCAGACGCATCAAGGCCCGACCAGCCGCCTAAGCGAGAACCCGATAACCACTCATCTTCACCGCCACTCAGCGAGTTTCTCGCATCGCCGTGTACCGCCGACGATTTCGGGCCGATATCTACACAAACGACACATCACACGGACACACGATGAGACAAGACCAATCCGACAGCCAACGCGTGAGACGCAGCATCTCACGCTTCCGCAAGCTCACGCTCGTGAGTGTCGCGATCATTATGGTCATCAACTTCTTCATGGTTCATCGCATCACCGCGGTGCTCGATCACGGTTCCGCGACCAAGATTAATGAATCCGGCCGCATGCGCATGCTCTCGCAGCGCATCCGATCAATCGCATACGAAATTCATGTGGCCGTCGAAACCGGCAAATGGAATGAACTCGACGGACTGCACGACAATCTCGTCGATACACGATCGAAGCTCGTTCAGAACTACGAAGCGCTCTACGGCGATCGCGCCCCCGCAGACTTCTTCCCAGACGCCACCCTCAGCGAGCGGGATCAGGTCAGCTCGATCGTCCTCCCATACAACCGGCTCGCTATCGCCTCGAAGGATATGGAGAAGCTCTCGCTCAACTCCATCCGCACAGCGCCCTATGTCAACGACCTGAACAAGTCTCGAATCAAAGCCACAATGGAAGAGATCCGCGATGCCCAGGACCTCTTCCTCCCCCGTATGGACACCATCGTCTCGCTCTACGAACAACGATCGAGAATGGAGATCAGCGAGTCCATCAGCAAAGCACGCATCGGGCTCTTCATGCTCGCATCGCTCCTCGGCGCCATGGTCCTCTTCATCATCGAGCCGACAATCCTCATCGTCCGGCGCCAGCTCCGCGAACTCGATCTCTCCAACCGACGCGAACGCAAAGCCATCTCGGTACGCTGGAGACTGCTCACCAACATGGGGCACGAGTTCCGCACACCAATGAACGCGATCCTCGGTTTCGCGGAACTGCTCAACGACGAAACGCTGAGCACACCCGAACGCGAGCGTCTTTCCAACTCAATACACGAATCCGCTCGCCATCTCGAGAAACTCATCGGAACCATGCTCGACATGTCCGCGATCGAGTCCGGCCAGCTCCGCGTCCACCCCACCAGCGCTCGCATGGCAGATATCCTCGCGCCTTGCATCCAACGCGCACAAACAGAAACGATCGCAAGCGGGCTCGAACTCCGCACAAACATTGACGATTCGTGCGATGCCGAGATCATCACAGAGCCGAAACGACTCGCACAGATCGTTGAAAAACTCATCGACAACGCCGTCAAGTTCACCGCCAAGGGGCACATCGAAATCCACGCCCGCGTCGAACACCACGACAAGCATGATGAATCCATCATCGCAATCACCGACACCGGCATCGGGATTCAGCCCGATCAGAAAAAGTACATCTTCGATGCATTCCACCAGGCACAGAACACGCTCACACGCGAGTTCGGTGGCTCCGGGCTCGGGCTCTCCTTCGCCAAAGACCTCGCACAGGCGCTCAACGGCGACATCGAGGTCAAATCAACGCCAAACGAGGGCTCAACCTTTACACTGCGCATCCGAACCCCGAAACAAGCCAAGCCAGAAGCGCAGCCGCAACCGGATGCCAACCAAGGCAGCCCGACAAACGCACTCGAGGCAACACGGATGCTCGTCGTCGACGATGCCAAGGACAACCGCGTACTCCTCCAGCACTTCCTCAAGCGAACAGGCGCTCGCGTCGACTTCGCATACGACGGACAACAAGCCATACAGCGCGTCAGCGCCGCATCAGCGGAATCCGATCCGTACAAGCTCATCCTCATGGACATGCAGATGCCCGTACTCGACGGGTACAACGCAACCATGCAGCTCCGCCAAGCCGGATTCCAGGCACCCATCATCGCGATCACGGCACACGCCCTCGACGGCGATCGCGAGCAGTGCATCAACGCAGGATGCAACGAGTACCTATCAAAACCGGTCAATCGTTCCGCACTGATCCAGATGTGCCAGACCATGCTCACGCAGGAATCGGGCAGCACGAATGATCAGTCACACGCAAAGCGGGCCGCATGATGCATCACCAGCCAGAGCGAAATGCGCATGAAAAAACGACCCACACAAGGGTCGTTTTTCATCGAAGGGTGACCGACGGGACTCGAACCCGCGACGTCCTGGACCACAACCAGGTGCTCTACCAACTGAACTACGGCCACCAACTTGTTCGCCTCGCACGCGTGCGAAGAGTTCGGCAAATACTTTCGCAGATGCCCAGACAAAAATATAGCACCGAACCACGCTCAATGTCTGCGCCAGTGCACCCAGAATTGTCAACATTTCACTCCCCCCGGTCTACGATTCCCACCTGTCTCATCGGGAAAAACCCGCGTCCTTGTGGCATTCACGCAGGTTTTCCCAGCACAGATCCATCGCGCCACCACGACGGACCCGGGACGCGAAAGAGGAGCCGTTTCAAATGAGCACCGTCACCGATCAACTCAATCTAGCACCCGAACACACGCACACAAACTGCTGCCCGGCTGAGCTCATGGAGTTCGTCATCAAGCGTGGCGAAGGACAACTCGCCGCAAACGGCTGCGTCGTCGTCAACACCGGCGAACGCTCCGGACGCTCACCCAAGGACAAGTTCCTCGTCGAGCACCCCGACTCACGCGAGAACATCGACTGGGGCAAGGTCAACCAGCCCATCACCGAAGCACAGTTCGACACCGCTCTCGAAATCGCGACCAAGTACATCAACGCACAGGACGATGTCTTTGTCTTCGAGGGCTTCACAGGCGCAGACATCAACCACCGCCTTGGCGTCAAGGTCGTCACCACGCTCGCGTGGCACTCCCTCTTCGCACAAACGCTCTTCATCAAACCGGGATCAAAGTCCGACGCCGGCGACGGCTCGTGGAACCACGACTGGACCGTCATCAATGCGGGCTGCCACAAACTCACGAAGGAAGAGCAGGAAGCACTCGGCCACAACGGCGAAACATACATCGCACAGTCGCTCGAGCGCAAAACCGTCATCATCCTCGGCACCGAGTACGCAGGCGAAATGAAGAAGGGCCTCTTCTACGCCATGAACTACGACATGCCAGATGCCGGCGTATTCCCCATGCACTGCTCCGCAAACATCGCCAAGGGCAACTCAAACAATGTCGCACTCTTCTTCGGCCTCTCGGGCACCGGGAAGACCACACTCTCCGCGGACGAAAACCGCGCGCTCATCGGTGACGACGAGCACGGCTGGGGGCCCTCAGGCATCTTCAACTTCGAGGGTGGCTGCTACGCCAAAGTCATCGGACTCACACGCGAGAAAGAGCCCCAGATCTGGGACGCCATCCGCTTCGGCTCCGTACTCGAAAACACCATCGTCAACCCCGAGACCCGCGTCCCGGACTACGACGACACATCAATCACACAAAACACACGCGTAACCTACCCAGTAGACTTCATCCCCGGAGCACAGATCCCCTCCGTCGGCACACACCCAAGTAATGTGCTCTTCCTCACCGCTGACGCCTTCGGTGTACTCCCACCCGTCTCCAAGCTCACACCTGAGCAGGCGATGTACTACTTCATCAACGGCTACACATCCAAAATCGCAGGCACAGAGGCAGGCGTCACCGAGCCACAGCCAAACTTCTCACCCTGCTTCGGCGGCCCATTCATGCCCCGACGACCCGCCGAGTACGCCCAGATGCTCTCCGATCGAATCAAGGAGCACAACGCCGATGTATGGCTCCTCAACACCGGTTGGTCCGGAGGACCAGCAGGCGAAGGCGGCCAACGCTTCTCGCTCTCATACACTCGCGCCATGGTCTCAGCCATCCTCGACGGCGTCCTCGAAAATCGAGAAACCATCGAGCACCCCGTCTTCGGCCTACACATGCCAACCAGCGTCCCCGGCGTACCAGACGACATCCTCAACCCACGCAACATCTGGACCGACAAGGACGCCTACGACGCACAGTGTGCCAAACTCGCCAAACTCTTCCGCGAGAACGACGCCAAATACGACCTCCCCGACGCCATCCGCTCCGGCGGACCAAAGTCGTAACCTCAAATGCACCCGTGATCACAAAGCCGCGTCAATCGACGCGGCTTTTTTATGCACCGAACTCACGCTCAGGGGTGATCAAGCCCACTACCGCCGCCACGCCGGCACCGAAGCAGCCGTCTGCAGACCTTGCGGATCGCGACATGCCCGGGATACAACCGCGATGCCTGAATCGCATACTCCGAACATGTCGGTTCGAACCGGCACTCAGGTACACGCACGCCACGATCCCGCATACCACGATAAATCGGATACCAAACAGCACGATATGAATACACACTCAACCGGATGAGCACACCCATACTCAACTACCGATCGGCACAAGGGACATGATTCCACCGACCCCAATAGTCACAAGCAAGACTATCAGAATGATGGGTATGAAGAGATGTGTCCAGAGCAGGAATAGCAGGCAGCCACGACCCGAGGGACTCCGCCCCGTGATCTGCATCGTCTGCTTCGCCGAACTGAGAAACAGAATATTCGCGATCAACCCAATCACATAAAAACCAAAGTAGTACAGCAGCAGCGTGAGAAACGCAACTCCGACAAATGACTTTGAACCATGAATTCCACGAGCAATTTCGTCGCCCATACGCCCCGTCTGCTGATGCCCCATTCACAATCCTCTCAGAACCATTGCATCGCAGGTGCTCAACGCCGATCATCCTGCTATCCACCTCATTACGCTCCAAAACAATCGCCATAGTCGCGTTGAACAAGAAACACACGCCGCACCGGGGTTCCAGCCTGCCACGAAACGATGATTTTTCATCGTGGATCAAAATCCGAAACCATCAAATCGGAGACTATAGAGGTGCAATGACCACACCCCGCAAAGCCATCGAGATCGAACTACTCGTGCTCGAGGCCCAATCGGGAAACCCCAAAGCGCTCCCTCATCTCGTCAGCCACTACCACCCAACCCTCATCCGCCGCGCCCACGCGCTCACCCAGAATCACGACGCCGCTTCAGATATATCCCAGGAAACTTGGCTCGTCATCGCACGAAACATCCGCAAACTCCGCGACCCAGCCCGCTTCCACGCATGGGCAACATCGATCCTCGCCAACCACGCCCGAGACTGGATCAAAGCCCAGATCCAACAACGCGAAAACGCCGCAAGTCATCGACAAGCACCCAACGCAAACACACAGGAGACCACCAATGCCCACGAGCTGCGCAAAGCGATACTCACACTTGAGCCCAAGCTCCGCGACATTGTCATCCTGATCCACATGGACCGGTGCACCATCGAGCAGGCATCCGCCGCGCTCGTCATACCCGTCGGCACCGCCAAATCACGACTCCGCAAAGCCAAATCCATTCTCCGCGAACAACTCGACCCCGAAAGGACATAACCATGGACAACCTCGACAAACAAATCCGTGACGCGCTCTCCCCCACCGATCGCGCACTCATCGGCGAACCCGAAGACGGGCTCCGCGCCGACCAGCTCATGCTCGCAACCTTCCGAACCCGCAACCGCTTCCTCACGACGCTCGCGTTCATCTACACATTCGCCTTCTTCGGGCTCTCCATATGGTGCGCCGTCCGCTTCTTCAACGCAACCGAGACCAAGCACCTGCTCGCGTGGGGATTCGGGTTCAGCGCATGCATGCTCGCCGTCGCAATGCTCAAGATGTGGTTCTGGATGGAAATGCAGCGCATCGCCGTCACCCGCGAGGTCAAACGCGTCGAACTCCTCACCGCCAAGCTCCTCGAACGCCTCGGACAAAGCCCATAAGCATCGTGTACGATGACCCAGACACATCGCAACGAAGAATGGATAGATGAAGGAGACCACACATGGGCGCATGGGGACACAACAGCTTCGAGAACGACACCGCAGGCGATTGGATCTGGGGACTCAAAACCGCAAAGAAGTCACTCCTCGGCAAAGTGAAGAGCCCCTTCGCCTACCCCATGTCCGCCATAGACAAGCTCCTGAAGTCCGACCTCTACATCGACGCACCCGAGGGTGAGGAAGCCATCGCCGCCGCCGAGTGCCTCGCAGCGGCCCAGAGCAACCCACCAAGCGATCCACCCGAAGAACTCGAGAAATGGCTCGCATCCCTCAACGGCAACCGCCCCGACCCCGAAATGCTCGACCGCGCCAAGCAGGCACTCCTGAAAGTCCGCAACGACGAACAATCAGAAATCCGCGAACTCTGGCAAGAATCCGAATACTTCAAAGAATGGCAAGCTTCTATTGACGGCCTCATCACCCGCCTCAGCTAGCACGCAGACGCCCGGTGCCCTGCTTTGATCCGACCCAGTCGGACAAAGCAGGAACCATCCACCCCCGAATACAATCCCCTTGTCTTCCCTGATGGCTGATGGCTAGTCCCTAGTCCCTTCTTCCCCTCTTCTCAACCATCCGCCCCAAAACCCAATCAGTCATCCCAGGCAGCATCACACTCGCACCAAACCCAATACGCGCCATCGGGCTCGTCCAAACCTCACCCCGAGGCCGCCGCAGACACTTCACCATCGCCCCCGCCACCTTCTCCGGCGACTGCATAAACCGCTCGCTGCTCCCCGCCAACGACAGCTTCCCACCCTTGCTCTTCTTCGCCGCCTCGTCAAAGAACTCCGTCTTCGTCCCCACCGGGTGCACGCTGCTTACGAACACACCCGTCCCACGCAGCTCATGCCGCATCGCACGGCAGAAATGATCCTGCATCGCCTTGCTCCCGCTGTACGCCCCATAGTGCGGCAGCCCGATCTTGCTCAGGCAGCTCGACACCATGATCGCGTGCCCCGCCCCCCGCTCACGGAACTTCGCAACCGCCGGCTGCACCAAAAACATCGATCCGAAAAAGTTCACCTCCAACATCTTCCGGATGTCTTCGATCGGCATCGTCGCACACTCGACCTCCGCCCCATACCCCGCGTTCGCGATCACCCCATACAGATCGCCGAACGCCTCCTCCGACTTCGCAATCAACTCCTGATTCGCGTCCGTATCCGCAACATCCCCCACCACGACAATCGCCCGCCCACCCTCGCGCTCGATCTTCGACCTCGTCTCTTCGAGCTTCTCCTCCCGCCGAGCAAGCAACCCAACAGGCATCCCCGCCCGAGCGCACGCGAACGCCGTCGCCGCGCCGATCCCACTCGACGCGCCCGTGATCACAACCGGCCTGCTGCGCAGATCAATCGACGCCATCAGTTCTCGATCGCGTCCTTGACATTATCGCTCGCCTCCTGCAGGTCCTTGCCCACACCGCTCACGGTGTTGCAGCCGCTCATCCCCAGCGTACACACGGTCACCGCAACCGCCGCGACCAGAACCAGGACCTTCCCCGTCTTGCGTTCATTCTTCATGCGTATGTTCCTCATCAGAGCCCACCGCCGTCGACTTCGCGATCAGCCAGCCAAGCTCGTCCATCTTCATCCATATCGACCAGAGCCCATAGACCACTGCACCCGTCAGCGTCATCGCCACCACCGCCGCGATCCCACGCCCCCACGAACCATCAGCCCCATCGGCCCAACCACCCCCAACAAGCCGCCCCACCATATACACGCAACCGCCCATCAACGCTGACCCCAACGCGATCGCCAACACCGCGCCGCGCATCCCGTCGAACCCGATCCCCATCTTCCGCCGCGCGGCAAGCATCAGCAGCCCCATCTGCCCGATCGCGCACACCGCCGTCGACCACGCCAACCCCGCCTCACGCAGCCACCAGATCAACGCGAAGTTCAGCGCCAGGTTCACCCCCACCATCCCCAGCGCGATCGTCATCGGCGTCCGCGTATCACCCTTCGCATAAAACGCCCGCGTCAGCAGCTGATTCAGCGAATACGCCCACACCGCCACCGCGTACCCGCTCAGCACCGCGCTCGCCCGGCGCACACCCTCATCGCTGAACCCATCGCCCGGCCCCGAGTACAGCACCCGCACCAGATCCTCGCCCACGATCAGCAGCCCCACGCTCGCCGGCACACCAATAAACAGACTCAGCCGCATCCCCCGCCGCAGCATGCCACCAAACGCACCCGCGTCACCCGCAACCCGCGACATCGCCGGGAACGCCGCCGTCGCCACCGCGATCCCGAACACCCCCAGCGGGAACTGGTACAACCGCTGCGCATAAAACAGCACCGCGTTCGAAGACTCATCCAGCGGATAGTCATACCCAAGCACCGTGTCCCCGACCCAGTTGGGATACATCGCGATCAGTGTGTCCATGAACGCATTGAGCTGCAGCGTCCCCAGCCCCACGATCACCGGCAGCATCCGCACCAGCATCAGCCTCGCCTCGCCCCGCGCCGCACTCACCCCCGTCGTCCATCGCACCGTCCCACGCAGCGCCCACACGCTCCACCCCACCTGCAGCACCGCCGAGCACACCGCCGCGATCCCGATCGGGTACGCCCAAGCCGCCGCATCCGCACCCTCCACCACAAAGTACGGCAGCGCCGCACCAATAATGCACAGGTTCAGCAGGATCGGCGCCGCCGCCCACGGCCCAAACCGCCCATGACTCTGCAGCATCCCGCCCAGGATCGCCGCCACGCAAATCAGCGGCATAAACGGCAGCATCACCATCACCAGCTTCAGCGAATACGCCCGCTCCGGGTCATCCCCCGAAGCCAGCACCACCCCCAGCAGCACCAACTCAATCACCAGCGTCAGCACACCAGTCGCCAGCGCCAGCAGCCCGATCGTCAACGACGCGAACGCGTCCGCCTTCTCCGGGTCCCCGTCCGCCAGCCGCGTGTACTCCGGCAGAAACGCCGCCGACAGCGCCCCCTCCCCAAACAGCCGCCGGAACATATTCGGCACCGCAAACGCCGCCGCGAAAGCCGACCCCACGAAGGTATCCCCGAACACCCGCACCGTCACCAGATCCCGCACCAGCCCCAGCACACGCGAAACCAGCGTCAGCCCCGCCACCGTCCGTGTATCACGCCCAAGCGACGCCTCATTCGAGTTCTGTTCCGATGCACTCACCCTGATCTAATCGACCATTCCCCCCACGCAAACACACGAATTTTCCCACTCGCCTCTGGCGGAACAGAGAGTGGCTCTCTGGGTGCCCGTACTCGCCGCGCAGCGGCGCAGTGCGGCTCATGTCCCTCCCGTGCCGCATGCCCTGCTTTGACCCGCTAGGGCAAACACTCCGGGTGCCACGGGTTGCTCAGCTGAAAGCTGACAACCCGTGCCCGCCGAACAACCTGGGCTCGAACTCACACGGTAGCGCCGGGTGCCACTCCGGGTGCCCGTACTCGCCGCGCAGCGGCGCAGTGCGGCTCATGTCCCTCCCGTGCCGCGGACACTGCTTTGACCCGCCAGGGCAAAGCAGGATCTCAACCACTTCCAGATGAATCAGCTATGCAAGTACAACGATCTCGAACGCGCATAAAAAAACGCCCGCAACCGCGGGCGTCTCATCAAACTCAACAATCGTCTGCAAACGACTCGTCATACGCCTCCAACGGCCGGATCCCCTGATGGATCCAGTACGCATCGTCCATGGGAGTCAACTTGCCTTCCCGCTGCACGGGCTCCTCTTTGACCTCAAGCTCGACCGGCTCGGGCTCAGCATCCTGCTCGCGCTTCACTGGTATCCCCGGCGTGGTCGATACGCGGCCGCCAACCTCGTATACCTTGCCTGACAAGCCGACCACCTCGTCTCCATCTTCCCATGGATACCCAATGAACTCATAGGTCTTCTTCTCGCCATCAACCTCGACCAATCGAACAGGGACCCCATCGTGCATATCCCCAATAGGAGAATGCACCGATCCAGTGGTCAGCGTGCCATACTCTTCTTTCCAACCCGCACGCCGCTCCGCAGCCAAGATTTCGATCAGCCCACGATGTGATTCGATCATCTCGGAAAAGCGTCTGTCGGCTTCCTCCTGCGTCATCGCTCCGACATCAACCTGCAAACTCAACGCTCTTTGAGATATCTCCATCTCCTGAGCGAGTTTCATGAGCTGGAATGACAACTGTGATTGAAAGGACAAGACCGCGTCCCGGCGATTCAGCTCACCAGCATCAACCTTCTCGTCGAGCTCCTCCTGAAAAACAGACAAGCTTGACTCAGCATCCGACATGCCCAGCACGCGGCCTCGGAACCGCTCCTCAATCTTGAAAGGGATACGACCAACGAACCAATCGATACGCTGCTCCAGTTCCTCGCCGCTCACACCCTCCGCGACCCGATCAGCCCGGAACGCGGCAAGCTCGGCCTCCAACTCCTTCTCAAAATCAGAGCCGGGATAGACCACCTCGTGGTACGCACGACGCGCCTGCTCAACACTCAGCTCACCAGACTCCACACCCGCACGAATAGCCGCGACCGTATCATCGCGCGGCGTCTCCCTGGTCAACGCCGCGTGCGTATACCCCGCGCCAGCAATCAACGCACCCGCTGCAAACACCATCAACGCTCGCCCGACCCCAATCGAGCGGCCTGAATCCGAACCATCAACCAATCGCATAATCCGCTTCATCAATGAACCTCCCTGCAGCCCGAGCACCGCCCGCGTCTGCAACCGAACCTCTTCAAGCTCCGTGAGCGCCCGCGCATACGCCACCGCGTCCCCACACATCCGCACCGCCGCGTCATCGCAGCAGTGCTCACGCTCGACCCGCGCCTGGCGGGACATCCACCAGACCACCGGGTGATAGAACAGCACCGTCTCGATCAGCACCTGCACCATGTTCACCACATGGTCGTACCGACGCACATGCGCCAACTCGTGCGCCAGCACCATCCGCACCTGCTGCGGGCTCATCATCGTGAGCACGCTCGCGGGCACCACAACCACCGGCACAACCACCCCCACCACCATCGGGCACCGCGCACGCTCGCTCACCCGCAGGCACACCCGGCGCGACACACCAAGCACGCCGCGCACCTCTGCAAACAACGCCGTCCACTCCGCCCGCGATGCAACAAGCCCGCGCGTCCGAAGAAGCCACGCCGCCCGCCACTGCATCACATACCGCACGCTCACGAACGCAAACCCAGTCGCCCACAACATCGCCACGATCTCAAAGAACCCCACCGACGCAACATCCGCAGCATCCGACAATCCAGACACCGGGACAGCCGCATCCGCGCCCCCGAGCACTCCACCGGCGATCCCCAACAACTCCACCGGCCGCTCAACGCGCACACCCACCGCAAAGGTCCGCACAAACCACGCCGCGCACATCAGCAGCCCCACGCACCAAACCGCGTAACGCAGACCCGCACGACGAGAGCACATCGCACCAGCCGCGGCAAGAGCACCAACCAGCGCACACTGCCATAACGACTGCACCACCGCGTGCCCAAGCGCAAACGCGCACCGCTCGATGATCATCAACCACTCGTTCACGATGCGCCCCCCTCAAGTTTGTCAAGCATGCTGCGGATCTGGGCAAGCTCCTCCGCGCTCGCCTCACGCATACTCAGCGCCTGCAGCACCAGGTTCCCCGCCGAACCGCTGAACGCTCCATCCATCACATGACCCAGCATCTGCTTCTGCGTCTTCTCACGCGGGATCGCTGCTGAATAAACCTGCGGCCGCACGCTCGCGTCCTTCGTTAGCAGCCCCTTCTCCACCATGATCTGCATGTGCTTGAGCACCGTCGTCTGCCCGGTCTCCGACTCCGCGCTCAGCACCCCGTGCACCTCACGCACCGTCGCCGACCCCAGATCCCAGATCACCCCCAGGATCGCCAGCTCCGCATCCGTCGGCTTCTTCGCCGCCGCTTTCTTGGACCGCTTATTCTTCGCCATCAATCACCTCCGCAGACCATGTCTACGAAGATCTTCGTCAATTCACGACGCGACGCAACCCCGATTCTCACAAATTGACGAAATTTTTCGTCATTCGCCCAGCGACAGAGCCGCCCCGCCAGCAACCCGCCGGCTCAAGGCGATCAGACCGACCGCGAGCAGAACACCCACGATGTCCGCGATCAAATCCCAGAGATCGAAGACGCGCTGAAACAACGGCTGGGTGGTCTCATCGAAAACCGCGAAGCACATGCCGATCACCGCCGTCCAGATCAGTCGGCGTGTTCCACACGGGCACACCCTGCCACCGAGGATGAATCCCGAACCATAGAACAGCCATGTCCAGACGCAGAAGACCCCGGCATGAACGATCAGATCCGTCCGGCTGAACGGGCCGTGGATATAGAGCCCGGGCCAATGCGTCGCGACCAGCAGCGCGACGGTGAAGAATACAAACAGGGCCCGGCATTCGGGCTCGAACAGACGCTCGTTGCGGATCAAGGCTGAACCTCTTTGTGCTGCTCATCGGGGTGGCGATGCTCGATGGATTCCTTGGCGCCCTTGAGGATGCGAATCTCTGCATCACTCAGCTCGCTCGATCGGGCAACCGCGAGGGCCCGGTCCCACTCGGCGGTGATCGTCTCGCCGAGCTTCTTGTAGTCGAGTGCGCCCGGCGCCCACATGGCGTACTGAAAGATGGTCTGCCCGAAGCTGGGACATTCGGCAAGCTTGATGTTGCGCCGGATGGGTGGGCGATAGACCCGGGCGCTGGCCCATGCGGTGCCGTTGTCGCGCTGGGACTCGAAGAACTGCTCGAGGTCGGAGACGACTTCTTTGGAGTGCGATGTCTGCGAATCGTGCATGCACAGGACAATGCCCGCGACGCGGAGGGTGGGGTTGATCTGCTCACGGACGATGCCGACGGTCTCGAGGAGTTTGCTCACGCCTTGGAGGGCCAGGAAGTGGGCCTGCATGGGGATGATGACTTCCTGCGATGCGGCAAGGGCGTTGAGGGTGAGCAGGCCGAGGGCCGGGGGACAGTCGAGGAGGATGAACTCGTGGTCGGAACTGGAGCGTGCGATGGCGTTTGCGAGGCGCTGGTTCCGGCCTGCCTGACCAGAGAGCTCGGTTTCGACGGCTGCGAGGTCGGTCTCGGCGGGGATGATTTCGAGGTTGTCGTCGACGGTGCGGATGCAGTCGGTGATGTCGATGTCTTCGTCGAGGAGGAGGTCGTAGACGGTTGGAGCGGAGTCGGGGGACTCGTTATCTTCGACGCCGACATGGAGGGTCGCGTGTGCCTGCGGGTCGAGGTCGATGATGAGGACCTTGCGTCCCTGCTGGGCGATGGCCGCGGCGAGATTGACGGTTGTGGTCGTCTTGCCGACGCCGCCTTTTTGATTCATCAGGGCGATGACGCGTACCGGCTTGGGTGGGGTGGATTCGTCCATTTCAGCGAGTATATCGGCATTTCGGTGCTGCGTGTGCGAAACGGCGATGTTGTCACTAAAACGACTTTCATGCTGGTTTCAGGTTGGTCTTCGGTGGCGTCGGTAGCTTCTTATGAGTCGGGCGGAGAACCGGCTGTGTAAGGAGGTTCGAGATGGACCGGGAAATGAAGCGGATGATGGGCGTGCTCGGGGCCTGCTGGGTCGGGGCGTTTGGGCTGGTGGTGACCGGGGTGTTGCTGGCCGTGTTTGGCGGGAGTGATGCAGTGCGGATGTTTGTGCTGGTGTTGTTGGGGGCGAGTGTGGCGAATGTGATGCTGATGCTGCTGATCCGGTTGTACACACGGCTCAAGTGCGATCTGCCCATTGTTGGTGGGATGGGGATGGCGCTGGGGTGCGCGCTGTTGCTGATCCCCAGCACGAGTGCGCTGCCTGGGAATGGGTTTGAATCAGATGGGTTGGATCATGCACGGGTTGTGCGGGCGCTGCCCGGCGATCATGTGCGTGGTCCTGTGGCCGAGGCAGTCCTTGTAGATACGACGCCGGGTGGGTACTTCCGGGTCTTGGACTGAATCGGTCTGGTTTTATTGAGCGGGGGAGGTTGAGCGCGCCTCCCCCGCTTGTTTGTTTTTTGGGGGGAGGTGGAGCTCACATCTGCTCGTGGATGATCTGGAGGTCGGGCGTGGTCTTCATGATCCGGTTGATGATGGCGGCGACGGCGGCGAGGACGAGCAGGAGCGAGACGATGATCCAGGTCAGGTAGAGGGGGAAGATGCCTTCGACATAGTTTTCGTAGTGTGGCCCGATGTAGAGGACTGTTTCGGAGTCGAGGGCGGGGACGGAGACGGTGATGGATGTGGTGTCGGAGGTCATGAAGTCTGCGATGGCGTCGCGGCGCTGGGCGAGACCAAAGAACGAGGATCGCATATAGCCATCGCGTGATGTGATCGTCAAGGGTTCTTCTGTCGCGGTGTCGATGACCTCGACGCGCATGTCCTTGGGGAGTTGCTGCAGCGGGCGGTTGGCCGTGATGTGCGTCCCGGTGACCCGGTGCTGGATGATGTATTCCGTGTTGGGCTGCACCTCGAGGGTGATCGGTTCGGTCGGGACGGTGAGGTGGTGTCCGCTGTTGATGAAGTGGTAGTACTGGACGACGGAGGTCGTCGAGGCGGCGAGGGCGGAGGCCAGCCCGATCAGGATGAGGATGCTTGCGAGGGGGATGGTGGCCGCGGAGTTGAAGATTCGTTTGATCATGAGATGTAGATGGTACACGATCGGGTTTGGTGCTGGCGAGGATGGTGTTGATTGCTTTGCGGCGTGTTTCGATGAGATTTGCGTTGGTGGCGTGAACTCGGGCGGTGGCGGAGCTGGATGATGGTTGGGGACGCCCTCTCCGACCGCCTGCGGCAGCCACCTCCCCAGCAAACGCTGTGGAGGAGGGGTTGAGATCGGTGGTGTCTTGGATGACATCGCGGAGTGCGGCGAGGGATTGGGTTTGGAGTTCCTCGTGGATGGCCTCGCGGCGGGCGGCGTGGACGCTTTTGATGTGGGCGATGGTGCGCCGGTACTGGTCGCTCTGGGTGAGTGCGTCGAGTTGGGCGAGGGTGATGGCGTGTACTTTGCAGATGAGGATTGGCGACATGGCGGGGTTGAGGAGGTCCTCGAGTAGGGGTTCGGTGAGGGGGGGAGGAAGAGAGCCCCCCTCCGTCTGTTGCGCAGACACCTCCCCCGGAAGCCCGGGGGAGGAGAAAGTACGCAAGGGTGAGTCGCCTGTGCCAACCGGTGATTGTGATTGTGTGTCTGTGCGCATGATTGCCCCTTTCGGCTGGTCGCTCGAATGAATGGGGGCGCTGGATGCGGGGTTGATGGAATTGTACTGGGTTGTTGTCGCGGCTCAAGTGCGGCGTGGGGTAGTGACAGGATATTGCGCACAGATGCGGTGATGCGGGGTGGTTTTTTGTGCGGCGAGTCGTTGCCCCATGCAACCGAAGACCTGCTTTGCCCTTCGGGTCAAAGCAGGGCACCCGTGCGCACAGAACATGTCAGTAGAGGGAAAGTTTTTGAACGCGAAGATCGCGAAGGGCTCGAAGAGGGGAACAGAGGGGACTGAACGCAGAGGGCGCGAAGATTACGCAGAGGCGCAGAGAAGAGGGGATTGGGATTTGGAAGAGCACCACTGCGCCGGGGCGGCGAGTGGTGGCACCCGGAGGAGTCCGGAGAAAGGGGAGAATTTGGGGTGTTTTGATGGGGGGGTGGGGTCTGGTACACTTGGTTGGTAGGAAACGGTAACGCAACATATACGAAAAGGGGTACACGATGGCACGCAGGATCGGAACGCTTTCACGCCGGGTCGCTTTGGGGGTTCTTGGGGTCGGTGTGCTGGCAGCGTATGGGGGGATGATCGGCGGGGCGCGGGATGGGGAGCGATTGAAGATTGAGGAGAAGGCGATGCAGGTGCGGTTTCTGGAGATCGTGACGCCGGAGATGGAAGCGACCTGCGCGGCGCTCGAGGCGGTGCACGGCGTGAGCTTCGGTGAGCCGGTGGCTGAGTTGGGGAACGCGCGCACGGCGAAGCTTGCCGGCGGGGGTGTGATCTCGGTTCGTGCGCCGATGGCGGAGCATGAGACGCCGGTGGTGCGGCCGTATGTGCTGGTGGATGACATCGAGGCGGCGGTGAAGGAAGCGGAGGCGAAGGGTGCGATGATCGCGCATCCGCCGTTGGAGATCCCGGGTCAGGGGACCTTTGCGATTTACATCCTCGGGGGGATTCAGCACGGGTTGTGGGAGGATTGAGTGCGGGTGCGTTCGGTGGTTTGTTTTTGAACGCAGAGGGCGCGGAGATCGCGCGGAGGCGCAGAGTAGAAAGCGAAATTTGGTGGTCTGTCAGTGCGCGGTGATTGGGGTGCGTTGTGTGCCGCACTCGGGGCAGTCGGTTTGGTGGTTGGGGAGATTGGTGAGGACATAGCTGCAGTTGAGGCAGATGTCGTAGCCCCGGTCATGGAGTTCGCGTCTGAGTTGTGGGATGTATCCGAAGTGGAGGTAGATATATGCCTGGATGACGCCGGCGATTGGCAGGCCGATGGACCAGAGCAGGATGATGTAGAGGGTCGCGTTGTTGCCCGCGTTGAGCAGGTAGAGGGTTGAGCCGATGAGGATGATGCCCGTGAGCATGAAACACATGAAGAACAGGTAGCGTTTGAACCCTTGGCCCATCAGTTTCTGGGAGACGGCCCGCGCGATGTCGGTCTGAACTCGCTTTGGGATCGCGAGTTGCGGGTCGGACATGATTGGGTTGAAGAATGACATGGTCCGGGGAGTATACAGGGGATGGGGTGTGTGGTTGAAGACTTGGGTTGGGACCCAAGATCCTGCTTTGCCCTTCGGGTCAAAGGTGGGCACCCGGCATCTGGCCTCATAAATGTGTTTTCGCGCACCCATTTAATGGATTCCACATCCATGTTTGTGGATTTGCGTTTTTGATTGGTTTCATGAGCGATGCGGTGTGGTAGAAACATGTTCTTACACACACATACACAAGGGGACTGCGATGATGCATCGTTTACTGATTGGGATGACGCTTAGTGCATTTGGGATTTTGGTGATGGGTGTTGGCGGATGCCGGGCCGTTCATGTCACAAAGATTGACCCGAGCTCCTACGAGGCGGGCGACACTTTGCCGGGTGTTGTGTATTACAAGCCTGAGCCATATCTGCGGGTCATCGTTGCACCCAAGAAGGATGCCAACGGCAGAGTCGTCGGGAAGGAAACCAAGGTTGATGTGCTGTATCTGCCCAACATGAAACACGCGTATGCGATCAACTCAGATGTCTCTGGCGGGCAAAACTCACTCGATCTGACTCTTGAGAATGGCTGGAATCTCACGGGGTTGAAAGGGACGACCGACCCGCAGATTGATGAGGGCATCAAAGCACTGGCGGAGATTGTTGGCAGCTTCCAGGAGGAAGCCTTGACTGGGGATGAATCAGATCTCAAGGTGGAGGTCTATTTGATCCATGTGCGCATGAACAAGAATGGCAAGTTGAAACTGGGTACTGCGGTGCCGGTGGAGTATCCAAGCCCATAATCGAATACGCTGACAGGTTCGAGATCCTGCTTGGCCCTTTGGGTCGAAGGTGGGCAATCGGCAACTTGGGGTGGTGAAGATCAGGAAGAGCTGGTGAGACTGTGCCCTCCTTCGATCCGAAGGACGAAGCAGGTCGTGGTGCTTGTGGGTTGGTGTTTCAGGGGGTGTTGGGATGAGGGGCGTGGTTGCACTACCACCTCCTTCGCTCTTCGAGTCGAAGGAGGGCACAGATTTGAGAGAAGGAGGGCACCCGGCGGGTATGTTTGATAGGATTGTTGTATGGAATATGACTTTGAGGGTTTTGTGCAGGACTTGATTGGGCTGGGTGGTTTTGAGGCGTTGAGTCGGGCCGACCGTGAGTCGGAGCGAGTTGAACGCGCGGCGAAGCGTTTGTTCGCATCGCGTGCTGCGCGGGAAGCGGCGGCGGAATATCGGTGGAAGTTGGGCGCTCTGAAGATGTATTTGGTTGATCGGAAGAGGCCTCAGTCGCTTGAGCCGCACGAGTTCGATGCGCTGCGGCCTTTGGCGGAGGACTTTGTTGAGCGTGGGATCTTTGATGCGTCTGCGTTGCGTGCGTTCGATTGAGCACGCGTGTGCTATTTGATGGAGAGGTAGTCGTAGAGGAAGATGATGGCGACATAGGCCAGCGAGAAGGTGGCGACGAGGGGGTAGCCGAGGGCGAAGAGGGCGAGGGCGTAGATGAAGAGCATGATGTAGGCGAGTTCGTTGAGGCCGAGTCGGGTCACGAAGATGTAGTAGACGACAAGGGGGAAGATGATCGTGATGACGAGGATGGAGTAGAGTTGCACGGGGGATTGTTGGGGAGGGGAAGCCCGAAGTTCAGTCCGCGGTGCACACGACCCAGATGGCGTGGGCGAGGGGGATGATGCCGAAGAGCGGGTTGCCGGCGATCGCGAGGGCGATGATGAAGATGTAGAGGGCGAGGTTGACGCAGAACTGGAGGCGGACGCCGTCTTTGATGGCGACGGCGAGGGGCGGGAGGAAGATGGCGATGATGATGAGGAGGAGGGTGGTCACGGAGGGTTCTTGGGATTTTGGGCGGGGTGGTGTCTTTGGGGATCCTGCTTAAGCTGCGCGTAAGCAGGGCACCCGGCCTCCTTCGCTCTTCGAGTCGAAGGAGGGCACCCGGCGAGGATGATGAGGAGGAGGGTGGTCACGGCGGGTTCTTGGGCTGTTCAAGGACATGCAGGAGCCAGGGACAGCAGCTGCATGGCACCCAGCTACTTCATCATCAGCTTAACCTCATCAACTTTGATCAATGATTTAAGTGCTGCAAAGCTATCATGAAGTGCCCAGAAACAAACAAATACAGTTAATGTAGAAAATCCAGTCGCCGCCCCCTTAGCCGGAAATATCCAGGCCTCATCAAACTGCTCAACTAATGGATCCGAAAGTAGAACGTAGGGAACCAGCACACCCAGAAGTACACAAATAAACGACAAAATGCAGTTCTCTATAAACTGCTTTGTGGCAGCGCCAATCCTCGTCGCAACCCCTCGCCTGATGACTGCATCAGTGTTTTGAACTCCAAGCAGTATGCTATTAAACTTAATCGAAGTATACAAGTCTTGCGATATCCGCGACATTTGACCCATCAAATATACTACAGCCGCACAAGTCAAACTGGACATGAGTGCAGTTATCGCCACACAGGTAGAAAGACAATAACTTCTCGCATCTTCAGGACTAATAGGAACTTGAGAGATCGCCACAGAAACGACCAGTATGCCCATCACCTTGACAATGACAGACTTCATGTCAATTTTCTCCTGATTAGGTCGAAGATCTTAGCTAGATAATCAATGAGATTCTTCTCGCCTTTTTCGACCACATCAAGCTTGATTGACTTTGTGATTTCAGGATTCTTAGATGAAACCCGCCTTCTTTCACCATCATTATCTGAAACTTCTAGCTGCCACTCCCCTCCACCATCCGCAACAAACCTCACCTGCTGATCAACTGACTCTTCGCCTTCCGGGATATCAATCAGCCCCTCTTCATTCTTAATCCCAGAATTAAATTCAGTCGCGTTGAACAATTTGTAATTATATTCAACAATGTCAGCAAACTCACTGCTCCCGCGAAGCGGATTAGGCACCCGGGCGACAAGATCTAAACTATATATTTTATCTGCAGCACGAACTGCATTCCAAAAATCCTGCCTGTCGGTCTTGGGCACAACCGAAACTTGATATCGCTCATCATCAAGCCCTCTCTGGATAAGCAACTCAAGTATATCAGACAAACCCTCCTCTGTACCGCCAAAGAAAACCGGTTTCCATTGAACCACCAGTAAATTCTCTCCCACTCCGCCAAATGCAAAATAGACCCACTCTGTAGTATCTTCTATCACATCTTGCAGCCGCTTGCCGTCAGGAGTAGGCCGACTAAGCTCAACAACATCAGGACGACCAATTCTTCCTGTAACGCCTTCTATTGCAGTGTCAAAATTATATATATTATAATTCTTATTCTTTCTGACTATATGAGGCTGACGAGACAGCGCCCCGGCGATCAAGTCGTGCCTAATTTTATCATCAAGGTCTTCTGCGAACAGTGACCTGGAGTCATTTAATGATATTGACACCGCATAAATTAAGAATCGCAATTAATCACCCCTTTGTGCTGTCATCACCCCACCGCCGCAACAACCTTCTGCGCCGCATCCCCCAAGTCCGTGGCCGCCTGCAGCGTCGGCAGGTCGCCCGCAGCCTCTTCGAGAATTTTGCGGCCGGCGTCGACATTGGTGCCTTCGAGGCGGACGACGAGGGGGATGGTGAAGCCGATTTCCTTGGCGGCGTTGACGATGCCCTGGGCGATGATGTCGCAGCGCATGATGCCGCCGAAGATGTTGACGAGGATGCCGTTGACGGCGTCGTCACTCAGGATGATGCGGAATGCCTCGGTGACGGCTTCTTCGGTTGCGGAGCCGCCGACATCGAGGAAGTTGGCGGGTTCGCCGTCGAAGAGCTTGATGGTGTCCATTGTGGCCATGGCGAGGCCGGCGCCGTTGACGAGGCAGCCGATGTTGCCGTCGAGGGCGATGTAGGAGAGGCCCATCTTGGAGGCGCGGACTTCGGCGGGGTTGTCCTCGGAGGGGTCGTAGAGCTCGGCGATGTCTTTGTGGCGGAAGGTGGCGTTGTCGTCGAAGTTGAACTTGGCGTCGATGGCCATGACCTTGCCGTGGGGGTCGGACTCGGTGGCGGGTGTGACGATGAGGGGGTTGATCTCGGCGAGTGAGCAGTCTTTGTCGGTGTAGAGCTTGGCGAGGCCGAGCATGATCTTGACGGCTTGGTTGATCTGCTTGCCCTTGAATCCGAGTTTGAATGCGACTTCGCGTGCTTGGTAGGGCTGGAGGCCGAGGATTGGGTGGAGGGGCGTTTTGACGATTGCGTCGGGGGTGTTTGCGGCGACCTCTTCGATTTCGACGCCGCCTTCGCGGGATGCGATGAGCATGTTCTGGCGTGTGTTGCGGTCGGTGGTGATGGCGATGTAGTACTCGTCGGGCTTGCCGGGTTCACGGTCGGCGATGTCGACGCCTGCGGCGATGAGGACCTTGTTGACATCGAGGCCTTCGGGCCCGGTCTGGACGGAGACCATCTTGTTGGAGAGCATGAACTTGGCGGCTTCGTGGGCTTCCTCGGGTGAGTTGACGAGCTTGACGAAGCCGGCCTTGCCGCGGCCGCCTGCGAAGACCTGTGCCTTGACGACGGCGAGGGTTGATTCCTGTGCGGCGGCGATGGTTTTGTAGGCCTGGGTTGCCTGGTCGGCGGAGGTGATGACTTCGCCTGCGGGGACGGGGATGCCGTAGGAGGAGAGGAGGTCGCGTGCCTGGTATTCGTGGATTTTCATGCTTTGGGCTCCGTCCCGGGAGGGTGTGGTGATTTTGAAAGGGTAGTTTAGCGGGTTTGGCGGGGGTTTGGTGGTGTGCGTGGGTATGAAAAAGCGCCCCGGGCGGGGCGCTTTGGGTGTTTGGGTGAGTGGTTCGTTAGTCGATGATCGACTTGAGTGGGTTTTCTGTCGTCGGCTCGACGATGACGGGTGTCCGCGGCTCGCTGTACCCGGGGTTGGGATAGAGGACTTCGTCCGTGACTGTGGCCCCGAGTGGCTTGAGCGGTGCGCGGCGTTGGCCGGCGACTGCTGCGGCGCCTCCCGGTTTGTATGTCACAAACTGGAAGCCGGCCTGGAGGTCGGCTTGGTTTATGGTGCTCTCGATATAGATGAGGAGCCGGCCGCTGACGGAGCTGGTTCTGATGCTGGCGTTGCTGGCAACGGTTGTGGCAACGGTGACATAGTTGCTAAAGAAATATGACTCGTTGTCGATTTCGATTTCGTAGCGCTGTGAGGTGGAGTTCCAGACACAGGAGAAGTTGGGTGTTCCTGAGGCGATGGTTCCGTTGGTGTTGATGTAGCCGTATGCGATTGGTGCTGCGAGGTCGTAGCTTCCGAAGCTGTAGGATCGTGAGATGTCGCCGTCTGTTCTCAGATCGCCGGAGAAGTCTCCACCGAACTCGCTTGTAGCGAGCCTTGCTGCGGTGCCGAATGCGAGGTTGAGTCCCCACAGGCCGTATGCTCCGCTCTGACCATCGAACTCAATCTCGCCGAGAACAGCGGCCGTGTTGAAGTCGCTTGAGTTTGCATCGAGGATGCCTGCAATCGGGAAGTTCTGTGCTGCAGCAAGGATACCGATCGGGGTGCTGTCTGACTCGACATCGGCAACTCGATCGATGAATCCTGAGTCGAGTCTGGTTCCGAGCCCTCGTGTTGCGCGGAGTGCCTTGGAATCATTATCCGTGCCGTCCTGCTCTAGGGTGAGCGTTGGTGCCAAGTCATCGAGTGAGATGGTGGCGGGTGCGAGCAGCGTGTTTGCGGAGTTCGCGTGGTATGCGTAGGGCGTGGTTTTGAGCGGCTGGCGCGACCCGAGAATGGTGTATGCACCGATGCCCGCTGGTGAGCGGACGAGGAACTCGAGATCGTATTCGGTACCGTCAAAGAGCGCGGGGCTGAAGGAGAGCTCCAGCAGGAACTGTCCGTCTTGCACGGGTGTTGCGAGTCGCGAGATGCTGGTTACGAGTGTCGCACCGTCGAATAGGCGGATGATGAAATCGGCGTCGGCCTGAACGGGTTCGCCGTCGACTTCGAGTACGCCCTGATAGGTGAACTCGCTTGGTACCGGCTCTGCGTAGGCGGTGTTGATTGCGATTGCTGCGGCAAGCGCGATTGCGGCTAAGTGCTTCGTCAGTTTCATTGTGTTCCCTCTCACTGTGAGTGACTTGGTGTGATTTATGAGCGCAGTTTACCGCGCACCGCTCGCGATATGGAGTGAGAAAGCTTTTCGTTGACGAACTTGATCGCGTGTGAAACGGAATCGTTTCGTGTTCGCGTAATAAAAAACAACGCAGACTCTTTTGAGTCTGCGTTGCGGGTTTTGAGTCTCAGAAAGAATACCACCCAAAGAGGGTGATGTGCGTCGTGTCTTAGCGACGGCGACGGGTTGCAACCATGCCGCCCATGCCGAGGAGGGCGAGAGCGCTGGGTGCGGGGACGACATTGTACTGACCGATGAGGATTGCGCCATTGCCGATGTCGTCGTCGGTGTCCGCGCCAAAGTAGATGTCGCCGGATGTTGCACCATCGAGGAAGTCGGCGTACTGGAGTGCGTCGAGTGTCCATGTTGCGGAACCGGAGAATGCCTGTGCGCCGGCATCAACGGTGACGGTGCTGTCTGAGGAGAAGCTCCAGATGTTCAGACCGACGCTTGAGGAGCCGACGAATCCGGAGGGCGTGCCGTCGGAGGGGTTGTTGAAGGTGGTGAGGTCGCCGGAGTCTGCGCCGAGGACGCCACCGAAGCCGGCACCTGGGGTTGCGAAGAAGTCGGCGAGGAGGAAGCCGGTGAAGGTCGAGGTCGAAGCGGACTGCGAAGCGAGGCCGCTGGTCGCGCTGATGGTGACCTGGTTGGCGGTCGAGAGGTCGATCTCGAGGAGGACATCTGCTGTTGCGCCGGTTGCGACGACAGCCATACCTGCGATCATTGCGATCTTGTTCATTTCTCTTTTCTCTCTTTCTCTGTAACACACTGAGGCATTCACACACATTGCTTGTCGTCCATGCCTCAAAGGACGCAAGCGTACAAAATCACACTCCGAACGGAGTGCTGGTTCATGTCGCTTTGCGTTTGTGTACATGGGCCTCTGGCTCAAGACGCGCACACGCAACGACTGATACCCCTCACACGAGGACCTTATCCTACCGGAAAAATGTGATTATGCGAGTCCGGAATCAAGAATTTATGGGTGTATTTGCCCAAGTCGTGCGGGTTTTTCACGCATCAGGAGGCTTTCCTGCCCTGAGTCCGTCCCGGGTCAAGTTCGGATGAAGGCCGTAGAAGCTTCTCGCATCCCCTGACTTTTGAGTGCGAAGATGCAGATTTGCTCTCCGAGCGGAGAGGCTGTTTACGACCGAAATGTGCGTCGAGTGTCCGGGAGCCCTCGCCGTCGTAACGGTTCTCGATGGCGTTGTTGAAGGCGGAGAGGTCGCTTCCGGCGTCGGCTGCGAGGACGCCCCTTCACATCCATCTTCATCGCTCATACATGCAGGTTCACGCAACCAAATGCCCGATATTATCGGAAAATATAGCGTTGGGATGATATTGTTCGACGCACTTGATTTACCCTAACATTTTCCGTACTATTTCGACGGGAGCAAGAGATGAATCGGATATCCATGATAAGCGGCATGATTTGGGCGGGGCTTGCGTGTGGGATGGCCGCGGGTGGAGATATTGACGAACGCCCTCCCACCTCTACGCAATGGGAACTCATCGGATTCACCATGAACCCTGCATTCGAGGGAGATCACTGGGGCCGATTAGAAGGCCGCGGATCGGTCGACTATGCGTTTCGGATGTCGAGAACAGAAGTTAGCAGCGCGGACTGGATGGAGTTCGCAGAAATGTTCTCGACCATGAGCGACAAACTCGACGAACTCCTCTTCGACGATGTCACTTGGGCAGCGCGACGGGACTTTACATATCGAGGCCCCGGTAATAGATATGTATATCTATCAGGCATCGAGGAGCCCGGCCGATCGCCAATTAGCGTGAGCTGGAGACAAGCAGCCATGTATTGCAACTGGCTGCACAATGGCAAGAGCAGTGATCCTGCGACACTCTACACGGGTGTGTATGAAACGGATACCTTTGGCAAGATTGGTTCGAGCTACACAGACCAAAGCACACGCAACTGTGATGCGAAGTACTGGATTCCAAGTCTTGATGAATATCTGAAGGCGATGCACTTTGATCCGAACCATCCGAGCGGGACACCGGGATGGTGGGATTACGGGCACAGTTCGGATGAGCTTCCGATTTCAGGGCTCCCGGGGGCAGGAGACACGATTCGCGGTCTTTCAGATGATGAGATCGGTATGAGTTCGCTTCTGTTCCCGCTGGGCGCTTTTACAGATGTTGTTTCGCCTTGGGGCATTCAGGATGCGATCGGCGGCTCTATGGAATGGACAGAGGAATGGGATATCGATGGGTTTGGAAATCAAGCTGGACGTATTATAAAGGATTCAAGCAATAGCGGCATCTTTGATCCTATCAGGTTTGACAATATTGCTGAGTTTAGATTTACAAGTCCTGACAGCACGATCGCGAGTTTTCATATTTGCTCGCATCCGGAACTCCGCGCCGACCTTGATCTTGATGGGCGCATGACATTCTTCGATGTCTCATTTTTTATCCAGCGTTTCCTGTCTCAATCCATGTCCGCTGACCTTAACTGCGACGGCTTAGTTGACACAAATGATATCGTACGGTTTTTGGAGTTTTATCATCAATAACACAATGAGAACATGATGAAGTACTCACTCCTTATTTTTGCAGCTGCACTCAGTGTAATTGCAGGCACCGCCAATGCTGATATTAAAATTGAATTTAGAAGTTCATTGCAAGGATTCTACTCGGAATTTGGCACTGTACAAACGGATGGTTCTGGCGATGCCGTTAGCTTTACGATCCAGAATGCAAACACTGGCTACTGGCGCATTTACTCAGATGACCCATCCGTTGACCGTCTCAATTAGATCAGCTTCACCGGCGCCGCTGGGCGAGATATATTCCTCATACTCGGACGCCCTGGAGTAGATTGGAACCCGTATTCCGATCCGGGGTCACATGCGGTGGTGGACTGGCTAGGCGGAGTGAGCGAAGGTGGCGCAAACGTCCATGTTCAGGCAAGTGTTCGAGACTATATGGGGCCGCTTAACTGCGAGAATGTTTCTCGTATCAAGGCAGGAGTTGGACTTGCAGGGACTTTATCGAGTCGCTCGGGAGATATTGTCCGTGTTGAAGCCCCGTTTGCAGCCAACTTGGGACTAGGACCTGCAGGCGTTTTTGCGAGCGGCGGCTCGATCGGCACCGTGCGCATCAACGGGGACTTCCTTGGAAACATAACTGCAGTAAACAGCGTTGATATTGATACTGTGAATGTAGACGGGAATCTATTGGGATCTATCACTACAAATTCAGGAACTATAAACAGAGTTGAGGTTGATGCAAATTGGGGTGGAACGATTTCATCTGGAGGCGATATCAATAACATTGTTATTGGCGGTGTTGCAGGCGTTGGCCTGAATGCTTCCAACCAGCTAGTTCTCAGCCCTGGTTCTATTTCGACTTCAAATGGTGCTTCGGTGGCCACAGTTACTGTTGGCTCTGACTATGTTGGCAGCCTATCAGTGGACGGCAATCTGAATGACTGCCAGATCAATGGAGCCATCTTCTCTCTTAACCCCTCAAATGCCGTCATACCAGCTGATGTGACAGTAAATGGAACCGTTACGTTCTTTGATGTTGGAAATGCCGTAAATCTCACGAACACGGACATCAGTGCCATTGCAGATATCGATTTTAATACCGTTGCCCCTGCAGGCGTGATCATAATGGATGGCGACTTTGCTTCGGGTGATCTATCTCTCACCAATGGGCTACCCCAGAATGCATTTGTTGGTGTAGGCGGCGAAGTTGATTCAACGGTAGCTCTCAACCTACCTCCGGATGGGCTAGTCGGCCAAGTTGTTGTGAACTTGAATGATGACGGAAGTTCTTGGGGCGGCGATGTAGTTGTTGATAGCATTACGCTTTCACCGAACTACACTGAGCTTTCCAGCGAGCTTGGTGGCGGGCAGGTGGGAGTCGCGCCGTTCAACTTCCATCAGCGGACGTCGGCGCCGGGTGCCGGCGAGTCGCGGGATTGTGATCCGTATCACACCGAGGCGGTGACGGCGGCGTACAACCCGAGTACGGGTAAGAACGATGTGATCGCATCGGTGAATATCCGCCATTACGGTCCGGTTTTTGCGGATGGAGCAGGATCCCACTTCCGGGTCGAGTTCAAGTCGGACGTGCTGCCTTCGAGTTGGGTTGATCGGACGTCGTTGTTTGAGATTGATACATCTGTCACGGGCACGAGCGCGTTAACGGCGGATCGTGATGCGGTGATCAAGGGGACCGTGTTTAACGGGAACGGGTTCACGGCGGCGGGGCGTTGGCGTATCCGTCCGATCTCGGGCAAGGTGAAGTGCGGCGACGTTTCGGGGAATCCGGATGTCGCGTGGGACTCGAATGTGACTTCGGGCGACCTTGGCTCGTCGAGCGGGACGCAGTACGACTGGTATCAGTTCCGCGTGCTGCTTCAAGCTCCGGGCGGCGGGAACACGCTGCTTCAGGGCGGGACAAACGCGTCTGATGTGAGTGCGTGGATTGACTCGCCCTACGAAGTGAACGCGGACGGGGAAACAGACACGACGGACTTTGAAGAGGTCGTGGAGAGTCTTGTGAGCGAGTGAGGCGAGAACTACATACTTGCGTCACAGCGCCCCTTCGGGGGCATTTTTTCTTTGCATGTTCAGGTAGAGGTAGTAGAAGCCCAGCGCCCCGGCGATGGTGATGCACAGGGCGATGGCGAAGGACCAAGAGCCCTCGTTGGGGTAGCGGGATTCGATGGCGTTGTAGATGGCGACGCCGAGGAAGGGGGCGGTGAGGCCTCGGAAGCCGGTGAGGGTGACATGGACGGCCATGTAGTCCTGGGATTTTTCGGGCTTGACGAAGGAGAGGTGCCCGAGGTTCCATGCGAGGGCGCCGCCGCCGAATGCGATGCCTCGGAGGACGGATGCGGCGAAGAGGAGCCAGAGGGTGTTGGTCTGGCCGGCGGTGAGTGCGAGGAGCATGGTGGCGACGAAGATCCATGAGTGGATGGCGCGGAACTGGATGACATGGACGGAGTCGAGGAGCTTGGCCCAGAGCGGGATGGTGAAGGGCATCATGGCGAGGGGGACGACCTGGGTGAGGAGGATGCCGGGGAGGTAGTCGAGGTTGAACTGTTGTTTGGCGATGATGACGAAGGGGGTCCATGACATCATGTTGCCCATGCCGATGAGGAGCTGGCAGATCTGGTAGTTTCGGTAGCTCTTGTCGTCGATGAGGACGCGGATGAGTGCTCGGAAGCGTGATCCCTCGTTGCGTTTGGCGTCGCATTCTTCTTCTCGGAGGATGGCGCGTTCGGAGCGGAGACGGACGCGTGCGAAGGATGAGACGCCTGCGAGTGCGATGAAGCCGCCTGCTGGGAAGAAGACTCTGAACGCGTCTTCGTTGGCCTGCATGGCGGCGCCGATGCCGATGGCGATGAGTGAGGTGATGGTGACGGAGACTGTCTGGAACTTTCCGGTGACTTTGGCGCGTTGTGCGGGATAGTTCACGCCCCACACGGTGGCGCGGATTGTGACGATCCCTGCGAGCAGGGTCCTCGCCCCGAATGCGGCGGTGACCATGAGGATGAGCCCATGGGGCGTCTTTGGTGAAACGGCCATGAGTGCGACGCAGATGAGCACACCGAGCTGGAGCGCGGTGATGAAGGGGATCTTGCGTTTTCCTCGTGCGAGGATGGCCCAGAGGAATGATGTGATGTTGGCGAGAGCGGGCGCGGCGATGAGTGCGCCCGCGGCGTAGTTGAGGGTGTTGTCGGGGACGATGCCGTCGTAGAGCTTTCGGACGATAAAGCCGATGACGCCGCCTTCGGTTGCTGCGATGGCCCATGGCATGAAGAACGCGGCTCGCAGCTCGCGTGCGTAGTTGGCACGGGTGAGCCAGGGCATGGCGTTTGGGTGGAATGAGAGGAATGCGAATATGACGAATCGCACCGGCGTTGCGGCGTGGTAGAGGACCTTTCCCGGGACGGTGTCTGGGGAGTCTGAGTCTGGGGAGAAGAGAGGAGAACGCACGGGGGATTGTTGGCGCGGGGCGGGTCCGTGTGGTTCGAATTGGCGCAGATCATGACGAGATTCACGGCCCTTCATACCGCAAGTTTTTTTCGTCATGGATACGATACGCTGATCGTGTTACGATAGAACCGCCGAACGATTTATCATATTTGGAAGGAGATTGTGATGCTGATGTGTTCGATTGTTGCGGGTTTATCGATGATGCTTGGGCCGCAGGCGGGGGCGATCGCGGAATCACGGATTGTGAACTCGGTGGAGATGCCTGGGTTCACGATGGCGGTTGAGGTCGAGGGTGATCACGCGTTTGTTGGGTATCGGGGTGGTGTTGCGATCTTTGATGTGCGCAATGGCGAAGAGCCGCAACCGCTGGGTCGAGTTGCGTTGGACTCGATGGTGCATCAGATCGAGATTCTGGATGGGCTTGCCTTTGTGGCGAGTGGCGATGGCATGTATGTCATGAACATCAGTGATCTGGAGTCCCCAGAGGTCATCGGTCATGTCGATGAGATCGGAGAGACGAAGGGGCTCGCGATTGATGGCGATCGTGTGTTTGTGAGTTGTACGAGTGGCGATGTCATTTCGTTTGATATCTCGGATCCATCAGACCCGAAGCAGTTGAGCAAGCGGGTTCTTGAGAAATGGAATCCGTTTATCGTTGTCCAGGACAACCTTGCGTATGTGTGTAATCGAAAGGAGGGGCTCGTGGTGCTCAATGTGTCGAAAGACAAGTTCATTCGGCGGGTGAGCGCTACGGCAACGGGGCATGAGCCGTTCTGCATTGCTTTGGATGGCGAGCACGCGTTGATTGCGGACAAAGAAGCTGGGCTGACGATCTGGGATGTGCGTTTGCCGCGCCGTCCTCAGGAGGTTTCGACGCTCGAGCTCGGTTCGTTCGCGTATGGGATCGAGCTGGTGGATTCGTTGGCGTACATCTCAGGCAACAAGGACGGCGTGTATGTCGTCGATGTGTCGGATATGGAGCACCCATCGCTGATTGAGCGTGTTGATACGCCGGAGAATGCGTATCAGGTCGCGGTGCATGGGCGGTATGGTTATGTGGCGGATGGCAAGGGCGGTCTGCGGGTGATCGAGTTTGCTCGGGACTGAGTTCAATTGAAACACGCGGGCATGCAAGGCATGCCCGCGTAACTGATGGCACTTCACGACACCGAGAATCACTGGTAAACAGCGCAATGATTCGGGGTTTCTTCTCTATCCTGATTATGGGCAGCCAGCATTGAAGAGATTGAGGAACGCGGATACATCAAAGAAGTTATGGATGCCGTCGCCTGTCAAATCTGCCTGGGCGTCCTGAGCGTTGAATCCGCTGAGGAATGCGGAGACATCGAAGAAGTTCAGCACCCCATCATTGTTGAAATCTGCCTGACATGGCCCGCAATCTATTGATGGGTCGATGATGATCAGCCCATCATCAGCGCTCGTTGCGTAAAGCAGTCCGCTGTGATCGATCATGGCGTTTACAGACTGGGCTTGGTCATACTCGCCGAGCGGCTGGGGTGAAGCTGGATTTGTGATATCCAGTGATTGAAGACCGGAACTGCCGTGGACGACGAAGAGCTGGTCTCCCATTGCATGGACCCCACGCACCGCCCCGAAGCTGCCGTAGCTGAGCGTTGCGATTTGATTCGGAGTGGCCGGGCTGGTCGTGTCGTACACCCGTACGCTGGAGGTTACTGATTGCCCAGAGTAGCGGTCCGCGAGATACACATTCCCTGTCTCATCTACGCTGAGGTCCCAGGCATCAGCAGCCGTGAACGAGGACCCCATGAGGGCAGGTGTTGTCGGGTTGCTGATATCGATTACTCGGAGTGCGATCTCGTCGGCAACATACGCAAGGTCGCCGTCAACTGCGATCGAGCGCGAATCGCCGGGGAGATCGATCTCACCGATGTGGGTTGGTGACTCGGGATTCGAGATATCGACGATCTCGAGCCCGTCATCTCGGCGAGCGATGTACGCCTTGGTTCCTACGATCTGCACATCCATGGCGAAACTCGGCGTCGGGTAGAGCGCGAGTTGATCGGGTTGTTGAGGTTGACTGAGATCGATGATGCGTAGGCCCTGATAATCTGCGATGTATGCGATGTCATTCGTGACTGTTATCGCAGCGGGTGGCGCGTTGAGTACGGGCTGGGCGATGATGAATGGGGCCTGGGGATCGGCGATGTCGATAACATGGAGTGTATAGAAGGAGATTCCCTGACCTTGATCAAAATAGCTTGAACTCAGATACGCAGATGTGCCATCGATAGCGATGTTCTCATATATCAACTCAGCGCTGGGGTCGGATACGGTGGGGGTCAGTGTGCCGAGGTAACTACTGCTCGGGCAAGTGTTCTGGGCAAATGACTGCGTTGAGGCGACAATCAGGGTCATGGTGGCTACGCGTGGCAGATGATGAATGGCCATTCTGGTTCTCCGTTCATGATTTTAGAGTATTATGCAAATAGCTCCCCATTGGGGCCATGCCTTCAGCATATCACTCTTCATGTTCTCTGCAATCCCCTTGCATACCCTCTCCCGTTTTTTGTTTTCTCACCCTGCTACTCAGGAGTCATGTGAATGACGCATAAAGGAACGCCCGCTCGGGCACGCACGCGGCACAGCGATGGATCAACACGGTTCACCATTTCGCAGATCTTCGGCATCGGGCGTAACTATGCGGCTCATGCGCATGAGCAGGGGCTTGAGGCGCCGGATCATCCGATGGTGTTTACGAAGAACATCGCCAGTGTGATCGGGGATGGGGAGGACATCGTGATCCCCCCCATTGCTCGAGATCCGGGGTTCGGGGGGAATCAGACTGACTTTGAGGCGGAGCTTGCCGTGATCATCGGCGAGCATGCGGATGGGCGGGCGTGCAGGGATGTGTCGCGCGACGAGGCGATGGAATGGGTGCTGGGGTTCGCGTGCGCGAACGATGTATCGGCTCGGTGGTGGCAGAAGAAGGGGTCCGGGGGGCAGTTCTGCCGGGGGAAAGGGTTTGATACATTCTGTCCGATCGGGAAGGTCGTCTCGCCAGGGGAACTGAGCGCGGCAGGGCTCGATGTGCACGATCTGAAGATTGAGTGTCGGGTGAACGGTGAGACGATGCAATCGGCACGGACGAGCCAGATGATGTTCCCGGTTGATGTGCTGATCGAGGAGTTGAGCAAGGGGACGACGCTGATGCCGGGCACGGTGATTCTGACGGGCACGCCGAGCGGTGTGGGGATGGCTCGGGACCCGCAGGTTTGGCTTGGGGATGGGGATGTGGTTGAGGTGGAGATCGAGGGGATCGGGGTGCTGAAGAACCGGGTGCTCTTTGGGCAGTGATAGAACCGAACCTTTTGTTTGACAACCGCTTAAAACCGGACAAAGATAGCCCATTTTTGATACAACTCCTTTTCATCGCGTGTAGATGTCCTTAAAATCGGGTGTCTAAGTTCACGGAGAAAAGGGAGATATCTGTATGTGTCTGAAAACGAGTCTTGTCGCGAGTGGCCTTGTGCTATGGGCGTGCTGTGGTGTGTCGAACGGCGGTGATCAGGGTGTGTGCATTGATCCGAGTCTGATCAGTTCATTCGCCGGTGATGGTGGCAACATTCTGCGGTTCTCTGTGAGCGGCACGACGCTGATGAGCCCTGAGAATGATGGGCTGCACCTCTATGACATCCAAGATCCCTCGCAGCCGTTCTATCTGGGAACCTGGTCTTCATCCGGGCGAGCTTTTGATGCCGAGTTGGTGGATGATCTGCTGGTGATCGCCAATGTTGATGAGGGGCTGCAACTCGTGGATGTCAGCGATCCATCGGCACCGATGCTCCTCGGTTCTTTCGATACGATCGGGCAGGGATTGAGCGTTGAGGTTGTTGGCGATATCGCGTATCTGGCTGGCGCTGATCAGGGCCTGTATGTGTTTGATATCAGCACGCCCGCGACGCCCATGCTGCTCATGCAGGTCTCTACGAACGATTATGCGTCGCACCTTGAGATCGATGGTGATCGGATGTTTGTGGCGGATCGAGAGGGAGGATTGATGGCCATGGACATCTCGGTTCCGGCCTCACCTGTTGTGCTCGGCTCGGTCGGCTATGAGAATGCGTATGCGCAGGATGTGACCATCGGGGACGGCTTTGCCTACATCGCGGATCTGCAAACGGACATGGTGATCGTCGATATCAGTGATCTCACGAGCATGCAGGTGGCAGGGACATACACGGACCTGCCGGCACGCTTTGAGAGCGTTACATATCAGGACGGCTATCTCTACATTGGTCGCGATTGGGTCGGGCTTGAGATCTTTGACATGAGCGATCCGCTGGTGCCTGTTTTTGTATCGTCGTACGACACGCCGAACGAGGCGAACTGGGTTCGGGTTCAGGGTGAAGTCGCGTATGTCGCGGATCGCTCGAGCATGATTGTGCTTGATATTGAGAACACATGCGTCGCTTCGTGTGACGGTGACCTGGATGGAGATGGGCAGATTACTTTCCTCGACATCTCAGCGTGGCTGGTTGCTTACCTTGGTGGAGATCCGCTGGCGGACCTTGATGGAAATGGGTTCATCAACCAGTTCGATGCGGTACTGCTTATCTCGTACTACGACCAGGGTTGTCCGTAACATTGTCATTCGGCGAGCAGGGGCACTGAAAAGCACTGGGTGCGCCCTATTTCGATCTCGATGGAACTCGATTCGACTTTGATTCCGCTTCTTGTTCATGACGGGAGTCGATCTCTTCATGCGTACGCGGGCTACAGGCCTCAGAGGATCGAGGGGGTTGGGGTGCTTCAGAACCGGGTGCGATTCGGTTGAGCTGAATCCTGGTGCAAGATGTGTGCACATTGCGTCGGGCAGGTCTGAGGCGAAACGCTTCGCATCGTGCGCCGCGATTCTTTGATTGCTCATCTGTGCTGAACATCAAAGGTATTGAGCATGCGTGCCCGCTGAGCTGGAGATCGCGATTTGCTTGCGAAATCGATGATTCCAGATCTTCAAGTTCAGCATGCTACTCTGAACGGTTGGCATGACACATTATCGGTCATTTTAAATGTTTATCTCGCCCGTTGCTGCTTGCGATGGTATATTGGGCAAGTTCAAGCTTTGCATTTTTCATACAGGAGGATATATCATGCAAGCCCTTTCCAAAGCTGCACTTATCTCGACCGCTGGCATTCTGGCTTCACTCGGTACTGTGTCAAATGTTGCGCTGGGAAGCGATTACCCATGCATTTTTGAGCGGATACTCGATCGGGAAGAGCTCCCCGCTGAGTCTTATGACATCGCTGTTCGTGACGGGATCGCTTATATAGCGGGTGGTACGAGCGGGATTCACATTTACGATGTAAGCAATCCGAGCTCGATGAATCTGCTGGGCGAGGTCGACACAAACGGTACTTGCCGTGGGATCTCGATAGCCGGTGATTATGCGTATGTCGCTGCTGATTCTGCTGGGCTGATTGTGGTCGATATCAGCGACCCGACGAACCCTTCCGTGGTTGGTTCGCGGGGCACGCCGGGTATCGCCTTTGCGATTGAGGTTCAGGGCGGGCTTGCTTACATAGCGGATTGGCAGGCGGGGCTGAGCATTCTTGATGTTTCTGTTCCCGAGAACCCATCGCTTGTCGGTGGGTATGACACGGCTGGGCGGACCAGCGGGGTTGCCCTCACGGGATCTCATGCTGTGCTGGCTGATCGGACGGGCGGGCTGGTCATTGTTGATGTCGCTGATCCGTCATCGCCGATCGCGATGGGAACGATTCCGGATTACGACTTTGGCGATGTTGCGATCGACGGTGGGCGTGCTGTCGCGATTACGACGACCATTGCCGGGGTCACCATCAACATGGTCTGCAATCTGGATCTGAGTGATCCGTATGCGCCGTTTGTTGCTGGTGAGCGTCCGCTGAGTCATCCTTCCCTGAGATACTCCGCGAGCTCGACTGATCGGGTTGAGATCCATGATGAGCGGGTGATTGTGAGTCACATGAATCGTGGCCTGCGCGTCTTTGATTTTCGTGATGATGGCGGGTTCGCAGATATCTATGCGTACAACACGAACGGCAAGCTGCACTCGACCTCTTATGACGCAGAATCCGGGATCGCGTATGCGGTGGATTCGGCTGAGGGGCTGATCGCGATCAATGTTTCGGGCGAAGACTCGCCCCTCATCGAACATGGGGCGTTCACCACATATGGTATGATGACTGAAACGCTTGCGAACGATCAATACCTCTTGGCTTGTACCAGCGAAGGGTATTGGCTGTATAGCAACCTCGATGCGCAGGACCCTATTTTCTTGGGGTCCTACGAGGACACGATTTGGGGTCCTCTAGAGCGAGCCGTCATTGGGAACTATCTCTTTCAGTTTGGTAGCGAGAACTACTACTTACAGGATCTTCGTGCGCCTGTGAATAGCTTCTTCGGGGATATGGTCGAGTATGACCTTCTGTCAGAGGAGTTCCGGGTAGTCGACGGCAAGGTGTATACCACGGCAAGAGGCAACGCGGGCATTGTTGATGTATCTGACCCGTACAACCCAGTCGTGCTGAGCCGGGTGGATGCAGAAGAAGGTACGACCTTCCTGAACTTCGCTGCCGAGGGCGACATGATGTATATCGCTGTCGAGGATGAGGGGATCCGTGCGTATGACTTCTCAGACCTGGCGCAGCCGGCCCTCGTGGGATCGGTCCCGATGGACTTTGACACCACCCTCATTCATGACATGCAGGTGACAGGTGGGTTTGTGTTTATCCCGGGCACTGAGGCGGATGGGCTGCGCGTGATCGATTACACTGATCCACAGACAGCTTTTGTCGATCCTCAGCTCTCGGTTGCTGAGAGCAGCCCGAGACTGTTCGAGACTGAGGGCTCCGTGTATGTGTATCGGACTGAAGAGAATGTCGATCTTATGGATGAGTTCGAAGTGTATTCGCTTGGGGATCATGACCGGCCGGTGCTTTCCGGGTACCTCAACACCATGAGCGAGGTCGTGTCCTTCACGAACGGCATGTATTACGGAAGAATGTTTGGTAATGGCGAGCTCATCGATCTGCGTGCGTGTGGCGATCGGTGCAACCTTGATTTGAACAATGATGGGATGCTGAACTTCTTCGATGTCTCCGCGTTCATCACTGGGTTTGCAGAGAATGATCCAGCGACGGACTTCAATGGGGATGGTTCATGGGACTTCTTTGATGTTTCCGCGTACCTGGACGCCTACACCAACGGTTGCCCATAATCCCGTATTTGTGAACCCGGGCGATCCAGAACCCTTATAATGGGGCGTGAACGCTCAAACTCCATCTCGGTTGAATCGGTTTCGTCAGTGGGTCCGGCTGATTGCGGCGTCCGCGGCTGTCATGGCGTGGGTATCCACGCTCGCGATTGCTCAGGACGAGACTCGTGCGGTGGATGTGACGCCCATCGAGGTGACATCGATCCCCGCCGCGCGGCAGGCGGACCGTATCGCGGTGATCACGGTTGAGGGGATCATCGATCCGATTACCTCGGTCAGTGTGCAGCGCCGTATCGAAGAGGCGGAGCGGGGTGGGTTTGATGCCTTTGTGCTTGAGGTCAACTCTCCTGGCGGGGAGTTGTACTCGTGTCTGGAGATCGCTCAGGCGATCAAGGGCTCTTCGATAACGAATACGGTTGCTTGGGTCAATGAGGAGGCGCACTCGGGCGGGGCGATCATTTCGCTGGCCTGCGGCGAGATCGTGACGGATGATCCGTCCTCGTTTGGTGACGCGTTGATCGTGTTGCTCGGCCCGGGGTCGATGCGTGCGTTGACGCCGGATGAGCGGACGAAGATGTTGCCGCCGCTGATGACGGATGTCGTGGATTCGGCCCGTCGGAACGGGTACGACGAGTATCTGGTGCAGGCGCTCGTGACCGATGGGGTTGAGCTGTGGCAGGTTGAAGACATCGAGACGGGCGAGCGGTTTGCGATCAACGAGGGTGAGTATCGGATGCTGTTTGACGGCGAACCGATTCGTGGTCGATCGATGCTGGTGCAGGTGACAGGCGGGACGCAGACCTATCGATCGCCAGTTCCGTCGGACGAAGAGGAAGGCGAGGCGTCAGATGCTGATGTGGATCACGAAGATCCGGACACTGATCCGGCTGATACCGCTGGGGGTGAAGATTCGCCGGTCGATCCTGGGGGGGATCGCGTGGTCGATCCGGCGGGTGATGAGAAAGAAATAGATTCGGACGATGTGATCGATGACGCGAGCGCCTATCGCCCGGCGAGTGAGACGCTGCGGGATGTGCAGCGTGGGATCGAGGATCCGGAGAGCGGGCTTGAGCTTCTGCTGGGCGAGGAGACGGATCGGGTCTTCATCCAGCCGAGCGATAAGGGTCGGTATCGGCTCGTGGGGTACCTGAGCGATGGATCGTCGGCGATCGTGATGCGTACGCAGGACATGATGGCGTTTGGTCTCAGCTCGGGCGTGATCCGAAACGATGAGGAGCTCAAGGCTTTTTTCGGTGCCGAGACACTTGTGCGTGTGAACGAGAGCGTGTTTGAGAAGATGGTTCGTTTTCTGACGAGCATGCCGGTCCGCTTTGTGCTGATCGCGATCTTCCTGATCTCGGTGGGGATCGAGATGCTTACGGGGGGGACCGGCATTGCGGGCGCGGTCTCGATCGGCGCGCTCGCGCTCCTGATCGGGCCGGGGCTGTTGCTTGGGCTCAATGGCTGGTGGGAGATTATCGCGATTGTTGCGGGGCTGGTGTGCATTGCGATTGAGATCTTCATCATCCCCGGGTTTGGGGTCTTTGGCGTGCTCGGCTTTGTGCTTGTCTTTGGTGGACTGGTGGGCACCTTTGTGAGTGCGGGTGGTTCGATGTCATCGCCGCAGACGCAGCAGCAGCTGATGCACGGCACGGTGGTTGTTCTACTCGCTCTGGTGACTGCGGGTGTGGGCTGGTGGCTATTCATCCGCAAGGCGCAGGATCTGCCTTTGTTTCAGAAGCTGCTGCTCAATGACACGCCTGCGAATCTGAACGGCCCGGAGCGATCGTTGCTGCACGCGATCGTCGCGGATAATGGGTCGGTGCGTGTGGGTGATCTCGGGGAGACAACGACGCCGCTCTACCCGATCGGGCAGGCGGATTTCAACGGCCAGATCCATGATGTGTATTCTGCTTTTGGGACGATCGAGCGTGGCGAGCGGGTTCGGGTCGTGAAGGTGAATCGGATGCGGATCGAGGTCGAACCCGTAGGTCGTGATGACACGGACGGTTCGAGCGCGGGAGAGGCGTGATGGAGACGATGCTGTTGATCGGGATCTCGTTGATCGCGCTGGGGATGCTCCTGTTTATCCTTGAGGCGTTCGTGCCCAGCGCGGGGATCATCAGTCTGCTCGCAGTGGGGAGCACGACGGCGGGGATCATCTTTCTTTTCCGGTACGACCTGATGTGGGGATGGATCGGGCTGCTTGGTTCGTTGGTGCTTGCGCCCATATCTTTCTTTGGTGCGCTCAATATCCTGCCAAACACACCGATTGGGCGCGCGTTGTTTGGCCCCTCCGGCGAGGAAATCGCGGAGCAGGACCAGGTTGTTCGTGATCTTGCACGCCGGGCCCGCGAGGGGCTTCAGGGTGCTGAGGGCGTGGCGCTGACTGATATGCGGCCGTCGGGCCTTGTCCAGATCGGAGACAAACGCTTGGACGCGATCGCGATTGGTGGCATCGTGGACCGGGGCAGCAGGGTGCGGGTGGTTCGTGCTGAGGGTTTGACGATCGAGGTCCGTTGCATGCGTGATGATGCGTCGGCGTGAGCGAGCGTATAGAATGAGATGTGTCCGCTGACGGTATTGTCGGGGCGGATCAATGAAAGGGTAGAACATGCCGAATGCGGTGTACATTGTGATCGGGATCGTGGCACTCATCGTGGTGCTCGGGGTGCTCGCGGTCCTCTTGACATACTTTAATCTCTGGATCCAGGCGTACCTTTCGAAGGCGAAGGTCAGCATCTTCTCGATCATCGGGATGCGGTTCCGAAAGGTGAATCCTCAGGTCATCGTGATCAACAAGATCAAGCTTGTGAAGGCGGGGATCGATTCGATCAAGACGGATGATCTTGAGGGCCATTATCTCGCGGGCGGGAATGTGACGAATGTGGTGAGCGCGGTGATTGCTGCGTGGCACGCGAATATCGAGCTCGACTGGGGCGTTGCGCGAGCGATCGATCTGGCGGGTCGTGATATCCTCGACGCGGTGAATACCTCGGTGAACCCGAAGGTGATCGATTGTCCGAACCCGTCGCTGGGTCGCCCGACGATCGACGCTGTGGCGAAGGACGGGATTCAGCTCAAGGCACGCGCACGCGTGACGGTCCGGACGAATCTTGCGCGACTCGTGGGCGGTGCGACGGAGGAAACCGTCGTCGCTCGTGTTGGCGAGGGTATTGTTTCGAGCATCGGTTCTGCTGAATCGCACGCACGCGTGCTCGAGAACCCGGACGCGATTTCCAAGGCGGTGATCGGTCGCGGTCTCGATGCGGGAACGGCGTACGAGATCCTGTCGATCGATATTGCGGATGTCGATGTTGGCGACAACATCGGTGCGAAGCTTCAGGAAGACCAGGCGCAGGCGGATACCAAGGTCGCTCAGGCGATGGCGGAGAAGCGGCGTGCGATGGCGGTCGCGCAGGAGCAGGAGTTCCGGGCGGAAGAGCAGAAGAACCGGGCGTTGGTTGTTCTCGCGGAGGCGGAAGTGCCCAAGGCAATGGCGGACGCATTCCGATCCGGCAACATGGGCGTGATGGATTTTTATCGGATGAAGAACATCAACGCGGATACCTCGATGCGTGACTCGATCGCGGACGATTCCAAGAACAAATGACCGCCCGAAGTGGGTTGTATCCGCGTTGGGGATTTGATAGAGTGATGTGCGTGCCGGTTCTCGGCACGCATTTTATTATGTATACGAGCTATGGGGATGATGCATGAGTCAGGGTGAGAAGATCTGTGTCCACTGCGGGCAGAGCTGCGCGAATCAAGCGCGGGTGAAGGACGGCAAGGGCAACTACGCGCATACGGCATGTGCCGAGAAGCACAAGAACGCCAAGCAGGGCGAGACCGGTCGATCCAGCCCTCCCGCGGGCGGATCACAGGGGGAGCCGGCGGGGACGATGGCGGCGATCCTGTCGGACATTGATGACAAGGACATGATCGGCGGCGAGCACTCCTGTCAGGGGTGCGGCTACCCGATGGAAGACGACGCGATGATCTGTTTACATTGCGGGTTCAATCGTGAAACGGGGCGACAGTTCGGTACGAAGGTTGCTCGCGATCCGAACAAGCCGACGAAGAGCGGAGCGGCGCTGAATATTGGAGCAACCGCGGGTGGTGCTGCGTTGGCACCATTTCTTCCGCTTGCGGGGGCGTGCGTCGGCGGGTTGATCGGCGCGGGTATCTGGGGCGGTATCGCATACCAGTTCAACATTGAGTTTGGATGGATTGCGATCCTGGTCGGTGTGCTCTGCGGTTTGGGTGCGGGGATTGGTGCTCGTGGTGAGGGTGGTGCCATCGTCGGTGGCATGGCCGCGCTTGTCGCGATTGGTTCGATCTCACTTGGGAAGTACATGGCGGTGACATGGGCGGTCGACGACATGTTCGACGATGAGATGTTCGGCAAGCGGACAGTCGAACAGATTGATGATTCGATTGCGCTGACCTATGTCGCGGATGACATTATCCGAGACTATCTCGATGCCGGACGCACGATCGAATGGCCGAATCCGCAGATCTTTGTGGATGCGGCAGTTTGGCCGGATGATTTCCCTCAGGATATCTCGGATGAGACATGGGATATTTGGGATGAGATGGGGTTCACTGATAAAGCGACGCTGCGACGCCAGATCGCTGAAGAATACGGCATGCGTTCCAGGGATGTCGATGACGACTGGGCGTTGGAAACGATCGCGTATGGCCTGTGCATGGAGCGGATCGCTGAAGACAAACCGCTTGAGTGGGAGAACGCGTACTTACCGTTGGATGTGAGTGTGTGGCCTGAGGACTATCCCGAGTCGATCCAGACACAGGCTGAGCAACGCTGGGTGGCGATGACTGCGGAGGAACAGCAGGATTATCGTGTTCAGGTCCGAGATACGATCAATGTGAACCTGGGGCGTGACGGTGCGATTAGCCAAGAAATCGTGAAGGATGGATTCGTCCAGAGTTTCATGCACCCGTTCGATCTCTTGTTCATATTCCTTGCTGTGGGCGCGGCGTATAAGCTCGGCGCAGGCGAATGATCTGATCACTCAATCGCGATCTCGATATCCAGACGCACGGTCTGCGGCTGCATGCATGCCTGTTCGGAGCAGGGCTGGAACGAGATGCCGAGGACCGGATCGCCTTCAGAAGCCCCGATGCCCGGGGCTTTTTCGATGGCGACTTCGAAGTCGAGGGTGCCGGTGTGGGCGTTGAACTCCCCCACTGTTTCCACGCCCATGGGCTGCCCTTGGGGGTAGTCGGCGTAGACGGCGATGCCCTGGCCCGAGATGAGCCCGACGCGCATGGGGTAGAGGGATTTGGCGGCCTCGGACTCACCCGTATCGGCGGCGGCGATGTGGTATCCGTCCTCAATCTGCAGGCGGACCTGAAAGGTTGCGGGCGCGTCATCGGCGACGGTAATCGCGTCGGTCGAGACAAGGACGGCGACGGGTGACTTGGTGCGTTCGAGCGAATCGGAGCCGTCGTTGGCGGCAAAGTCGATGAGTTCGTGGTAGCGATCGCGCCGTGCGAGCATCGTGAGCAGGGCACGGGTGGAGTTGATCGTGCCCAATGGGTGCTCGGCGAGCGTCGCGGAGATCGATTGCAAGAGCTTGGCGGCACGCTGGGCGAATCGGGGCTCGCCGGTGCGGTGGGCAAGGGTGATGAGTGCGTGGAGCATGACGCCCGATGAGCCGGGTGTGGCGCCGTCGTGGAGCGAGCGGGTGCGGACGAAGAGGTCCTTGGCACTCTCGCGGGTATCGAAGTAGGTGCCCGAATCGTCGGCGAAGAGATCGTGGGTTTCGTCGGCGAGGGCGATAATGTCGGCGAGCGGGAACTCGTCGGCGGTTGATGGGTTCGCGTTGAGCGTGAGAAGCGCATCGAGCAGGTGCGCGTGGTCCTCGAGGAGGGTGGGGATCGCGCTGGTGCCGTTGCGGTGCGTGCGGAGGCGGGTGCCCGAGTCATCGCGCATGGTGTTGAGGATGAAGCGTGCGGCGCTCTTGGCGGCGGTGATGTAGTCCTCGCGCTCAAAGACGCGACCGGCTTCGACGAGCGCGGGGATGAGCATCGCGTTCCACGACACGAGAACCTTGTCGTCGAGCGTGGGTTGCTTGCGCTGGGCGCGGTACTTGAGCAGGGTGGTGTTGATGGTGCCCAGGTGCTCGAAGAAGCTGGGCGCGTCGAGTTTGTGTCGCTGGGCAAAGTCCTCGAAGCGTGAGGACAGGCGGAGCACATGCCGACGAGGCTCGTTCGGGTGGTGCGGGTCCTGAAAGTTCGGGGATGCGTCGAGCCCGTAGAGGTCGATGGCGAGCGGCAGCAGATCAGGATGATCGGCGAGGGCTTCCTCGAACTCGTCGCGGGTCCAGAGGTAGTTGAGCCCTTCTTTGCCGTCGACTTCGGCGTCCTGTGCCGAGTAGAACCCGCTGACGCCAGGGTTGTCGGGGTCGGTCATCTCGGCGAGGCAGTAGTTGAGGGTCTGGCGGGCGACGCCGGCGTAGTAGTGATCGTCGAGCACGGCGGAGGCACGGGTGTAGGTGCGAGCGAGTTGGGCGTTGTCGTAGAGCATCTTCTCGAAGTGCGGGACGGTCCAGAACTCATCGACGGAGTATCGGTGGAAGCCGCCGGCGATCTGGTCGTGGATGCCTCCGGTGGCCATGGCGTCGAGGGTCTTCTTGAGCGCGAGGTCGATGGCGGACTTGGTGGCGCTGTCGGCGACGGGGCGCATGTCGAGGAGGAACTCGAGGAAGACGGGCTGGGGGAACTTGGGTGCGCCGGAGAACCCGCCGTTGGTCTGGTCGAGGCGTTGGAGGAGGGACGCGAGTGCTTTGGTCAGGTGGGGCTCGCCGACGGGGACGGGGTTGGACGATGCGCTGACCTGCTCGGCGACAGCGTCGGCGAGGGTGTTGGATTGCTCGATGACCTCGTCGCGTCGATCGATCCATGCCTGGCTCAGTCCTTGAAGGACATCGGGGAAGGACGGGCGGTTGTGCATGGGTTCAGGCGGAAAGTAGGTCCCCGCGTAGAACGGCTTGCGGGTGTCGGGGGTGAGGAAGACGGACATCGGCCAACCACCGCTGCCGGTGAAGGTGGTCGTGGCGGCCATGTAGATCTCATCGAGATCGGGGCGTTCCTCGCGATCGACCTTGATGCAGACGAACCGGTCGTTCATGAGGCGTGCGATGTCGGCGGACTCGAAGGACTCGCGCTCCATGACATGGCACCAGTAGCATGTGGAGTAGCCGATGGAGAGGAAGACGGGGACGCCGCGCTGGCGGGCGAGCTCGAAGGCCTCGTTGGACCAGGGGTGCCAGTCCACGGGGTTGTGGGCGTGCTGGAGGAGGTAGGGGGAGGTCTCGTCGATGAGGCGGTTGGTGTGGGGAGAGGCGTCGGGCATTGGGGATGGTACGCAGAGGGGGCAGAGATCGCGGAGGGCGCAGAGAAGAGGGTTGAACACGAAGATCGCGAAGGGCACGAAGTATTTGTGGGTGGCCCTCTTTGTCCCTCCCCGCGCCCCGCGGGGAGGTGCCCGACGCAGGAGGGCGGAGGGGTCTTGGTGTGCGTGGGTAACTTAGAAGCCCCCTCCGTCACGCGAAGACGCGTGCCACCTCCCCGCGGGGCGCGGGGAGGGACAAGAGAGGCTGTCCGGATGACTCTGGACTTACCCTTGCGTGATGTACTCGCGGAGGGAGAGGACTTCGATGGTGAGGTCCTGATTGGCGGCGGCGTTGAGGTCGCCGATGGAGATGAGGCCGTGCAGGGTTGTTGAGTCGCCCGGGTTGGTGATGGGGATGTGGCGGATTGCGCGTTTGGTCATGATCTCTCGGGCGTGCTCGAGCGGGGTGCTCGGTGAGCATGTGATGAGGTCACGGGTCATGATGTCGTGAACGATCGTCGCAGCGGGATCGAGTCGCTCGGTGACGACGCGGGTGAGAATGTCACGCTCGGTGATGATGCCCGCGATGTGCCCGAGGGTGTCGGTCACGATCAAAGCCCCCACCCGGTGGCTGTTCATGAGTTCCGCTGCATCGAGAACTGAGCGGCCCTGACCGATGGTGTAGACGGTGTTGTGGTGCTTGTGTTCGAGGAGTTGAGAGACGGTCTGCATGATCGATTCCTTTCGAGATCGAACAGCGGCCGCTTCCTATCGCATCGTCCAAGGCACGCACGGCTGGAAGTGGCCGATGATCTTGGACGGGTGCAGTATGACAGGTTTTGGGGTAGGATGGGAGGGTTTTGTTGCTCGTTTTTGAACGCAGAGGCCGCAAAGGGCCGCGGAGACGCAGAGAAGCGGGGTTAAACGCGAAGATCGCGAAGGGCTCGATGAGATTTCGACTGCTTAGTGTCAGGTAGTCGAATGGATGCGGTGGTAAGCCGCGTGCGCAAAGTATGTAGCGAGTTTCTCACAACTACGCCTACGGGTGAACATCCCCCACCAGAACCAAAGTGGAAGAAAAATGACCATCATCAGAACAAGGGGGATTATCGATACATCATTCGACGGCATTTCTGGCAGTACGACGAAGATCGCAAATGATGACCAAACTACCGGGGCAAAGACAATCCAAGCCATCATCATCTTTGATCCCAAACGACTCGGGAAGTCAATAGAGACAAAAGTCCGAGTGTTGGTCAAAAACTCGATGCTCACTGACAAAGTATTGGGTAACTGCTGAAAACCACGATCCCTGATACGTGTAAGTATGAACTTCATGGGTTCATCGGCTGCCACGATATCGAAAGCGATCTGATCTGCAAACGGAAGCATTGGATCGATCTCGACGGTCTTTGAGTAAGTCCACGCCATGACGGTATTCAAAGCCCAGCCCGCTCAAGTCGATCGATTGAGCCGTCTTCCTTCTCGATGAGGATGATGTCGGCTTCGTCGATGAAGAGGCCGTGGTCGATGACGCCGGGGATGTCGTTGAGTTCGGTGGCGAGCTGCGCAAGGTTTTCGTCGCCGCGGAGTGAGACATCGAGGACGAGGTTGCCGTTGTCGGTGATGAAGAGGCGTCCGTCCATGTCCTGACGAATGACGCCGTTGATGCCGATACGGCGGAGGGCATTGCGGGTGGATACGAGCCCGAACGCCATGACGGCGATGGGGAGCGGCGTGCCCGCGCCGATCTGGGATTCGGCGACCTTGTTCTCCGTCACCATGAACACGGTCCGCTTGGATGCCCAGCAGATGATGCGTTCACGGGTCATTGCGCCGCGGGAGCCCTTCATCACTTGCATGTGACGATCGACGGCGTCGGCGCCGTCGATGAGGATGTCGAGCTCTTCGAGCATCGCGAAGTCCGTGATGCGGAGACCGAGCGAGCGGGCGAGGTCCTCGGCGTCATCGGATGCGGCAACGCACTCGATGTCGAGCCCCTCGTCCTTGACGCGTTCGGCGAGGGCAGCGATGCCGCGTGCGGCGGTGCGTCCTGCGCCGAGCCCGACTTTCATGCCGGACTGGACCATTTCGACAGCGGCGTTTGCGAGGGCGTCGGATTGGAGTCTTGGTTCACTCAAACTTGATCCCTTGTGCTAGAGCAAGTGTATCCCCGAAACCGATGGTGCATGTCTGGCGGCGCATGTAGGCCTTCCAGGCGTCTGAGCCGGATTCGCGGCCGCCTCCGGTGTCTTTTTCGCCACCGAACGCGCCGCCGATCTCTGCACCCGAGGTGCCGAGGTTGACATAGGCGAGACCGCAATCTGAGCCCGCGCCGGAGGGGTCGAGGAAGCGCTGGGCGCTGTTGGACGAGCCGGTGAAGATCGCCGAGCTCAGGCCCTGATCGACGGCGTTCTGCATCTCGATCGCTTCCTCGAGCGTCTTGAAGGTAAAGACATAGAGGATGGGTGCGAAGGTTTCTTCGTGTGCGATCGGGAGCTCGTTGGAATCCGGGACGCGGATAATTGTGGGCTTGACGAAGTGTCCGCCTGCGAGATCGCCCGGCATGTCGGTGATGCGTTCGCCGCCGGTGAGGACTTTGCCCCCCTGATCCTGTGCGGACTTGACAGCGTGCTCGTATGCCTGGACGGATTGCTCGTTGATGAGCGGTCCCATGAGAACGCCGTCTTCGAGGGGGTCGCCGATCTTGACGGTCTCGTAGGCCTTGACGAGCTTATCGCAGAAATCATCGGCGATGGACTCGTGGATGATCAGGCGGCGGCTGGTGGTGCAACGCTGCCCGGCGGTGCCGACGGAGCCGAAGACGGTGGACTTGAGCGCGAGGTCGAGGTTCGCGTCCTCGGTGATGATGACGGCGTTGTTGCCGCCCAGTTCGAGCAGACACTTACCGAGTCGCTGGGCGACGGTGGCGCCGACATGGCGGCCCATGCGGCAGGAGCCGGTCGCGGAGATCAGCGGGTATCGCTTGTCGTTGATCATCGATTCGCCGACGATGTCGTCGGTACCGATGACATACTGGAAGATGTTCTCGAAGCCCATCTCCGAAGCGACGCGCTGGGCGATCTCGTTGGTGGCGATGCAGGTGAGCGGCGCCATGAGCGAGGGCTTCCAGACGCAGGTGTCGCCGCAGACCGCGGCGAGCATCGCGTTCCAACCCCATACGGCGTTGGGGAAGTTGAATGCGGTGATGATGCCGACGGGGCCCATGGGGAGCCACTGCTCCTTCATGGCGTGCTCTGGGCGCTCGGAGGGCATGGTTTTGCCCCAGAGCTGGCGGGACTGCCCCACCGCGAAGTCAGCGATGTCGATGGTTTCCTGGACCTCACCGATGCCTTCTGCCTTGATCTTGCCCATCTCGAGGGTTTCGAGCGAGCCGAGTTCTTCGAGCACATCGCGGTAGGCGTTGCCGATGCGGCGGACGAGCTCGCCTCGCTTGGGGGCGGGGATCTTGCGGAACTCCTTGAACGCTTTGGCCGCGTTGTCGGTGATGCGCTCGTAGTCCTCTTTGGAATCGAGCGTCACGCCGGCGATAGGCTTGCCGGTTGCGGGGTTCATGGAGAGGATGATGTTGTCTTTCTCGGGTGTCTCGTCGCCGCGGACATCGGTGATGACGCGTGGGTGATTATCGAGGCCGAGTTTGGTAAGCAGTGCGTGGGTCATTGAACAACCATATGCGTGGGAAGTGGCGATCGCTGCGCGATGATGCTGGATTTCGATCGATGGGCTCAGTCAGCGAGGAAGTGGGTCATCGCGTCGATGTATGTGCCGTAATCCTCAACCTGTGGGATGTGGCCGATGCCTTGAAGCTCGACGAGTTGGGCGTTGGGGATCAGCGACTGCGCGTTCTTGCCGAGCTTTTCGTAGCGTCCGAGCGTGGCGCGGACCTCGGACGAAACCAGATTCTTGCCCAGTGCTGTGCGGTCGCGGGTGCCGATGATGAGCAGTGTTGGGACTTCGATGCGAGGAAAGTCGTGGATGACCGGCTGGGTGAAGATCATGTCGTAGGTGAGCGCTGAAACCCAGGCGAGGCGTTGCTTGTCGGGGCTTTGGGTCCAGTTCATCTGGAGTTTGGCGAGTTCTTCATACTCTGGAGCCCAGTTGCCGTCGTAGTAGCTCTCTCGCATGTAGTTGCGGACGCCCTCGGGTGTCTTCTTGAGTTCGTTGGCATACCACTGATCGATGGTGAGGTAGGGCACAACCTGCTGCCAGTCCTCGAGTCCGATCGGGTTGACGAGGATCAGCATCTCTGCACGCTCGGGGAACATGAGCGTGAATCGTGAGGCCAGCATGCCGCCCATGGAGTGCCCCACTACGGCCACGGTATTCGCGCCGATCTCGTCGAGCAGGTCGCGTGTGTTGGTGGCGAGCGCGGCGAATGAGAACTGGTAGTGCTCGGGCTTGGACGACTTCCCGAAGCCGATCTGGTCGGGGATGATGACGCGGTAGCCTTCGTTCAGGAGATCATTGGCGGTGCGCTCCCACGAGCTGCCTGAGAAGTTCTTGCCGTGCATGAGCAGGACGGCGTGCCCGTTGGGGTGCTCGGGCTGTATGTCCATATAGGCCATTTCCAGAGTTTGCTGCTGGGCCTGGAATCGGTAGGATTTGACCGGGAATGGGTAGGGCACGCCAGAGAGGCGTGCGTCGTAGGCCTCCGGGGTGAGGGAGGCGCTGGAGCCAGCGAGCTCGGGCTGGTCGGCTTTGGGTGCGGCGGAGCAGGCACCGAGCACAATCGTTGATGCGGCGACGAGTGCAAGTGTTGCGGAGCGTGCGATCTTCAATGTCATGGAATGTATCCTCGCTTTGATTACGATCCGTTTCCGAAAAGCATGGTAGCCAGCCCGCGCAGCGGATCGGGGGGTGTGGAATTCATGCGTGAGGCCATGCGATGGGATATGGTGTGCCTGTGCGTTCAGAACAAGAGCGACAAGGCGGTTGGGGGCAGACTCGGGTCGGGTGGCCGGTTTCACATTTGCTCGCGCTGGCACCGCTCGATGTGTGGTTGCGGATGCTGTCGCGTGCGGGCGGGGTGCGCCCGAGGTACTGGCCCCGTCTCGCGTTTGTGCTGTTTACGAGTTTCGTCGGAACGGTGATCTCTGTGCACGAGCGGCTGCTCTGGCGTGTGTGGGGCTGGATCCCGATGAACCGGGCGCGTCTGGAGCAGTACCGGCCTGAGGTGGTGGTCATCCTTGGGTATTACCGATCGGGGACGACGCATCTGCAGAACCTGCTCGCGTGTGATGATCGGGTGGTGACGCCGCGTTGGTACCAGTGTCTCGCGGGGCAGGGGTACCTGCTGGCGTGGACGGTGATTCGTGTGATGCTGGTGCCGTTCTTGGGACGGACGCGCCCGCAGGACAGCGTGGGGTTTGGTCCGGAATGGCCGGGTGAGGATGACTTTGCTCTCGCGACATGGGGTGGGTGCTCATCGATCGCGGGTCGGCATGTGTTTCCTCAGAATCGGGATCGTTGGCAGGGGTGGCACGCGCTGGAGGGGCTCAGTGAGGAGCGGCTCACGGCTTGGCGCGATCTGACGAGGCGGTTTGTGTATAAGCTCACGAAAGGGAAGACCGATCGTGTGGTGGTGCTCAAATCCCCGAGTCACACAGCACGCGTCGCGGAGCTTGATCGGCTGTTTGATGGGCGCGTGCGGTTTGTGCATCTGGTGCGCGATCCCGGTGCGGTGATCGACTCGAATGTGCGGATGTTCCACGCTCTGCGGAATCATGCGCTGCAGGAACTCTCTGATGTGCAGACAATCCGAGATGAGATTGTTGCGGAGTACGACGCGACGGAGCGGAAGTGCGCGGATGAACTCGGGGTGATCGATGAATCGCGGTGGGTGCGTGTGCGGTTTGATGATCTTCGGAATGATCCGATGGGGGTGCTCGGGTCTGTGTATGCGGGGATGAATCGAGACTTTGATACGCGGGCACAGGACGCGGTGCGGGCGTATCTGGGTTCGCTCGGGTCGTATCGCAATGAAAAGGTACCGATCGCGCTGGGGGAGGTTTCGCAGCGTGAAGTTGATGTGCGCGCGGAGATGAGCACGCGATACGCGCTGGATGCGCCCATGCGTGAATCACGCGCGTTGGCGTATCAACCGAGGGCATCGGCGCGGGTGGCGCGAGGGATTTTCGGCGCGCTCGGGATCGCGATGGCGTGCTGGGGTGCGTGGGTGCTCGTCGTTGCGGGTTTGACGACGGCGGGGATGCAGATGCGATTGGTGGCGCTCGTGTGGCCGATCGGTGCGCTGATCGGGATGGGCGCTCGGCGGGCCAGCGGCGGGCGCGGGACGAAGATGCTCGGGGTCTGGTCCGGGGTGTTGACAGCGGTTGTCGTCGTCACGGTGCTCTTCCCGATCTCGGTGATTATCTGGAACTGGGCGAAGGATGATGGGTTTGACGCGTGGTGGTATCACAACTGGCGGAATGTGAAGCAGGCATTGAGCGGCACCTCGAGCATCGTGTTGGTGCTCCTCGGCATGCTCAGCGCGTATCGTCACGCGAGCGAGGACGGGCCGATCGTACCCGGAGTGCAGAATTAACTGAAACCGTGCGGGTTTTCGGCTAGTCTCTGTACATGCTCAAAGTGCTCTTGGTCTTTCTCGGAGGCGGGTTCGGTGCCTCGTTGCGGTACGGCGCGGGGATGCTTGTCGCGCGGATGACGCCGGCGAGTGCGGAGACGCCACACTGGCTGGGCATGTACCCCGTGGCGACCTTTGGGGTGAACCTGCTCGGGTGTGGGCTGATCGGGCTCGCGTGGGGATTGCTCGGCAAGCCAGAGGCAGGCAACGAGGCGCTGCGGCTGGCGCTGATCGTCGGCGTGCTCGGCGGGTTTACGACCTTCTCATCGTTCGGGTGGGAGATGCTGGATCTCATGCAGAGCGGGCGGGCGTTCACGGCGATCGTGTACGCGGCGCTGAGTGTAGGAGTTGGGCTGTTCTGTGCCTGGGCGGGGTTCTCGCTGGGGTTGAACTTTCGCGCGGGCTCATGATCGGATTGGAAGAGGAATATGGAAATCTATGTGATTCGGCACGGCAAAGCGGAGGAAGACTCGGAATCGGGTCTTGACCGCGATCGCGTCTTGCGATCGAAGGGGCACAAGCAGGCGCAGTGGTTAGCCAACGAGATCGCGAATCGAGATAGCAAACCAGAGCTTGTCCTGTCTTCGCCATATCCGCGAGCACGGGAAACCGCGTGCCACATTTGGGACGCGCTCGGGATGGAAGCACAGATCGACGATCGGCTGGGGGCGGAACGATCCCTGAGTGACATGCTCGATGTGCTGGAAGACGCACGCGGCTCTGGGTGTGTCGCCATCGTGAGTCACAATCCCAACTGTGCGCGGATCGTCAGCACCCTGTGCAATGGGCTGATGACCATGCCCGGCGCCCATCGAACGGGCGAGTTGGCGCATGTGCAAGTTGAGGGCTCCGAGCTTGTTGGGAATGGAAAACTGATCGGGCGTCTCCGGATGGGTGATTGATCACCCGCCGGAGCCCATCGAACCGTCCGCTGTGTCACCCTGGATCTGCTCGCGAACCCATGTCTCGATCTTGGGGATCTGGGTCGGCAGGGTCGCGAAGATGATCTCGTGCCCGAAGGGGTACTCCCAACGCTCGGGCTTGCCCAATCGTTCGTAGAGCAGATCACCCGATGATGCGGGGACGGCCTTGTCGTTCTTGGCGTGCAGCACGAGTGTCGGAAGATTCTGCTCGAACAGGAGCGGTGCGCTGTGATATGCATCGAGCTTTGCGTGTCCCAGATACAACGACGCGAGGGTGTCGACGACGCCGGAATCGGGACTACCGAGGTATTCGGATGTCGGGTCGAAGTCCACGAGGATCGCGTCGATCCATGACTTGTAGTTGGACTCGATCATAATCTGGAGGAAGTTTGCGCCACCTGCGATCAGGATCGCCGCGTCGTAGCGATCTGGTGTGTATGCGTAGACACTCGGCAGGGCCATGGCACCTCCGGACATGCCGAGGAGGACGATGGGCATCTCTTGCATGTCCTTGCGTTGCGCGAACACATGATCGAGCGCCGCATCGGTGGCGTACGCGCACTCTGCGACGCGTTCATCCGCGGCCTCCGCTGCACGCGAGGCGATCTCGTCGCCCTTGCCATCGAGGTACTGGAGCATCAGATGCTGGGTGTAGCGCGATGGGTGAGAGAGCATTCGAAGAACGCCGTACCCCTTGTTGACAAAGTAACGCTCGGTCGCGTCGACGATGGGCTCCGGGGTGCCGAACATGCCCGGGAGTAGGACGAGTGTGCCTCGGACTTCGCGATCGGGCTTGGGATCTCGATAGGTGAACCAGGTACGCTCGAGTTCGACATGGTCTTTGTCTGGATCGATCGTTGCGTCGTCGGGTTCAGCGACCTTCGCGGAAACATATCGGAATGCGAGATCGGGAGGGTCCTGCACGGGCTGATCGGAGATGGTGTTCTCGGAGAAGAGAAAGGCGCCGGGACCTTCGACCTTGAAATTGAACGCGGACTCGATACCCATCGCTTTCGCGAGACTCGAGGCGTCCTCGTAGTCCTCGGGCATTGTCCGTCCCTGATGATGACGGGAGTAGTGGATCGCGCGGAGTCGTTTTGCGGGATCCATCTCGACGACGATGCCTCGCTCCTCCGGGTTGTCGCCCCAGCGGGTCGGCCAGATCTCGTCGCTCGCATGATTTGACGATGCGTCGGGAACAGCGAGTGAATTGGTTTCGCTGGCCCCCATCGCCTGGTGCATCGCCGGCGCATGCACCGCGCGGCACCCCGTTATCGCGAGTGCTAAAGTCACAATCAGCATGAAATGGGCTCCTCGGTTTATCATCTCTATCAACTCCAACCCATCACCGGGTCGATCATACACCATGTCTACCGGCACCCGAACGCGTCACTGACCGATCCGAACAGAAACCCGCGAGGTTCCCATTGAGTGAACAATCGACATCATCGCCTCATTCCCAACAATCGCCAGTCCCCGTTGTCCGCTGTGGACTGGGCGGCGTGCTCATGGGGCTGGCGAATCTGGTGCCGGGGATTTCCGGTGGGACCATGCTGGTCGCGTGCGGGATCTACACGCTGTTTATCGATGCGGTTTCGGACGCAACGCGGCTGCGATTCAATCGAAGGATGATCCTCACGCTTGGTTGCGTGGTGATCGGCGCGGTCATTGCGATCGGCGGGTTGGCGTCGATGATCCATTGGGCGCTGGTGAATCATCGCTGGGTGATGTTCTCGATCTTCATCGGGCTCACGCTCGGCGGTGTCCCCATCCTCTGGGCGATGGCCAAACCCATCAAGCGCGACACCTGGGCAGGTGTCGTGATCGGGGCGTTGTTGATGGGCGGCTTGGTCGCGCTGCAGGAACTGGGCGGTGCGGGGAGTGGGTTGAGCGGCCCGTTCGGTTTAGTGCTCGGCGGGGCGGCGGCGGCGAGTGCGATGATCCTGCCCGGGGTATCGGGCGCGTTCCTCCTGCTCCTGCTCGGTCAGTACGAATCGATCATCGGCGCGATCAAGGGGTCCGTCAATGCGCTCAAGGTTGGCGACATCGGCACCCTCATGGATCAGATGGGCGTCGTCATCCCCGTCGGGATCGGCGTCCTCCTCGGCGTCGCGATCGTCAGCAACCTGTTGCGCTGGGTCCTCCACCACTACGAGCGCCTGACGCTCGGGGTGCTGCTCGGGCTGATCATGGCCGCACCCGCGGGGTTGTATCCGTTCCGCGAGGGCGTGATGCCTCAGGTCGGGGACACGATCAAGGGCGAGCTCGTCACGGAAGAGAATCTTGTTGAGATGCAGGCTGCGGACAACGCGAAGGATTGGGACCAGCGAGCGTTCACGCCGAATACGGGGCAGATCGTTGGGGCGCAGCTGCTGATCATCGGCGGGTTTGTGGTGACGGTCGGGATCGCACGGCTGGGACGGGAGAAGAAGAGCTAAACGATCATCGCCCCATCTGCTGTTGCAATGAGCTCTTGATCATGTTGCGCATCATTTTGACTTGCATGGCGCTCAGACCGGTGTCTTCAGGGTTGACGAGCATCGCCTGGGTCCAGTGATCACTCGATGGGGCGTATCCCATCTCAGAAAGTGATTTTTCGAGCCCGGCCATGTGGCCCGCGCCGTAGAAGATCGCGATGTCGTCATAATCGGGGTGATCCGCGATGGTCTCGTGGAGGTACTCGATGACAACATCGTTGCGTCCCTCGACGATGACCTTGTGCATGGCCTCGCCTTGATCTGCGAGCAGGTCGGACTCCTCGGCGAAGGCGAGCAGATCCATCATCACCAGCTTCATCATGGAGGAGAGCTGGGGCGAGCGAGCGACGAAGTTGAGGACAAAGCCGGCGATCTTGGCACCGAAGGACTCGCCGTCGAGCATCTTGAGCAGCTCGGACGAGTCCTCGCCGTACTCGCTCAGGGCGTGCTGGAGCTGGTTGACATCCATGTCCGCGTTGATCCACCCCGGATTGGTTGTGTCCATCTCGTCGAGCTGGAAGGAGACGCGGAGGGCATTGGCGAGCTGGGTCTGGATGCCCTCGGGGGAGTCGGCGGGCGCTTCGTCGGGATTGACGGGGTCCGACGCGCTGATGATGTCCGCGTTGATGCCCTCGCCGCCCTCTTCGCCGTCGGCGCCGTAAGAGACATACTCGATCTGGGCGGACTTGACATCGTCCACGATGCGGAGGCTGTTTCGGGTCGCGATGTTGTTGCCCCACGCGTCGGTGCGGATGGAGCTTACAAGTGATGCGATTCGCCGGTCCTCGCTTTTGGTGAGATCCGCGTACCCGGAGGGGTAGTGCCCGTGCGATGCGCGGTACATCTGGGCGATGCTGACGAGGAGGTCGAGGCGCTCCTGGGTCGCCTTGACCTTGGATTCATCGTCCAGTTCGGGGTCGATCGGGTCGAGCCCTGCGGGCTTGACGCCTTCATAGAGGACGGTGTCGTACCCGTTGAGCAGTTCCTGCATCGCGCTGTAGTAGGACTTGTCGGCGATGTGGATCGCGGACACCATGTGGATCCGGGGCGCGTCGGGGTTCTTCGATTCGAAGGTGCGTGTGCACATCTCGAGAACGATGTCACCGTCCGGTCGCTCCGTAACACGGGTATATGGCTCGGATGCCCGCAGCGTCGAGCACGCAAGAAATGACATAAGAACAAGAGGAATGATGTGCAAACCTGGGCGCATGAATGGCTCCGCGAAGTGAACTCGGTTTTCTCTGAATCATACCGCAACCCGAGTGTGAACGATGCGGATAATCGGATGACGCTATCGGGATCTGCGTAGGAAACACATGTTTACCACAAAAACTCATAACTGAGTTTCACTTCAAGCTTGTGTTTCCCGACTTCAATCACTAGGATCGAAATACGCTCAGGAGGTCCGAATAATGCGTCTCACTACTACTCTATTGGTCTGTCTATCAGGTGCTGCACTCTCAAGCGGGACCACTCTCGGTGCTGAGCCAATCGCTCGCCCCGGCGATCGTGAAGACAGCGTGCGCCGATCGGTGCAGCAGCGTGGGTTTGTTCCTTTCGACGGCGACGGCATAGGGATCGCGCATCGCAATGGTGTCGCGGTGTTTCCCCTCGAGTTCCGCACGATTGATGGGAGCGGCAACAACCTGACCCACCCCGAATGGGGAGCCGCGGGCACGAAAATGGTTCGAATGATGAGCGCGGAATACTCGCTCAATGACGGGTCCATCCCTGCGCGCATTGACGGGCCCAGCGCCCGTGCCGTGAGCAATGCTGTGAACGCGAGCCCCGGCGATATCCCCAACTCGAATGGCGCATCGGATTATCTTTGGCAGTGGGGTCAGTTTGTTGACCACGATATCGATGAAACCCCCGTCGGAGAAGCCACTTTCGATATCGAAGTCCCCGCGGGTGACCCTTGGTTTGACCCTGACAACACCGGCACACAGGTCATCGGTATGCATCGGTCCGAGCATATTCTCGATGAGAACGGCAAGCGTCAGCAGCTGAACAACATCACGGCGTATATCGATGCCTCGAATGTGTATGGATCGGAAGAGGAAGTCGCACACTGGTTGCGGACGAACGATGGAACCGGGATGCTCAAAACGAGCGCGGGCAACCTGCTCCCGTACAACACCGCGGGGCTTCCCAATGCGCCGACGAGCGATGATCCAACGCTGTTCCTTGGCGGGGATATCCGTGCAAATGAGCAATCTGGGTTGACGGCGATGCACACCCTGTTCATGCGCGAGCACAACTATTGGGCACAGCAGATGGCCATCCAGTTCCCTGATGCCGACGGGGATGAGCTGTATGAACGAGCACGCGCCATCGTCGCGGCGGAGATGCAATCGATTACATTCAATGAGTTCCTTCCGGTGCTGCTCGGCGAAGATGCCTTAGGACCCTACGCGGGGTACAACCCGATGATGGAACCGATGATCGCGAACGAGTTCGCGACCGCGGCGTACCGGGTTGGCCACACGATGCTCTCGCCCACTCTCCTTCGACTTGAAGCTACGGACCAGACGGTCGCGGAGGGCAACCTCCCCCTGCGGAACGCATTCTTCAACCCTTCGAATATCGCGGACCATGGGATCGACGGGATTCTGCGTGGTCTGGCGTCGCAGAAGGCTCAGGAAATCGACGCCTATGTGGTCGACGATATCCGCAACTTCCTCTTCGGCGCACCCGGCTCGGGCGGCTTCGACCTTGCGAGTCTGAATATTCAGCGCGGGCGTGATCATGGGATCCCCCACTACAACGCGCTGCGGGAGATGGCGGGTCTGACCCCGGTGACTGATTTCTCTGAGATCTCCTCGCACGCGAGTGTTATTGCGGGGCTCTCGAGCGTGTACGCGGATGTCGATTCGATTGATCCGTGGGTTGGTCTGCTCGCTGAGGATCATGCTCCGGGCGCAATGGTTGGCCCAACGCTTGTGGCCATCATTGGAGATCAGTTCCAGCGTCTGCGCAGCGCGGACCGTTTCTGGTATGAGTCCTACCTCCCTATAGACATGGTCGAGATGGTTGAGGAGCAGACGCTTTCGCAGATCATCCAGCGGAACACGGATATTGGCGAAGAGCTCAGCGACGATGTGTTCGCTGCGGCTGAGCCGTGCCCGGGCGATGTGAATAACGATGGGATCCTCAACTACTTCGACATCAGCGTCTTCATCGGTCATTTCTCTGCTGAGGATCCCCGTGCGGACTACAGCGGTCACGACGGAGTATTCGATTTCTTCGATGTGTCGGTGTTCCTCGACGAGTACAACGCTGGCTGCCCGTAAGACCTTGAAACGCTTGGACATCACAAAGGCCCCGACGAAATCGTCGGGGCCTTTTTCACACGGTGCCCTCATAATGAATCACTCGCTCGGACAGGGGGGTGTCCGCACGCGTTATGGACAACCGGCGTTGTATGCGTTCAGGAAATCGCTGACATCGAAGAAGTTGAACAAACCATCGCCGTTAAAATCCGCGATGTCATCCATCGCGTTGTACGCGCTGAGGAATGCGCTGACATCGAAGAAGTCCAGATCGCCATCGGTGTTGAGGTCTGCTTCGCAGGCGGCCGCCGGTGGAAGGGCGAGATCACCGGGCTGTACCGGGGGGATGCCGTCCTGATCGTTGGGGCCAAAGCTGCCCCCCAGCGTATATGTGTTCCCATCGGTAGAGAAGGTGTTGATCTGGCTGAAGTAGTTCGGGAAGATCCCCTGCCCGACCGCGGCGTGATAGCCGATGTCATCGCGTGACCAGTCGATCGTCATACCCTGGCTGTAGTTATTGTCCTGAGGCAGGACGACGAGCATGGAGACCGGATTTACGATGTCATCGGTCACATAGATCGCATCGGAGTTATGATCCTGCAGGTACATGTTTCCCCGCGAATCGAAAGCGAAGCCGTTGATGATGTGCGTCGCTGGCAGCCCGGAGAGCAGCCCAAGATCGGACACGAGCCCGGTGTCGAGATGGATCTCGTAGAGACGCGTCATGGATGCCTGACGGGTATTGATGCCGTACATCTTGCCGTCGACAGGGTTGAAGGCAATGTCCTGAAGTGTTTGGAGATTGATGCCTACTGGGGTGGCTACGCCCGTGTTCATGTCAACGCTGTAAAGCCCAGACGCTGCACCGCCAGTGGACTTATAAAAGGATGCGTATGCCCAGAGATTGCCATCGGCATCAAAGTCCAATCCCCCGAACCCGATATTGCCAACTCCCATTGACCCGATCACGGTGTAGCCGCTCGGGTTGCCGGGGTCGAACATGATCAGGTCGTCGGAGTCGTCTGCGTTGTTGGTCTGGCTATTCGGTGCGTAGGCGACTGGCCCGCCGGCAAAGGCGAGCGTGGCGCTGCTGACAAGACAGCACAACGAGGTCATGATGAGGTTCATGGTTGTTCGTACCTTTCATGGGTTCGTGTTTGCGGAACGCGGGTCATCGACGACGACGGGTACTCGTGATTCCGGCGATTCCGAGCAGTGCGAGTGCGCCCGGGGCGGGAACAAAGTTCACCTGCAGGTCATCCAGCACGATTGGTGAGCTGGGATTCGAACCGCCGTGGATCACCACGCTATGGAACGCCTCATCGGAGCTGTATCCGTACCAGGTCCATTCGTTAAGCGGGATATCGAGCGAGAGCGTTTCGATGAGTTGGTTGTTCTCGTCGAAGAAGCTGATGTTGCCGCCGCTGAGGATATCGGCGGTGCCGAAGTATCCGCCGAAGTCGGTCGCGCCCTGGTTGAAGTTGATCACAGCCCATCCGGTAGGAAACCCGCCCATGAAGTTGCCGTTGTACGCAAAGATTGTCTCATCGGTAAGGAAACTGGTGAGGTTGGCCGCGGCGATGACCTGGTTGGCGAGCTCGTCGGTGATGGTGGCGTTCCCGTTGAAGATCGGCACATCGCCAAACACGGACCCGGGAGGTCCGATGAGTTCGAAAGTCTCGAACGCATCACCGAAGAACGGATCGATGGTGGTAATTCCAGCGGCGGCGTGCGAGGCCAGCCCCGCGATGAATGCTGTAGCAATGAGCTTGTTCATGTGATGATCCTCTTCTCCAGTGAGTGAAATGTGTGCTCCGCGCGAGTCCATGCGGGTGGAACCAGACAACGGGTTCACGCGTGCGGAGTGGCCAAAGTGCCCAGCGTACCGGTGGTGGAGATCGGGTGCAAGCATTTTTGCGTCTGTTCGCAGAAATATCTCTGCGAATTATTCGCCGCATGCTATGATCCTCCTCTTGGCAACGAAATATCTCGCTTTACGGCGTATGAATGCGGATTTTATCCATTTCCTCTATACTGAACGAGCATGACCCAGATCACGGATACACAATCTTCTCAGCATACTGAGCCCAGGAGCTTCTCGAACGACGCCCATGAAGTCGTGCGAGGGCTTCGCGTGGCGTTCTCCGAACTGCTGATCTCGATCGGTGCGGACCCGAGCACGCCGGGCTCGATCAGTGAGCATCTGGGACTGAACAAGAATCTGGCGTGGAAACTGACGAAGATCATCGGTGCTGAGGATCCGGCCGCGGCATTGGAACAGATGCCCGGGCCGCCTGGGATTCGAATCCTGCTCAAAGGAATCGACAAAACGAAGGCGGAACCGCCGCTGGTGCAAACCGCCCGGGACGCGATCAGCGATTATGAACGCCTGATCAGGGTGCACACCGGGGACCGTGCAACCTTGGACATGATGGGGAGCAATCTGGCGACCAAGGGCCGACAAACGCGCGATGAGCAGCACCGCAAGCTGCTGTACCAAGGTTCAAGCTATGTGTGGGGTGCGCAGGCGCGGACGCTGCTCAAGATTGGAATGATGGTGCCCTCGCAACGCGATGGTTGCGTGGATCTGGCGAATGTGAACTCGTTTATCGATTTTCGCCGGATCCGTCCGGATGTGTCGTGGATCATGTCACGGCGTGCGAGCAACTCCGATGACAACCATACCGGCAAGGCCTACTCGCATGAGGCGCTCGATCGTGCGTATGCGTTGAAGAATGACCTGGCACCTCTGATGCCGGAGTTCTGCTCTGATCCGGTGCCGGATCTACGCCGCGTGGAAGATCGCGACGCGGTGAGCTACGAGCTGACCGAGGGCCCCGCGGGCAATACCGGGGCATTGACATGCACCGCCGGTACGGTGCACCGGGAGCTGCCGATGTACAGCTCCGCCGAGAATCGTTGGGGCACTCACACCGCACGGTGCGAGGTGCCGAGCGAACTGATGATTGTCGATATGCTCTTCCACCGCGAACTCACCTTCGCGATGGACCCCATCGTGGAGCTGTATTCGGATGTGGCGGGCATGACGAGCACGCATGTGCGCACAAAGCTGCATCTGAGCGAGCAGTTGATGGATCTCGGGGTAAGCAGGACGCCCCCACCGACACCGCAGTACACGCGGTACAGGGCCATGATGGAGTGGCTGATGGATCGGATGGGGCACAAGTACGAGGACTTCCGAGCGTTCCGGATTAAGATCGCGTACCCGGCGTTCCCGACTGCGCTGGAGATCAAACACCCACTCCCGTCGCGAGAGGATGATTGATCAAGGCCTGACGAGCCCCTCGCGGATCGCCCAGCGGGAGAGTTCTACCCGGTTGCTGCTTCTCGTCTTGGTGAGCGCAGAGCTGATCTGATTATCGATTGTCTTCGGGGAGCGATGGATCGACTCAGCGATCTGAGTCGTTGTCATTCCCAACGCGACGAGACGGACGACGCTCAGTTCTCTGGGGGTCAGTGTCAGGACCTTGAGTTCCGAGTGGGTCGCTCCATGATTGTCTGGTGCCATGCGTTCACGGACTTCATCGGAGTAGATCACATGCCCTGCATGAACGGCGCGGATGCCATCGACGACTGCCTCGATGGGCTCGTTCTTTGTGAGGAATCCATTGAGCCCGATCTGCACAGAGCGGGTGATATGCATGTCCGTGGGGAAAGCGGTGAGCACGATGACCCTGGTATTGGGCGATTGCGGGAGCGCCTCGGAGATTCGATCGAGGGGATCGCCGCCGGGCATCTCCATATCGCAGATGGCCACATCTGGCTCATGCTCCACGATTTCAGAGACGATATTGTCCGGATGGCTGACCCGTGCAACCACTTCGATATCACCAGTGCTATCCAACACCGCCCCCAGCGCTTCTGAGACGATCTGATGATCATCGATCAGAACCACACGGATTCGTGAACTGGGAACTTGATCACCCATCTTCTGAGAGTCTCCTCGTTGAGAGTGCGTTATACTCATGACGACTCATTATACACGATTGTAGGTAAAAAGACCTATGTATCTTAGCGATTTCTATAGTGGATTCTGGACGAGATAGACATGATCACACTTGATCCTCGTGGTACAACTCGCACGATTCGATTCTACGCCCTGTATGGGCTTGCGATTCTGATCTCCGAACTCATCGGGTACACAACCTTCTATGGTGTCTCAACTTCGAGTGTCATCTGGCCGTGCGCCGGGGTGTATGGGGGGCTGCTTGCGGTCACTCATCGTCGGCATTGGCCTTCGATGATCATCATACTGATACTGATCGATCAGATCGTGTTTCAGGTCATGCGTGATCCGCTCGGATCCCAAATCGGGACTGTCATCCTCTTTATCAAGCTCATTTACAACCCCCTATCTGGGGTGATTTTTGCCCTGGTTATCCGGAGGTTCATCCGAGAACGGAACCCGATCGGCGATATGCGATCATTGGGCGTGTATGCGGGCGTAGCGGTTTTCGCCAATATGGTTTGTCTTGCCTTTGTCCTTTGGTCCGCAGCGGCCTTTTTCTCAGATGAGATCCACCTGACGAACCGTGTGCTTCAATGGAGTTATTCGGGTATATCCGGTTTACTCGCGTATGCCACACCGATCATCGTGATCGCCAATCGCTGGGGCGAGAGATCGCCTGTGATCAAGCACAAACGGGAAGCGCCGTTGTATCTTGCGGCGTTGACCTTGGTGTGTGTGTTTCTTTTCGTCACGACCAGCGGCGCAACCTATGTATATCTCTATCAGTATCTGGTCATCATCATTCTGCTCGCGTGGGCGATCGCGCGATTTGGTGTGGTGATGCTGACCATTGCGTCAAATGTGCTGCTCACCATCATCATCATCGGGATCAGCATGGAGCGTGGCCCGTTCCATGTGGCCGATCGTCCGCCAGTAGAGAATGTTCTGATCGCGCAAGGTTTTATCGTGCCGAGCCTGCTGACGATCCTCTTTGTCGCTTCATTGCTCGACAACATCCGCGTGCAATACGAGCAACGACTCGCGACCGAGAAGCAACTGCGTCAAGCAGAGCGGGCGTTGTCATTGGGAACAATGGCGAACGGGGTTGCTCACGACTTTGGAAACTTGACAATGGCGTTGCGTTCGTATCTGAGCATCCTCAGGGCACATATCAAGGGAGAAGACGAGCGAGTCCGGAATGCAGTCGACGGGATCGGCGAAATCGCGGATGGCGCTCATACGCTCACGAGCACACTCCTGATGTATGCGCGCGAAGACGCGCACGATCTACGCAACGACTACCGGGTTTCCGATCTGTGTGCAGGGGTTGAGGCCAGCAGGGAAGTGATCGAGCAGTTCGATCGCAAGGGGCATCAGGTCAGCATCCGTGTTCCGGAATCGCCAGCGTGGGTCAACGCCTCGCGTAATGAGATCACCCGACTGATGGAGAATCTGATCCTGAATGCGTTGGATGCATCGACCCCGGGAAGCCCGATCGATGTCAAGGTCTACACCACTGATACACACGCGAAGCTGACCGTGTCGGATCATGGGAAGGGGATCCCACCAGAGCACCTGCCACATGTTACAGACCCGTTCTTTACGACCAAAACTCGCGGGAAAGGAACTGGGCTCGGCCTGTCGATCGTGTCCACTATCGTGCGTGACGCTGACGGGAAGCTCGAACTTGATTCCATGCCCGGGGTGGGAACCTCGGTCACCATAACCTTCCCCATTGTCGATGAGCCGGACACTCAGACCGACGCGAGCGATGAATCCTGATTCGAGGTCATCAACTCGCGGGCGAGCGATTCGATCGCACGCGTGAGGATATCGATCGATCGATGGTACTCGTCCAGATTGATGTGCTCGTTGGGAGTGTGATCGAGTGCGCTGTCGCCCGGGCCGTAGGCCGCGATCGGGCACTTCCAGATGGGCGCGACAACATTGAGGTCCGCGGTTCCGGTTTTGAGCTTGGGTCGGGGTCGGTACCCTTCGGCACGGATGGCACTGCTGAGCGCCCGGACGACGGGGTCTGATCGGTCCGTCGCGTGTGCGACTTCCGGGCCTTCGAATGTGAGATCGATGCGGAGTTCCGGGTGCGCGTTGTGCTGCTCATTGCGAAGGTTATGGAGGATCTCGATGAGCTGCTTTGGCGATACTTCCGGGGGTAGACGGAATCCGGCTTCGAGCCGTGCGTGCTGTTCGAGCCCGTTGCTCGTGGATGCGAGCTCGCGGAGGGTGGCTTGGATCTGGTAGAACGCACCCTTGATTCCTTCGTTGAACGACGAGGCGCGATCGAGGATTCGTCCCCAGAACGCGTGGATCTGATCGCACGCGGAGAGCTGCTGCCCTGCGGTGTGGGTGTTGGGGCATGTGGCCCGGGCTGTCATGAGCAATCGCCCCTTGTACCCGAGGGTGACGCCGTCGAACCCGGAGGGCTCGCCGATGATGCACGCGTCGGGCCGCCATTGCGGCGCGAGGTGCCGCGCGCCGATCGACCCCGCGGTTTCCTCCCCCACCGCGCCCGCGACACGGAGATCAATCCCCTCCGGCAGATCCGCGCGGGATGCGGCTAGGAGCATCGCACAGAGCGGCCCTTTCGCATCGACGCTGCCGCGCCCGTAGAGATCGCCCCCCTCGGTCCTGACACGGATATACCCCGAAACCGTGTCGATGTGACCAAGGAGGGCGATCTGAACGGCGCGATCAGATCGCGCGTCGCCTTGATTGACAGTTGAACGAAGGGCGATCGCGTTGCCCGCATCGTCGATGTGTGCATCCAGACCCAGCGCCGACGCGTGGCGCACAAACACACCCGCGGCGTTCCGTTCGTCTCCGGACACGCTCGGCGTGGACACCACATCGTACAGGATCTGGGCTTCGGGCGAAAGTCGGTCGCGATCGGGGTTGGTATTCATGCGTTTACCTGCGTTGTGCTTGTCGCTTGACTGAAGGTCGTTCCCTGCCCTGCCCGGGCGTTGGCGATCGGGGTATCCCCCCCAGCGCTGCCGATGACGACGCGGGAGACGCCGCCGGCGAGTGCTTCTTCCGCCGCGAGGACCTTGTTCTTCATGCGTCCCTTCGCGGCCTGGCGGGCGTCTTCGAGTCCATCTATATCAACGGATTCGATGAGTGAATCCGCATCGGTGTGATCACGGAGGAGCCCGGGAACATTGGAAAGCAGCAGCAGCTCGTCGGCGTCGAGCGCCGCGGCGGTTGCGGCGGCGGCGCGATCGGCGTCCACATTGATCGCGATCCCGTCGGGTGTAATCGCGGGTGGGGTGAGCACGGGGATGCGGCCGAGCGACATGATGGTTTCGAGGAACGCGGCGTCCACAGACTCGACACGCCCGGTGAGATCATCGCGGATGATCATGGTGCGTCCTTCGTCGTCTACAGCGCGGATCGCACTCTTGCGCTTGCCGGTCCAGATCCCCGCATCGATGCCGGAGAAGCCGACTGCGTCCACGCCCGCCCCGCGGAGCGACTCGACGACGGCCTTGTTGACCTTCCCGCAGTAGACCATCTCGAAGATCTCGAGCGTTTGGCGGTCGGTGCGTCGGGACTGGTGCCCGGACGGGGAGGTGATGGTCTGGGTTGGGTGCCCGAGGGCTTCGGCGAGGACATTGGTCTCGTGGGATCCGCCGTGCACGAGGACGACCCGGATTCCTGAGCGGGTGAGCTCGGCGATCTCGTTGGTGAGGTTGGTGGGGTCGATGCCCTCGCCGCCTCCGACCTTGATCACGATGGTATGTGGGGTATTGGTCATGGTGGTCTCTCAGTCTTTCGTTACGCGGGGTGGAGCCCGGGGAAGGCGAGCCCGGTCGTTTCGGGCATGCCCAACGCGATGTTCATGGATTGGACCGCGGAACCCGCAGCCCCCTTCACGAGGTTGTCGATGGCGCAGAAGGTGATGACGCGCCCGGATCGTTCGTCGATCGAGAACCCGACATCCGCGTGGTTCGACCCGACGAGGATGCGTGGATCGGGGAACTTGTGCGGGCCCTGACGATCCGCAACGATGCGGACGAAGGGTTCATCGTTGTACGCGCCGCGGAAGAGCTTCCAGAGGTTCTTGGTCTCGAGTCGCTCGGTCGGTTCGATGTGCGCCGTGCAAAGGACGCCTCGCACCATGTCGATCGCGGTGATGGTGGCATCGACATCGAGGTCGGCGCGGAGGTTTTGTTCCACTTCCGCCAGGTGACGGTGCCCGAACGCGCTGTAGGTGCGTGCGGTGCGTGCGCGGACGGGGTGGTGCGACCCGGCGCTGGGATCGGCGCCGGCTTCGGACGAACCGACCTTGACATCGCAGATCGCCCGGCGGATGAGCCCCGCGTCCGCGAGGGGCTTGAGCGCCAGGGTCATCGCGGTGGCGTTGCATCCGACGCCGGAAATCAGGGATGCGCCGGATAGATTCTCGCGGTTGACTTCGGGGAGCCCGTACTGCGCTGTTGCGAGCGCGTCGGGGTTCGGGTGGGCCTCGTTGTACCAGTGCTCGTATCGCTGCGGATCACGGAGGCGGAAGTCCGCGGAGAGATCGATGATCAGGGGTGCGATGTGGCGCCAACGATCGATCTCGGTTGATGCCTTCCCGTGCGGCATGCACAGGAAGAGCACATCGCAGGGTTCGATCTCGTCGGGGGTGCAGAAGTTGACATCGAGATGCCCGCGGAGGTTTGGGTGCGAGCGGAAGACAGGCAAGCCCTTGAGCTTGCGCGATGTGACCTGGGCGATCTCGGTGTTGGGGTGGGACAGGAGGAGCCGCATGAGCTCGCCGCCTGTGTACCCGGATCCGCCGACGATGGAAACACGAACGGGGTTCATGCGAGCACGCCCTCTCTCTCAGGCGTGCCCGATGAACCCGCTCCCTCTCCGTCAATCGATGCATCGCAGGCGCGTTGAACGGGATGGATGTCCCCGTCGCCCGCGGCCTGCGATGCGTGTGCTTGCGCGATGTCGAGTGTGTGCTGCGCGACGACGCGGTGGATGTCGACACCGGTGGTTGTTGTTGAGTTGCGGAACTCCATCGAGTGGTTGATCTCGTTCACAAGCAGCCCGCGGCTGGGGCATTCGAGCAGATCAACCGCGGCGATATCCGCCCCGACCGACGCAACCGCCCGAGTGGACAGATCCGCGAGTTCAGGGGTGACTTCCATGCCGGCCGCGACGGCGCCGCGGGCGGTGTTGGTGAGCCAGTGTTCGGATCGGCGCTCGATCGCGGCGATCGCGTTCCCGCCGACGACGAATACGCGGATGTCGCGGTCGGGCTTGTTGATGTGCTCTTGGGCGTAGACCACCGAATGGTTGACGGACCCGAGGACCTCGCGGTGCTCAAGAATCGATTCCGCCGCGTCTCGATCGTTGATCCGCGAGACCAGACGCCCCCACGACCCCACGGTGGGCTTGAGCACGCAGGGGTACCCGAGCTGCTCGATCGCGTCGAGCCCCGAATCGGAATCGACTGCGACTCGAACCTCGGGGGTTGGGACGCCCGCACGGATGAACGCGAGGGTCGTCGCGAGCTTGTCGGCGCAGGTCTCGATCGCGTGAAGCGGGTTGATGCAACGCACACCCAATGACTCAAGGATCCGTATGCTCGTGAGGGTGTTGGTGAGACTCAACGAGCGATCGAAGACCGCATCGTATTGTGCCCACTCGCCGAGTGATGTGGGGTTGAACACCACGGTCCGAAGATCGATCGGGGTGACATCCGCCCCGAAGTCTTCGAACGCGTCGATGAGCATCCGCTCTTCGACACGCAGTCTGGTGTAGGTCATCGCGATCCGCATGGGGTATGGCTCCGTGTGTGGGGTGTGCGTTGCGTGCGTGATGGATCGTGATTACTCGCCCCAGTCCTCTTCGACCTCGGGGGCGAGCTCGAGGGTGATCGGGTCGGTGTTGATGACTTCGAGTTCCGCGGAGCAATCGGTGCAGCGGGCGATCTCGCCGTTGAGCGGGGCGCGATCGAAGTTCACGGTTGCGTCGCATTCGGGGCAGGTTGCGGTGATGGTTGCGGTGGACATGGTGTTGACTCCTGTGGTTGTGTTCTGGGAACTGGTTGGTTTTGGGTTCCGGTTCTGGATGGACAAAGAAAAACACCCCCGGGCGTGAGCGTCGGGGGTGCGTCGGTCTGAGTTCGATCTGGTTGCTCTTAGTGGAGCAGCTCATCGACCCAAGCGACAGTCACAGCCCAAACGCTCGTGGCGCCTTTGGCTTTGACCTGTTTCGCTTTTTTGGTCATGAGGTGGTTCATTGCTGCTCCAACACTACCCATCATCGGCAACGCGTCAAACGCGGATGGAGGATTTTTTCCATTTTCATCGTGAAGACTCTGTGTAGTCACTCACGCGTCGATCGACCCGACGCCCCACTTCTCGCGGTTTGCATTGACGGAGTTTGTGAGCTCTACAAGCTCTTTTTTGGACATTCTGTCGAGGTTTTTGAGCACCAAACCCATCCGCCGGTTGTTCTTGAAATGGTCTTTGTTGCGTTCGAGAAACGCCCAGTACATCGCGTTGAACGGGCAGGCATCGTCGCCGATTTTTTTGTTGACATCGAATGGGCAATGCTTGCAGTAGTTGCTCATCCGATGGATGTACTTGCCACTCGAGGCGTATGGCTTGGTCCCCACGACCCCGCCGTCGGCGTAGAGCGCCATCCCGATCGTGTTGGGCGTCGTGACCCAGTCCACCGCGTCGACATACATCCCCCGGTACCAATCGTTGACCTGTTGGGGCTCGATCCCCGCGAGGAGCGCGAAGTTGCCAGTGACCATGAGGCGCTCGATGTGATGCCCGTAGGCGTGGTCGAGGACTGAGCCGATCGCTTCGGACATGCACTTCATGTCTGTATCGCCCGTCCAATAGAACTCGGGGAGATCGCCGTGGGTGTTGAGGGCGTTGGACTCGGCGTACTCCGTATCCTGGGTGAAGTAGACGCCTCGGATGAACTCGCGCCACCCGATGATCTGGCGGACGAACCCTTCTACGGCATTGATTGGTGCGTCCCCCGATTCGTACGCCTCGATCGCTTTTTCGACCACCTCGCGGGGGTTGAGGAGCTTGATGTTGATCGACGAGGAGATGAGCGAGTGATTGAGCGTTGATTCGCCCGTCCACATCGCGTCCTGATGATCCCCGAAGTTGGGTAATCGGTGCTTGATGAAATCGTTGAGCGCGTGGGTGGCTTGACGCCGGGTGACGGGCCAGTTGAACGAATCCATCGATCCAGGCAGATCGGGCAGGTGCTTGCGGACATGCTCGATGACTTGCTCGGTGATCTCGTCGATCGAGTATTCGGGGATGCTCGGAGTGTCGGGCGCGGATTTGAAGGCCTTACGGTTCTCTTTGTCGTAGTTCCACTCACCCCCGACGGGGTCTTTGCCGTCCATGAGCACATCGAGTCGCTTGCGCTGCCAGCGGTAGAAGTACTCCATCATGAGCTCTTTGCGATCGCGTGCCCACTGCTCGAACTCGTCGATGGGTGTAAGAAAGTGCGGGTCGTCGATGAACTCGAGTTCCACCTCTGCCCGCTCGCACGCGGCTTCGATCTGCCCACGAACACGGTGATCGCCGGGCTCGATGCAGACGAGCTTGTCCGCGTCGAGCTTCTTCATGTTGAGCTGGCGGGCGATCTCGTCGTCGAATCGGTGGGTGTTGCCCCGGTGATTGAGATCGATGTACTCGACATCCCACCCGTCGTCAGACAGTGCCTGGGCGTGGTGGCGCATCGCGGAAAGGAAGAGGACGGTGCGCTGGATGTGACTCGGGGGAGAGGTGGACTCACTCGTCACCTCGAGCATGAGGATACGATCGGTGTCCTTGTTGAGTCCGAGCGCGTCGGGGTAGGACGCGTCGAGCTGATCGCCAAGGATGAGTCCGATGGTTCTACCCACTGCTGCCCTCTCAATCCGGGACCCGTCGCAACGCCGATCGCTCGTGCGCGATGAGCCCCTCCATGCGTGCGATACGCATGGTATCGTCCAATGCGGGTTCGCACGCGATGGGTTCGTCGATGCGGATCCAGGTGCGTAATCTCAGGAAGTGCATGACGCTCAGACCTGATTGGAACCGGGCGGTGCCACCGGTTGGGAGGGTGTGGTTGGGACCGATGCCGTAGTCACCGAGCACCTCGGCGGTGCGTGAGCCGATGAACACCCCGCCCGCATTGCGGACACGCGATGCAACACGATCCGCGTCGCGGGTGATGATCTCCAGGTGCTCGGGCGCGAGGGCGTCGGAGATCTCGATCACCTGATCGATCGATTCGCCCACGACGACGAACCCGTTGTTCAGCGCGACACGGGCGGTTTCCGATGTTGGAAGCGTTTCGAGTTGGCGCTCAAGCTCGGATTGGATCTGCTTGGCGTGTGATGCGCAGGTTGTCACGAGGATGGGCACCGCGTCGGTATCGTGCTCCGCTTGGGCGAGCAGGTCCGCAGCGAGGGTCGCCACATCCGCGCTGTCGTCGGCGATGATCAGGAGCTCCGAAGGCCCCGCGAGCATATCGATGCCGACGATGCCGGTGACGAGCTGCTTGGCCGCCGTCACCCACGCGTTGCCCGGGCCCGCGATCACATCGCAGCGCTCGAACCCGTCGAAACCGTACGCCATCGCGCCGATCGCGTGGGCGCCGCCGATGCACAGGAACTCGTCCGCGCCCGCGATATGGGCGGCGGCGAGCGCGACGGGGTTCGCGCCAGGGGATGCGACGACAACCCGCCCGCACCCGGCTGCCCTTGCGGTGATCCCGGTCATGAGGACCGAACTCGGGAGCGGGTACCGACCCGCGGGCGCATAGCACCCTGCAGATTGGACGGGTTCGATCGTGTGCCCCGCCTTCCCGCCGGGCACATCGAGCGTGAGCGGCTGGATCGCATCACGCTGGGCGTTGGCGAAGCGTTCGATGCGAGCCGCTGCGCGCTCGAGCGCATCGCGATCGTCCGAGTCCAGCTCGTCGTATGCAGCACGCATCGCCTCGCGTCCGAGCACGATTGGTTGATCGGGAGAGCATTCTCCGAACTGCTCAGCGAATGCGCGTATCGCGTTGAGCCCTTCAACTCGCACGCGATCGACGATGGCGCGTGCCTGATCGAGCACCTCGCCGCGGACGACGGGTTTGAGCTCACGGCTGACCTCTTCGGGTTGAATCACGCGGAGGAGTGTCATGATTGATCTCCTGTGTACGCGGGCTTGGCGTTCCCCGCACGGCGAGTGACCTTGCGTGCGCGTCGATCGAGCTCGCGTTCGATGTCGGGGAGTGTTGCGCCGAGTTGGATCGCGCGGGTCAGGGCGAAGAAGAGCACATCGGCGGCTTCGTGGGTCGCGTCGGACTGTGACTCCGCAGCGATGAGCTCGTCCGCTTCTTCGCGGAGCTTTGCGCCGAGCAGTGCGGGATCGTCGAGCAATCGGCGCGTGTACGAACCCGCCGGCGCGCTGGCAACCCGTTGTGTGATGGTGTTGGCGAGTCGATTCAACCCACTGGCGTCACCAAAGCACGAGGTGGTACCCAGGTGACAGAACCCGGACCCGGATTGGCGGACCGTAAACCGGAGCGCATCGCGATCACAGTCCGTGTCGATTCGGATCAGCTGTTGCGTGTTCCCTGAGGATTCACCCTTCCGCCACAGCGATCGACGCGAACGGGCGTAATACACGCCGGTGCCGGTGGTGATGGACTCGCGGATGCTTTCGAGATTCGAGTAGACGAGCCCGAGGGTTGCGCCCCGCTCGTCGCAGACCACGGTGGGCCAGAGCCCATCGGGGCGATCGGATCGCAGCGGCCCACAGAACCCATCCGCGAGATCGATCGCGCCGGAGTACAGTGCCATGCCCACCTGCGCATCGGCGCCGAGTTGATCGATGCGAGCGATGTCGGCCGCGTTGCGGACCCCGCCCGCGGCGGTGAGCTTCGCGTCCCCCGCGCACTCCACGAGCTGCTCCACCCGATCGAAGGGCAATCCGCCCATGCGTCCCTCGCACTCGACAAATGTAACGAGGAATCCACCCACATACTCGCGCAGCTCGAGCATTCGATCCTCGATCGTGTCGGCGGTTTCCGTGTTCCACCCCTCTACAACGACCTTGTCGTTGCGTGCATCGAGTGCCGCGATGACACGATCTCGTGGGAGCTCGCGCAGAATCTCGGGTTTCGCAGCGGTGCCGAGGATGACCTTGCGCGCGCCCGCGTCGAGCCATTCGATGGCGGTCTCTACATCGCGGATCCCGCCTCCGACCCGGCACGGGTACTGGGCGCAGATCTCTTTGAGCAGTTCTTTGTTTGAGCCGGTCCCCATCGCGGCGTCGAGGTCGATCAGGGCGATCTCCCCCACGCGCGCGAACTTCTCCGCGATGGGGCGTGGGTCACCCGCATCGATGGCTTTCTTCTCGCCTCCGATGAGTTGGACCGCCTGCCCGCCCTGAATATCAATCGATGGGATCATCATGTGCGTACCTCGATTCCTGATGCTCGCAGTTCTAGCTTGATCGCGTTGGGTGTGGTGTCGTTGTCGTGGAAGATGGACGCCGCGAGCACCGCGTCGGCGCCCGCGATCAGCGCATCGAGCATATGGGTTGAGTTGTCGGCGCCGCCCGAAGCGATGATCGGGATCGTCGTCAACGAACGCACCGCACGCAACAGGTCTGTGTCGTACCCCGAGCGGGTGCCGTCCTGATCGAAGCTGGTCAGAAGGATCTCACCAACGCCCATGGCCGAGGCATTTCCCGCCCACTCGATCGCATCGATCCCCGTTCGCTTGGTACCCGCGCGGGTGACGACCTCCCAGCCGTTGCCCTCCACGCGCGTCGCGGCATCGATCGAAAGCACGACGCACTGGGCCCCGACCTTGTCTGCGAGCTCACGCAGCAAGCTTGGGTTCTCGACCGCGGCACTATTCACCCCCACCTTGTCCGCACCGGCGCGGAGGAGCGCGATCGCGTGCTCAACCGTCCGCACCCCACCGCCGACACTCAGCGGGATCGAAAGTTCGCGGCGCACCGCGCGGACAGTTTCAAGTGCGGTCTCGCGCCCGGTTGTCGTCGCGCTCACATCGAGCATCACCAGCTCGTCCGCACCATCCTGCTCGTACCGCGTCGCCTGCTCCACGGGGTCGCCCGCGTCACGCAGGTTCGCGAACTTCACGCCCTTGACGACACGCCCGTTATCGATATCGAGACACGGGATGATCCTGCTCGTCAGCATGACACGACCTCCTTCGCGTTCTCGATCCACCCTCGCATGAGATCCGCGCCCCACGCGCCCGATAGCTCCGGGTGGAACTGGCACGCGAGGGTGGTCCCGCGTTGAAGGTACGCAACGAAGGGCGCCCCGTGCGTGCTCGTCTCGCCGTCCCATCCTTCCGGGAAGGTCTCGATCCGGTAGGTGTTGGAGTAGTACGCGTACCCGTCGCCAACGCGGTTCCATCCGTGCTGGGGCGTGCGGATATCATCGGAGAACCGGGTCACCATTGCATTGATGATGCCGAGTCCCTCAATGCCCGGCGATTCATCCGACGCATCGCAGAGCAGTTGCAGACCAAGGCAGATGCCCATGAGCGGTCTGTTGTTCTCAACACGATCGATGATGACCCCATCGAGCTTGCATGAGCGGATCGCCCGCATGCCCGCGCCGAAGTTTCCTACGCCTGGCAGGACGACAAGGGGCGCGTCATCGATGAGACCCGGGTCGTGCGAGAGCGCGACATCGCAACCCAGCCGCTCGAACGCGGCGGAGACCGATGCGGTGTTCGCGATCCCCGTATCGATGATGGTCACTTGTGTCATGACAGGGTCCCCTTGGTAGAAGGCAGCTCATTGCCTCGGGTAACTCGGGTCGCGTCACGCAGCGCGAGCGCGAGGGCTTTGAACGCGGCTTCTGCTTTGTGATGATCGTTCTTGCCTCGGATCAGATCGACATGCAGCGTCGCCCGCATCGACACCGCGAGGGACTCGAAGAAGTGCGTGATGTTCTCCGTCGCGACATCGCCAAGCGATTCGCGAACGAACCCGAGCTCGACGGACGCGAACGGACGCCCCGAGAAATCGATCACACACCGTGCGAGTGATTCATCAAGGGGTGCGTATGCGCTCGCGAATCGTTCGATCCCGACGCGTTGCCCGAGTGCCTCGTCGATGCACTTGCCCAAGACAAGCGCACAATCCTCTACCGAGTGGTGGTCGTCCACGATCAGATCACCCGTGCAAGTCAGATCGATCTTGATCCCTGAGTGACGCGAGAGCGCGTCGAGCATGTGATCGAGGAACCCGAGCCCGGTGGAGATCGTGGATTCGCCGGGGGTGTCGAGGTTGATCGAGCACTCGATCTGCGTTTCTCGGGTCGTGCGTGATATTGTCGCGGTGCGTGGGGTCATGGGATTGCTCCGATCGCGCCCAGCGCGTTGAGGAGTTGATTGAGTTGTACGGTGTCTGCGGGGACGGTGATGCGGAGGTATTGATCAATCTTGCTTCCGGTTCGGAATCGCCGGACGCTGATGCCCTGATCGAGCAGCTGCGCGTGGACGCTGGCTGCGTCATCGAACCGTGCGAGGACGAAGTTCGCCTGTGATTCCATCGCCTTGATCCCTTGGGATTTGAGTGTCTCGATGAGCGTGTCGCGGTTTAATCGCGTCTGCTCGATGATGGGTGTGCGCTTCTCGCGTCGCTTATAGATCGCGCTGGCGATCGCGATGGAGAGACTCGCCACGGGGTAGGGGCCGCCTGCGGTGCGTAACCAGGTCGCGATCGGTTCGGGGGCGATCGCGTACCCAACCCGCAACCCCGCGCCGCCAAACGCCTTGGAGAAGGTCCGCACGATGACGACATTCGCAAAATCAATCACCGAACCGATCGGGTCCTCATCCGCAAACTCGATGTACGCCTGATCGAGCATGAGCACCGCCCCAACCGCTTGGCACTTCTCCGCGATCGCAAGGATGTCGTCCTTGGGCACAATCGCGCCGCTCGGATTGCAGGGGGAGATGATCGATACCAGCCGAACAGAATCATCGATCGCATCAAGAAACGCATCGCGTGGGAAGTCACTTTCGAGCCAATCCACCATTCGGTTTGTCGCGCCCGCGAGCTGAGCCCAGCGCGGGATCATCACGAAGCCCGGCGTGTGCGTGAGCATCGCATCGCCAGGGTTGAGAATCGCACGGCAGACCCGATCGATCGCGTCGTCGCCGCCGTTGGTGATGACGACGCGGGTTGGCTCGATGCTGAGCGAATCCGCGATCTGCGCTTCGAGCGCGGACTGATCCGGGTATCGCGTGAGCAACTCAGGGTCAATCCCGCAAAGCACATCCACCACCGATGCGTCGACCGGCGCTCCTTCGTTGTTATCGAGAGTGAGCGTGATCCTCGGATCGCGTGCGGGGGGCGCGTACGGCTGGAGTTCACCGATGCGCCGAGCGGGTTGGATTGGTTGGTTCTTCATGGCACGATCTGGGCTGGGTTGGTGACGATGATGTCCGTGCCGCCGCGTTGCCGAATCAGCGGGATGACCTGCGTGAGCTGCTCGCGGGGCACCGCGACCTTGACCGCGAACCCGTCGTCGTTGTGCATCGGCGCCACCGTCGGCGTCCGCATGCAGGGCAGCACCTCGATCACACCCGCAAGGTTCTCGTTGGACACATTCAGCTCGAGCATCACCCGGACCCGCGCTTCGAGCACCGAGCGAACAAGCAGCGTGAACCGCTCGATCTGCTCGCGCTTGATCGGGTTCTCCATCGCGTTCTTCGACGCATACAGGCGCGTCGTCGAGACCATGAGCTCGTCGATGATCCGCAGGTTGTTCGCCTCGAGTGTCGCACCTGTCGCGGTGTTGTCGATGATGCAGTCCGCGTCCTCGGGCGGGAGCACCTCCGTCGCGCCGTAGCTCCGGATCAATCGTGCGCTGTACCCCTTCGATTCGATCCAACGCTGTGTGAGGTTCACATACTCCGACGCAACGATCGCGTTCTCGCGATTGAGCAGTTCGTTCTCGTTGCTGCGTTCGGGGATCGCTGCGACGAGGCGGACACGATCGAGCCCGGTATCGAGGAGTTCCACGAGATCCGCGTCGTCCTCACGGACCCAGTCCTCCCCCGCGAACCCCAGATCGCGAGCGCCCATGTTGAGCATCTCGATCACGGCGCGAGGCTTGAGAATCTTGACGTCGTAACCCGGGAGCGAGAGCGTGGGTCGATAGTCCCGCGAAGAAGTGCGGATCCGGATCCCCGCGTCCCCCATGAGCTTGGAGACGCCCTCGTACATGCGTCCCTTGGGGATCGCCAGTTTGATCGTGTTGTCGTCAGATTGCGGAGTCATCGGGTCGGTTCCTTGTGTTTCGTGGAGCCGACCCCGGGCGGGTTGATTCGATGTGCACAGCACGACAACGAACAACGCCGACCCGAGGCCGGCGTTGAGGTGTGTCAGTTCAGGTGCTCAAGCACGCGTGTCTGCACGATCATCGCCGGCCATGTGTATGGCTGTGATGATGATGCAGATGGGCAAAGAGATTCGTCATGCGGGTCGATCCTACTCACACGGGGTTCGCCGCGTCAAGCACCCCCGATGCAGATCATGCCGGAGAATATGAAAACTGGGCGATCAGGGCGTAGGAACGGACCGCGCCATCGAAATGGGTTTCCCGTACCTTGAGGTACCCTGGGTCCGCAAAGAACCGCTCGCTTGTCACCTGATCGGGGAATGACATAAGGAACAGGCGGTTGAACTCGTCTTCCGCCTCTCCCTTGAGCAACTCGCTCACCCGCATGTCGTAGCGGAAGAATCCGCCCATGGATTCGAGGATCGGGGTCATGCCCGCGCGGTATTGGGCGTAGCCGTCCTCATCATCAACCCGCATGCCGATGAGGATTTCGTGGCGTGGTTCGTTGCTCATATGTACTCCCAGACATCCGTCCGCTCTCAGTTCGAGCCGGTGGTACGCCCCCCGATCACTCGGGGTTCGGTGGATCCCGGTACAGCTCATAGCTCAGCAGACGGCACGGGATGCTCCCGTTATTGAATGGCAGCTTCCGCATCGCCCGAAGGCGGACCTGCGTCGAAAGTGACTTGCTCCCCGTGAAGACATGCCCGGTGTAGCCACGGCACCGATCCTTGAAGAAGAACCCGATGTCTCGATAAACCTGGCGCAGCTCCTCCGTCTCACCGAGACGAATCCCGTATTCGGGGTTGAAGATCACATGCCCGTGCTCGCCCTCATCGAGGTGCGGCACAGGTGTGTCACGGAAATCGCAGAGCTCAAACTCGATCAGGTGATCGACGCCGGCCGTCTTCGCATTCCGTCTGGCCGCGTCGATGGCTTCCGGATCGTGGTCACTCGCGATGATCGGCATCGGCTCGGCGATCGGCGGCTTGGACTTGCGCGCTTCCCGGCGCATCTCGAGGTACGCGTTGTCCAGATCCAGCAGCGTGTGCAGCACGCTCGCGTCATTACGCTGCAGCCCCGGTGCACGCCCGGCCATCATCAACGCCGCCTCAATCGCCAGCGTGCCCGAGCCGCACATCGGGTTGAGCAGCGCCTGCGTCCCGTCGTAGCCCATCCCCATGAGCACCGCGGCCGCCAGCGTCTCAGACATCGGCGCGTGGTGCGGGAGCTTGCGGTACCCACGATCGCTCAGACGCGTGCCGTTGACATTGAGGTACAGCCACGCCCGATCGCCCTTCCACACAAGCTGGATCACCACGCCCGAGCGGTCCGGCCCCGAGTCGGGGCGCTCGCCGGTCTTCTCCTTGATGCGATCGACGATCGCGTCCTTGAGCAGCAGGTTGGGGTACATCGTGTTGGTGACACTGGGGTGTGACACATTCGAGCTGATGCTCAGGTAGGCATCGTTGGGGATCAGCTCCTCCCACGGGAACGATCGTGCCCATTTTTCCAGCATCTTGAGCGAGGTGCAGCGGGTCTTGTCGAGCTGCCAGTACACCTGCTGGGCGGTTCGCAGGTGCAGCGTCAGACGCAGCGCCTCGACCAGATCCGCCCCGATGCCGACCGAGACCTTGTCCTCGCCCTGGATCTCGTGCCCCAGGGCCTCCACTTCTGCGCGGAGGTACGGCACGACATGCTCGGCGCACGAGATGCGGGTGAGGCGCTTTTTGTGGGGATCGATCGAGGACATGAACTGGGACAATAGGATCGGCACGGACAAAAAACCGCCCCGCCGGGATGAACCGGCGGGGCGATGAACACAACACGCTGCGCCTGGAAACTGGGAGTTGTACAACGCATTTGAATCAGGGCCCGCGGGTCACACACCCGCGAACCCCGGGTTTGGAGCTCGTCAGGACACGCGGCGACGCCGGGACACCATGCCCAAGCCGGCGATCGCGAGCACACCCATCACGCCGGGTGCGGGCACGAGCACATGCTCGACATACTCGATCGCCTCCTCATGCAGGTCCTCCTCGAGGCCCGCGTTGAAGACGGTGAAGATGACTTCCGAGTCCGATGCGCCGCTCAGCGAGAACGAGTTGGCAAGCACAAAGATCCCGTTGCCAGCCGCCGCATCGACGGTGTAGTCGAAGTGCTCGTCAAAGCCGCCGGCCTGATCCGCGTCGTAGTTGATCGAGAACCCCGCGACTGGGTTGTTGTTGAACGCGGTCGCCACACTCGCCGGCCCAAAGGTCAGGTTCATCGCGTGTGCGGCCTGCGAGAAGTTCACCGAGCCGGTTCCGTCCCAGTAGAGCAGCGCCGAGGTCAGGGTGAAGCTCACCTGGGTGTTGTCGGCGAGCGAGTTCTCAGCGATAAAGATACCGGGTTCGTCGGCGAACCAGTTCGAACCGCTGAGTGCCATTTCCGCTGCGAACACGCGCTCGCCGAACTCGGTGATGACCCCGGCGTCATGATCGCCAAGACCGACGCTGGTGACGCCGTCGATGATCGCGAGCCCGTAGTCGGCGTCTTCGCCGTGTGCGAGTGCGAGCGACGCTGCTGCGCCACAAACGATGAGTGCTGTACATTTCATTTCGATTCTCCTCACAAATGGGTCTCCAAACCCAAGAAAAGCCGTGATCTGTGTTATGGGCATCCGTTCGTGTACGCGCTCAGGAAGACGCTGACATCGAAGAAGTTGAACTGCCCGTCGTTATTGAAATCCGCAACGAGGTCCTGCGCGTTGTAGGCCGTCAGGAACGCGCTGACATCGAAGAAGTCCAGCGAGCCGTCGCCATTCAGGTCCGCGAGACAGGGCGACCCGATCCGGTTGTTCTGGACCCACGCGATGGCGTCCTCGAGCTGATCCTCGCCCTCACCCTGCGCGAACAGGATGTAGAGCGGGTCTGATGGATCGACGCTGCCCGATTCATCCCACAGCTCCAGTTCGAGCAACCAAACCCCCTCAACCACCGGCGGGAGCCCGCCGTTGAGCAGGTACTGCATGTGATGATGGAATGTGGCGCTCGGGGTGATTGATGCTTGGCCGAAGACGATCCCATCGAGACGGGTATCGGTGCTCGGCGCGACGATGTTCTGCGCCGCAGCACGCACCGTGATCTGCTCGGTCGCGATGGTCTCGAAGTCCATCGCCGCGCCGTCCCAGACACGCGGAGCCCGCAGAATCGAGAACCCGATGAACATGCCCGGGTTGAGCTGCCCCAGCTCGGCGTTGAATCCGGGGTCGTTCGTGAAGTTGGGGAACCCCTCCGCACCGAGGATCGCGGACTTGATCTGCGAGGGATACACCACCTCGCCAGAATCCGGATCAACCACACCGGCGACGATCTGGTTGTCTTGAATCGCGAGGATGTAGTCCGCGTCGTGCAGGTCACTCGCGTTGGTGAACGAAATCGCAAGAGCGAGCGGGATGCATGTATTCATGATGTTCTTCATCTTGATCTCCGATCATGGCTGCACGCCGGTGGGCGGGCTTGCTTCGGGGTGGAAGAGATTGTGGTCTGTATCGCGATACATCTCGTCGAACGACAGAGTCCGCACGGACCCATCGAAGAACGCGGCGTTGCTCTTGCCGCTGGGGCTGGTGGGCTCGCCGCCGTGCGCGTTGAGCCAGATCTGTGAACTCGCGAATGTGGCGCTGGCCGTTTCTGAGATAAACGAGAAGTCCCATTCGTTGGGATGAACATGGTCCGCCTTGGCAAAGTCCGCTTCCGAATCGATGGGCTCACCGAAGCGTCTGGCGATCGGGGTCATCATGACGAAGTGAATGGTTTGAGATGTCCGGGGAATGCGGGTGATCTTGGTGTACGCGTTGCCCTGATCCAGACGACGCCCGGTCACCGGATCCGGGTTCAGGAACGGTGAGACGGTCTGGGCCGTATAGCCGTTGAGGCCATAACTGGTCAGACGCACGATCTCGGGTTGCTCCGGATCATTTCCAAAGTCATTGTCCGTCAGCAGATCCTCGTTTTGCACGAACCAGGAACGGAGCTGGACGAGGGAAGCTCCCTCGTCGCTCCCCCCGTCCTCAACGCTCCGCCAGATGGATCGATCAACCGGCGAGTACAGCGATTCGGGCGCTGCGCCGTAGTCCTGCAACGCGATCAACCATGTTGATCGCACATCACCCGCGAGTGATCCGTGCGGCAACGCCGCGTCGATGAATCGCCCCTTGTAGTCTTAGATATACAGCTGATGCGCCAACTCGAGCTGGCGCATGTTCGATTGACAGACCACCCGCTGCGCACTCGCACGGGCGCTGCTCAACGATGGGAGCAGGATCCCGATGAGCAGCGCAATGATCGCGATAACGACCAAGAGCTCGATCAGCGTGAACGCGCCGCGGCGTCCACGATTCGGTTGTGAGTGCATAGGGCTGATCCCTGTCCTGTGTCGGCGCGCAGCTGCACGCGCACGACAAACCTTGAGTGATTCAAAGATCCATCAGGTTCAGCAGACAGGGGGAGCGCGAGCGGGGCAATCACCCAGAGGATCGCGCGTGTGAGCGGAATGGGATGCGACAATGAACTCGGCCTTGAAGTTCGCAAAGGTCACAACACGAAGCGGTTCCTCGACAGGGATCAGATGCAACCCCGCGAGACCAAGGCAGATCTCGCAGCCCTCATCCTGAGGCACGGGAAGATCGTCCCTCTCGTTCGACTGCTCGCTGTGGTCCGCGTCGTGATCACAATGCGAGACATGCGTGTCATCCCCGGCGTGGTGCACTATTTTGTGCAGTGACGACACCACCCCACTCCCGTTGAGGAGCAGGATCGCGATGATCATCCAGCATGTGGCACGGAGATGTCTCATTGCTATTGAGAACACATTATCATCTCGTGGGCGTTCGTCAACTGTTTTCGCGAGATCATTGTGCTCTTTGTCAGTGTTGCGAGCGTAATCGAGCGAAGAGCAGAAACCCGATCATTACCAGAACACAGATGCCCGCCCCGATCTGGAACACGGGCATCGCGTAAAAGGGAATCTTCGGCATCCGCGACGAAATCGAATCGATGAATCGATCGATTTCCCCCAACGGATCGCCGTGGATTTCCGCATCTGGAGCGTCTCGCACGAGTATTCGCCGAGCGTCTTTGAATGCCCGATGAGCGGTGTTCAGATCTCGATCACGACTCGCCTGCAGCGCGGCGATGATCTCTTCGGACGCCGTGGTTGAGAGCATCGGCGCATGCCTTGTGAACTCGGATGTTTCTGCCCATGGGTACCGCACCGTGTCCGTCATCCCCCCTCCTGCTCGGAGGAGTTCACTCGCAACGACCAGATTCCCTGATTTGTACTGCCCCATCGCGAGGGTCCGCAGCATCATCCGTTGCTGCCACACATTTTTGTATGGCGTTGGATCTGCGAGTTCATCCCGCATGAGCTGGGTCGCGATGTTCAGGTACTCTGCATCGAGCAGCACGAGATGGGCATCTTCCTCGGACCAGGTGATGTCGGCCATGAGATCCACCACGATATACGCCATGCTCGAAGGGTTGTTGTGAAGTTCGATCGCCTGATCGAGGAGCGCATACATCGCCTCAAGACTCCCACCCCATCGCGGCATAATCGCCCGGGCGTAGTTATCCCATACACCATCATGATCCGCACGGTATCGCAGCGCGTCCTGAAACCAGAAGTGCTCATCGCGTTGCGAATCGACATCCGCAGCCATGTCGATATTGATGAGCTGCGCCTGGGTCAGGACCCAGTGCGGATGTGCCTCCCACGCACGCATCAGGTGCCCGTATGCATCGCTCATGTACTGGCCGAAGGCCGCCCACTGCTCTTGGGTGACCTCGTACGCCCAGCCATCGCCACGCGCATCCCACCCACGCTGCATCAGGAGCTTGCCGATCGCAAAGTGCGCGACCCATCGATCAACACCCGGGTCTGTGAGATAACGCTCACACAGGAGTTCCTTGTCCTTGTCGGTGAGCGCGCTGTACTTCCACCCAAAGTTGCTCACACGCTCAGCGACAAACTCACGGTGTTCCGGCGCAACATCCTGTAGAGATGCCGCACGCACAAGCTCATCCATGCCGCGATCACGCGCGAGCACTTCCCGGGGAGTCGATTCCAATCCCGCGTCGCGGTAAAACTCTGCTGCACGGATCCAGGTCGCACCGATGACATAGGCCGGATACGCCGCGTCTTCCATCCGTTCCGCAATCCGCACCAACGCGTCTGCGTGCCCCTCGAAATCGTCACTCGGCGAGTCCGATCCATTCTGAGCCACGGTCCCGTGATAGCGGTACTGCGCGTACAACGGAGGATCCTCATCGAGTTCGATGATGTGTGGATACAACTCGAATGTGCCGAACCTGATATTTCTGTAAGGCTGCGCGTATACAGCACCAGTGCGGATGATGATGTCCATCATCCCCTGATACTGCTCTGCGTCCTGATCTCGCTCAAACTCGCGTGTTTCAAACTCATCCCGGATCGTGTCCCAGAGGAACTCGTACCCCGAATGGCGAAAAGACTCTTGTGTCTCGTGTATGTGCGCTTGCGCGTACGCAGACGGGACAGCCTTCAAGACGAACAAAGCCAATACGATAATCAATCGTCGATACATCATGCACAGATTCTACGAATCCATGACGCATGCGAGCAGATCAGAGCCCTATAGAAGTCTTCGAAATCATTCGTTCATGTTCTTCGGTATCCACTGAACATGATCCGCAGGATAAGCGCAAAGCTCGAAAGCGCGGCGAAGATCAGCAGAATCATCGCGATACCGGGGTATCCCCAGAGGGTCCAGTCTGCTTCAATCCGCATCATTAGCGCTGCGGCGACCACCAACGCGGCGAGCATCACCCCCACCGTGATCCGGTTCGCGATGTGCTGCAGGCCCTGAACAAGATGTTCCTCGTCTACCGCGTCGGCCTTGATCTCGATTTTGTTCTCTGAGAGCAACTCCGTGAACCGGTTTATCCGATGCGGGAGGTGCTGGAGCAGGTCCGTCGTTTCTAGCACGGACCGGAAGAGTTGATTGAACGAGATATCCTCGAGCGCGTGACGCTGAACAACCGAGCTGGACTTCTTTTTCAGTGCCTCAGCCGGATTGAAGTTAGGATCGAGGACCTCGATGATTCGATCGAGATGGAGAAGGGTCTTGCCCAGCATGCGGATCTCATGCTGAATACGCAGACCGTTCGTCCCCGCAGCGGATTGCATCGACATGAGCACCTGACCGACGGGCATCCGATGAACCGTGTCGTTCTGGTGCTCGGAGATGATCTGCGTGAGCTCGTGGCGGAACCCCTCGGAATCGAAGTGGACCATCTTGCGACCAAGCTTCTCCGCCTCTCGGCCGGCATCTTCGCCTCGCCCTTCGCTGATCGCAAAGAGCAGGTTGATCATGTGCCCTCGCGTCTGGGGACCGACATGCACGACCATCCCGCAATCAATGATCGCCAGCTTTCGATCGTGCGTGAGCATGATGTTCCCGGGGTGTGGGTCCGCGTGGAAATGACCCTCGACGAGCACCTGCTTCAGGTATGCATCGAAGAGCTGATCGGCGAGCCCGCTTCGATCGAGATCGATAAGAACAGCCGGGGAAACATCCGTAACCTTTGCGCCCGAGATGTATTCCATCGTGAGAACACTCGCACTGGAGTAGTCCTCGTACACCCGTGGCGCAATCAGATCTGGGTATTCCTCAATCATGGCCCCGATCTGCTGTGTCGATTTCAGTTCGATCCGCAGATCGAGCTCACGCTGGATTGTCAGTTCGAGTGACTCCGCGATGCCGAGCAGATCGTACTTCCGAGCGAACTTCGCGTTCTTGTCGAGCACCGTTGCGATTCTGGTGATCGCTTCGATATCGATATTGACCTGTTCGCGGATCTCCGGCCGCAGAACCTTCACCGCGACGCCGACGCCGGATCTGAGCGTCGCCCGATGCACCTGAGCCATCGATGCCGCGGCGATGGGCTCTTCGTCAAAAGACTCGAAGATATTCGAAACCTTGGCACCCAGCTCATGCTCGATCAGGTCCTGGACCTCTTCGAATGAAACAGGGGTGACATCGTCCTGAAGATTTTTCAGCGCGTCGAGGTATGCGGGGGGAAGCAGGTCCGCACGCGTGGAGAGAAGCTGACCCAGCTTCACAAAGGTTGGCCCCATCTCTTCCAGATCCCGCGCGAGATCCGCGGGGTCCTGCGCATCGTTCTCGTCGCTTTCGATGGGCACGCCCTCGACTTTGAGTTGATCGGCGAGATCGCGTCGCCCGTATTTGACGAGCAACCCCGCGATCTGGGCGTACCGTTTCAGATATTTGGGCTGAACCTTGATCATTGTTTCGTCTCCCTGCGGTCTGGACAGAGCAATGGCTGCCCCGTCGTTGATACCAATAGGTTCTGTATGAGAGATGAAACCAATACGGGAGGGTGCATGAAAGGGGCTTCATTTTCGAGGTAAAGCCGCAATCCAACTGCAAAAAGCGACAAGCCACCTATTGCAGGTGGCTTGTTCATTGAACGGATCGAGAGGGATTCGAACCCTCGGTACAGGTTTACCCTGTACACCGGATTAGCAATCCGGCCCCTTCAGCCTCTCGGGCACCGATCCAATCAACCCAGATATTCTGGGCCTGCTGCATTCTAGCAGGGCAGAGACGATAGGGGCATCCTCGCGGCGCTTCAATCGTCTCCACGCCCTCAATTGCACACGGGGCCCGCATCGCGGACCCCGTTGGAAGAACGGATCGGGCTTTGTGGAGAGAGGCATTCAGATCGAGCGGGAGACTAAAACCACCCGAAATGAATGTGCCTGATGCTCAGGAGTCGTCGTTCTGAGCACACCGGGTTCGTCCTACCCACCCGGCATCGATTCGATCCATTCTTTGTGCGTGTGAGCGTGACCGCTGTTCGATGCTCAGTCCGCGCCCTCGGCGCCGTTGCCGTTCTCAAGCATGTTGCGGAGGTACTTGTTTTCGCGGCGTGTCGCTTCCAGATCAAATACGAGGTACTTGACGGAAAGACGGAGATGATCGAGCGACTCCTGGAGTTCGCCGATGGTTTTCTTCATGCGTGTGTGGCGCAGCTGGGTTTCTTCCGCGAGCTTTGCGAGTTTGGGGCGCTCTGACTCGGGGAGTGTGTCGATCTGCTCAAGGAGATTCTGAAGACGGCTCTGGAACTCGTTCTCTTTCATAGTCTGATTCCCTTCTGGATTGGATGTCTGCCGACGCGTTGCCGCCGACACCACTCCACTTGCACGCATTGGGCCAGACGCCGTGCCAAAGGCGCACGAAATCGCCGGGTCCGGGAAGATCCCCTCCGTGGGGTCCAGACAGTCCGTTTTGAGCATCCGTGTGATGTTTGAGTCGTCCCGGATCCTTCCGAGACGGGTCCGGCTGTGCCGGGTGTTGCGTTTCGTCAACGCGGGCGGTGCAGCTTCTGCAACGCCCGTTGGGCGGCCGGGGGAGCGGATTTCGCAATCGAAACCAACTCGGCGGCTGGGACATTGTTCGCGTCTCGCACCACCTGAGAAAGGTGTTTGCGCAGATTCTTTTCGAACATCCGATAATATTCCTCTAGCTCGTGGCGATTGAACCGCGACAACGGGTCCGCGAGCCCGGATTGTGCCGCGGCCCAATCGACCAGGCCACTGCCATCGGAGTCATATTTATACAGATCCAGGGTCGCACGCAGGCGTTGGGCCTCGGTCGCGAACGGGTCTCGGGCTCGTTCGGGGATCCCCGTCATGATCGAGAGGAGTTCTTTGTGCCCCGCGGATGCGATCGGGAGCGGATCGTGGTGCGCGTCGTCCTTGGGCTTGAGGACCTCCGCGACCTGCCCGGCGGGCTCGATCGGGGCCACCCCAGTCATCACCGTTTTGAGCCCCGCGCGGGAGAACCGGGCGCTCAGGCGCTGGCACTTCTTCCCCTCGTGGGTAGCCGCGCCGGCGCTGACCACGGTGCCCTTGCCCCATTCGGGCTTGGACGCGTGAACGACCTGATCGCCAATTTTGAACATAGAATCAGAACCCGGGTTCATCCCCGTCATCGTGGACATCGTCATACAAGCCCTCTCGCACACTTGACGCCTCGGATCAGATCGTCCGATTTCTCCTCTGCCGAGAAACCGCCCAAACCAGATTCCTACTGGTCCCAAACCCGTTGCGTGTCTATACTTGCCCCCGCGCGGCTGCATGTCAGCCAAACCGCCCGAACGGGATCGATCCCGACGGGAACGCACGAAGCTCCATAAGGATAGCAGATGATCGAAGCCCTGAAAAGTGACGAAATCGTCGAAAAGGTCGGCGGGAAGTTCAAGCTCACGGCCCTGATCCAGCGCCGACTCGGTCAGCTCATGGAGGGCGCACGCCCGCTCGTCGCTCGCGACGGGCGTACCGATCTTGAAATCGTGGTCGAAGAGATCATGCAGGACAAGATCACCCTCGAGTTCATCGATCAGGCTCCCGAACAGGCGGTCGCTGAAGAGCCGTTGCTCTAACCCCCACAACAAGGGGTTTACCCATGTTATCATCTGACTCGAACGCGAAGAACTGGCTCGCGCCGGACTCCCTGCGCCCGCATGTCGAGGGTAAATCGATCCTCGTCGGGATCAGTGGCGGCATCGCGGTCTACAAGGTCTGCACCGTCGTCTCGCGCCTCGCCCAGGCCGGAGCGCAGGTCACCGTCGCGATGACCCCCGCGGCGACGAACTTCGTCACCCCCATTACTTTCCAGGCGCTCTCGGGCAACCCCGTCTACACGAGCTCGTGGGAACACATCGAATCGAAAGACCCCCAGCACATCTCGCTGGCGGACCGCTGCGACCTGGCCCTGATCGCACCGTGCACGATGGACATGCTGAGCAAGCTCGTGCACGGGCGCACGGACGATGTCGTCACCCTGATCCTCAGCGCGATCAACCGCACCAAGACACCGGTCATCCTCGCGCCCGCGATGAATGACCAGATGTGGAATCAGCCGAGCAATCTGCGCAATGTCAAACTCGCCGAGCAGGACGGGTTCAAACAAGTCGGCCCCGGCGTGGGGTGGCAGGCGTGCCGACACACGGGGACGGGGCGGATGAGTGAGCCGGAGGATATCTGCCGGGTGATGTGTGAGACGCTCGGGTGAACGGGCGCGTCTTGTGTTCGTTGGTATGAACCGATAACTGATCAAATCTAGATCACACCGACGAGCAATCCCAACGATCGCAGCTCTCGACGAAGCCACGCAAAATCACTTGCGTCAAGCACGGCATCGCTTAGAATCGCATTTCAGTGTTATCCGTTTCGCTCTTTGGAGTCACGCATGATCGCTTTTCGAACCCTGATCACCATAGTTACACTTGGACTCGGAAACAGCCAACTGCAAGCCCAACTGGTCTACCCTGGGGAACGGCATTATCAAGCATTGACTGCTCGTTCGCTCGATATCGGCGACTTAAACCAAGACGGGCACCTCGACATCTTATCCGCATCAATCAACGGCAGTGCCGCGTACATTTCCTACGGTCGCGGCGATGGATCATTTGAGCGATCCGTGAGCTTTATCACGAGCCAGATGGCCTATGACGCAAAGATTTGCGATGTCAATAACGACAGTCTCTTGGACATCGTGGTTGTACACAATGATTTTCGATGCGAACTGGTGACTCTTGTTGCTGATGGATTAGGTAGTTTTACACGCGTCGACAACTGTGATCTGATCGAACGAGCTACGAAACTCTCTATCGGCGACCTGAACGGAGATGGCATCGTTGATGTTCTCACCACACGATCTCCCTCGATTGAGACTGACGAGATCTATGTATGCCACGGCATTGGTGACGGAACTTTCTCAACACCCATTCGCCTAGACGGCGAGGGAAATGCAATCTCAATTGTGGTACACGATATCGATCTGGATGGCGATCTGGATGTCATCACAGCAAGCGAATCTGCCCAGAGCATCAGCGTACTCCGCAACAATGGACTGGGCGTTTTCAGCCCCTACGAGTCTTTCTCACTCATCCAAACCCCAACCGAGGTCACTATCGCGGATCTCGATGGCGACGGCGTACAAGACATCATCGCAACCACTGTCAACAACGATAACTATCTGTACTCAATAGAGGTGCTCTTTGGTGACGGTACTGGTTCATACTCGCAGCCCTCCCGAGTTGAAACTCCTTCAAACGAGCTTGCCGCACCGACCAGAACCGACCCCAATCAGGACGGCGTTGATGAAATCGCTATCGGCGACCTGACGGATGGCGGACTCTTTGTGTTGTGCTCCGAATCCGATCGCGAACTGCAACTCCAATCTCTGTACACATTCACTCACCCACTTGATATTGCTAGCGGAGATCTGAACGGAGACGGATACCCAGAACTCGTCTTGCTCAACGATTCGTATGGGGTGGATTTAGAGTTCGTTCCAAACATCGATGAAGGCAATCTAGCAACTGTTGATCGCGCTGAAACGATGGGATTCGCTCGAACACCACGCCTCGCAGACTCCAATCAGGACGGCAATCTTGATCTCTTTGTCGTGAACTTCACGCGACGAACAATCTCGTCATATCTCGGTGACGGGACAGGAGGGTTCGAGCAGCCAACTCTTGTCTTTGAAGAAATACAAGCGCTTGATATGCAGTTTGCGAATCTCAATAGCGACGAGTTTGTAGATGCGATCGTGCTCACCTCCAGCGATCAGGCACTTGTTTTCCCAGGTACCTCAGGTGGATTCGGTGATGCAATGGCGACAGTTGCGTTACCAAACAGCCTAGATGGGATTGTCACGGGCGATTTCAACGGCGACAACGCACTCGATTTCGCAGTACCCACAGATGACAATCAGGTTGTAATCGTGCCCAATGACGGAGGAGGATCATTTGGTGACCCAATATCGATCCCGCTCAGTTCAAGCATCCGAAGCATCAAGTCGGCAGATCTGAATCAGGACGGCATCTCCGATCTCATCATCGTATATGCCCTGACTGAACAGGCAGAAATCATATACGGCTCATCGGATCTCACCACTTTCACGGGATCAACAATCACGACGAGCGGAGGACTCCAAGACGCAACGATACACGACTATGACCAAGATGGCCTACTCGATATCCTGTTGACATGCCAGTATGACGATGCCATCCGGGTCTTCCTGCAGAGTGCAGACCACAACTTCGTACTCTCGGAAGAAATCGCATCAAACAACCCTCTACAAGTACGCATTGAAGACTTAAACAATGACAACATCCCAGATCTCTTTGTTCAGTTCTTCTCTAATCCCGGAACTGGACATCGCTATCGCCTCGGCTTACCCGCTGGTGGATATGGCGAGGCGATAGTCTTTGATGATGGCAACTCACCAAGAGAGTTTGCTTTGGGAGACCTCAATCACGATCTGGCACCCGAGTTTATCGCCATCTCCGATCAGAATCAGGGTGAAATCCTGATCTACCCGAACTTGAGCAACTCAGGTTCATGCTCGGTTGATCTGAACTCTGACGGTACCCTGAACTTCTTTGATGTTTCAGCCTTCCTTGTCGCTTTCCTAGAGGGCAATCTAGATGTCGATTTCAATGATGACGGGGATCTGAATTTCTTTGATGTCTCTGCATTTCTCATCGCATTCCAAGCCGGGTGCCCGTAACCAATCCCATTGAGTCGAGAGACACAAAAAGCCCCGCGAACCCCGCGGGGCTTACTCTTTCACCGCTGCATGATCACATCACCCCTTGATCGACTCCATATCAATCACGAACCGATAGCGCACATCGCTCTTCTTCATCCGCTCGTACGCCTCGTTGATGTTCTTGATGTCGAGCATCTCGATGTCGCAGGTCACGCCGTGCTCTGCCGCGAAGTCGAGGACCTCTTGCGTCTCGGGCATGCCGCCGAATGCCGAGCCAATGATCGAGCGTCGCCCCAAAATGAGCTGGGCCGGTTCGATCGGGGTTTCCAGCGGCGTGAGCTGCCCCACGATGATGTATGTGCCGTCGATCTTCAATGTCGAGATGTACGGGTTGTAATCGTGATTCACGGGGACGGTATCGAGCACATAGTCGAGCGAGCCCGCGACGGCGTCGAACGCGCCGTCCTTGCCCGTCACCACCACCTCGCACGCGCCGTGGGACTTGGCTTCCTCGACCTTGTCTTCCGTGCGGGTGAAGACGATGACCTCGGCACCCATCGCACGCGCGAACTTGATGCCCAGATGACCGAGCCCGCCCATACCGACGACGCCGACGCGGTCGCCCTTCTTCACGCCCACATGCTTGAGCGGCGAGTAGGTTGTGATCCCGGCGCACAGCATCGGTGCCGCGTTCGCCGGGTCCATCCCATCGGGGACCTTGACGACGAACCGATCGGAGACGACGACATGATCGGAGTACCCGCCGTAGGTGATCGAGCCGTCGTGCTTGTCCTCGCCGTTGTAGGTGAAGACATTCCCGCCGGTGCAGTACTGCTCGAGCCCGTTGTTGCAGGACTCGCACTCACGGCAGGAGTCCACCATGCACCCGACGCCGACGATGTCGCCCTCTTTGAACTTGGTGACATCTGATCCGACGCTCGTGACGCGCCCGACGATCTCGTGCCCCGGGACGACGGGGTAGATCGTCCATCCCCAATCGTTCTCGACGAAGTGCAGGTCCGAGTGGCACACGCCGCAGTACATGATGTCGATGGCGACATCGTCCGGGCGCGGGTCGCGCCGCTCGAGGGACCAGGGTGCCATGCCGGAGGTTTCGGACTGTGCCGCGTAGGCCTTGGTTGCTCTCATGTGGTGTGTTCCCTTCCGTTTCCATGTGTGCCGTGTTCAGAGCATCATAGGTTCACGGAACAATCACCCCGTTCGAGCGTGTCGAGATACTGATCGAGCAATCGATCGAGCTTTGAGAACGCATTCTCACTGAGCCCACCCGTGAGGCGGTGCAGGTTCTCCACATGGTCCTCGATCGCGCGATCGATCAAGCGTTTTCCCTTCTTCGTGAGGGCGATATGCACGCTGCGCCCGTCATCTGGATTCGGGACACGCTCGACGAGTCCGCCCTTGACGAGTTGGTCGATGCGATTGGTCATGGTCCCAGATGTGACCATGCTGTTCGCGATCAGCTCGCCCGGCGAGAGCTGGAACGGCTCGCCCGATCGCAGCAATGTCGCGAGCACATCAAAGCTTGCGAGGTTCAACCCATGATCCGCGAAGACGGATTCCATCTCGCGTTCGAGGATGCGGGAGATGCGTTTGAGGCGCCCCGTGAGCCCCATCGGCGTGACATCCAGGTCCGGGCGGACCCGCCCCCACTGCTCGAGAATGCGATCGACATGGTTCATGTATTCAGCATATCGGCAATTTATCTTGAAATCAAGAAATATATCTTGACTTCAAGGCATTCGTCTTTTATCTTGACTTCAAGACAAACCAAAGGAGCAACCATGACAGCCACACAGATCAGTACAGACACACTCTCCATCGCGATCTTCGGGGCCTCCGGGCAGGTCGGGCAGCGCCTCGTCGCCGAGGGCATCCGGCGCGGTCACCGGATCACCGCGATCGCCCGCAGCACGCCCAAGCCCGGGATTCACCCAGAAGGAGTCGATCACCTGAGCCGCGATGCCCTCAGTGCATCGGACCTGGACGCGATCATCGCCGAGCACGACATCGTCCTCAGTGCCTTGCGCCCGCCCGCGGGGTTGGAATCGCGGATGGTGGAGATGACCGACCGGATTATCGACGCATCGAACCGCTCCGGGACGCGATTCATGATCGTCGGCGGCGCAGCGCCGCTCATTACGCCGGACGCGCCCGAGCACACCGTGCTCACCAAGCCGAACTTCCTGCCCGAATCGTCCGTCGCGATCGCGCACGCGTCGCAGGCGCAGTTCGAAGCCGCGCTCCCCAAGCTCGGATCGCTCGGCACCTACTTCTGCCCACCCGCGATGCTCGTGCCCGGTGAGCGCACCGGTACCTACCGCACGCACCGCGACACACTCGTCGTCGATTCGGACGGGCAATCGCAGATCTCGATGGAGGACTACGCCGTCGCGATGTTTGACGAGATCGAAGCACCCAAGCACACGGGCCGGCATTTTACGGCTGCGTATTGACCCGCCCACCGACCGCACACAAACGAAAGGAGCACGACATGCTCAAAGCACGCGTCAACAACGAGACATGGATGATCCAGCAGCCCCACCACGCCCAGGTCAGCGGCTTCCTCGCCGCCCATTGGGGCGGCCCCAACGGGTTCGTCCGCCCCGGGTTCGAGAAGAACGCGACGCACCCCGCGAAATGGCGCGACGAGATCGTGCTGGGGATCGCGGAGCACGACAACGGGTGGTGGGAAACCGAAGCGATGCCCCGGTTCTCCGCGAATGATGGGCTGCCCGTCGGGGTCGGCGAGGCCGCGCCGCCGACGGAAGAGAACGAGTTTGGCGCGTGGCACGCCGGGGGCTTTGAGCGCTGGTTTATCGGGATCGATCGGCTCGAGGCGCACCACCCGTACGCCGCGCTGCTCACGAGCATGCACGCGTACTGGTTGTACGCGGTCGTGTTCGAGGACCTGCACACAGAGGACACCGATCTGCGTCGTCACTTCGTGTTCGGCTCACCCGAGGTTGCGAAAGGACTGGTCAGCGACGAGCCGAAGGCACGCGCATTCCTCGCAGAACTCTCGAATGTTCAGGCCAAGCTCATCGGGCGGATCGCGAAGGACCCGACCATGGCGCGGGTGCTCGAGCCCGAGTACCTCGACAGTCACGCTCGGCTGCTCCAACTCTTCGACTCGATGTCGCTCTACCTCGCGCTCAACGACACAGACACGCACGAGTTGCCCCATGTCCCCCGCGGGGGGTGGCATGACCGGATCACGCTGACCTGGAAACGACTCGACGATCGCACGATCGGTCTCGACCCGTACCCATTCGATACCGAGGGGCTCGTCGTCTCGATGCCAGCGCGGATTGTCCCGGATACGCCGTCTTGCTCTGATCAACCCATGTCCCGGTTTCTTGCGTCGCCGTTGCAATCGATCGAGTTTCGGTTCGTGCCGTTGAGCTGACCTTTGAAAAAAAGCGCCGCCCGGGCGAGCACAAGGCTCGACCCGGGCGACGACAAGAGGGGGCACTGAGAAGAGAGAGAAGTCAGCACCCAACACATGAAGATTCGTGTTTACTCCGCGAGTGTCGCGAGGCGGGATCCGAGCTCCGCCGCGTCACGCAGAGCCTGCTCTCGCGATCGTTGGTGCCGCTCATCGTTGAACTCCTGATACTCCGAGGCAATCTCGTAGATATCCCCTTCGGCGATACCCAGCAAACGCGTTGCAATCGTCCGCAGGTGTGGGCTCATGTGGTTCCACCCGTCGCGGATGCCGCCCGGCTCGAAACCGAACTCGCCCCTGGACGACAGCACAACGAGCGTCTTGCCGCTGAGCGTGCTCTGGATCGGGAAATCCCCGCGCTCAAGATCAAACGAGAAGGTTTCGCCGATCCGGATGATCTGATCGACCCAGGCCTTGAGCGCCCCGGGAAGACCGTAGTTGTAGAGCGGTGACCCGATCACGATCACATCCGCTCGGCGCACCTCGTCGATGAGGGCCATGGACTCCGCGAGCGCATCCTTCATCTCCTGGGTCCGCTGTTCGGGCGGAAGGAACCCCGCGCTGATCCATGCTTCCGTCACGATCGATGGCGGGTTGCGCCCAATATCCCGGGGCAGGACCTGAACACCCGGCTCGCTCGATCGCCACCCATCGACGAATCGCTCGGTCAACTGACGCGTGATCGATCGATCCAGGCGTGCGCTCGCATCAACTCGCAGTAAGACAGTCATGGCGAATCTCCTTTTGAAATCAGCGCACACGGTGTGTGACGCCGTGAAGCAAACATAAGTCTGGGAATCAGCCGACGGGGCGTCTCCACCGCGTCAGCCGTATGAGTAGAGAGAAGAGGATCAGTCCTTTATTCGGCGTGCTCCGCGAAGAGCTTGGGCCAGTTCCCGTTCGCACGCTCGACACTCCCGTCGAAGTCCGCGTTGAACTTCTTGAGGATCTCGGAGTTCACATTCAGGTACAGCTTCCCGTTGCGGACCTGCGCTGTCGTGATGTCCACAGGCAGCAGGATCCCGAGCGAAACGCCGTAGGCGCAGAACCCGCCGTACTGCGGCGCGTAGCGATCTGGGTTGGATTCGAACTCGGACTTGCTCTGTTCGTCCGCGAAGAGGTAAGTTGCACCGCCGTACGATGCGCGGATCATCGGCGACCCGTTCTTCGGCGCTCCGCCCTTGAAGAACGAAACGGGGTCGAACCCGGCGAGGGCGATATCGCTCGCCCCGGACACATTGACCAGCTCGCCCCGAGCCGCCGCGATCTTCTCGACCGCCTCGTCGGTGCTCCAGACATCGCTGGCAATCATGCGGTAGTTCACGAACGCCGCCTCGAACCCGTCGTACCCGGGCAGCTTCGCCGCCGCGGTCGCGTCAGAAACAACAACCACCTCGAAGCCGTCCTCGATCAGGTCACGCATGTGCGATTCAACGCACAGGTTCGCGGACATCCCCGCGAGGACGATCTGATTGATCCCCCGCTTGCGGAGCTGGAGCGCCAGATCATTCGATTCCGGACCGTACACCTTGTGCGGGCCGACGATGATGGTCTCGCCATCCTCAATATACGGCTTGTACTGCTCGAGCCAATCCGCGCCCGAACCCTCGAGCCCATCAACATTCAGCGGACCCTTGCGGTTGAACATCCCGATGTCGTGCATCAGGGTTTCGAGTGCGCCCTCGAACTCCCAATCATGATCATGCGGGTAGTAGTAATGCGGGCTGACGACGACCTGCGCGTCGACATCCTTGGCGACCTCGAACAGACGCCCGATGTTGTCGACCGTCCCGTTCTCCGTGACGGACTCGCCCACCACGCCCCAGGTCACCCCTTCGGGGCTCAGGAAGTCGTTCTGCGGGTCGATCACGACGACCGCGAAGTTCCCGCGAGAGAGCTCAACGCCGGGGCGCGGGATCGGCGCATCCTCACGAGGCCCATCGATGTAGTGAACATACTTGGTGCCGTGCCCGTTCATGGTGTCGTGCGAATCATCCATCGGCTGGGCACTGGCGCACCCAAGCGTTCCGGCGGCACATGCGGTGATCGTTGTGATCATGGTGAGTGTGCTTGTCGTCATCGTCGTCTCCTTGTAGTTATCAGTGTGGTTTCAATCTGATCTGGTTTTTGCACGCGAGGAGTCCCCGCGTGCCGAGGGTGGTGTTTACTGAACTTCGGGGATCCCCGCATCATCGAGCGGTCGCGGGCCCGGCGCATCCCAATGGAACCGGCGCTCTGATTCGGTGATCGCGATATCGTTGATGCTCGCCTCGCGACGGCGCATCAATCCCGCGTCGTCGAACTCCCAGAGCTCGTTGCCATAACTGCGGAACCATTGCCCGTCCGCGTTGTGCCACTCGTACTGGAATCGCACCGCGATCCGATTCTCACGGAACCCCCAGAGCGCCTTGGTCAATCGGTAATCGAGCTCCCGATCCCATTTGCCCTTGAGGAACGCGCGGATCTCTTCGCGCCCTGTGACGAAGGCATCGCGGTTTCGCCATTGGCTGTCTGCGGAGTACGCCAACGACACTCGCTCGGGGTCGCGTGAGTTCCACGCGTCTTCCGCGGCGCGGACCTTTGCGAGGGCTGTCTCCATCGTGAATGGAGGCACAAGCTTGCTCGGTGTGTTGGGTGTCGTTGATTTATTCATGTCGATACTCCTGAATGATTCCTGCCTGAGGGGTTGCGTTAACCCGCGAAGGCAATCGAGCGGAGACGAGGATGCTCGTCTTCCGGCGTATTGGTGATGAGTGAGATAAACAAGGTCAGCGCCACAGCGCCCGCGATCTCGGAGATCTCCTGATCCTCGAACCCGCGCGATCGCATTGCCGCGATCTCTTTCCGATCGAATGTCCCGCAGACATCGATCACACAGCGAACGAACGGCGACGCGCTCGCGATCCGCTCAGATCCATCGCCGAAATCCGCGAGAGACTCGACCACGATCCGCATCGCTTCGGATTCTTCGAGCGCGTTCTTCTCTGCGATTAACTCCGCAGCGACCTGGATCATCCGGTACGGCTGCCCCAGTTGCCGGATCGAGTACTGCGACCAATCCCATGAGCCCGCCCAGACGGCGAGTTCCTGAAGGATCTGTGCCGTTTCCGGGACCTCACTCATGCTCTGTTCGAGGTTGTCCATGATCTCTTGATTGAACCAGGCGCCCCATGCTGTCTTTGGATGTGTGTGTGCTTGTACCATTCTGATTCCCCTATCTGAATCCATGCGATACCCACGCGGCGAAGCGGTTCGCCGATGAACGCGGGCCACTGTGTTGTCCTTTGTATTAACGAGCCGAATCAACCAGTTCGGATGAACTCCATTGCATCGCCGAGAACGCGCCGTCGAGCGGTGTCTCGGCGACATGATTCGTGTAGTTCGACATCACCTTCACGGCTGTGCCCAGGATCACTTCCAGCACGGTGCGTTTGGTATACCCCGCTTGGAGCAGCGCATCGATATCCGCTTGCTCGGGCCAACCACGCGTCTCATTCACGCGTTCTGCAAAGCGGCGCAACGCGTCAAGCTTCGGATCCGCGAGGGCCGTCCCCTGACGCAACCCCGCGACCACATCATCGGACACCCCCTGCGCCTTCGAAATCGCGGAGTGGGCCGCCATGCAGTATGTGCACCCGTTGAGCCGGTTGTTCACCATCAACACAACCTGCCGCTCGGTTGCGGATAGATCCGTTTGATCAAAGATTCCCGCAAGCGTCATATACCCCTCAAGCAACGCGGGGGCTTCCGCCATCACGCCGAGCAGGTTCGGAAGGAATCCGAATGCCTTCTCTGCGTTCTCGATCAGTTGCTGAGATTCTGGTGCGGTCTGTGCGGTGTGGATGTCGAACTGTGTCATTGTGTGCCTCCTTTGGGTTTCCGCATTGTCCTGAACTCATCACAAATGAATGGACGCAGCTTGGTGCAAGTATACTGACTAATCAGTATATGCCAATGTGTATTCATCAGTCTGGATGATTTTTTGTTTGCAATTCGAGCACAACCTGATTTATGGCAATATAAACGGGTTTTAGGGGGTTTGACCCTGCAAGAAAAATCGGAAAAACCCTCGACCGATCCTGACTAAACAGTATACTTCATGCTGAAACGGACATTGGAGATCCACTTTGCCCCCAAGCAGACGAAACGAACTGATCGACGCCGCGATGCGTGTCTTCTATCGACACGGGTTTCACGCCTCGAGTCTGGACGACATCCTGAAAGAGGGCGGGATCAGCCGCATGACCCTCTATAACCACTTCAAATCCAAGGACGAGCTCATCCTCGCCGCGATGCGCCGTCGCGACGAGATCTTCCGCAACAAGCTCATGAAGTTCGTTGAATCCAGGGCCAAGACACCCCGAGAGCGGATCCTCGCCGTCTTCGACTTTCACGAGGACTGGTTTACGGGGTCCGAGTTCTGCGGATGCATGTTCATCAATGCCGCGGCGGAGTTCTCTGTCGCAGAGTCCGCGCCGCGCCGCCTCGCCGCGGAACACAAACAGGAGATCGTCCGATATGTCCGCGACCTGTGCGAACAGGAAGGGTATGACGATCCGTCCGATCTCGCGGAGCAACTCAATATCCTCCTCGAGGGCTCTATCGTTGCTGCTCGCGTTGTTGGGCAAGTGACGGACAACGGGGAGAACCCCGGCGAATCGGCCCGCCTTGCCAAACGGATGGCCACCGAACTGCTCGCCAAGGCACCCAAATCCGGATCGCAATAGCACGCGCGATGGGCCTTCGTACTTTCCTCCCGCGGGTCGGTGCCCTAGACTACGCACCCGCTGTGCCGATGGCATACCCAGCACTGGAGAGGTGGCTGAGCGGTTTAAGGCGCACGATTGGAATTCGTGTGGGGTGGCAACACCCTCGGGGGTTCGAATCCCCCCCTCTCCGTTTGAAAAAGACCGCGTTGCTCAAACACCCGTAGATACAAGGGTTTGCGAGCAACGCGGTCTTTTCATTTTGCCCTACTGTCCTAAAGCTGTCCTAGTCTCATCCATGGGCCTTCAGATTCGCCCACTCCTCGGCGGCCTTGCGGACGAATCCACGATCAATTGATCGGGTGAATGTCGCTCGGGAGTGCTTGAGCATCCCTCGCTCGCAGAAGAACCTGGTCGATACGCGCAGCCAATACACCGGGGGTTCGTAGCCGAGGAGCCCGGTGACTGATTCTCGTATCTGCTCGAACTTCTGAGATTCAGGCCCGGCGCTGATCACCTTGGCGACTGCGTCGTAGGCGAACTTGGGGCAGTGGAACGCCGCCGCACCGGTTGATCGGTGCTCGGCGAGGGCTGGTCCCTTGCGGCTGGGCTCGATGGTGTATCCCGTGACCGATTTAGCGGCCTTGGGCTTCTTTCGCGGGGCGTACCCACGGCGCTCGGCGAGACGGATCTGCTCCTCGAACTCCGATCCGAGCCGATCAACGAGCTTCCGGGCGGCTGTGAGCTGCCGTTTGGCGTCCGGACATCGGTCTTCCAGCTTCTGGAGGGCTTGGGCAAGCTCTTCGAGCGTCTGGACTGGGTCACCCTTGGGTTTTGGCATGCCCCATTCTACACGATTTGACTCGTTTGGGTGGCGTGGTATACTTTTACCGAAAGCGGTTTGTTTCGGTAATCCATGATCAACACACAGACCATCCCGATCTCACGCAAACGCCCGGTGCGCACCGGGCAAGCGACCACGAGTGGCAACCGGCTTTTATGGCCACAATCACTCCTGAACAAGCTCGTGTCGCCGCCGAGGCGGCTGAACTCCCACTCGTCCTGACACTCGAAGAAGCGGCGGCCATCGCTCGCCGTGCACCGGGCACGCTCAAACGCTTGGTCAGCGAGGGACGCTTTCGTAAGAGCGCTAAGCGTGGTAAGCCGCTCTTGTTCTGGCGCGATGCATTCCTCATCGAGCTGATGCAGGACAACGGCTCATGAAGCTGGTTGGTCGTCAACCAGTCGATGGGACCGAGCGTCCGGTGATCTACATCGGCAAGCGGGTGTGGTAAGGACAGCACCGGTAAGGTGCGAACCGCCAAGCCCTACACCGCCGAGTACTTCCTCGAAGGCAAGCAGCAGTTCCGATCGTTGAAGCTGACGAACAAGGTCGCCGCCATCCAGGCGGCCCATGAGCTGCACCGCTCAATCCGTTTGGGCGAGCCCACAGCTGCCCCTGCTGAAATCCGATTGGCAGAGATGGCCCAGCGTTACCTCGCGACGGTGCGTGGGATGGGGCGAGCCCCAAAGACGCTTCAGAAGTACGAGCTTGTGTGTGATCAGCTCTTGCAATTTTGTACCGAGCAGAAACTGGTCTACGCCAACCGATTTAGCGAAGAGTTGTTCTGGTCGTTCGCCGAGAGCATGAATCACCTGAGCGAGAAGACCAGGCATGATCGGTTAATCATCGTGCAGCAGCTCTTCAAATGGGGCTGCGTGCGTGCGGAACTCATCACCAAGAACCCGATCCGCAAAGTGCGCGTTCGCAAGCCGCCTCCGACCGATCAGCCTTGTTTCACGCCCGAGCAGGTCGCGACCCTGCTCGCCAACGCCGATGAGATCCTTCGCCCCAGGTTCGCAGCCCTCGCCTACACAGGGATGCGGTTTGGCGAACTCCGTGATCTGCAATGGGCGGATGTGCATCTTGATGGTCCAAACGGGGGCTTCATTCATATCATGCGGGGCGGGGCCCAGACGACCAAGGGCCGAAAGACGCGACGGGTTCCGATCCATGGGGAGCTTCGACCGCTGCTTGAGGGATTGCCCCGGCATTGCGAGCTGGTATTCCCCGCTGGTCGATCAGCGAAGCACCCGAACGGGGATGGTCCGATGGATGAGCGCCGACTCCTCCGGTCACTGAAACAATTGTGTACCCGTTGCGGGTTTGACAATCCTGAGCAATATAAGTTGCATACTTTCCGTCACGCGTTCGCGAGCATGCTCGCACGAAGCAACATCGGCTACAGGTACGCGCTTGCCTTCATGGCTCAGTCGTCGAGTGCAATTCTGGACTTGTATTACACGATGTTTGACGACGACGCGGCGGCCGCGATCGCTTCGATTGAGTTCCCGCCATCTGCGGTAGACACACAATGTGGTGGTTGAATCATGGAATGTGGCTTCATTTCTTCGGTTTAATTCCGAGCCGCACATAATTCTCACAAATTTGCTCCTCTTTCGGTGGATCGTGCTTGATTTTTCTCTTCTGGGTGTTGTACTCGGCCAGCGTGCATGCCGTACGCGAGAACCACAAGGAGTTCACAAGTGAACAGCGAAACAACGAACGACTTCACCGGACAGGAAGCACTCGACACCAAGCACGCCGTGCTCAAGGAGGTCGCAACGATCGGTTTGGAGCAGATGGTCGGCGCGATGGTCATTGGTGCGGTGCTCCCGCCCCACATGGATCAGAGCGAGATCCAGCGGTGCGAGAGCATCGGCTCAGCACCGACGCTGATGCCCCGCGGATTCGCGCTTGTCTCCCCTGAT